>Ga0079224_100013645_pt1 | contig 11319 bp, 10 predicted proteins | sample Stecom2015_FD_80414 | JGI IMG/M metagenome (GOLD analysis project Ga0079224, IMG submission 80414) | Agricultural soil microbial communities from Utah to study Nitrogen management - Steer compost 2015 | ecosystem: Environmental > Terrestrial > Soil > Agricultural land | place: USA: Utah...
AGGAAAAAGCCGAGACTGCCGCCGACCACCCCGCTGACCAGGAGGTCGAACTCGGGGGTGACGCCATGGGCAACCAGCATCACCAGCGCGCCGAATACCAGCGAGAGCCTGGCAGGCAGGCCCGGCACCGCGACCATCACGAGCGCGAAGAACAGCGGGCTCAGGAAGATGAAGCCGAGCACGATCGGCCGGGGCAGCACGCCGGTGGCGTGATAGCCGAGCAGCGTGCCAAACACCGCCGCGCCGATGATCGACGCGGCGAACACCAGGTAGTAGAAGCGCCGATATGCGGGCGCGACTCCGGGAAAGGCCCGCACGCACATCACCCAGGAGTTGATCGACAGCATCTGCGCACAGACGAACAGCGGCCACGACCTCGCCAGCCCCACGCTGACGTGCGGCAGGAACGACACCACCATGGGGAAGAATCGCGCATTGGCGAGGGAACAGGCCACCACGGCGGCGATGATCGAGTGGCCCGCGCCGGCCAGGTCGACCATCGCCAGCTGTCCGGGCAACCCCCAGATCAGCAGCGTCGACGCCACCGCCATCTCCGGCGCGAACCCGCTCACGCGCGCCAGCGAGCCGAACCCCATCATGGTGGTCAGCAGGATGAACGCCGGCAGCGACATGGAGTCGCCGATCGCGCGGGCGAACACCGCCCGCCGCCCGCTCAACTGGTTCCTGGACATCTGCTCTCGAGATTGCCGAAAGCGCCGCATGATACCAGCGCGGCATCGCGGTCGGCCGTGCCCGGTGCCGGGACGTGCCGGTTCCACCCGCCTTCACGCACGTCCTGACACGCATCCGGCTCCTGACTGACCGTCGCGGTTGAGAAGCCAACCTGCCTGTGTCAATATCCGCCGCCCGCCGGCGGCAAGACGCTACTGAAGACGTATAATCCCCCTGCAATCAGATCACGACGGGCCTGTAGCTCAGTTGGTTAGAGCAGTGGACTCATAATCCATTGGTCGAAGGTTCGAGTCCTTCCGGGCCCACCAACCTCCCTCGAACCACACGAATGCCACCGGATCACGCCTTGAAAGAACGCATGCATTTCATTACAATGCATGCATTAACTGTAACAGGAGGACCTTTCGGTGGCCATGCTCACGGTACGCAACCTGCCTGACGAGGTGCACCGTGCCCTGCGTGCCCGTGCGGCGCTGCACGGTCACAGCATGGAAGCGGAGGTACGCGAGATCCTGGAAGCCGCGGTAGCGCCCGGCGGCCGTGTCAAGCTGGGTTCCCTGCTGGCCGGCATCGGCCGCCAGGCAAAGCTGAGCGATGACGAATTCGCTGTATTCGACCAAGTGCGGGACAAGGCCCCGGCGCGACGGTTGGACCTCGATTGATACTTCTCGATACCAACGTGATCTCCGAGCCGCTGCGCAGGGAACCGGAGCCCCGTGTCATCGAGTGGATTGACGCCCAACCCCTCGAAACGCTCTATCTCTGCGCCATAACGGTTGCCGAACTGCGGGCGGGTATTGCGCTGCTGCCGGCCGGAAAGCGCCGGAACGCCTTGCAGGCAAACCTGGAGAAACGGGTACTACCCCTGTTTGCCGGTCGAGTCCTGCCCTTCGACATCCCCTGCACGCCGGCCTACGCGGCTCTGATCGCCAGGACTCGAAAGGAAGGAATTTTCATTGCCGCTGCAGATGGTTATATCGCGGCCATTGCAGCGACCAACGGGTTCGCCGTGGCGACCCGCGATACCACTCCGTTCGAGGCTGACGGCCCCGCCGTCATCAATCCCTGGCAAGCATGATCGCTTGAAGGAGCGTGATGCAGCGGGAAGAAGGCGCAGGCGGCGGATCTCGCGACTGACCAATTGGATCTCTGCCTGTCCCGATCAGGCTCCGGGCGCGCCGGCCGCGCGCCGAGACATGCCTGCAGGATACCGCGATAATAGGAAGTCATGGCACGGACACGCGCAATCGATCGGGCGCGCGAAGCGTTCTCCCGGAAGAGATGGAGGCAGGCGTACGAGCTCATGTCTTCGGCCGACCGGGAGTCGGCGCTCGCGCCGGCGGATCTTGAACGGCTGGCAGCAGCGGCCTGGCTCGTCGGCGAGGACGCCCGTGCGACCGCTTCGTGGGTGCGCGCTCATCACCATCTCGTCGACCAGGGCGACGTGGAGCGGGCCGCCCGATTGGGTTGCTGGCTCAGCCTGCAGATGCTGCTCGCCGGGGAGGTAGCCCAGGCCACCGGCTGGCTCAGCCGCTGCCGGCGTTTGCTGAAGGGCCACCAGGAAGTCTGTGTCGGGCAGGGTTACGCGGATGTCGTGACCGGCCTGCTGGAGATGGGCAAGGGAGATCCCGGCAGCGCCGGCGCCTGCTTCGAGCGCGCGGTCGCACTCGCCGAGCGGTTCATGGATCACGACCTGCTGGCGCTCGGCCTGCTCGGCCGGGGTCAGAGCCTGATCCTGGCAGGCAGCCGCAGCGAAGGCGTGGCCCGGCTCGACGAGGCGATGGTGGCTGTCGCGGCGGAGGAGGTGTCGCCGATACTGGCCGGAATCGTCTACTGCGCCGTCATCCTGACCTGCCAGCGCATCTTCGACCTCGAGCGGGCGCGCGAATGGACCCGACAGCTCGACGCCTGGTGCAATTCCCAGCCCGACCTCGCGCCCTATCGCGGACAGTGCCTCGTGCACCGCTCGGAAATCCTGCAGTTGCAGGGTGACTGGACGCAGGCGCTGAGCGAGGTTAGAAAGGCCCTTGACCATCTCGCCGAAAGGTCGGAAGCCGTGGTCGCTCGCGCCTTCTACCAGCAGGGCGAGCTTCATCGGCTGCGCGGCGAGTTCACCCTGGCCGGCGAAATGTATCGCGAGGCGGGCCGCCTGGGATGCGAGCCGCAGCCGGGCCTGTCGTTGCTGCTTCTGGCCGAGGGCAGGTTTGATGCGGCTGCCGCCTCGATCCGCGAGATCGCCGCTCCGCACGCGAGTGGCCGGGCGCCGACCGCTGAATGGGGGCGCGCCCGGATGCTCGGTCCCTGCGTCGAGATCCTAGTCGCCGCCGGCGATATCGACGGCGCGCGTGCGGCCGCCGACGAATTGACCCGGATCGCCGCCGATTCGGAAGCACCCGTCCTGCAGTCGAGCGCCGCCGCGGCGAGCGGTACCGTCCTGGCGGCCGAAGGCAGGATGAAGGCGGCGCTCGCCCTGCTGCGCGAATCATGGTCGATGTGGCAGCAACTCGAGGTGCCGTACGAAACGGCGCGGGTACGGATGCTGCTCGGCCGGGTATGTCGCGAGCTCGGCGACGACGAGATGGCGGAGATGCATTTCGACGCTGCGGCCGACACGTTCAAGGGCCTCGGCGCGAAGCCCGACCTGGATCGGCTCGATCGACTGATGGCCCGCGAAGGCTCCGAAACGCCTGCGTCGTTGACAAACAGGGAACGGCAGGTCCTGTGCCTCGTGGCGACCGGCAGGACCAACCGCGAGATCGCCGCCGAACTCGGCATCAGCGCGCACACCGTCGCACGGCACCTCGGCAACATCTTCGACAAGCTCGGCGTTTCATCACGCACCGCCGCCAGCGCATTCGTCCACAGGCACGGCCTCGTCTGAGCCGCTTCGTGTAGTCAGGATTGACTACGTCGATACCGGCGCGGCATGGCGAATTCGGGCGATGCGCAGCGCGCCTCCTCCCGCGTAGCGTATCTCCGACCGAAACCGAATGGAGGAACAACGATGGATCAGCATATCTACGGCAAAAGCTACGAGGGCGACGCCGCCCAGAACTACCAGCGCTATTTCGTCCCGACCATCGGCGCACCGGTGGCCGATGATCTCATGGCGGTTGCGAACCTTCAGCCAGGCGAGCGGGTGCTCGACGTCGCGTGCGGCACGGGCGTGGTGACGCGGCTCGCGGCCGAGCAGGTCGGCGCTTCGGGCTCGGTGACCGGCCTCGATATCAACCCGGGAATGCTGGAGGTCGCCGCGTCGGCAACGCCTTCGGACCAGTCTATCGACTGGCACGAGGCGAACGCCGAATCGATGCCGTTTTCGGACTGCTCGTTCGATGTCGTGCTGTGCCAGATGGGCGTTCAGTTCATGCCCGGCAAGCTTGCCGCGCTGCGACAGATGCGGCGGGTGCTCGACGCCGGCGGTCGTGCCGTCATCAACGTGCCCGGGCCGAAGCCGCCGATCTTCGCCGTGATGCGTGATGCGCTCGCCCGCCACGTGGGACCCGAGGCGGCCGCATTCGCGGACCTCGTGTTCTCGATGCATGATGCCGACGAGATCCGGGAACTCATGCGCGGCGCCGGTTTCGGCGAAGTCGAAGTCACGGCACGACCCAAAAGGCTGCGGCTTCCTGCGCCGGAGGACTTCCTGTGGCAGTACATCCACAGCACGCCGATGGCCGCGGCCGTGGCCCGAATCGACGAGGCCACGCGCGCCGCCCTTCAGAACGATGCCTGCGACGGATGGCGTGAATTCGTGGTGGACGGGCAGCTCCCCCTCGAGGTGGGCATGACAACCGCGACCGCCGTGAGATAGCGGCTCGAGCTGGCACCATGGGCCAGCCACCGTCGCGGCGGCTCGCTCTACCGCAACAGGAACAACGACAGCTCGGGGATGAAGGCGAGCAGCAGCACCACCACGAGCATAGCCAGGGCGAAGGGAACCGCCCTGGCCGCGATGGACAGCACCGGCTGCCCGGTGATGCCGGATATCACGAACAGGTTCAGTCCCAGCGGCGGAGTGATGAAGCCGATGCCGAGCGCGGTCACCATGAAGATGCAGAACTGGATGTCGTTCATGCCAATTGACTGAGCCAGCGGGAGCATGATCGGCGACAGGATCACGATATTGGGCGTGGTCTCCATCACGCAGCCGGCAATGATGAAGATGCCGAGCATCATCAGGATGATGAGCGCCGGGTCGGTGGTGAACGCGTTGACCGACGCGACCATGCTTTGCGGAACCTGGTTGATCGCCAGCACCTGCGCCAGCGGCAGCGCCACCGCGATGATGGGCACGATGACACCGCACACCTTGGCGGAACCTTCCAGCGATCCCGGGAAATCCCTGAGCCGGAACGTCCCCTGGAATACCCCGACGACGATGGTGGTGACGACCGCCACCGCGGCCGCCTCGGTCGGTGTGAACACGCCCGAGTAGATACCGCCGAAAATGATGGCCGGGATCATCAGCGCGTAACGTGCATCCCACACCGTGGCCAACCAGTTCCTGAACCGGAACTTGTCGCCCGAGGTCTCGTAGCCGCACCGGCGATTGATGATCGCGTTGGTAATCATGATCGACACCATGATCATGACCCCGGGGATTGCCGCGGCGATGAACAGCGTCGAGGTCGATATGCCGAGCACCATGCCGATGATGATGTAGGCGATGGACGGCGGAATCAGGATCCCGGTGCAGGCGCCCGAGGCGACCAGGGCGCAGGCATAGGCCGGCGAATAGCCCTGTTCGATCAACCGGCTGATGGTGATACGTCCCACCGCCGCCGCGCCGGCGGCGTCGGAGCCCGATATGCAGGCGAAGAACCCGCAACCGAGCACGGTTGACGTGCCGAAGCCCGAGCGCACGCTGCCCATGGTCGCCCCGGCCACGTTGAGCAGCTTGATTGACAGGCCGGTTCTAACCAGCAGGTCCCCGGTCAGCACGAACAGCGGGATGGCGATCAGGGCGAAGGCGTCGAGGCCGTGGAACACCGACTCGCCGATCAGCGACACCGGCAGCGCCTGTGTCAGCCAGAGGATCAGGAGCGAGGTCAGTCCGAGGGACACCCACACCGGCACCGCGAACGCGAACAGTACCAGCATCAGGAGCAGCGGCCCCAGCACCGCCCAGCCCAGCTCCGCGCTCATGAACGATTCGGGAATATACATGGCTTCAGTCGAACAGGCGGCGGGCCACGCGGGGTGCCTGCCCCGTGCGCAAGGCGGTCACGTCCATGACGATCGACTGCACCACCCGGAACAGCACCAGCGCGAACCCGAAGGGGACGGCGAACAGCACCCACGCGCGCCCGACCCGCAGGCCCTCGATGACCGATCCGAACTGGATCGAGGTGGCGAAGAACTTCACGGAGAAATAGAACACGAACACGGCGAACACGCCCATCAGCACGTCGCCGAGCAGGAAGATCGCAGCGCGCAGGCGCGGCGGCATGAAGGTCAAGAGCACGTCGATGCGGATATGCGCGCGGTCGCGAACGGCCGCCGCCGCGCCGATCCAGACCAGGTAGATGAACGCGTAGCGGGCGGTTTCCTCGCCCCAGATCGACGAATAGTCGAACACGAAGCGCCTGACCACCTCGATGAAGATCACCGCCACGATGTACATGTACAGAACCAGCAACAGCCACCGTTCGCCGTTGCGGTCGATGGATACGAGCAGGCTTTTCATCGAGGCCAGGGAGCGATCATGGGCGCAACCGCGTTCCCGCCCGGCGGGGCGACCGCAATGCGGCCGGCCGCCGGGCGCCAACGGCGCCGTGCATCAGGAACCGGTTTGCTCCCGGGACTGCCTCGTCGAGCCGAAAGCACGCCGGCGGGCGTCGCGAACGGTCAATCAGACGTCGTGGACGTAGTATTTGCCGCGGGTCGCGGCGGCCTCGCGCATTCTCTCGAAATTGTCGATCGAGCCGGCCAGCTTGATCTTGATGTCATTCCACTCGGGCCGCTGCCAACCGCACGCCTCCGCCCACTCGGCTAGTTCCTCCTCGGTCGGCGTGTAGAACTGCACGCCGGCCGCGGCCATCTCCGCCATGGCGAAGGCGCGCGCTGCCGGAACCTGGGCGAGGTTCTGCTGGAAGGTGATTTCGCAGGCGAAGTCGATCTGCTCCTGCACATCTCCCGGCAGCGCCCGGAACCACTCGACGTTGCAGGAGTACACCTGGGAATCGGGTACCGAGCGGTTGAACGTCACCCATGACAGGATGTCCTTGAAACCGTTGGAATACAGCGCAACCACGGCCGGATCGAGGGCGTCCGCCACGCCCTGCTGGATTGCCGATGGAGTTTCGCCCCAGGCAACGGGCGTGGGATTGGCGCCGGCGAGGCGGTAGAACTGCTGCAGGATCTCCGACGCGGGCACGCGGAACTTGATTCCCTGCAGGTCCCGAGGCGACTTCAGCGGCGCGTTGGCGAGTCCCTTGCGCGCGGCGACGGTGCGCGGATCGAGCACCAGGTACAAGAGCACCTTGAAGCCGCGCTCTTCCGCCTTGGTGTGCACCACCGACTGCCATGCCTCGGAGGTGACGAGGTTGGCGAACTCCTGGTTCATTCCGCACCAGTACGGAATATTGATCAGGTCGACTTCGGGCGCGAACGGGGAGAAGTTCGACACCGAGTGCTGGGCCGCCTGGAAGGTGTTGGCCTGCACCCCCTGTGCCAGCGCCGCACCCATGCCGAGCTGGCCGGCCGGCGCCAGGCGCACGTACACGTAGCCGTTGGTGGCGTTCTGGATGTTCTCCTTGAGGTTGAGCTGCATCAACGGGTACCAGCGTGAGGCGCCGATGCGGTACTCCGTGGCGATGGTCATGGTCACCTGGGCATCGCGCTCGCGCTGCTGCTCCTCGGCGGCCGTCTGGGCCGCCGCTTCACGGGACAGCAGTGTCCCGCCGGCGGCCGCAACCACCGCGGCGGTAAAGCCGAACCTGGCGCTCGTTTCGAAAAACCGGCGGCGCTCCTCGTTCTTCACGGTGCGCTCTGCGGTGCGATCATCGGTTGATTCGGGTTTCATCGTCGTCTCCTCCGGGAGGTTGGTCTGTCATTGTGTCATGGTGCCGCAACTCGCGAAGAGCCCGGCGCTCCGCGGCAAGAGCCGCGATCGAGAAAAACACGATTGCCGCAAACAGCAGCAGGAACTCGGGTACGCCGTCGAGCCTGACGACACGATCAATACCCAGTGCGTGTGAGAAACGTGCGGACAACAAATTCAGGAGGAACAGGGAAAACACCGCTATGCAGGCGACAAGCGCAGTCCGCTCTAGCGGCGAGCGCCGCCCGGAAGTCGTTGAACCGCCCATTCGGGAACCCGTAAAGCCCGTCGTGATGTTTGTTGCGGAACGCGCCGGCAAGGGCGACCGCCCGCTTTGTATATCGGCTGTACGGAGCATAATCGGCCCGTTCCGCGCCGGTCAACCAGTCGCGACGCGGAACCGGTTTGCGCGGCTCCACGCCGCCAGGGGCAATCGCGATACCGTGGACTTCCCGGGCGGGGCGGCAGATAATCATCGGCCGGTGAACAGGGTTCGCCGGGCCCGCGTCGACCGCATGTCGATATCAAGCTCGCGGCGTCGAAGCAATGGCTCAGAACCGCTCGATGCGCCATGCCATGCACAGATCACTCCTCCCCCACCTCTGCATCGCCGCCGCAATCATCCTGAACGCTGGAATGACCACCCTCGCCGACACTGCCGGAGGAACATCCGTCGGCGCAGCGTACGCGACCGCCCACTGGCATGGCCTGGTCGACGGCAACGTGCCCGTTGATTTTCACGTCACCCGGATGGACGACCGCATCATCGAGGGCACCCTGCATTTCGGGCAGCAACGATTCGGGTTCGGCAATGCCGACGCGTTGTGCACCAGCGCCACGATGGCAGCGTCGATCACGAACGGACGCTACCGTTACGAAATCAACGGCCGGTGCGGCGGGCGCGGCACACTCGAGCTGACGACGTCCGTGCCGCCGCGACTCGTCGGCTCTGGAACATTGTACGACCGGTCATCCGCCGTCGCTCACCGGCGAAAAGCGTTCTACATGGAGCCGGCCGAGTCGCGGTAGACCGCGAAGCCCCGGGGCAGCCGGTTGATGCAGGCCGGCCGCGATCAGGAGCGCGTGGCAATCAACCGCACCATGCCCGACATCCCCGATTCGCTGGCGACTACGAACCCGTGCTCTTCGAAAAACGTCGCGAGTCGATCGGGCGCGAGCCTCAGCTTCTCGTAGCTGCTGACGGATAACTCCCACTGCGACCCGTCGCGCTCGTGCAGGATGTCGTGCACCGTGACGTGACCTTCGCTGTATTCCAGGAAGCAGGTGAGAATGCGCTGCTCGTCGCTTCTGACCGGGATGAAGCGGCGCACTCCCGACAGGGCCGCGGAGTAGTCGCGGAAACTTGCGACGAAGCGAGCCGCCGGGGCGAGCGCCTCCGCCGCGGCGCCGACGAGCGTGGCGACCGATGCCTCGTCGGGAAGGTGGGTCAGCGTATCGCCCATGCACAGGACGAGGTCCGCCTTGCCCGGCAGGTGGCGGGCGAACGCCAGCAAGTCGTCGTGCACGATGTCGACGGGAAGACCGACCGCGTTCGCGCGCAATTCGTCGAGCAGTGCGTCGCACGTGTCGACGGCGATCACCCGGTATCCCCGCCGCGCGAGCTCCATGGCATGCATGCCGAAGCCGGCGCCGAGGTCGACGGCCACGCCCTTGCCTCGCGGCGGCACGCCGATGGCGTCGAGCTCCGCCGCGCCGCGCGCAAGGGCCGACTCGATGCCGCCGGCCATCCAGGTGTAGACCGGGCCGAGATGACGGTCGTAATGTTCCTGCACGGTAGTCATGCGCTGCGGCCCAGGCAATCGTCAGTCACGCCCGTTCTCGATCGACTTCATCATGAGGATCCAGTCTCCTCTGTGGGGACAACCGGGGTACGGAACGATCTCACGCCTGTCCATCGTGCGATACCCCAGCCGCTCGTACAGTCGCCGGGCGCCGTCGTTGTCCTCGGCGACGATCAGGCTGAGCGCCGTTGCACCGGTTTCGGCGGCCAGGGATTCGGCGAATCCCATCAGCGCCGTGCCGACACCACGGCCGCGGCAAACCGGGAAGGCGGCGACGGCGTTGACGTACCACGCCCCGGGCGCCGAGGCCTCCAGCTCGAGCAGCGGGCGCACCACGGGTGGGCAGTCGCCGATCGGTCCGGGGGCATCGGTCTCGGCGAGCCGGTAGCCAAGCAGCATCGCGGCGATCATCCCCGAAAGCTCGGCCACGTGGGCGTTGGCGTGGCTGAACGCGCCGTCGGTGCCGGCCACCCGCCGGGCGCCGAATGCAATCGGGTCCTCGCCGGGGTCGGCCATCCGCGACCACAAGTATGCCGGAATACCGTCGCCGGCCAGGTTCATGAGTTCGGCGAGTTCGCGACTGTCCCCCGGCCTCGCCCGGCGTATCTTCTGCGGCTGATGGTCGATCATGATCTGCCTCCGGTTCGCCGGCAACGGCGCGGTCAGATTGCAAAGGGCGCTCCGTGCGCCTCCCACTCGGAGTCGGGCACGATGGCGATCTTGCCCACGTAATCGTTGCCGCGGTCGACGAAGTATTCCTCGGCGCGGTGGATGTCGGACAGGCGGAACGTGCCGTGCAGCACCGGCGCGAGGCGACCGGCACGGATCCACTCGACGAGCTGGGCGGCCTCGGCGCGGGTGCCGTGGGACACCCCGAAGATCTGCACCTGGTACAGATAGATGCGCGTCCACAGGATCTCGGTGACGTTGCCGGCGCTGGCTCCGGCGATGGACAGGCGCGGGTAACCGCGCCGCTCGTTCATGCGTTCGATCATGACGTCGATGAGCGGGTTGGTCATCTCTCCACCGACGAGATCCATCACCGCGTCGATGATGGCGCCGCCGGTCGCCTCGCGCACGGCCCGCGGCCAGTCGTCGACCCGGGCGCGGTCGATCACCGTCTCGGCGCCGAGCGCCCTGAGCCGCTCGGCCTTGCCGGCGCTGCTGACAGCATGGGGCACGGCGCCGAGCAGTCGGCACAACTGGATGAGCGCGGTGCCGACGCCGCCGCTGGCGCCGGTGACGAGCACGTTGTCGCCGGCACCGACCGAGGCCGCGTTCAGCATTCGCAGCGCCGTCTGGTACGAGCACATGCCGAGAACGGCGAGTTCGGCGTCGGCCATCAGCGACTCGGGCACGGCATGAAACTGGTCGTCGGGTGCGACGATGTACTCGGCAAAGCCACCGTCGCGGCCGTGGCCGTAGTAGTCGGGCGTGAGATTGATGTCGCGCCGCTCGTCGGCGTAGATGTTGAAATCGAGCAGGCCGCGCACGCCGATCCGCTCCGCGGCGACGCCCTCGCCCACCGCTACGATGCGGCCGGCCACGTCGGCGCCCTGGATGCGCGGAAACGTGAGGGTCGGTGCGCCGCCGACCTGGAAGCTGGCGACGTCGTCCTTCTCCCGGGTCGGATACAGCCCCTCGCGGACCTTGCGATCGGTGTTGTTCTTGGCTGTCGCGGTGACCTTCACCAGTACCTCGCCGGGACCCGGTTGCGGCACCGGCACGTCCTCGCGCCAGACGAGCTTGTCGAGGCCGCCGTGGCCGGTGAGATGGACC
>Ga0079224_100013646_pt1 | contig 11319 bp, 14 predicted proteins | sample Stecom2015_FD_80414 | JGI IMG/M metagenome (GOLD analysis project Ga0079224, IMG submission 80414) | Agricultural soil microbial communities from Utah to study Nitrogen management - Steer compost 2015 | ecosystem: Environmental > Terrestrial > Soil > Agricultural land | place: USA: Utah...
AGGCCATGGCCATGGGCGGGCTGCACCTGATGGGACCCTTCCGCGATGCCTTGGGCGAGGTCCGCGACAAGTTTCCCGGGACGGAGGAAGCCCAGGCCGCGATCGACCTGCTGGCCAACCTGGATAAAATGGCCGGGGCGCCATCATCACCCGAGGAAACCCCTGCTAACGACGGCCCATCCTACCAGGACGGCAAGGGCGATCATTACGTGATCATCATTGTGCCCGACAGTGCGGGCCCCATGCACCGGATCACTTCCTCCATCAGCGATTTCAACAACAGGTTCTTCCGCAACCAGACCATTGAAGTGAAGACCAGCATTTGGACCCCCGGCACCCAAGTGGTGTTGATCCGTCTGTTCCAGACCAAGGAACTGGCCATGACCTACTACAACATGTTCACCCGCAACACGGGAGACCTCTCGGGCATAAATGACCAGGGCTTCCCCCTGTTCGCCATCAGCAGCAACAACTACCAGAGCTTCTATGTGGCCAAGGATTCAGCCGGTTACGCCGATTTCTTCGGTCGCACCTACCTGGACCGCAAATAGCCCGTGCCGATCGTGGGCCTTACCTTCGCCTCTTCGATAACCCGAACCCGATCACCATGTTCCGGAACGACAAATCCAACGAGACCATGACCAAGGCCGCCGAACCCGTCAGCCCCGGGAAGATCAACAGCATCATGGAAGGCACTTCCATTGAAGGCGAGGTGCGCTCGGACAGCAATATCCGGATCGATGGCAAGGTGAAAGGCACCATTCATGTGCGCGGCCGCCTTATTGTGGGCACCTCCGGGCTGGTGGAAGGCGACGTGCATTGCCAAAGCAGCGACATAGAAGGCACAGTGAACGGCAAGATCGCCTGCCAGGACCTGCTTTCACTGAAAGCTACGGCCAAGCTCACCGGCGACATCTTCACCAAAAAGCTTTCCATTGAACCGGGCGCCGTGTTCACCGGCAATTGCAACATGGGCGGCGGCCAAGCGGTGAAGGAACCCGAGCCGGTACGCTCCAGCATCGCCTCGGACCGCCCGTCGGCACCTGGCAATCCGGCGGCCGCCCCCACGGCCTCCCGTCCGGAGCCCCTGCGCACCGCCACGCGCTGATCCGGTGCATGACCTTTTCCGTGAGATTCGCCCATGACCCCGAGTAAATACCCGCCTGCACGGGTATTGGCAGCGATGGTCCTGTTCGGCATCGCCGTTGGCGCCGCCACCTACGCCGTCTTCCGCCTGGCCCACTGGCCTTTCGGGCTTTCGCACGTGGCCGTGCTCTTCTTCTGGACCCTGCTCTCCGCGGCCCTTCAGGTGTGGCAGGAAGAGGGCCTGATCACCGACCCGAAAGGATTCATGCTGCGCTTCATGTCGGGGCTGGTGATCAAGCTGCTGGTGGCCTTGGCGGCCGTGGCGGCCATTCTGGCGCTGCTTCCCCGGGAGCGGGCCGTGCCCCTCGCCCTCTTGTTCGCCGTGCTTTACTTGGCATTCCTGGCCTTTTCCACCCTGCGGCTCAGCAGCAGGTCGCGCAATGCACCGCGCCCTGATGCATGAACGCGACCCCGGAAAACTGAAGAAAGCGGCCAACAGCTATCTGCGGCTCAGCGGCATCGGTTTCCAGATGGCCGCGATCATTGGGCTGGGGGCCTATGGAGGCTGGTGGGCCGACCAGCGCACAGGCTGGAAGTTCCCAGCGCTGACCCTCTTTGGATCCCTGGGTGGCGTGGCCATGGCCATGTACATCCTGTTCAAGGAAACGCGCTGACTCGTGGGCCGGCGTAGCGAGCGGCTTCAGAGGTGAACACACCGGAAACCGGGCCGCCGCCGCCGCACGAACCCTTCCTGAGGCCCGCGTTTGTCCCTTCACTGGTTGCTGCTTACTTTTGCGGCCCGAACGCAGGCCCGAGAGCCCGCAATTAAGCTCAAAACCCTTGATACGCGCGGTTCTCCTCTCCTTTACGACCCTTCTTGCCACATGCGCTTGGGCACAGCACGAGGCGCATGCGGACACGCTTTCCGCAACAGCCCATACCGGGGCAGCGCAAGCGGAAGCCGGGTTCAACGCAGGTGACCTCATCATGGGGCACATCATCGATGAGCACGGCTGGCACATCGCCGGTGATTACTCCCTCCCGCTCCCCGTGATCCTGTACGACACCCGTCGCGGCTTCTCCGTCTTCAGCAGTGCCAGGTTCGACCACGGCCATGCCGCCTACGATGGCTATCTGCTGCACGAGGGCAAGGTGGTGGCTGTGGACGCCGCAGGGCACATCGATGCGGAGGCCAGCGCCGCGATCTGGGATATTTCCCTCACCAAGAACGTGGTCTCTCTCTTCCTGGTGATCGCCCTGCTGTTGCTCACCTTCTTCTCCGTGGCCAAGACCTATAAGAAGCGCGCAGGCATGGCGCCGAAGGGACTTCAGTCCTTCTTGGAGCCCATCATCCTCTTTGTGCGTGATGACGTGGCCAAGGGCGCCATCGGCGAGCACAAGTACGCCCGCTTCATGCCCTTCCTGCTCACGATCTTCTTCGTGATCCTGTTCGCCAACCTGCTCGGCCTTGTTCCCTTCTTTCCGGGAGGTGCCAACATCACCGGCAACATCGCCGTCACCTTCGCCCTGGCGCTGATCACCTTCCTGGTGGTCACCTTCAATGGCAATCGCCACTACTGGCGCCACATCGTGGCCATGCCGGGGGTGCCTGCCTGGGTATTGATCATCCTTACCCCCGTGGAGATCATGGGCATGTTCCTCAAGCCTTTCGTGCTGATGATCCGGCTCTTCGCCAACATCACCGCCGGGCACATCATCGTGATGAGCTTCTTCAGCCTGATCTTCGTCTTCGGCGCCACCAGCGCGGTCGCTGGATATGGCGTCTCGGTGGTCAGCCTGTTGTTCACCATCTTCATGTTCTTCCTGGAACTCCTCGTGGCCTTCATTCAGGCCTACGTCTTCACCTTCCTCGCGGCACTCTACATCGGTGGTGCCGTGGAAGAATCGCACGAACACAAAGAATCAATCGTTTAAACCCCCAACAAGCATGTTCCTCTCAGCACTTCTCGACATGGGCACCGGATACGGTATTGCAGCCGTTGGCGCGGGCCTCGCCGCTCTCGGAGCCGGCCTCGGCATCGGCCGCATCGGCGGTGACGCTGTTCAGGCCATGGCCCGTCAGCCGGAAGCCACCAACGATCTGCGCGCCAGCATGATCCTCACCGCTGCCCTCGTGGAAGGCGCCGCGTTCTTCGCGATGGTGGTGGGCCTGCTGGTGGTGCTGAAGTAAGCGCCCGCCGGCCCCGGTCGGCATCGGCGTTCATTCATTCCCTTCAAACGCATCCGCATGTTCCTCGTAAGCCTTGTAGAACCTTCCTTCGGGCTCATCTTCTGGATGACCCTTTCCTTCGGGATCGCTTTTTTCCTGTTGGCCAAGTTCGCCTGGAAGCCCATTCTCGGTGCCTTGCACGAGCGTGAACAATCCATCGAGGACGCCATTGGCGAGGCCCGCAAGGCACGCGAGGAGGTGGCCAACATGAGGGCCGGGAACGAGGAGTTGCTGCGTGAAGCCCGCGCCGAACGCGAGATGATGCTCAAGGAGGCCCGCGACATCCGCGATAAGGAGATAGCCGAGGCCAAGGGGCGCGCAAAGGCTGAAGGCGATGCGATCCTTGCCCGGGCCCGCGAGGAGATCCGCAACGAGAAGAACGCCGCCATCACCGAAATGAGGAACCAAGTGGGCCAGCTCAGTATTGAGGTGGCCGAGCGTATTCTGCGCGAGAAGTTGGGCGACCAGGCCGCGCAGCAAGCCCTGCTGAAGAAAGTGCTCAAGGAAAGCGACCTGCACCTCTCATGAACATCTCACCGGTCGCATACCGCTATGCCCGCTCCCTGATGCAGCTTGCGCAGGAAAAGGGCGAGGTGGAAGCCGTGCGCGAGGACATGCTCCTGGTAGCGGCCACCTGTGCGGGCAGCAACGACCTGCGCATCATGCTCAAGAGCCCGGTGATCAAAGCAGACACCAAGAACAAGGTGCTCGGACGCGTGTTCGGCGGCCGGATCGGCCACATGGCCGAACGCTTCATCGCCATACTGGTGCGCAAGGGCCGCGAGGGCATGATGGCGGAGATCGCTGAGGGCTTCCAACGCGTCTACCGCCAGGAACACGGGATCCTGCTCGCCGAGGTGCGCAGCGCGGTGCCGCTTTCGGACAATGCCCGCGACCAAGTAAGGAAGATGGCAGAGGAACGCCATCCTGGGAAGACCATCCTGCTGAAGGAAACGGTGGAGCCCTCCTTGATCGGCGGCGTGGTGGTCCGCATTGGCGACGAGCAGGTTGACGCCAGCGTGAGCCGCCGGCTCAGCGACCTGCGCCGGAAATTCTCAGAGAACCCGTACATACCCGAGATCTAACGTTTTCAGACCCCTCCGCCGCCAAGGCTATGGCGGCCACGAATGGCACAGATCAATCCCGCCGAAGTATCGGCGATCCTCAAGGAAGAACTCGCCGGCCTCCGCACCGAGGCCGAGCTGGAGGAGGTGGGCACCGTGCTGCAGATCGGCGACGGCATCGCCCGCATCTACGGCCTGAACAGCGTGCAGAGCGGCGAGCTCGTGGAGTTCCCCAGCGGCCTGCGCGGCATTGTGCTCAACCTCGAAGAGGACAACGTGGGCGTGGTGCTTTTGGGCCCCAGCGTAGGCGTGAAGGAGGGCGATGTCGTGAAGCGCACCAAGCGCATCGCCAGCGTGAACGTGGGCGAGGGCATCGTGGGTCGCGTAGTGGACACCTTGGGCGAGCCCATCGATGGAAAGGGGCCCATCCAGGGCAAGACCTATGAGATGCCTATTGAGCGCAAGGCGCCGGGCGTGATCTTCCGCCAACCCGTGAAGGAACCGCTGCAAACGGGCATCAAGGCCATTGATGCCATGATCCCCGTAGGGCGCGGACAGCGGGAGCTGATCATCGGTGACCGCCAGACCGGCAAGAGCACGGTGGCGATCGACACCATCATCAACCAGAAGGAATTCCACGAGGCTGGTGAGCCCGTGTACTGCATCTATGTCGCCATTGGCCAAAAGGGATCCACCGTGGCCGGTACGGTAAAGGTGCTGGAAGAGGCCGGCGCCATGGCCTATACCACCGTGGTGGCGGCCAACGCCAGCGACCCCGCGCCGATGCAGTTCTATGCGCCCTTCACCGGGGCCGCCATCGGCGAGTTCTTCCGCGATACCGGCCGACCCGCACTGATCGTATTCGATGACCTTTCCAAGCAGGCCGTGGCCTACCGGGAAGTGTCCTTGCTCCTGCGTCGTCCGCCCGGACGTGAGGCCTACCCGGGCGACGTGTTCTACCTGCACAGCCGACTGCTCGAGCGTGCGGCCAAGGTCATCGATGATGATACCATCGCCTCGCAGATGAACGACCAGCCCGATTCGCTCAAGGGCATGGTGAAGGGCGGTGGATCGCTCACCGCACTGCCGATCATCGAAACACAGGCTGGCGACGTTTCCGCCTACATCCCCACCAACGTGATCTCCATCACCGACGGGCAGATCTTCCTGGAGAGCAACCTCTTCCTCAGCGGCGTTCGGCCCGCCATCAACGTGGGCATCAGCGTGAGCCGCGTGGGTGGCAATGCGCAGATCAAGTCCATGAAGAAGGTGGCCGGTACCCTGAAGCTGGACCAGGCCGCCTATCGTGAGCTGGAGGCGTTCAGCAAGTTCGGCTCGGACCTCGATGCCTCCACCAAGGCCGTGCTGGACAAGGGCGCACGCAACGTGGAGATCCTCAAGCAGGGGCAGAACAGCCCCATGCGCGTGGAGGAGCAGGTGGCCATCATCTACCTCGGCTCCAAGGGCCTGTTGGGCAAGGTGCCCGTGGTGAAGGTGCGCCAGTTCGAGGAGGCCTTCCTCACCATGTTGCGCAATTCGCACAGCGAAACCCTGGCCGCCCTCAAGCGCGGGGAGCTGAACGACCAGATCACCGGCACATTGGAAAAAGTAGCCGCCGACCTGGCGAAGAACTTCGCCTCTTAAGCAGCGGACAATGGCCAGCCTCAAGGAAGTCCGCAACCGGATCGTCTCGGTCAACAGCACCAAGCAGATCACCGCTGCCATGAAAATGGTGAGCGCTGCCAAGTTGCGCCGGGCCCAGGACGCCATCATCCGGATGCGGCCCTATGCCGAGAAGCTCAACGTGCTCCTCAGCAATGTGAGCGCCTCCCTGGACGGCAACGAGAACAAGTTCGCGCAACAGCGGGAAGTGAAGCACGTGCTCTTCGTGGCCATCGTGAGCAACAGGGGCCTGGCCGGTGCCTTCAATACGCAAGTGTTCAGGCTGATCCGCAAGGCCACGGCACAGGCCGAGGCACGCGGGGAACAGGTACACGTGCTCTCCATCGGCAAGAAAGCCGCCGATCTGTACCGCCGGTCCGCCTGGCATGCAGCAGGGCTTCCGGAAAACCTCGCCGCCCTGTACGACGGGCTCAGCTTCGATGCCGTGGCGCCCGTGGCCGAGGCGATCATGACCAAGTTCGCAGCTGGCGATTACGACCGTGTGGAGCTTTTCTACAACAAGTTCAAGAACGCTGCCTCCCAGCTCGTCACCGAGGAGCGCTTCCTGCCCATCATGCCACCTCAAGCAGACGCAGAGGCGCATGCCCCGGTGAAGACGGACCACATCATGGAGCCGGACCGCCGCACCATCGTGGAGGAGATCATTCCCAAGAGCCTGAAGATCCAGCTGTACAAGGCCATGCTCGACAGCTTTGCCGCCGAGCACGGTGCCCGCATGACCGCTATGCACAAGGCCACCGACAACGCGGACGACCTCATCAAAGAGCTTCGCCTTACCTACAACAAGGCCCGCCAAGCCTCCATCACCAACGAGATCCTGGAGATCGTGGGCGGAGCCGAGGCGTTGAAAGGCTGATTGGCCTGCTCAAGGCCCGAATCGGGGTCGCGTTGCAGGTTTGCCAGTTACGCCCGATCAAGTTCCGCGCACCCCGCTCACACGGCTTCCAGCGCATTCCCAAGGTCCCAGAACAGGTCCTCGGGATGCTCCACGCCCACGCTGAGGCGTACGAGTCCGCCGGTGATGCCCAGCTTCTCGCGCTCCTCGGGATCCACGCCCACGTGGGTCATGGTCGCGGGGTGCTCCGCCAGTGATTCCGTGCTGCCCAAGCTCACGGCGAGCTTCACCAGCTTCAGCGCGTTGAGGAAGCGGAAGGCCTCGGCCTCCCCCCCGTGCAGATCGAAGGAGAGCATGGCCCCCGCACTGAAGCATTGGGCATCGAAGATGGCCTGCTGCTCGGGGCTGTCCAGGAAGCCGAGGTAATGGACCTTCTTCACCTTCGGATGACCATTGAGGTATGCCGCGACCTGGGCGGCGTTCCGGGCCTGGGTCTCCATGCGCGGCTTCAGCGTTTCCAGGCTGCGCAAGAGCAGCCAACCGGTCCACGGGCCGGCCATACAGCCCAGGAAGCTACGCATGCCCTTCACGCGGGTGAGCAATTCGCTGCGGCCCAGGCAGGCCCCTGCGATCACATCACTGTGGCCTCCGATGTATTTCGTGGCCGAATAGAGCACCAGGTCCGCGCCCTGCTTCATGGGGTGCTGCCACAAGGGGCCCATGTACGTGTTGTCCACCGCCAATAACACCGGTTTTTCAGCGGTGCTGAACGCTTTCGCCACGCGGCTACAGGCTTGAATATCGATGAGGATGTTCGTAGGATTGGCGGGTGTTTCCACATAGATCATCCGCAGGCGGTCCCCCTTGCCGCTCTCCCGCATGATCTCTTCCAAGCGGTGCTGCTCCCACGGATAAAAGCCGATCACCTCCACGCCGAAACGCGTAAGGATCTGCTTGATGAAATGGTCGGTACCGCCATAAATGGGGTTGCTGTACAGCAGCACGTCGCCGGGCGAAAGGAACTCCAGCAAGGTGGTGGTGATGGCGCTCATGCCGCTCTCGAACACCGCGCAATCCTCCGCATTCTCCCACAGGGAAAGGCGGTCTTCCAGGATCTCCAGGTCGGGATTGTTCAACCGGCTATAGATCAGGCCCAGCTCCTCCTTCTCGCCTTGTTCGCGCAGCCCGTAAGCCACTTCGAAGAAAGCCTTGCCATCCTCCGCCTTTTTGAAAACGAAGGTGCTGGTCTGAAAAATGGGGCATTTCAATGCACCTTGAGAGAGCTGTGGCTTGTAGCCATGGCTCATCATCAGGCTCTCAGGGCGAAGCTTATGGTCGGGCATGTCGCGAAGCTAGCCCTTCAACCGGGGATCAAGCATGCGAAAGGTCACTCCGCACCGGTGTGCTCGCGCACTGCTTCCACGGCATCCTGCACCCATCGGGTTTCCCCGAGGGCTGGCACGATGAAAGGCGCAAACGCACGCACAGGCGGGTAAAGCACCGATTCCTGCAAGACCTCTGCCGGCACGATGCCTGAGGTTTCCCCGCGGACCATCAGGATGTTCAGTAGCACGCTGAGGACGAATGCCGACCGCAGCGCGCCGAAGACCGTGCCCGCTACCTTGTTCGGCAACCCGAGCATCGCCATGTCCATCACCTTGGTGAGCACCCGCGCCAGCACATGCACCACCACCATGACGCCGATGAGGGTGATGATGAAGGCGATGGCCTCATGCTCGGCATCCAGCCCCGTCCACGCAGCCACCTTGGCATTGTAGCGTGCAGCCACCCAAATCCCCAGCACCAGGGCCACCAGCGCCGCCACCTCCACCACGAAACCGCGGAAAAAGCCCCGCACCGCAGCCGCGCCAAGCAGCGCAAGTAGCAACCAGTCCAACCAGTTCATGGCAGCAAGTGTAAGATTTGCAGCGGGAAAGCCCATCGAAGAGAATGGATGCGAACACACCCTGTGCGAAATCCAGTCAGGTGCATCCCGCTACCTTCGCCCGCTGATCCCGCTTCGGGATCCTGAAAAACCATGATCGATCTCGCATTTGACAAGCGCTGGCGCGACCTTCTGAAGACCCTGGAGGTGCGCTTCGGCGCGCCTGTGGACCTGAACGGCCTCATCTTCCTCATCGGCGTGCAGGAGCTGGGGCAGCATGCGCGCGTGTTCAAGAAGGACGAAAAAGTGAACCTCATGCACATCGCCATCTCCGTGCTGCTCACCCCCTACGGCTACTACAAGGAACTGGGGCGCGATGCCGACGGTTGGCCGCACTTCGAACGGGTGAAGGACCTTCCGGTGCTGAACGCGAAGGAGCAGGAACGGTTGATGAAGGAGGCCATTCTGGCCTACTTCGAGGAGCACTGAGGGTGACGCGGGCCGAGCCTGCTTCAGTTGCCGTAAGCAACCACCACCGTCTCCTCGTTGGTCTGCTCCTCCTCGATGCGGATGATGCCCTCCCCGCTGAGTGAATCCTTCTGCGCGAGGATGTCCAGCACAGCGAAGCCCGCCTGTCCGCGCTTATAGAACTCCGAATAATCGAAGGTGACCTTGCCGTCGGAGCTGGTGGTGCCTTCCTTGGTAAGACGGGAAAAATCAGCCTGCAGCGGTGTCACGGGATTGGCGAAGAGCTTCACATAAGCCCCGGCCACCACGGCCCCGGTGGAGTCCAGCACCGTAATGGTGGCCTTCGTGTCCTTCTCTTTGTTGCACGCACCGAGCCCGGTACCCAGGATGAACAGCAGAATAGCGGCAAGCGTGGCCTTCAAGGGCATGGGAGGTCGTGTTGGTTACTTTTGGCCGCTTCGTTGCAGACCTTCGCACTGCGAATGAAGCCAAAAATACGGATACGAGCGATGCCCGCGCAATTATCATCCCGGAACTTGCTTTCGGCACTGGCGTTTTTCGCGGTCGCGCACCTCGCCACGGGTCAGGCGGCACCCCAGGAAAAGCGGCACCTGGTAGCGATCAACACCTCCGCCGGGCGCATGGTGGTGGAACTCTACAATGAAACTCCGGCGCATCGGGACAACTTCCTGCAACTCGTGCGCGAGCAGTTCTACGACAGCACGCTCTTCCACCGGGTGATCCCCGGCTTCATGATACAGGGCGGCGACCCCGACAGCCGCACGGCCGCGGACCACGCAACGCCCTTGGGCGAAGGCGGGCCGGGCCATACCCTTCCCGCCGAGATCATCCCAGCGCTGATCCACCGGAAGGGAGCACTTGCCGCCGCCCGGCTCGGCGATGACATCAACCCGGAAAAGCGAAGCAGCGGCAGCCAGTTCTACATCGTCCAAGGCCGCACCTGGCAGGCCGCCGACCTGACCCGCCTACAGGCCCGGCTGAACAGCACCCGCCCCGACAGCCTCGCCGTGCTCTACAGCCCGGACCAAGTACTGACCTATGAGCGCTTCGGCGGTGCGCCCCACCTGGACGGCGGCTACACCGTGTTCGGCCAGTTGTTGGAGGGCATGGAAGTGCTGGACCGCATCGCCGAACAGCCGTGTGATAACAGGGACCGTCCCCTTGCTGACGTGCGCATGTGGATGCGTGTGCTCCAATGAAACTGAACGAACGCTTGGCGGCCGTTGAGGCCGAAGTGGCCGCCGCCACAGCCACCACCAGCGAGGCTGTTGAGACTTTCCGAATCGGCATGCTGGGCAAGAACGGCAAGGTGACCGCCCTGCTCGATGCACTGAGAGAGGTGCCTGCGGAGGAGAAGCGGACCTGGGGGCAGCGCGTGAACCAATTGAAGCAGGCGGCCCGCGCCAAGTGGGAGGACATGAAATCCGCCGCGGAAACCGAGGGTACCACAACCACTGGCCCTTCGGGCGACCCTACGCGTCCGGCCGCCTCGGTACCCACCGGTAGCCTGCACCCCATCAGCATCGTGCGGCAGCGCATCACGGAGGTCTTTGCCCGCATCGGCTACACGGTGAGCCAAAGGCCTGAGGTGGAGGATGACCACCACAACTTCGGCGCCCTCAACTTTCCTCCGGACCACCCCGCAAGGGACATGCAGGACACGTTCTTCGTTCAGGTTCCGGGCCCTGCTTCGGAGGAGGGGGGCACCCCGGGCCTGGCCTTGCGCACCCACACCAGCAGCGTGCAAGTGCGCGTAATGGAGAGCGGTGCGCCGCCGATCCGCACCATCTCACCAGGCCGCGTCTATCGCAATGAGGCGATCAGTGCCCGCGCTCACTGCATGTTCCACCAAGTGGAAGGACTTTACGTGGACAAGGGCGTGAGCTTCGCCGAACTGAAAGGCACCCTGGACCATTTCGCCAAGAGCATGTTCGGGCCTGAAGTGAAGATCCGCCTGCGCCCAAGCTACTTCCCCTTCACCGAGCCCAGCGCCGAGGTGGACATGAGCTGCACCATCTGCGGGGGCGGGGGGTGCGCCGTGTGCAAG
>Ga0079224_100013647_pt1 | contig 11319 bp, 6 predicted proteins | sample Stecom2015_FD_80414 | JGI IMG/M metagenome (GOLD analysis project Ga0079224, IMG submission 80414) | Agricultural soil microbial communities from Utah to study Nitrogen management - Steer compost 2015 | ecosystem: Environmental > Terrestrial > Soil > Agricultural land | place: USA: Utah...
AAGGACAGATCAGGCAGATGATTGGCTATCGGATAGATGGTTGTCGGCCGCTGGCTTTGGGTGGCGCCAGGCACATCGGGGATGCCCTGGGCAACTGCGGCAGGTAATGAGAACGGTGCAGCCAGGGCCAGCATCAGGGAAAGACGGAAACGCATGATACATCCATTAAAAGTCAGGCGGCGTCGGCGACCAGCCCGCTGTGACGCAACAGTGCGTCGGGCGACGGACCGCGACCGCGAAATGCTTCAAATGATTCTGCTGCGGGGCGTGAGCCGCCTACGGCCAGAATCTGCTCTTTGAACAGTTGACCAATTTGCGGATTCAACGTTCCCCGCTCGCTATCGGCGTGCTCTTCAAAGAGACTATAGGCGTCGGCCGACAACACCTCAGCCCATTTGTAGCTGTAATAGCCTGCGCCGTAGCCACCGGCAAACAGATGCGAGAAATTATGGGCAAACCGGTTCCAGGAAGGCGGCATAATGACGGCCACTTCCTGACGAACCTGATTCAGGATTTGCATTACAGTCTCAATGGTGGTCGGGGTCGTGCGTGTATGAATCAGCATATCGAATAAAGAAAATTCGATCTGGCGCACCATTTGCATACCGCTTTGAAAGTTGCGAGCCGATAGCAGTCGCTCGAACAAATCGCGATCCATTTGTTTGGCGGTTTCCCAGTGCACTGCCATGCTGCGCATGACCGGCCACTCCCAGACGAAATTTTCCATGAACTGTGAGGGCAGTTCAATGGCGTCCCATTCGACGCTGGCAAAAGGCGAGGCGGCAGGTTCGTCGACTTTTGACAGCAGCGCATGCAAGGCATGCCCGGTTTCATGAAACAGGGTAATGACATCGTCATGCGTCAGCAGCGCAGGCTTGGCGCCCTGGGGCCGTGAGAAATTGCAGTTAAGATAAACAACCGGCATGATGCTGAGCGTACTGGTGACGTGCCTGCTGCGCTCGCTGTCGACCCACGCGCCGCTTTGTTTGCCCTTGCGGGCATACAGGTCGGTATACAGATGGCCGATGACGCGCCCCTGATCCTGCACTTCAAAAACGCGCACGTCGGTATGCCATACCGGCGCCTCGAAGGGCACCAGATCGATATTGAATAGGGTTTTGATTACGCCAAACAATCCGTTCATGACGTTTGCTTCGCTCAGGTATTGACGGACCTCTTCGTCCGAATAGGCGTATCTGGCCTGGCGCAGCTGTTCCGAAACGTAGGTGTAATCCCAAGGCTCCAGGGCACTCATGCCCAGCTCCCTGGCCGCGAAATCGCGCAAGGTTGCGACATCCTGCTCGGCGAATGGGCGGGCCTTTGCTGCCAGATCGCGCAGAAATGCAATGACCTGATCGGCCGACTGAGCCATTCGGGTTTGCAGACGCATCTGCGCAAAGTTGGCAAAGCCCAGCAAATGTGCATCTTCCAATCGCAAGTCGAGCAGCTTTTCGATGACCGGCGAGTTGTCGTATTGCGGTTCGCCCAGCTCCGAAGCCAGTGTGGCGTAGCCGCGATAGAGCGCCTCGCGCAGGGTGGCGCTTTTTGCATACTGCATGACCGGCAGATACGACGGCATTTTCAGGGTGAAGCGCCAGCCGGGCTGTGCAGGCGTGTCGATGCCGGCGGTATGATCTGATTTATCGGAAGTATCCGTTGTCGCCGACTGTGCTGCGGCCTCGCTCGCAGCCAGGGCAGCAGCGTCGATGACATCTTGTGGCAAGCCTTCGAGCATGGCGGCGTCATGGACCTGGTAATGCCAATTGTCCATGGCGTCGAGCGCGTTCTCGGAAAACTTCTGCGAGGTCAGGGCAATGTCTTCATTCAGTTGCGCGTAACGCTGCCGTTCATCGCCTTCCAGTTCGACGCCGCTTAAGCGGAAATCGCGCAGCGCCAGTTCAATGATGCGCTTGCGTGTTGGGGTATAGCCGGCGAACTCGGCGCTGTTGGAAACAGCCAGATAGCGTTCGAACAGATCCCGGTTCAGGCCGATCCAGGTGGAGAACTCTGTAATGACCGGCAACATGCCGTTGTAGGCCTCACGTAGCGCTGCTGTATTGACGACGGCGTTCAGATGTCCTGCAACCGACCAGGCGCGCCACAGACGGCTGGATAAAGCCTCCATGGGTTCTATGAAATTATCCCAGCCGGGCTGTGCGCTATCGCCGACCAGGGCGTCAATCCCCTGGCGGGTTTCAGCCAAAAGCAGTTCGATGGCAGGCGCGATATGTTCCGGCTTGATCGAAGCATAGTCGATCAGATCAGAAATGGGAGCGAGCAATGGGTTGCCGGTTGCGGCAACAGTCTGGACAACCTGGGTTTGCGTCATGGTTAAGCTTTCAGTTTCAAGTTCTGTTGTTCGGCTGCGTGCACGGTATTGAGCAGCAACATGACAATGGTCATGGGGCCGACACCACCGGGCACAGGCGTGATGGCAGCAGCCACTTGCCGGGCGCTTTCAAATTGCACGTCGCCTTTGAGCTTGCCATCCTGACCACGATTGATGCCGACATCGATGACCACCGCGCCGGGCTTGATCATATCGCCCGTGATCATTTCGGGTTTACCGGTAGCCACTACCAGGATATCGGCGCGGCGCGTCTGGGCGCCCAGATCGCGGGTTTTCGAATTGCATATGGTGACAGTCGCGCCGGCTTTTTGCAACAGCAGTGCCATGGGCTTGCCAACAATATTGCTGGCGCCGACCACGACGGCTTCGGCGCCGCGAATGGTTACCTGTTCGTCTTCCAGCATTTTCATGATTCCGTAAGGGGTGCATGGAATGAAGGTGGGTTTGCCGATCATCAGGGCCCCGGCATTACTGACGTGAAAGCCATCGACGTCCTTGGTCGGCGAGATCGCTTCGATCACGGTATCGGCATTGAAATGCGGCGGCAGAGGCAATTGAACCAGAATGCCATTGACCGATGCATCGTTATTGAGCGTGTTGATGCGCGCCAGCAGCTCGGCTTCGGTCATCTGCGCCGGATAGGTTTCGACCGAAGAGGTGAGTCCGAGCTTCTTGAACGTGTTGGCCTTGTGATTAACATACACCTGCGAAGCGGGGTCGTCGCCGACCAGAATAACAGTAAGGGAAGGGACGATGCCCTGTTCTTTGAGCTGGGCCAGATGGGGAACCAGTTGCAGCTTGAGTTTTTCGGCCAGCTGTTTGCCATCAATGATACGTGCTGTCATGTCGTTTTTGCAGTCCTACTTTACCAAAGCCACTTTCATTAAATCGGCGACCGTGGTTACTTCCAGTTTTTCCATGATGTTGGCGCGATGCGCTTCAACGGTTTTGATGCTGATATTCAAGTCGTCGGCAATTTGCTTGTTCAGCCTGCCGGCTACAATGCGCTCAAGCACCTGTTGTTCGCGGGCTGTCAGGCGGCCGATGAGCTCTTCGTGATTTTTGCGCGCCTGTTGCTCGGAGGCGTTGTTTACCGCCTGCTCCAGCATGCGAGCGATGATTTCGCGAAGGTCGGCTTCGTTAAACGGTTTTTCCAGAAAGTCGACGGCGCCTTTTTTCATGGTAGACACAGCCATGGGCACATCGCCGTGGCCCGTAATGAACACCACAGGGATGGTCGCCTTGCGAGCCACCAGTGTCTCCTGCAACTCCAGGCCGGACATGCCCGGCATACGCACGTCGGCAATCAGCACGCTGATGACATTCGGGTTGTAGCTTTCGAGGAATTTTTCCGCGCTATCGAAGGCTACGACCTGATAGCCATTGGCTTCGAGGAGCCAGCGCAGCGAATCGCGCACCGCTTCGTCATCGTCTACGATATATACAATGCTGCTTGGGTTATTCATACGGTTAATTCCTCTTTGATAGGTGTGTCATTGGGCTCTTGTGGAGCACAGGGCAGGGTGAAATGGAACAGGGTGCCTCCGTCAGGATTGGCCTGTGCCCACAGCCTTCCATGGTGTGATTCGATAATGGTGCGACATATATTCAGGCCCATTCCCAGTCCTTCGGATTTGGTGCTGAAAAATGGCTCGAACAGTCGCTCGGGTTCCTGTATGCCGTGCCCGCGATCGGTCACGATAAATTCGACAAGCTGGCTTTGCTGCTTGATTTCCACCGTCAGCAGGTCATGCTCGGAGTGGTTCATCGCTTCCAGGCCGTTCTTAACCAGATTCAGCAGTACCTGTTCGATCAGAATCGGGTCTGCCAGCACATGGGGGATATGATCAGGAATAATGGCTTCGATGCGAATCTGCCGCTTGCGCGCGTCGATTTCGGCGAAGTCCAGTGCATGTTCGACAATTTCTTCAACCGGCACACGCTGGCGGCGTGGCTCGCTACGCTTGACGAACTCGCGGATGCGACTGACGATTTTGCCCGCGCGCTCGGCCTGGTTTGCCGCTTTTTCCAGGGCTGAAAGCAGCGACTCGTTAGTGGCTCGCCCTGATTTGAGCATGGCCACAGCGGCCATATTGTAATTGGCAATGGCGGTCAGCGGCTGGTTCAGTTCATGCGCCAGCGACGAGGCCATTTCCCCCATTGTGGTCAGGCGGCTGGTGAGCTGGATTTTTTCCTGCTGGTTGCGTGATTCTTCTTCGTGCTTGCGTCTTTCGGTAATGTCGCGCGCCACCTGCAGGCGCACGCGTCGTCCGTCTGTCCAGACCAGCATGCGATGCTGCACTTCAAACCAACTGTTGACACTGGGCGCATATTGTTCGATCGAGTCTTCCGTAAAACGGCCCCGCCGGCCTGCCAGCAGTTCGGCATGGCCCTGCGGCTGCGAGCCAAACAGGCGGCGATAGGTCCGGTTGGCAAATAGCAATTCGCGTCCGTTTACGGTATCTGCAACAACGGAAATGGCGTCGTCCAGTCCTTCAAGCACAGTCATGAAACGTTCATGGGCGGCGGCCAGGGCCTCGCGCACACGCTTGGGTTCGGTAATATCGGTCATGGAGGTCATCCAGCCGATCTGCTCGCCATTCGGATCGCGCAGGGCCGAGACATACATGCGCGACGTAAAGCGCGAGCCGTCGCGTCGCTGCGCTTCCACTTCCAGGCCGGTGCTGGGCGTTTTGCCCGACATCAGGATATCGAGCGTGCGCTGATGCTCGTCGTAGCGGCCCGGCACCCAATAAGGAAAGGGCGTGCTTTTACCCAGCAGGTCGGCCTCGTTCCATCCCATCATGCGGCAAAAGGCAGGGTTCACGTAGGCGATACGGCCTTGCATGTCCAGTACGCGCATGCCGGTTGACATCGAGTTTTCCATGGCGCGACGAAAGCTGGTTTCAGCCTGCAGGGCGGCTTCTGCATGTGAGCGAAAACGCGTATAGCGCCATAATGCGAGCAGACTGATAATGATGATCAGGGAGAGGGCGATGACGAAAAAAAGCAGCCGCTGCTGCCTGGTTTCTTCGTCCATGGTAATGAACATGACGCTTTGGCTGTGCAAGCGTTGCAGCCAGAAAAAACCAGCCATAACCAGCAGATACAGTACCAGAACAAAAACGGGGGTGATCCAGTACAGGCCGCGTTTTCTGAATTTTGCGCTATCGTAAAAAGACGAGGTAAGCAAGGATTTGCTTGGTAATTCGGGCATGCTCATGATCACAATTCGTAACTGGTACATTTTAAAGGAGTTAGATGCAAATTCACAGCAACAGCGTAAATTTTGTCATTTAGTCATGTTGCGCCGCAATGTAAATTTCACATTATAAAATTCAATATCATTATATAAAATATTTCTTGTCAGAGGCGGCCCGCTCTTTTAGAATGGGCAGCAGTCAGGCGTACAAATCCGCAAACGGGTTGTCCTGCGCACCGAAAATGGTATGGTTACACAAACACGACAGTGCCGTGGCCAGCATAAAAAATCGATATGGAGAACTGAATGTCTACATCAGATAAACCGCAGACAGGCAAGTCCACAGATGTGGATAGCGTCGAAACCCAGGAATGGCTCGATTCACTGGAAGCAGTGCTGGACCGGGAAGGCCCCGAGCGCGCGCACTTTCTGCTAGAGCAACTGACCGATCTGGCGCGCCGGTCCGGTTCCAACATTCCGTATTCCCCTTATACTGCCTATGTGAACACCATCCCGCCCGGACTGGAGCCGCGTCACCCGGGTAACGTGGCCTTGGAAGAGCGTATTCGCTCGTACGTCCGCTGGAACGCCATGGCGATGGTCGTCAAGGCCAATAAACATAATCCTGAGGATGGCGGCGATCTGGGCGGCCATATTGCGTCGTTTGCTTCGCTGGCTACCATGATCGGTTGCGGCCAAAACCATTTCTGGCATGCTGCGACCGAAGAGCACGGCGGCGATCTGGTGTATTTCCAGGGGCATTCTTCACCCGGCGTATACGGACGCGCGTATCTGGAAGGACGGCTGACCGAAGATCAGCTGGATAACTTCCGTCAGGAAGTAGGCGGCAAGGGGCTGCCTTCCTATCCGCATCCCAAGCTCATGCCCGAATTCTGGCAGTTTCCGACCGTCTCCATGGGGCTGGGACCATTGATGGCCATTTATCAGGCTCGTTTCCTGAAGTATCTGCACGCCCGCGGCATTGCCGACACCAGCAAACGCAAGGTCTGGGTATTCTGCGGCGACGGCGAAATGGATGAACCCGAATCCCTGGGCGCAATCAGCCTGGCAGCACGGGAAAAGCTGGACAACCTTATTTTCGTGATCAACTGCAATCTGCAGCGCCTTGACGGGCCGGTGCGCGGCAATGGCAAGATCATCCAGGAGCTCGAAGGCGAATTCCGAGGCAGCGGCTGGAATGTGATTAAGCTCATTTGGGGCGGTTATTGGGATCCGCTGCTGGCGCGTGACAAGGAAGGCATTCTGCGCAAAGTCATGGAAGAAACGGTTGATGGCGAGTATCAGGCCTGCAAGGCCAATGATGGCGCCTATGTCCGCGAACATTTCTTCGGCAAGGACCCGCGCCTGCTGGAAATGGTCAGCCGCATGAGCGACGAGGAAATCTGGCGTCTGAACCGCGGCGGCCATGATCCATACAAGGTGTATGCCGCATTCGACGCTGCGCAGAACGCGGTCGGCCAGCCCACCGTCATTCTGGCCAAAACCATCAAGGGATACGGCCTGGGCGCCATTGCGCAGGGCCAGAATCCGGCTCACCAGCAAAAGAAACTGGACATCAATTCGCTCAAGGGCTTCCGCGATCGATTCAATATTCCGGTGACCGACGAACAACTCGAGAATCTGCCGTATTACAAACCGTCTGAAGATTCGCCAGAAATGAAGTATCTGCGTCAGCAGCGCGAAAAACTGGGCGGCTATTACCCAAGTCGTCGGCCTCAGGCGGAAGAAAAACTCAAGGTGCCAGCATTGGATGTCTTCAAGGCCGTGCTTGAGCCAACCAGCGAAGGCCGTGAAATTTCAACCACTCAGGCGTTTGTGCGCTTTTTGAATCAGCTGCTGCGCGACAAACAGCTGGGCGAACGGGTTGTGCCTATTCTGGCCGACGAATCGCGCACTTTTGGTATGGAAGGTTTGTTCCGCCAGATTGGTATTTATGCGCCGGAAGGACAGAAGTAGACGCCAGTGGATAAAAACCAGGTGATGTACTACAAGGAATCGGCTGACGGACAATTATTGCAGGAAGGGATCAATGAAGCAGGCGCATTTGCTTCATGGATTGCGGCGGCAACGTCGTACTCGACCAACAACCGCATCATGATTCCGTTCTTCATCTATTACTCGATGTTCGGCTTCCAGCGGGTCGGCGACCTGGCATGGGCAGCCGGCGACATGCAGGCCCGCGGTTTCCTGCTGGGTGGTACGGCCGGCCGCACTACGCTTAATGGCGAAGGTTTGCAGCATGAAGACGGTCATAGCCATATTCTTTCCTCAACCATTCCAAATTGCGTCAGTTACGATCCGACGTTCGCGCATGAAGTGGCCGTGATCATGCAGCATGGCTTGAAGCGTATGGTGGAAAATCAGGAAAATGTGTATTACTACATTACGCTGATGAATGAAAACTATGCTCAGCCAGGTCTCAAAGAGGGCGATGCGGAAGGCATCATCAAGGGTATGTATAAGCTGCAGTCTACGAACGGCGGCAAACATCATGTGCAGTTGATGGGATCGGGCACCATTTTGCGCGAGGTCATGAAAGCCCAGGAATTGCTCAAGCAGGACTGGGATATTTCTTCGGATGTGTGGAGCGTGACCAGTTTTACCGAGCTGCGCCGCGACGGTCTGGATGTGGACCGCCACAACCTGCTCAACCCGGATGGCAAACAGCAAGTGCCTTACATTACCAAGCAGCTGGAAACCTCAGAAGGTCCGATCATTGCGTCGACCGACTATATGAAACTGTTTGCGGACCAGGTGCGAGACTTTATGCCTAAAGGGCGCACGTATCGGGTGCTGGGCACCGATGGATTCGGCCGTTCCGATTTCCGTTACAAACTGCGTGAGCACTTTGAAGTGGATCGTCATTTCGTTGTTCTGGCTGCGCTCAAGGCGCTGGCCGACGACGGGGCGATCGATAAATCAAAAGTGAGCGAAGCCATTCAGAAATATGGCATTGACATTAACAAAGCCAATCCTCACCACGCATAAGGCAGATCATTATGAGCAATGTAATCGAAATCAAGGTTCCGGACATTGGTGATTTCAGTGAGGTGGAAGTCATTGAGTTGCTGGTCGCGCCGGGCGATACCATCAAGGAAGAGCAAAGCCTGATCACCGTCGAATCAGATAAAGCATCCATGGAAATTCCGTCTTCCGCTTCAGGCGTTGTCAAAGAGATCAACGTCAAGGTTGGCGACAAAGTCGCAGAAGGCAAGGTTATTCTGACGCTTGAGGCCGAGCAGGGCGCGGATGCGGACAGCGGCAAGCCTGCTGCCGGCAACGCCCCGGAGGATGCGGCAAACCAATCGCAGGAGCGAACAGCTGACGCCGATGCGCCTGCGCAAGCGGCGGGCAAAGATGAGACTGCCGGAACGCAAGACTCAGCACAGCCGGCCAGTGGCAATGGCGGCGGCGCCTCGCTGGAGGTGACCGTGCCGGACATTGGCGACTTCAGCGAAGTGGAAGTCATTGAGGTGCTGGTTGCGCCGGGCGATAAAGTCAAGCAGGAACAGAGCCTGATCACCGTGGAGTCGGACAAGGCGTCTATGGAAATTCCTTCTTCTGACGACGGGGAAGTCGAAGCCGTACTGGTCAAGGTGGGCGATAAAGTAGCGAAAGGGACGGCGATCATCAAGCTCAAGTCTGCTGGCGGCACGGCTAAGGCGGCCGCGACGCCGGCCGAACAGCAAGGCAAGCCTGCAGATAGCCGTGTTGACAAGGCTCAGGGCGAACCAGCCGCAGCGGCCAAGGCGCCGCCTTCCCAGGCGAGTGGCGCCGGGCAGCAACGCGTTTCCCCTACGGCTGCTTTTGGTTCTGCGGTATCTGCCCGTAGTTTGCCGCATGCCTCGCCCTCGGTCCGCAAATTTGCCCGCGAGCTGGGTGTGGACCTGACCCAGATTACCGGTTCCGGCGCCAAGCAGCGTATTACACAGGACGATGTCCGCAAATTCGTCAAGGCCGCGCTGTCTGTAGCCACCAGTTCGTCCTCTACAACCACCCGTTCGCAAGTGGGCGGCGGCTTGAGCGTGCTGGACTGGCCTAATATCGACTTCTCCAAATTCGGGCCGATCGAAAGCAAACCTTTGTCGCGCATCAAGAAAATTTCCGGCGCCAACCTGCATCGGAACTGGGTCATGATTCCGCATGTGACCAATAACGAACAGGCCGATATCACCGAGCTGGAAGCTTTCCGGGTTTCCATGAATAAAGAGTATGAGAAGGCAGGCGTCAAGTTCACCATGCTGGCCTTCCTGATCAAGGCCGTGGTATCTGCGCTACAGAAATTTCCGGAGTTTAACGCCTCGCTCAGCGGCGATAATCTGGTGCTTAAACAATACTTCCATGTCGGGTTTGCAGCCGATACGCCAAATGGTCTGGTTGTTCCGGTGATTCGCGATGCAGACAAAAAAGCGGTCAGCCAGATCGCCAAGGAAATGACCGAGCTGGCCAAGCTGGCGCGCGAAGGTAAATTGTCGCCTGCTCAAATGCAGGGGGGATGTTTTTCCATCAGTTCGCTCGGCGGCATTGGCGGCACAAGCTTTACGCCCATTATCAATGCGCCTGAGGTGGCGATTCTTGGCGTCTCCAAATCTTCCATGCAGCCGGTCTGGAACGGTAAGGAATTTGTGCCGCGTCTGATGCTGCCCCTGTCGCTTTCCTATGATCATCGCGTGATCGACGGCGCCGCTGCGGCGCGCTTTAATGCGTATCTGGCTGCGGTTCTGGCGGATTTTCGCCGTGTCCTGATCTGACGGGAGATATTGATGAGTCAAGTAGAAATCAAGGTGCCCAATATCGGTGACTTCGATGCGGTAGAAGTGATCGAAGTGCTGGTGGCCGAAGGCGATACGGTCAAGGAAGAACAAAGCCTGATTACTGTCGAGTCCGACAAAGCATCCATGGAAATACCATCGTCGGCTGCCGGTAAAGTCGTGTCCCTGTCGGTTAAGGTCGGTGACAAAGTTGCCGAAGGCGACGTTATCCTGATGCTTGAAGCTGCCGCGGCAGGCGCACAGGCTGCCGCCGTTGATAAGCCGGCGACGCAGGATAAGGCGCAGTCTGCTGCAAAAAGCGCTGCGGCTGCAACTGCGCAGTCGGCCAGCGACAGCGAGCGTAAAGTTCCTGAGCGCGCCGGCAATTCGTCAGACACACGGCAGGCACAGGCGGACACGTCTGACCGGCACGCCGCGAGCGGTGGCGACAGCAGCCAGGTCAAATACTCGCCGCCAGCGTCAGCTCCTGCCGATGGTTGCGATGTGCTGGTGCTGGGCGCTGGTCCAGGCGGCTACTCGGCGGCTTTCCGTGCGGCCGATCTGGGGTTAAGCGTCGTGCTGGTGGAACGTTACGCTACGCTGGGCGGGGTGTGCCTGAACGTGGGATGTATTCCTTCCAAAGCACTGCTGCACAGCGTGGCGGTACTGGAAGAGGCGAAACATCTTTCGCAGAATGGAATCACCTTTGGTGACCCGACCATTGATCTGGATAAGTTGCGCGCCAGCAAAGACAAAGTGGTTTCCACACTGACGGGTGGCCTGACGGGCATGGCCAAGGCGCGCAAGGTCAAGGTCATTCAGGGGCTGGGCGAGTTTGCCGATGAACATCATCTGACAGTGAAAAAAGACGACGGTTCAAGTGAAACAGTGGCATTCAAACATGCCATTATTGCGGCCGGCAGTCAGTCGGTGAAATTACCGTTTCTGCCCGAAGATGAGCGAATCGTCGATTCCACTGGTGCATTGGACTTCCA
>Ga0079224_100013649_pt1 | contig 11319 bp, 13 predicted proteins | sample Stecom2015_FD_80414 | JGI IMG/M metagenome (GOLD analysis project Ga0079224, IMG submission 80414) | Agricultural soil microbial communities from Utah to study Nitrogen management - Steer compost 2015 | ecosystem: Environmental > Terrestrial > Soil > Agricultural land | place: USA: Utah...
ATTCCCCGATCAGAAGGAATCCTCCGTGCTTCGCACACACACGGCAGGCTCGCTGCGAGCCGAGCACATCGGTCAGACCGTCACCCTCTCGGGCTGGGTCGATCGTCGCCGCGATCACGGAGGCGTCGCGTTCATCGATCTTCGTGATGCGTCCGGCATCGCCCAGGTCGTCATCCGCGACGAAGAGGTGGCGCACCCGCTGCGCAGCGAGTTCGTGCTGAAGGTCACCGGCGAGGTCTCCCGCCGTCCCGAAGGCAACGAGAACCCGAACCTGCCCACCGGCGACATCGAGCTCATCGCGAGCGAGGTCACGGTGCTCAACGAGTCGGCTCCGCTGCCCTTCCAGGTCTCGAGCGGTCTGGCCGAGTCCGACCCGGTCGGCGAGGAGGTGCGCCTCAAGCACCGCTACCTCGACCTGCGCCGTCCCGCCCCCGCCGCCGCGATGCGGCTGCGCTCGGACGTATACAAGGCGATCCGTGATGAGCTGCACCGCCGCGAGTTCGTCGAGGTCGAGACCCCGACCCTGACCCGTTCGACGCCGGAGGGCGCGCGCGACTTCCTCGTGCCCGCTCGCCTGCACCCGGGCAGCTGGTACGCTCTGCCGCAGTCGCCGCAGCTGTTCAAGCAGCTGCTCATGGTGGGCGGCGTGGAGAAGTACTTCCAGATCGCCCGCTGCTACCGCGACGAGGACTTCCGCGCCGACCGTCAGCCCGAGTTCACACAGCTCGACATCGAGATGAGCTTCGTCGACCAGGAAGACGTCATCGAGATGATGGAGTCGCTCGTCGTCGCGATGTGGAAGACCATCGACGTCGAGGTGCAGACGCCGCTGCCTCGCATCACCTACGCCGACGCCATGGCCAAGTACGGCTCGGACAAGCCCGACCTGCGCTTCGGCCTGGAGCTCGTCGAGGCGACCGATTACTTCGCCGACACCCCGTTCCGGGTGTTCCAGTCCGAGTACGTCGGCGCGGTCCTCATGCCCGGCGGCGCCTCGCAGCCGCGTAAGACGCTCGACGCGTGGCAGGAGTGGGCCAAGCAGCGCGGAGCCCGCGGCCTCGCGTACGTCCTGTTCAACGAGGACGGCACCCTGGGCGGTCCCGTGGCGAAGAACCTCTCCGAGGCCGAGCAGGCGGGGCTGGCCGAGCTGGTGGGCGCCAAGCCCGGCGACTGCGCGTTCTTCGCCGCCGGTGAGACGAAGGCCAGCCGGGCGCTGCTCGGCGCCGCTCGTGTGGAGATCGGCCGTCGTCTCGAACTGCTCGACCCGAACGTGTTCGCGTTCACCTGGGTCGTCGACGCCCCGATGTTCGAGCCCGCGTCGGATGCCGTCGCATCCGGTGACGTGGCAGTCGGTGCGGGCCCCTGGACGGCCGTGCACCACGCGTTCACCGGCCCCAAGCCGGAGTTCGAGGACACCTTCGACACCGACCCCGGTTCGGCCCTGGCCTACGCGTACGACATCGTCTGCAACGGCTCGGAGCTGGGTGGCGGGTCGATCCGCATCCACCGGGAGGACGTGCAGAAGCGGGTCTTCCAGGTGATGGGCATCAGCGAGGAGGAGGCCGAGGAGAAGTTCGGCTTCCTGCTCGAGGCGTTCAAGTTCGGCGCTCCCCCGCACGGTGGGATCGCTCTGGGCATGGACCGCGTGATGCAGCACCTGACCAAGACCGAGTCGATCCGCGAGGTCATCGCCTTCCCGAAGTCGGGCGGCGGCTTCGACCCGCTCACCGAAGCGCCCGCGCCGATCACTCCGGAGCAGCGCGCCGAGGCCGGCGTCGACTACGAGCCCGAGGACGAGTCCGTCCCGGCCTGACGCCGACACCCCCACCTACCGCCGAGACCCCGTGCTGTGGACGTCCACAGCACGGGGTCTCGGCGCGAACACGGGGTCTCGGCGGCGGGGCGCGCGTGCTCAGGACGCGAGGGCGGGCAGGATGTTCTCGTTCCAGACGTCGACGCCGAGCTTGAGGATCAGTGCCACCACCACGATCAGGAACACCCAGCGGATGAAACGCGATCCGCGCGAGATCGCCATGCGCGAGCCCAGGTAGCTGCCGGCGACGTTCGCGACGGCGAGGATGCCGCCGAGCAGCCACAGCACGGCACCGTGCGGGATGAACAGCAGCAGCGCGCCCGCGTTGGTCGCGAGGTTCACGATCTTCGCCTTGGCGCTGGCCTGCAGGAAGTCGTAGCCCATCAGCGCCACGAGGGTGATGACGAGGAACGTTCCCGTACCCGGCCCGATAAGGCCGTCGTAGAACCCGATCACCAGGCCCGCCGCACCGGCTGTGATGTGATGCCGGTGCCCGGTGAACCGCAGCTTCATGACCTGCCCCATCGCAGGCCGGAACACGGTGATCGCCGCCACCACCAGCAGCGCGATCACGATCACGGGCTTGAACACCGACGCGGGCAGCAGGGTCGCCACGGCCGCGCCTCCGAACGATCCGGCAAGGGCGATCAGGGCCATCGGCAACGCCGTGCGGATGTCGGGCTTGGCCCGCCGGTAGTACGTGACGCTGCTCGTCGCCGTTCCGAACACCGAGGCGAGCTTGTTCGTCGCCAGGGCCTGCACGGGCGAGATCCCCGGGATCAGCAGCAGCGCAGGCAGCTGCAGCAGGCCCCCGCCCCCGACGACCGCGTCGATCCACCCTGCGGCGAAGGCGGCCACGACGACGAGCACGAGCACGCCCCAGGTGAGCTGTTCGAGTCCGAGGAGTGCTCCGATGTCCATCACGTCTCAGGATGCCAGACTGGGGCCATGCTCGATCGCCTGGCGCTGCCGCTGACCCTCACCTCGCGCACCGGGGAGTTCGCCCTGCGCCGCGCTGATCGAGCGGACACCGACGCGCTCATCGGCCTGCTCGCCGATGACCCGATCAGCGCCTCCCGCGGCGACCGGGCCAGTGCCGAGGATGGGCCGCTGTATCGCGCCGGTCTCGACGAGATCCTCGCGGACCCGAGGAACGATCTGCTCGTCGCCGAGCGCGACGGCGTGGTCGTCGCCACCTTCCAGCTCACCCTGCTCCCCGGGATGGCGCGCCGCGGCGCCCGGCGCCTGCTCGTCGAGGCGGCGCGGGTGCGCAGCGACCTTCGCTCGGACGGGATCGGCTCGGCGATGATGCGGTGGGTCACCGATGTCGCCGCTCCCACCCTGGGTGCGACCCTCGTGCAGCTGACATCGGATGCCGCACGCGTGGACGCCCACCGGTTCTACGAGAGACTCGGCTTCGTCGGGTCGCACCTCGGCTTCAAGTACGCCGTGGAGTGACCGGCGCAGCGGTCAGAGCACGCGCGAGAGGAAGTCCTGCGTACGGGGATGCTGCGGATTCGCCAGCACCTCGCGCGGGTCGCCCTGCTCGACGATGTGACCACCGTCCATGAAGATCAGACGCGACCCGACCTCGCGGGCGAACCCCATCTCATGCGTCACGACCAGCATCGTCATACCCTCGTCCGCCAGGCTGCGCATGACCTGCAGCACCTCGCCGACCAGCTCCGGGTCCAGGGCGGAGGTGGGCTCGTCGAAGAGCATCATGTCGGGGTTCATGCACAGCGCTCGAGCGATGGCGACGCGCTGCTGCTGCCCACCCGACAGGTGGCTGGGGTAGGCATCCGCCTTCTCGCTGAGTCCGACACGACCGAGCATCTCGCGGGCGATCTCGTCGGCCTCGGTCTTCGAGCGCTTGAGCACCCGCCGCTGCGCGAGAGTGAGGTTCTCGAGCACGCTCAGGTGGGGGAAGAGGTTGAAGCTCTGGAAGACCATGCCGATGCGACGCCGCACGCGGTCGATGTCGGTGTCGGGATCGGTGATGTCGATCCCCTCGACCAGAATCCGTCCGCCGGTCGGCTCCTCGAGCAGGTTCACCGAGCGCAGCAGCGTCGACTTGCCCGAGCCCGACGGCCCGATCACGCAGATGACCTCGCCACGGGTGACCGTGAGATCGATGCCCTTGAGCACCTCGTTGTCACCGAAGGACTTGACCAGTCCCTGCACCTCGATGACCGGCGCGTGGATGTCGATCAGATCCGTGCTCATCGTTCCCTCGCCATCCGCCGCTCGAGCCACGCGGTGAAGCGCGTGAGCGGGATCGTCACGATCAGGTACATGATCGCCGCCATGATCAGCGGCGTCGCATTCGCATAGGTGGTGTTCGCGTCGCGCGCGAACGTGGTCAGCTCCTTCGACCACAGGAACGTGCCCGCGATGAACAGCAGCGAGGTGTCCTTGAGTAGCAGCACGAACTCATTGGTCAGCGGCGGGATGATGATGCGGAATCCCTGCGGCAGGATGACCCAGAACATCGTCTTCATCGGCGACATGCCCAGCGACCGGGCGGCCTCCGACTGCCCCTTCGGCACCGCCTGGATACCGGCCCGGATGACCTCGGCCATGTAGGCCGAGGCCACCAGGATCAGACCGATCAGACCCGCACCCACCGGACCGCCCGGGGGCTTGACGCCGAAGGCGATCGGAAGGATGAAGGCCATCGCGAAGATCGTCAGCAGCGCGGGAAGCCCGCGGAAGAGCTCGATCCAGACGGTCGCGAACCAGCGGAACGGAGCGATGACCGAGAGCTTCATCAGCGCGAAGAGCACACCCAGCAGCAGTCCGCCGACGAAGGCGATCAGCGTGAACAGGATCGTGTTGCGCAGTGCGACCACGATGATGTCCGGGAACAGCTGCGCTGCGACCTCGAGGTTGAAGAACTGCTTGCCGATGCGTTCCCAGTCGGTCATCAGCGCGATCAGGACAACCGCACCGATGAAGACCGCATACATCGCGAGCCGATAGATCCGACTCCTGGTGCGTCTGCGCAGGGCCACTGCCACTCCTCGCGTCGGGACTTACTCGGCGGAGAAGTACGTGTCGTAGATCGTGTCGTACTCGCCCGAGTCACGCAGCTCCTGCAGAGCCTCGTTCACGGCCTCGCGCAGGTTGGTGCGCTCGCCCTTCGGGAACGCGAAACCGTACTGCTCGTCGGTGTCGTACTCCTCGACGATCTCGTAGTCCGGGTCGGCCTTCTGGTGCTCGATGTTCACGTGCAGATCCTGCAGGATCGCCACGGCCTGGCCGGCCTGGAGCGCGGGCCACATCTCGGCGTCGCCCGGGTACTGCACGAGCACCGCGTCGGTCGCGTTCTCCTTGGCGTAGTTCTCGCCGGTGGTGCCCTGCTGCACGGCCACATTCTTGCCGGCGAGATCGTCGATGCCGGTGATGCCGGAGTCGGCCTTCACCAGCAGCGACTGCAGCGAGTCGTAGTACGGGTCGGAGAAGTCGATGTTCGCCTTGCGTTCCTCGGTGATCGTCATGGCCGAGGCGCCGAAGTCGCACGTACCGGCGATGAGCGTCGTCCCGGACTGCAGGCCGTCGAATCCGACGTCCTGCACGTCGAGTTCGAGGTCGAGCTTCTCGGCGATCGCCGCGACGAGGTCGATGTCGAAGCCCGTGTAGCCGCCGTCCTCCGACTCCATCTCGAACGGCGGGTAGGGAACCTCGGAGCACACGGTCAGCGCGCCGGGGTTCACGAGTTCGAGCCCGTCGCCCGCCGCACCGCCGCCCTCGCCACCCGCGCCGGTGTCGCCGCCGGCGCAGCCGGTGAGCGTGAGAATGGCGGCAGCCGCGACAGCGGTGCCGAACAGAAGGGGACGGCGGTTCATGAGCCACTCCAATGCGACGGGGCTTTCGCCCGCGGACGGGTAGTAAGTCAACATCTTGTCATGCGGCGTCACATATCGACCAACACCGCCCACCCTGTGCCATCACATTTGTGTTGCGAACGGCGTCAGATCTCGAAGTCGACGGCCACGCGCGACGCGACGACGGACTTGATGTAGGCGCCGGCCTCCTTGTGCGCGGGGTGCCCCTGGTAGGCCTCCAGCGCCTCGAGGGAGTCGACGTCGGCGACGAGCGTGACATCCCAGTTCACGTCCGGGTGCGCGACGTTCGCGCCGGCCGACACCGCACGCAGCTCGGGCACGACGCCCATGAGCGCGTTCAGTCGGCGAGCCACCTCGGCGGCCTGCTCGCCGCGCAGCGCGGCATCCTCTTCGGCGAGCTTCCAGCTCACGACGTGACGGATCACTGCTTCTCCTTCTCCGGGCCGCTCACGGCCACTTCGAGCGCGCTGCGCAATCGGTCGGGGGCGACGCGCCAGTACGCGTGGAGCTCACCGTCGATGAGCACGACCGGAATCTTCTCCCACCACAGCTCGTACAGGGCGGGGTCGTCGTTAATCGACTGCTCGACGATCTCGATCCGCTCCGCCGCAGCATCCGGAAGGTCGGCGACGACGACGTCGATGACCTCGCTCGCGACCTCGCAGAGGTGGCAGTCCGGCTTGCCGATGAGGGTGAGGACGGTCACTTCTCGACCGGGTGGCCCTGGGCGATCCACTCCCCCGTGCCGCCCTCGACGTTCGTGGCGTCGTAGCCGCGCGCCTCGAGCGCCTGCACGGCGCGGGCCGAGCGACCGCCAGCCTGGCAAATCACATCGAACGCCTCGCCGGGCAACTCCTCGAGCCGATCCCCCAGCTCCGACAGCGGCAGGTTGATCGCTCCTGGCACATGGCCTGCGGCGTACTCGTCGCGCTCGCGCACGTCGATGAGGGGCACGCCCTCACGGGCGGCGAGCTGGGCGATGTCGATGGATTTCACGGGGTCCCTTTCGTGGCGTGCGAGGGGCTGGGAGCCGAGAGACACGAAGCGCCTCCTTCGACAGGAACGGGGCCGGTCGGGAGGCGCTCAGTGTCTTGCCGCTTACTTCTTGTTGCGACGCTGGTGGCGAGTCTTGCGAAGCAGCTTGCGGTGCTTCTTCTTCGCCATGCGCTTGCGGCGCTTCTTGATGACAGAACCCACGGAAACCTCACTAAGTCAGGGGCTGGATGCCACGAACGCGGACACCCGGGTACGGGCACGGAAAAATGCCTCGGATGAGTCTAGCAAACGGTGAGGCGTGCCCCGAACCGCCTCACGATCATCCCGCGTCTGCGATCGGCCGGTTCAGCGCCTCGGCGACGGCGGACTCGGGCACACGGTAGCTGCGCCCGAAGCGGATGGCCGGCAGCTCACCGGCGTGCACGAGGCGGTACACGGTCATCTTCGACACGCGCATCAGCTCGGCGACCTCCGCCACCGTCAGGAATCGAACGTCTTGGACATCGGGCATCCCCCGTACCCCTTTCTGCTGATGCACACTCTATGGGGTAGGTGCGACACCTGTAAACCGCTGTGGCTGCTGTGAGTGCTGCGGTTCGGCGCGGCTTCGCTGCCGGGATGCGCCGACCGGTGCGCCGCTCAGGAGTCGCGTCGGCTGCGAGCGATGCGCTCGGCAGCCTCGCGCCGCACCAGCCGCTCGGCCTTCCGGGCATCGCGGAGCGCCTTCTGAGCCACCCGCACCGCCCTCTGCGCCTCGCGGTAGCGACGGTCGGCGAGCAGCGCCGCATCCTCGGTCTCGACCCTCTCGGCCGCCTCCGTTCGCGCGGCACCGGCTTCGAGGGCCGCGATGTAGGCGGCGACTCCGTCGAACCCTCGCTCCATCCCGAAGGCGAACGGGTCGGCCTCGGATGCGAAGACGCCGGCCTCGATGGCCTCCCGGAGGGCGGGGTACTCATCGGCGGTCACGAGGGAGTCGTACAGCGCCACCTCTTCGGCGGTGACATCGTCGGGACTCTGCCCGCTCGTGCGCATCCGATCGGCGTACCCGGCGAGCACCGTCCCCGCGAACCGCGCCTGACCGGAGATGAGCAGCGACACCGCGACGCGCTCCTCGTGCGAGAGCGGGGTCGACGCCAGCGCCTCCAGCGCGGCGTCGAGCCACGCGGAGCTGTTCGGCGTGACCGGCGACCCCTGGATCGGGATCGACAGCATCCACGGATGCGCCACGAAACCCGCCACCTGGGCCCGGTACAGCTGGGCGAGCCGCGCCCGCCAGCCCGGTTCCGCGTCGGGGTCGAGCTCGGGCGGGAGACCGATCGCCTCCTCCTGCATGAGCAGAAGGAGGTCGTCCTTGGCGCTGACGTAGCGGTACAGCGACATCGGCGTATAGCCGAGCCGCGACGCCACCGCGGCCATCGACACCGCCGCGAGCCCCTCGGCGTCGGCGAGCTCGACAGCCGCGTCGACGATCCGCTCCACGCTCATCTCGCGCTTGGGGCCGCGCTGCGGGTCGGCCGCGACGCCCCATGCCAGGGCGATGCCGCGTGGGAGGTCGGGTTCGTCCGCTGCCATGCGCTCAGTCTAGGTGTTGTGTACGCCATAAACAGTGTGTTACCGTCCTAAACAGTTTCGGCCATATACAGAAAGGGTGATCATGACCCCCGCCATCGAAGTGCACGCGCTCACCCGCAGCTTCGCCGGACGACGCGTGCTCGCCGGTCTCGACCTGCGGGTCGAACGCGGCGAGATCTTCGCACTGCTCGGCGCCAACGGCGCGGGCAAGACGACGACCATCAGCATCCTCACGACGCTGCTGCGGCCCGACGGCGGCAGCGCGCATGTCGCCGGGCACGACGTCGTCGCATCCCCCGTCGAAGTGCAGCGACGGATCAGCCTCACCGGGCAGTCCGCGGCGGTCGACGACGCCCTCACCGCACACGAGAACCTCATGCTCTTCGCGCGCCTCGCGGGGCTGCGCGGACGCGATGCCCGCGTGCGTGCGGAGGAGCTGCTCGATCGCTTCGGACTGCGCGACGCTGCCCGGCGCCGCGTCGGCACCTTCTCGGGCGGGATGCGCCGGCGGCTCGATCTCGCGCTGAGCTTCGTCATCACGCCCGAGGTGCTCTTCCTCGACGAGCCCACCACCGGGCTCGACACTCGCAGCCGGCGGGATCTCTGGGAGATCATCCGCGGCGTCGCCGACGCCGGAGCCACCGTTTTCCTCACCACGCAGTACCTGGAGGAGGCCGACCAGCTCGCCGACCGCATCGCCGTGCTCGACGCGGGCCGCATCGCCGCGCTGGGAACGGCCGCCGAGTTGAAGGAGCGCGTGGGCGGCGAATCCGTGCAGCTGCACGCTCCCGACGGCACGTTGCTGCAGGAGATCCCCACCGACGGCACCGTCGCCGGTCTGCGCATCACCGCCGACCGCCTCGACGCCGCCGGTGCCGAGGGCGTCATCACGCTGCGGCGCCCCACGCTCGACGACGTCTTCCTCGCCCTCACCACCGATCCGAACAGCGACGGCCGTCGGCCCGAGCCCCCGGCCGACCCCCGGCCCGAGCCCCTGAAGGAGTCCGCATGACCACCGCATCCCTCACCCGACCGCGCATCGGCGGTCTCACCGCGGAGCGCATCTTCGTCGGACGCAGCCTGCGCCGATCGCTGCGCGACGGCGAGTCCCTGCTCATGGCGATCCTGCTGCCCGTGATGCTCATGCTCATGTTCACCTGGGTGTTCGGCGGCGCGCTCTCACCCGGCGGGCAGTACGTCGACTACGTGGTGCCGGGGATCATCCTCACCTGCGCCGGGTTCGGCGCGGCATCGACCGCGCTGGCGGTGGCATCCGACATGCAGAACGGCATCATCGATCGGTTCCGCACCATGCCGCTGCGCGCCGGCGCCGTGCTCACCGGGCACGTTATCGGAAGCCTCGTGCGCAACAGTGTGGCGACCGCTGTGGTGATCGGCGTCGGACTGTTGGTCGGGTTCCGCCCCTCCGCCGACGTCGGCGCCTGGATCGGCGTGGTCGGGCTCCTGGCGCTGTACATCCTGGCGCTCACGTATCTGTTCGCAGCGATCGGCCTGGCGGCGGCCAGCCCCGAGGCGGCCAACGGCTACGGATTCGTCCTGCTGTTCCTGCCCTACCTCTCCAGCGGATACGTGCCGGTGGAGAGCATGCCCGACTGGCTGCAGCCGGTGGCGGCCCACCAGCCGCTCACCCCGCTCATCGACACCCTGCGCGCGCTGCTCACGGGGCAGTCCCTCGACGGGCAGCAGTGGTGGGCGATCGGATGGTGCGTGCTGATCCTCGCCGTCGCCGCCCTCTGGGGTGCGTGGCTGTATCGCCGCAAGGCCGGCCGCCGGTGACCGCTGCGGGTGCGCGCGGCGTGGCTCAGCCGAGGCGCTTGAGCGCGTTGGTGACCGCGTGCTTGGCGGATGCCGCGGCGCGGCCGACGACCTCGGCCGCGTGCGCGGCGCCGTCGGGCAGGGGCGCGACCGGGAAGTCGATCTCGGGTGCCTGGTCGCCGTATGCGTCGACCAGGAAGGGCACCAGCCAGTCGTCCACGACCTCGAGCGGCCCGACGGCCAGGCTGTAGAACCGGCGCTGACCGTCTTCCCGTACCGTGACCAGTTCGGCCTCGCGCAGCACCTTGAGATGCTTCGACACGGTCGGTTGGCTCACGCCGAGCTCGCTCACGATCTCGGTGACGCTCGTTCCGCCATCGCTCTCTGTGGAGCGGCTGAGCAGCAGCTGGAGGATGTCACGCCTCGTGCCGTCCGCGATCACGTCGAAGATGTCGGTCATGGCTCTCAGGGTAGTCGTCCCCGGAGCGAGTCGCCTAGCGTCGCGGGACGGCGCACGGAGTAGCATTGCCGAGATCCGGCGACCGCCGTCGCATGACAGCAGAAGGGGGATCGATGTCGAGCACGATGTCGGCATCCTCCCCGCGCAACGTCGTCCGCCTCGCAGCGCGGCAGATCAAGCACCTCATCACCTCGTCGCCGTCGCGGTTCGCGATCGTCATCTTCGCCGCGCTGATCATGCTGTTCACCGCGTTGCTGTCCCTGCCGATCGCCTCGCGCGATCGCTCCGTGACGCCGCTGAGCGATGCGCTCTTCACCGCGGTGTCCACGATCTGCGTCACCGGGCTCACGACCGTCGACATGAGCACGCACTGGTCGGCTTTCGGCCAGGTGGTCATCTTCATCGGCGTGAACATCGGCGGACTCGGCGTGCTGACCCTCGCGTCGCTCATGGGCCTGGTCATCTCGAAGCGGCTGGGGCTGAGCGCCAAGCTCATCGCCGCCGGCGACAGGGACCCGCTGCGCGCGCACGGCGGCGTCGTCAACGAGAGCCAGACGGTGCGGCTCGGCGAAGTCGGGCAGCTGCTGACCACGGTCGCTCTCTCGGCTCTCATCATCGAAGGCACCCTCGCTGTGCTGCTGTACCCGGCCCTGGTGATGGCCGGAGTCGACCCGTTCTCAGCTCTCTGGGAAGCCCCCTACTTCGCCGCCATGGCCTTCACGAACACCGGCTTCGCCCCGAACGCGGGAGGGGTGGCCGTCTTCGGCGATGACTACCTCGTGCTGCTGCTGCTCATGACGGGCGTCTTCCTGGGCAGCATCGGTTTCCCCGTGATCTACACCCTCGCCAAGCAC
>Ga0079224_100013650_pt1 | contig 11318 bp, 11 predicted proteins | sample Stecom2015_FD_80414 | JGI IMG/M metagenome (GOLD analysis project Ga0079224, IMG submission 80414) | Agricultural soil microbial communities from Utah to study Nitrogen management - Steer compost 2015 | ecosystem: Environmental > Terrestrial > Soil > Agricultural land | place: USA: Utah...
GAAGAAAGAGAGAAGACCTTTGAAATAATGAACAAGTCCCTGGATATGCTCGGCGAACCCTGCAGAAGCATATTGGAGGACTTTTACCTGCGCGACATGAACATGGAGGAGATTCGGGAGAAATTCGGATATACAAACGCCGATAACGCCAAGAACCAGAAGTACAAGTGTCTGCAACGATTGAAAAAGATTTTTTTCTCGAATTATGACGCACCTATATGACCAACGAGAATTTAGATAACCTGCTTGATGATTACGCGAAGGGGAAACTCCCGGAGCAAGACCGATATCGCGTGCAGGAAAGAATGCTTCATGATGAAGCGTTTCGAAATGCCGTAGAGGAACACGTTAGACTCGTAAATGCAATGCGGGTTGCCGGTGAACGTAGCGCGATCAAGCAGAAGCTCGCCGGGTTTTCATCTGAAGTTGCAGCGCCCAAACCGGCCGTTACCACCTCGCGCGGCAATCAACTATTGCGTAAGTATTGGCCCATGGCAGCTGTGGCAGCCAGTGTGGCATTGGTAAGTATCGTTGGGACCTTGTTGATGACGCAATCACTCGCCACCAAACTCGAAACGAAACAAACTGCTATTTACAAGGAACTACGCAAGAGCTTCGAACAAATCCAGAAGTCGCAAAACCGAATGATGGAAAACATAGCGAAGTCAAGCGAAAAACCCACGCCTCCCGGTCGTTATGGCGGAAGCGGTTTTCTTGTATCCCCTAATGGATATGTTGTCACCAGCCACCATGTTGTAGTAGGCGCGGATTCTGTCTTTGTCGAAAACCCTGCCCACGGGCGACTGAAAACCACGGTCGTAATGAGTGATCAGACCAACGACGTGGCTATTCTTCGAATTGACGACCCTGCGTTCAAATCGCCGCGCACTCTTGCATACACGGTGAGTGGTGTTGAGGCCAACCTCGGGGAGGAAGTATATACTCTCGGGTTTCCGCGTGAAGACATTGTGTTTGGCGAAGGCTCTATAAGTGCACTTTCTGGATACAGACAAAATCCCAACTCATATCAGGTATCCGTCCCCGTGAACCCGGGGAACAGTGGCGGGCCTCTTTTCAATTCGAAGGGAGAACTCGTCGGAATTATCAGCGGGATACAAACGGAAACCATGGGAGCAGCATTTGCGATTAAGTCTTCGGTGTTGCTAAGTGTAATCGACAGCCTGAAAACAGACTCTCTCAGCGCACCGTTGATTCTGCCGCGACAAAATATGCTGAAAGGCTTATCCACTGTCGACAAAGTCAAGAAGTGGAAAGACCACGTATTCATTGTGCGCGTATACGCTCCCCGTTAGTCCGGACGAACATCCTTTTTTTCTCGATTGGGGTTAATATTGACAGGACGTCAAATGTTCAATGACAACTGTCTTTAACGACTCTGATCCGGGTCATATCCATCTTCTTGGTTTAAGTGTATCTTAATATCAACAAATGGCTGCCAATTCTGATTGACCGGGCAGAAACTACAACTAAGAATGGGAGGACTTTCATTGTTGCATTACATTGCCTAATCAGCATCTCCGGTCCAGGGGAAAGCCGTCATCCGGATGTTCCATTAGCCTGCTTGAAGGTGCGGCGAAACGGAATATCGAAAAGGCGGAAGAAAGAACTTCCGCCTTTTGTTTGTGCCTGTTCGCACCACGTCGGGAGGTATGTTTGCTGGTATAACAGCCCCGTCTGCCGTGATGACAATCATTGAGCGATTTACTGAAACTGTATGATGTTTGCTACGTATCGGGTAGTAGACGCACAAACTTAAACACCCGTATTATGAAAACGACGCCTAAAATTTTGCTGGGAACACTGGCAGGCCTTGCCGCCGGTGTAGTGATCGGAATGCTGATTGCACCTGAAAAAGGTTCGACGCTGAGAAAGAACATCATCAAAAAGGGTGACGACCTCGCTGACGCAATGGAAGGAAAGTGGAATGAAGTTGCAGGGAAGTTGTTGAAGCGCAAAGGAACGGACGTTATGTCGGGCCGGAATCAGGAAGTTGAAGTGTAAAATCCGGCGCTCATTGAAAAAGGCCAGTACACAACTGGCCTTTTTTATGCCGGCTTCTCATATCTGCCACTGGCAGAGGTAATTTTTATTCTGAAATAGATAGCACGCCTGCCTTTTTTCACCACAAACGGCGGGTTAGATTCCCGGTGCGGGCGTCGCGTGGCCGAACTTGCGATAAGTGGCTCCGTAAGTTCGTTAATCAGATAAGCTGCAGCCTTTTTTGCTGCAACCGTTTTGAGTTCTTCGTACTTGCCTGTAACGACAACGGACCTCCAATTAGCCATCGAATCAATTTCATCGACCAGCAAGCATACAGAAGGATTCTCACGCATGAATTTGATTTTTTGTCCTTCCTGAGAATGTGCGTAAATGTAATCTCCGTCTAACACGTATACGATGGGTACTACGTAGGGTACGTTCTTGTAACAGCAGGCCAGCCGCCCTACAATTCCGGATGTGAGTACGCGTTCAATTTGGCGATTCGACAGTTCACTGATCATTTTTGTAAAGTTTTTTGAATTCCACCTTCCCTTTTGTTGCATACTTCGGGATGCAACAAGGATGTTTTCACCTAAACTACGAAAGAGATTCGTAAGATCATCGATGTCAAACGAAATACGATTTTGCAGGTGCGCGATTAATATATCTCTATCCCCTGACTAAATTAGTGACCAATCTCACCGGAAATACGAATTACCGTCACCATTCTTTGCCCTGTTCATGGGTTTATTTTGTGCATCCTTTTGTGATTCGAAGTTCGTGCGGATGACCAGTTTACTGTAAATTTCAACATGGATAGCCTGACACACGTCGTTCTCGGGGCCGTTATCGGCGAGGTAGCCGGCGGGAAAAAAGTTGGTCGCTCTGCTATGGTTGTTGGCGCCGGTGCCCAGTGTCTTCCCGATATCGATATTGTTGCAGCCACATGGCTGGATCCCGCCGTGAACCTGATGGCGCACCGGGGTATCACTCATTCATTCTTGTTTGTGATAGCAATTGGTTTTGCACTCATGTTGCTTGCCCACAAAATGCGTCCCGGCCCTGGGTTGTTGTTCTGGTTTAGTTTCTTCTCAATTCAGTTATTTACTCACGTGTTCATTGATTCCTTCAATGCATACGGGGTTGGTTTTTTTGAACCGTTTCACGACTATAAGTATTCATTTCACACGCTCTACGTCGCTGATCCGTTCTTCACTATCTGGCCCGCACTGGCAGTTATTGCGTTATTGTTTGCAAAACGGCCTTCGGCAAGAAAAGCGTGGGCGATCTCCGGCATTGCCTTATGTATATGTTATCTCGGTTACGCCATGTATAATCGATCGGTTGTGGTCGGCAAAGTTGTAGCGTCCGTCGGAGATTCAACGCCAATGCTGGTAACACCCACGCCATTGAATTCCTGGTTGTGGTTTGTTGCAGTGGAGAGCGCGGAACACGTGGAGTCGTTCCGGATTGCACATGTTTCGGTGTTTGATGAGTCTCAGGCAATATCATTCAGAACTGTGCCTATTCAGAGAGAACTGGTAACAGAATCACCTTATACCGAAACAATCAATGCATTAAACAAATTTTCGCAACGGTTTTACGTTGTGGAACAATGGTCCGATACGGTGGTGTACAACGATCTCAGGTTCGGGCAGATGAAAGGATGGGAGAATCCCGACAACCGGTTTGTCTTCCACTATTTTGTGAATTACCCCGATGACAACATGCTCGTCATGCAACGCGGCCGATTCGCAGGCTGGGACGTCGAAACGGTGAAAAGAATGGGGCAACGAATCTTTTCAGGTGATCCTAATCGCGTTGACGAAAATAAAAGGTGAAAGCGAAAAACAGAATCCGTATAATGTCGTAGGCAGATCTTTGCAGAAATCGCTGGAAGAGACTGGCGCGCTTTTCATATTGAGCCAGCGTTATCCGTACGCAATCCTCATTCATGATCCGCATCAGTTCTGATTGCACATTTGAAGCAAAATACCCGTCATCAATGTCGATGTTAAGTTCAACACTTGCGTACGCACTGATGTTATTGATGTTATACGAGCCTACCGTTACCCATTTGTTGTCGTAGGTTGCGAGTTTTCCGTGCAGAACATTCTGTTGGTATTCGTAGATCGTAATGTTGTTCCGCAGTAGCCAGGGGTAAAGATATTGTTCGGCGTAGCGTGCGATCTTCACATCTGATTTGCTTCCCAGGATGACGCTCACATTCACGCCGCGTTTCACTGCATCCGCAAGCTTCTTTCGAAACACATAACCAGGCATGAAGTAGGGGGACATGATAATAATATGCGATTCCGCCCTGCGGAACATCTCCATGTAACTATTGAAAACCTGCATTTTTCGGTTCACCCAGTCGTTGATGCGCACCCGCACTTTCACCGGTGCGTTCTGGTCGGAATTCCCGTGGGGTCCCGATAACGCATTTTTGCGGCTTGGCCATAATATCTTGCTACGCCGCTGGCATATGCGCTGAATTAAGTTGACTGCGTCTCCCTCTACGTGAACGGCCCAGTCAAGCCAGGCACGATGTGTATCCGTATCGTTGTAACGGTCGCTGATGTTTAGTCCGCCGACCAAAGCTCTGCAGGAATCAACAACCACGACTTTATGGTGGAGACGCCGCCCGAAATAGAACTTCCTGCTCTTGAGCAATGGCTGAAACCAATCCAACTTTACCCCGGCGCTGCGCATTGATTCCGTGAGCCAGTCGGGTAAGTGCTGAGAAGCATAACCGTCGAGTAGAAGCGCTACTTTTACCTTTCTACTCGCAGCACGAACCAATGCACCGGCAATACGTTGTCCGGTCTGGTCAGCCTCGAAAATGTAGGTTTGTAAATAGACGCTTTGTTGGGCCTGGTCGATCATCGACTCAAGAAGGTTGAAATAATCCTTACCACCCTTTACAAGTTCGACCGAATTGTGGTGATAATACCCGGCGCCGTCCTGTTTTCGGGGCCGGGCGTTCTTTTCCTTCTCTTCGAGAGCTATGTCCATAAGTTTCCTGAACTAAAGCAAAAGCGAAATTCCGGCGCAAAATATGATCTTCGTTAACGAAACACTGATTATGGTCACATCATGCGATTAAATGTCCATTGAGCTGGGACATGATACATGTGATTCGCAGCTCCGACTTTGTCTATGGCCTATATCCAAGTCGTGTTAACATCCGTCATAATGAATCCATTGCCAACTCGCCGCCTTGATAGTTTCACGAATTAAGCATGAAGCCAGACCGAAGGGCAATTTATCTATTTCTCGCCGGAGTTCTAATAATAACCGGATATGCATTTTTGGAACAGCCTTGTTTACGACTATGAAATGGTAGGCCGAACAAGACACCAAACGTGACGCGAAGCATCAAACACGCTGTTTGAAGTTGCAGTCCGCGGCTAATGCCGGGAACTGCGGTTATGTTTTCGTTCGCCGGGACTAAGCATTTTCTGCAACTCCCTGATAATGTATTCTTCGGTTTTATTCGGGTGTGGGAATGTATTTGCCATGTCAAGCGCGGTCTTTTTGATTCGCCCGCGTATTTCTTCATCGAATGCCGGTGAATGCTCCTGGAAGTATTGCCGGAAACTCTTGAATGCATCGAGCGGTGGATAATCCTGATCAACCAGACTATCATATGTGAAGTAGATGTAATTCGCGGCATCTGTACCGAACTCGTCTGTCGAGTTTTCAAGTGGAATCCAGTCGCGTTCAATGTCTTTTTTCAAAACCTCATATTCGCGTTCCCGGAGATGCTTGTTCGCAGACGCCAGGGCGTAGAATAAATATCCGAGCTGCTCGTATATTTTTTGATAATTGATTTTCATAAGACTGTGAATTGAACTTAATCAAATCTAATCAGGCCACGTCCCTGGTTCGATGAGTAGATTCAGCGCGACGGATGATAAACGTCAGCATGATTGGTTCCAATTCCTGACTGCATTGCTTTCAAGTATTGGAAAATAGTCTGAAATTTCACCGCCTAATTCTTAATCCATGTACGCGTACTCCGTTCATCAGCTGAAAAAGATACTGGACGATATTCTTAAACGAAATCTCAATGATGATGCCTGGCAATGGCTGGTTCAGCATACTTCTTCCGACGCTGCACAATCGTACGGAAGGCGCATTGCCATTGCGTTTGTGGCAGCTCCCGGAAAAACTTCGAGAAAACCACTGGACCTGACAGCGGGGGAGTTAGCGGCATTATCCAAAGAGAGGGCTGGCTTTGACCCTGCGAACTGGACGGTCGATCAATTGGTTCGGGTGTGGCTGCTTCTTCAGCTTGATACCGCCAACGAACAACGTTATTATACGTTTATAAATAATCTGTTCCTGAGCGCCGAAATGAATGAAATGGTCGCCTTATACAGTTCGTTACCGTTGCTGGCGTTTCCTGAACGTTGGGAGAAGCGATGCGCCGAAGGCATTCGCAGCAATATCGGTCAGGTTCTGGAAGCGGTTATGTGCCGCAATCCGTATCCATCTGAGCAGTTGGACGAGGGTGCGTGGAATCAATTGGTGCTGAAGGCGATTTTCACTGAAAAACCGCTCCTCGAAATAGTACGCTTGCAGGAACGCGCAAACGCCTCTTTGGCAAAGTCGATTTCAGATTTTGCCCACGAACGCTGGGCGGCGCAACGGCAGGTAAGCCCCCTGGTGTGGATTTGCGTCGAGCGTTTCGTCGATGAAACCATCATGGCTGACATTCGAAAACTTGCCGCTTCTTTGAATTCCCATGAGAGGAAGGCAGCAGCACTTGTGTGCGCAGCTTCCGATTATCAGCCAGCGCGCGAGTTACTCGACAAAAATTCGGGTATTCGAGCCTATTTATCCGACCCCGATTTCAGCTGGAAGGGTCTTGAAAAAGACATGCTTTCCGGAGCAGCGTAAATAAGTATCTTTGAGTTTACAATAATATTAGAACGCTATGTGTTGCAGCCAGAATCTTACAGAGAAAGACATTGAACCCGGAGTGCCGCTATCAGCTTATTTTGATTCAATAAAGGGAATGAAGTTTTTTGATCCGCATGTTCACATGACTTCGCGGACCACGGACGACTACCAGGCAATGGCGGATGCGGGAGTAGTTGCATTGATCGAACCCGCGTTCTGGCTCGGTCAGCCAAGAACCGGACTTGCGTCGTTCCGCGATTATTACAGCAGTCTTATCGGATGGGAGCGTTTCCGATCTTCACAATTCGGTATTAAACACTATTGTACGATCGGACTCAATTCACGCGAAGCCAACAACGAAGCTTTGGCAGAAGAGGTGATGGAAATCCTCCCGCTTTTCGTTTACAAAGAAGGAGTAGTCGGAGTAGGAGAGATCGGGTTTGATGATCAGACCGCTGCTGAAGAAAAGTATTATCGCCTTCAACTTGACCTCGCCAAAGAAGCAGGCCTTCCTGTTCAGATACACACCCCGCATCGCGACAAGAAACGTGGTACGCAACGAAGCATGGACATCGCCATAGAACAGGGACTTTCCCCTGAAATGGTAATCGTTGATCATAACAATGAAGAGACGGTCAAGGAGGTTCTCGATCGCGGATTCTGGGCGGCGTTCACCATTTACCCGTTTACAAAAATGGGGAATGAACGCATGGTTGAAATTGTTAAGCAATATGGTCCTGAACGAATCATGATTAATTCGGCTGCTGACAGGGGCATTAGTGATCCGCTTGCAGTACCGAAGACGGCTGCGCTCATGAAGCAGCATAACATTCCCGATGAACATATCAGGTTGGTTACCTATCAGAATGCAATCACTGCATTCGGCCAAAGCGGCCAAATCAACGTTGAGGATTTTGAAAAAGTCAGGGACATTGATCAGTCGCAAAAGTTCGCAGGTAATACTGTCCTCCGTGGTGGTCAGCAACCCCGCCCTGACAAGAATTCGCTGATAATCCGTTGAGACATTGCAGAAGTTAACAGGTTTCCTCAGGCTAATGCGGCCAGCCAACCTGGTTACCGCGGTTGCGGACATTCTTGCCGGTGCCGCTATTGCCGGATTTGCTTTTGGAGAGTCCAACTCAATTTTATGGTTGATCGTATCTACCATCGGACTATACGGCGGCGGTGTTGTGATGAATGACGTATTCGACGCTGAACTCGATTCGGTGGAGCGCCCCGAGCGCCCCATTCCGTCAGGTGTAGTGTCTGTTCGGGAAGGAACGTTACTTGGGGCTACACTGCTCGGAATCGGTGTACTTGCAGCCCTTAGGGTATCCGTTGTGTCCTCCGTTCTTGCAGCTGCAATTGCGATTGCAGCTATTGTGTACGATAAATGGGGAAAACATCATTCGTTCCTGGGGCCGGTTAACATGGGTCTTTGTCGCGGACTGAATCTTTTGTTGGGTGTGAGCATTTTACCTCCTGCGATTGAAAGCCTTTGGATGGTCGGATTTGTGCCGCTCACCTACATTGCTGCCATCACGATGATCAGCCGCGGTGAAGTACATGGCGGAAGCCGAAAAACCCTTTATGGTGCTGCATTACTTTATGCATTGGTGATAGGTGTAATCGCTTTCGTAGCATTCCGGAACAGGCACATAGCCGAGGCATCCGCCTTCGTAGTTGCCTGGGCGGGGATGATATTTATTCCGCTGCTTCGCGCCATCCGTGATCCCCAAGGCAGGATGATTGGGCGGGCTGTTAAGGCAGGTGTCATAGCACTGATTGTAATGAATGCCGCCTGGGCGGCCTCCCTCGGCGCCATCACAATTGCCCTTGTAATAGTGCTATTACTGCCCCTTTCGGTGCTGCTCGCGCGCGTATTCGCCGTGACCTGACCCGCGGATGTAAAAGATTCCCATTTCCTTGCCGTTTTCTTTATTTTAGCCGCCTGAATGACCAGGAGAATGGAGTTTTTGCAGCAACGGTTTCAGGTTCAGTTTGAATACAAAGTCTTTTTTACAACGAGCCTCTTTAAGCAGGGAAATGATGTGTTGGCCAGGTACCTGAAAGCGGCACATGCACACGCAGGGCAGAAAATGCTTATTATCCTTGATCAGGGCGTTGCCGAACATCACCCGAACCTTCAGGAGGAAATACGTGCCTTCTTTTCTACCCTCGATGGCCCTAAACTCATAGACGAGATATTAATCCTTCCCGGGGGTGAACAGGTAAAGAACGATGAACGTTCTTTTTATCGGATTATTGAAGCGGTTGAACGTTTCGGTATCGACCGTCATTCTTACCTTATGGCTATCGGTGGAGGTTCCGTTCTTGATGTAGCCGGATATGCCGCTGCTGTGGCACACCGCGGTATCCGCCATATCCGGGTTCCTACTACCGTACTTAGTCAAAACGATTCCGGAGTAGGTGTGAAAAACGGAATCAATTTCTTCAGAAAGAAGAATTTTCTTGGAACGTTTGCCACACCGGTAGCGGTCTTCAACGATAACAATTTCCTGTCCACACTGTCGGATGGCGAGTGGCGATCCGGGACCTCGGAAGCAGTAAAAGTTTCCCTTATCAAGGACACTGCATTCTTTGAATGGCTGGAGAACAACGCGCAGAAACTTGTTGCCCGTGATATGGATGCGATGCGGTATTTGATTTACCGTTGTGCTGAACTGCACATGCAACATATCGCGGGTGCTGACCCCTTCGAAACAGGATCATCACGTCCGCTTGATTTTGGTCACTGGAGTGCCCATAAACTTGAACAGCTGACAGGTTTTTCAATTCGTCACGGTGAAGCTGTCGCGCTTGGGATTGCACTCGATACGGTGTATTCGTTTTTATCAGGCAGGTTGGATGAAACGTCTATGCTCCGCGTAATAAAACTTATTACGGCGCTCGGTTTTGAAATCACGCATCCTTTACTGGAGGTGAACGACGAAAACAGCGCATTGCTGCGCGGATTAAATGAGTTTCGCGAGCACTTGGGCGGAAGACTGACAATTATGCTGCTGCGCTCAATCGGCAGCGGTGAAGAAGTTCATAACATAGAACCGGTTCTGGTTAGGCAGGCATATGAATGGTTGACAAAACTCCAGAACTCAAATTGATTTGTTATGCAGATTGCTTCCGGCCATCTTACGTATTGCACCAACATTCACGCAGGTGAAAACTGGGAGCATCATTTTGATGCGCTGCAGAAAAATATTCCCGGGATCCGGCAGGCGGTTGCCGGCGACAAACCTTTCGGAATCGGACTCAGGCTTTCACATCTTGCTGCAGAGGAACTTGGAACCGGCGATAACCTGACGAAATTCAGGCAGTGGTTGTCAGACAACAACTGCTACATCTTCACCATGAATGGATTCCCTTACGGTGGTTTCCATCATACTCGTGTGAAGGATCAGGTTCACAGTCCGGACTGGACAACGCAGGACCGTGTAATCTATACGTTGCAACTGTTTCGTTTCCTATCCGATTTGTTACCGGCCGGAATGGATGGTGGCGTATCAACGTCGCCGCTGTCGTATAAGTTGTGGCATACAAAAGAAGATCAACCGGAAACGTTTCGTATAGCAACGGAAAATATTTTGAAAGTTGCTGCTGAATTGATTCGCGTCTACGAAGAAACCGGTAAACTGTTGCACCTCGATATCGAACCCGAGCCGGATGGATTAATTGAAAGCGGACCGGAATTTATTGACTGGTTTCAGGAATACCTTTTGCCACGCGGCGCTCAGTTTATGTGGAATGAGTTCGGTATGAATGAAGAACAGGCCCGTAGTGCCATACTGAATCATGTCCGTTTGTGTTATGACGTTTGTCACTTTGCCGTGGGATATGAAGATCATGCAAACATCCTTGCGCAATTGCATGAGCGCGGAATAAACATTGGTAAGTTTCAAATTAGTGCTGCCCTCAAAGTTCCCATGCCGGCGTTGCCCGATGAGCGTGATCGGGTAGTGGAGGCGTTGGAACCGTTCGATGAAGATACTTACCTTCACCAGGTCGTCGCCCTTCAGGATGGTAACAGCCTGCTGCGTTACCCCGATTTAAAGGATGCTATAAAAGACGCCAGGAACCATCAGACGCGTGAATGGCGTTCACATTTTCATGTGCCGGTGTTTCTGCATGACTTCGGAATTCTGAAGTCAACACAGGAGGATATTGAGACGGTTTTGAAGATTCAGAAACGGACCCCGTTGACGCGGCATCTTGAAGTTGAAACTTATACGTGGGAAGTATTGCCGGAAAAATTGAAAATCCCATTAGGTGAATCGATCACACGCGAATTGAAATGGGTTCGTGAAAAACTGGAATAATAAGAATTAGAAATTTGCAAAAGACTGTAGTACTCGATGTAGTTGGATTAAGCAAATCACTTATCGGACCTGATA
>Ga0079224_100013651_pt1 | contig 11318 bp, 8 predicted proteins | sample Stecom2015_FD_80414 | JGI IMG/M metagenome (GOLD analysis project Ga0079224, IMG submission 80414) | Agricultural soil microbial communities from Utah to study Nitrogen management - Steer compost 2015 | ecosystem: Environmental > Terrestrial > Soil > Agricultural land | place: USA: Utah...
GTGGTGCTGGAGCATATACAGTGGCAGAGCACCTCTCGCTGACATTACCGGTAAGCGGCAAACGCTGGCAGGGCGTTCGCTACGGCAGCACGACCCGGGTGGGGGGCGTGAGCGCGGGCTCGTGGGCAGGGCTGAACCTGGGCATGCATACGGGCGACGAACCCGAATCGGTGCGCGAGAATCGCCGCCGCCTCGCCAGCTCCTTGCCGGCCGAGCCGCTCTGGTTGCAGCAGGTGCATGGTATCGACGTGGCCGACGCCGATGCCGATATTGTGGGGGCAGAGGCCGGTGATACCGCCGCACCCGGCGACGAAACGGGCGCACAGGGTGGTGAACTCACTCCCGTATGTGCCGACGCCGCTGTGACGACGCGTCCCGGCCGTGTTCTGGCCGTGTTGACTGCAGATTGTGCGCCGGTAGTCATCGCCGAGACACAGGGTCGCGCATTGGGGGTGGCTCATGCCGGCTGGCGAGGGCTCGCGGCAGGGGTGTTGGAGGCCACGCTCGCCAAGCTGCGGGCTCGCGTGCCGGGCGCCCCGTCATGGCGTGCGTGGGTAGGGCCGTGCATTGGTCAGGCTGCATTTGAAGTGGGCGACGTCGTGCGCTACGCATTCATCGCCCATGATCCGCAGGCGGGGGAATATTTCGTGCCCGGAAGGGCGGTGGGCAAATGGCAGGCCGATCTGGCGGGGCTGGCGCGCCAGCGGCTGCATTCAGCGGGTGTCGAAGACGTGGAAATTGCCGGATTATGCACGTTTGCACGGGCTGATTTGTTTTATTCCTACCGGCGTGATTCAGTGACCGGTCGCATTGCCACGCTCGCCTGGCTCGATCCGCAATACGACGCATTCTGATCGCCCGGTTGCCCCGGGAAGCAGCCTACGATTTACCCTGATTGACAGCCGGGGGCGCGCATTCCACCATAGGGTAAACTAGGCATCAATATTTCTGAGTGTTTCAAAACGTGAGAATACCTCTCCCTCCCTCCTGGCCGGGTGCGGCCACCGTAGCGCCCGAAGATCTCGCGCAGATCCAGGCCGAATTCTCGCATGCGTATGCCGAGCTCGTTCAACAGGCGCAGGGCGGGCAACTCACGCCGCCCGCCGACCGCCGGTTCAGGGCCGACCCCTGGAAGGCAAACCCGTTTGCACTCTTTAGCGCGCATCTGTGGCTGCTGTCGGGGCAGGCGCTGAATCGAATGGTCGACGCGGCACAGGTAAGCGAAGCCTTGCGCAACCGGCTGCGCTTCTCCGTCATGCAGTGGCTCGAAGCCACGGCACCCACCAATTTCATACTTACCAACCCCGAAGTGCAGCAGGCAATCGTCGAATCGGGTGGGCAGTCGCTGGCCCGGGGGCTGCAGAATCTGCTCGAAGACATGGCAAAGGGGCGCATGAGCCAGACCGACGAGCGCAACTTCGAACTGGGCCGCAATCTGGCCGCCACTCCGGGTGCCGTCATATACCAGAATGCGCTCATGCAGGTCATTCAGTACGCACCGCTCACCGATCAGGTGCATGCGCGCCCGCTGGTCATCATTCCCCCCTGCATAAACAAGTACTACATTCTCGACCTGCAGCCCGAAAACTCCTTCGTCCGTCATGCCGTTCAGCAGGGCCATACCGTGTTCCTGGTGTCGTGGCGCAACCCGCTGCCCACCGACACCGACGCTTCTGATCGCGCCACGTGGGCCCAGTATCTCGACGACGGCGTGCTGCAGGCCCTGCGTGTGGCCTCGAACGTCACGCGTCAGCCGCAGGTCAACGCCCTGGGGTTCTGCGTGGGGGGCACGCTGCTCGCCTCGGCGCTGGCGTTGGCGCATGGCCGGGGCGAACGGCCCGCCGCATCGCTCACCCTGCTCACCACGCTGCTCGATTTTTCCGACACGGGCGTGCTCGACGTCTTCATCGACGAGCTTCACGTGCAGGCCCGCGAGCAGCAGCTTGCAGCGGGCGGCCTGATGTCGGCGCGCGAGCTGGCCACCACGTTCTCGTTCCTGCGCCCCGGCGAGCTGGTCTGGAACTATGTGGTCAATAATTACCTCAAGGGGCAGACCCCGCCGGCGTTCGATCTGCTGTACTGGAATTCCGACGGCACGAACCTGCCGGGTCCGTTCTTCACGTGGTACCTGCGCAATACGTACCTCGAGAACCGTCTGTGCAGGCCGGGGCAGGTGCAGGTCGAGGGTGTCGGGCTCGACCTCACGTCGCTCGACATGCCCGCGTACGTTTACGCCTCGCGCGAAGATCACATCGTGCCCTGGAAGTCGGCTTATGCGTCGTGCGGCCTGCTTGCGGGGCCGCGTCGTTTTGTCATGGGCGCATCGGGCCACATTGCCGGTGTCGTCAATCCGCCGGCGAAGAACCGGCGCAGCTATTGGGCTGTTCCCGGCGACCTGGCTCCGGGCGAGCAGGCCATGGCGGCCGACGCCTGGCTCGACAGCGCAACCGAAACCGCAGGCAGCTGGTGGCCCGACTGGTACGAATGGCTGCAGCAACATGCCGGGCGCATGCGCAAGGCACCGGCGCGGCTTGGCAATACACGCCACGAGCCGCTGGAAGCCGCGCCGGGCAGTTATGTTAGGGTAAGAGCACTCTGACGCAAGCCAGCACTCCATAAGCCGGGCCCCGAATAAACATCAACACGGAGATCGTTCATGAAAGGAAAAATCGCGTATGTGACAGGTGGGATGGGTGGTATAGGGACATCGATCTGCCAGGGTCTGGCCGACAAGGGGTTTACTGTAGTGGCGGGCTGCGGCCCGAGCCGTAATTACCAGTTGTGGCTTGACGAGCAGGCGGCCCTGGGCTACACCTTTCACGCATCGGTCGGAAACGTGGCAGACTGGGAATCCACGACCGAAGCCTTTCGCAAGGTCACCGAAGAAATCGGCCCCGTCGACGTTCTGGTGAACAATGCCGGCATCACGCGTGACGGCCTGTTCCGAAAAATGAACCTCGACGACTGGCGTGCCGTGATCGACACCAACCTGAACAGCCTGTTCAACGTCACCAAGCAGGTCATCGATGGCATGGTCGAACGGGGGTGGGGGCGCATCATCAACATCAGTTCGGTCAATGGCCAGAAGGGGCAGTTCGGTCAGACCAACTACTCCACGGCGAAGGCCGGCATTCATGGCTTCACCATGGCATTGGCGCAGGAAGTGGCGAGCAAGGGCGTAACGGTCAATACGGTCTCTCCCGGCTACATCGGTACCGACATGGTGCGTGCGATCCGCCCCGACGTGCTTGAAAAGATCGTTGCTACGATTCCCGTCAAGCGCCTCGGTACACCGGAAGAAATCGCATCCATCGTGTGCTGGCTGGCTTCCGACGATTCGGGCTTCGCCACCGGCGCCGATTTCTCGCTCAATGGCGGCCTGCATATGGGCTGAGCCCTGCCACACCACCGGCGCCAGCGCCCTGTTCAGCAGGGCGCATTCCGCTCAACGTTTCGGCACCTGTCATGACGCAAACCCAAACTGCACCTGTTGTACGTCTCATAAAAAAATATCCGAACCGCAGGTTGTACGACACCCGCACCAGCGCCTACATCACGCTGGCCGACGTCAAGCAACTCGTTCTCGACAACGAAACCTTTCAGGTTGTCGACGCGAAATCGGGCGAAGATCTTACCCGCAGCATTCTGCTGCAGATCATTCTCGAGGAAGAAACCGGGGGTGTACCCATGTTCTCGGCGGCCGCGCTGTCGCAGATTATCCGTTTTTATGGTCATGCCATGCAGGGGGTCATGGGCGCGTTTCTCGAGAAGAACATCCAGACGTTCATGGAAATTCAGGATCGCGTGGCGGAACAGTCGAAGGGCCTGTACGGGCCGCATTTCGGCCCTGAAGCCTGGGCGCAGTTCCTGAGTGTGCAGACCCCCGTGCTGCAAAACATGATGAACAGCTACATCGATCAAAGCAAGAACCTGTTCGTGCAGATGCAAGACCAGATGCAGGATCAGACCCGTGGCATGTTCAACGTATTCCCCTTCATGACGCCCGCGGGCGAGCCCGATAAATCGGGCAAGCCGGGCAAATCCGACACCTGATTTCATTCGCGGGCGGGGCAGTGCCCGGCCGCGCAGCACTTTCAGTCGCGCGCACCTGCCCGCTTCGCGGTGGGTGCGCGTGATGTCGTTTCGGCCGCAGGAACTTGACGATATGGGCTGTGAGCGTGCAGCTGCTCGATGTATTCCCTGACGAACGGAGTTTCCCGTTCAAGGAAATCGGCAATGGCGGGGCCGAATACCGGATCGTCGACCCAGTGCGCCGACCAGGTCTGTACCGGCAGCATGCCGCGGGCAAGCTTGTGTTCTCCCTGCGCGCCGCCTTCGAACACCTGTATGCCGTGTGTGATGGCATATTCGATGCCCTGCAAATAGCACACTTCGAAATGCAGCCCCGGTACGAATTCGGTGCTGCCCCAGTAGCGGCCGTACAGGCGCTCGCCGTGGCGGATATTCAGCGCCGCCGCAATCGGCTTGCCATGACGCAGGGCCAGAATGATCACCAAGGCATCGGCCATGCGGTCGTGGATGCGTTCGAAGAAATCCAGATTCAGATACGGCCGGTTGCCGTGTTCCAGGTAGGTCTGGACATAACAGAAGTAAAGGAAACGCAGCGTTTCCGTGTCGATCTGCCGGCCGGTCAGCCAGCGGTACTCGATACCGGCTTCGGCCAGCTTGCGGCGATCTTGCCGCAAGCGCTTGCGGCGTGATTGCGTCAACGCCGCCACGAAGGCGTCCATGTCACGGTAGCCGCGATTCTGCCAATGAAACTGCACGTTGGCACGCAGCATCAGGCCGGCTTGTTCGAGCGCCGCGCGGTCGTCTTCGTCGGGAAACAATACATGTAATGATGAACAGCGCTGCGACTGCACCAGCTGTTTTGCAGCGCTGATCAGGGCCAGGCGATCTTGCGTGTCGTGGGCGAGCAGGCGCGGCCCGGGCACCGGCGTAAAGGGCACGGCGCACACAAGCTTGGGAAAGTACTGCATGCCGTAGCGGGCATAGGCGTCGGCCCACGCATGGTCGAACACGTACTCGCCGCGGGAATGATTCTTGGCATATAGCGGCATTGCGGCCTGCAGCGTGCCATTGCGGAACAGCACGATGTGCTGCGGTGCCCAGCCCGTGCGGGGCGAAGCGCAGCGCGTCGATTCAAGGGCCTCGAGGTAGCCATGCGAAAGCAGTGGATTATTACCCGCAAGGGCATTCCATTCTTCGGCCGCAACGGCGGCGAGGGAATCCAGCACGCTGATTTCAGAACTCATATGCGGCTTCTGTATGGGGTATGTCGTGTCGCAGCAACTGCGACGAACGTGATACCGCCATGATGACCAAACTGCTTGCATTGCGAAAGCCCGGATGCTGTAATGTAACCAACATCGCCAGATACGGCGCGCCCGCAACTTACCGGCCGCTGCGCCTCTTGCACAATCCGCTATATGTAGCAGGTTCCCGGCAAGTATCTCTCTGGCCCGGGCGTTACTTCGCACCTTGCGGGTCTTCGTCCACGCAATATCACGCAATACAAAGAACAACCGCTATTCAGGCTGCTCGCGCCTGTAGTGCCGTTGCATGATCGTGCGCAGCGGTGCCGTGCGTGCACTGAAAGTACCGCGTTCCCGGCAAATGTGGGCCGTTGTGGGCCCCCGGCCGCTGTAACGGCTCTTCAAGGGCGCGGCATCATCACAAAAGACAATGGCGTTTCTCGCACTTCGTATCGGTATTGAGGCCGCGCCCCGCGTGGCCTGCGCACTTGATGTTTCAAGCGGCGGGCCTGCGTTTTGCTCTGCCGTGCACGCCGGTGCGCAATGTGGCGCCATCCAGCGCAACGCCACCCAACGCAAAACGGGCCGATTGCTTGGCAATCGGCCCGTAAGAAATCTGGTTGCGGGGACAGGATTTGAACCTGTGACCTTCGGGTTATGAGCCCGACGAGCTGCCAGACTGCTCCACCCCGCGTCTGAGTCTGTAATAGTAACCCGAACCCGCTTCGAATGCAAGTTCATTACCTAAAGCGTCATCAATGACAGAAGGCCAGATCCTCCGTATCCTGGAAACCGCGCTATTATGTGCGGATCAGCCCATGTCGCTGGCGGAATTGCGCAAGCTCTTCACTGCGCAAGAGGTCTCAACAGATGACCTGCGTCGCCTTCTTGGCCTGTTGCAGCTCGACTGGCAGGGGCGGGGCCTCGAACTCGTCAACGTTGCATCGGGCTGGCGGTTCCAGAGCCGCCCCGAAATGCAGCGCTACTTGAGCCGCCTCGATCCGGTCAGGCCCCCCAAGTATTCGCGTGCCGTTCTCGAAACCCTGGCAATCATTGCGTGGCGCCAGCCTGTTACGCGCGGCGATATCGAAGATATTCGCGGCGTGACCGTCTCCACCCAGATCATACGCACGCTCGAAGAGCGTGGCTGGATCGAGGTTCTCGGGTACCGCGACGCCCCGGGCAGGCCTGCTCTTTTCGGAACCACGCACCAGTTTCTGGATGATCTCGGCCTCCGGTCGCTCGATGACCTGCCGCCGCTTGGCGATGCCGACGCCGATGCAACCGAGGCGCTGGCGGCGCTGGCGCTCGAGGCGCCGGCCGAGTCGGCCGACACCAATCAAGTCTCCACGGAGTATGAAAAGCAATATGACTAATATCACCGACACGGCGGCACCCGCCGCCGATGCCATCGAGGCACCGGCGATTTCCCCCGCCAGCGGCGATACTGCAGCGGGCGGTGCGCCAGCAAAGCCTGCGCGTGGCGCGGGCCGCAAGTTGCGCACGCCGTTTCGCCGGCGCCGCGCCGATGCCGCTACCGACGCCAGCCCGCAAACCGGCGCAAACGCTGAGGGCGATCAGACGGCGGAACCTTCCACGCCCGCCGAGCAGCCCGCGCGTCCGGCACGTGCCCGCAAGTCCACGGCGCGCCGCGGCAAGCAGGGCAAGCCGGCTGCAGCAGCCGTACCCGGGCAGCCCGCCGAGACGAGCGAGGTGGCAGCCGCCGGTGCCCGGGGCAAAGGCCGCAAGCGTGGCCGCAAGGGCGATGCGGTCGAGTCCGACAAGGACGCCGAGCTGGCGCTTTCGTATCTCGAGCGCACGGCGGCACTGCCACAGCGGCTCGACAAATACCTCAAGAGCGACGTGCTCAAGCCCAAGCTGCACAAGGTGCTGGCCGAAGCCGGTATCGGTTCCCGTCGTGAAATGGAAGAACTGATCATTGCCGGGCGTGTGTCGGTGAATGGGGAACCGGCCCACATCGGGCAGCGCGTCGGCCCCAAGGATCAGGTTCGCGTGAATGGGCGCCTGATCGCACGGCCCGATCGCAAGAAGCCGCCGCGCGTCATTCTGTATCACAAGCCTGCCGGCGAGATCGTGAGCCACGATGATCCCGAAGGGCGTGCAACGGTGTTCGCGCGCCTGCCCAAGCTCAAGGTGGGCAAGTGGCTGTCGGTGGGTCGTCTCGATCTCAATACCGAAGGGCTCCTCATTCTCACCACCTCGGGCGAGATCGCGAACCGGCTCATGCATCCGCGCTACGGTGCGGAACGGGAGTACGCCGTTCGCGTGCTGGGTGAGCTCGACGCTGAGCAGCAAAAGCGCCTCGTCTCCGGCATTACGCTCGATGACGGCGAGGCACGCTTCGGCACGCTGGAGTACCTGGGCGGCGAAGGCAGCAACCGCTGGTATCGCGTTACGCTTCACGAAGGCCGTAACCGCGAGGTGCGTCGCATGTTCGAAGCGGCCGGCGTTACCGTCAGCCGCCTGATCCGCACGCGTTTTGGCGAGATCGTGCTGCCCCGCAACCTGCGTCGCGGGCGTTGGGAAGAGCTTGACCCCACGATGGCGCAGGCAATCATGGTGCAACTGGGTCTGTTCAAGGAAGACGATGACGAGGGCAGGGGTGTGGGCGAGCGCCAGCCTCTCTCGCATGACAGTGCATTGCCTCCCGGCTTTGGCACACCCGAACGCAACGGCATGAACGGAGCCCGGGTTGGGCGTCGGGGCCGCGTCACGGGTGGGCGAACCATCGGGGCCACGTCGCCGTCCGACCCCTTCGGCAGCGGTCTGCTGGTGGGTGGCGGGTATGCAAACGGTCATCCGCTCGCGCCGGCCGGCAAGCGCAAGGGCCCGGCCAAAGGCAAGAAGGGGGCGGCTGCGACAGGCGACGAATCGCGGCGCCCTGCAGGTACCCGCAGCGGCACCAAGGGCCGCGCTGCCCAGCAGAGCGGCAAGTCGCGGCGCCGCACATCCGCGGGCGGTGGCGACGATTGGCAGCCGCGTAGCGCCACTGCACACGAGTCCCATCTCGGCAAACTCGGTAAGTTACGGTGAAAGCAGGAAATTTCCGTAGTTATCTGCTAAAATACACCGCTTTACAGCTATATTGTTTTGGCGTCCTTATAAAACTCGGGTGCGGCCCGGTGTTACAAGGCTAGACAATCTAGCGGCACATTTCTTAGGCGGGCCGGTTGGCCTCCCGGGTCAGGCGGCTCGGGTGTCACGGTTGCGCGATAACAGTGGGCTGGCTTTGCAGCCCATTTTTTTTGGATTTTATGGCAGCAGAATTATTCGCTCTGACCCAGGATTCCCTGGCCGGCATGGGCGTTGAGCTTGTCGATGTCGAGCGCGCCCCGGGCGGGCTCCTGCGCGTGACGATCGATCGCCCCGAAGGGGTGCGCATCGAAGATTGCGAGCGGGCTTCGAAGCATCTTTCGCGCGTGTACGAGGTCGAAAATATCGACTATCGCCGCCTCGAAGTGGGGTCTCCGGGCGTCGATCGCCCGTTGAAGCGCCCCGAAGACTTCCAGCGCTTTGCCGGCGAGCGGGTGGAAATCCGCCTGCGTCAGGCGATCGACAGCCGCAAGGTCTTTACCGGTCTGCTGCAGGTGTCGGCACAGGCCGACCCGGCCGATTCTGCGCAATACAGTCTCGAATACGAAACCCAATCCGGGCAGGTCCAGGTCCTCGCCTTCACGTTTGACGACGTCGAGCGCGCCAAACTGGATCCCATACTAGATTTCAAGGGCAAAAAGCGATGAGTCGCGAAATTCTTCTTTTGGTTGACGCCTTGGCGCGTGAAAAGAATGTCGAACGTGAAGTGGTGTTTGGCGCACTCGAGAGCGCGCTGGCATCGGCCATGAAGAAACGTTTCAAGGAAGACGCCGACATTCGCGTGTCGATCGACCGCCAGACCGGCGAACATGAAGGGTACCGCCGCTGGCTCGTGGTGCCCGATGAAGCCGGCCTGCAAGAGCCCGATCGCCAGGAACTGTATTCCGACGCCCAGGACATCGTGCCGGGCATCGAGGTCGGCGAATACATTGAAGAACCGCTCGAGCCCGAGGAGTTCGGCCGCATTGGTGCACAAGCGGCCAAACAGGCCATTTTGCAGAAAATTCGCGACGCCGAGCGTGAACAGGTTCTGAACGACTTTCTCGAGCGGGGTGAAACCATCGTGTCGGGTGTCGTCAAGCGCATGGACAAGGGCGACGTCATCGTCGATACGGGCAAGATCGAGGCGCGACTGCCGCGCTCCGAGATGATTCCGCGCGAGAATATTCGTGTCGGCGACCGTATTCGCGCCTGGGTCATGAAAATCGATCATGCCGCCCGCGGCCAGCAGGTCATCCTGTCGCGCACGGCACCCGAGTTCATTCGCGAACTGTTCGAAAACGAAGTGCCCGAAATCGAACAGGGCCTGCTCGAAATCAAGGCCGCTGCCCGCGATCCGGGCGTGCGGGCTAAAATTGCTGTGGTCGCCTACGACAAACGCATCGACCCCATCGGCACCTGCGTAGGCATGCGCGGCTCACGCGTCACGGCCGTACGCAACGAGCTGGGTGGCGAACAGGTCGATATCGTGCTGTGGTCCGACGACCCGGCCGAGTTCGTCATCGGGGCCCTGGCACCCGCGCATGTCGAGTCGATCGTGGTCGACGAAGACAAGCACGCCATGGATGTCGTGGTCGATGCAGAAAACCTGCCCAAGGCGATTGGCGCACGGGGTCAGAACGTGCGTCTCGCGTCTGAGCTCACCGGCTGGCAGATCAACATCATGACGCCGGAAGAAAGCCTCAACAGGCAGGAAGAAGAGCGGGCCGACCTGCGCAAGATGTTCATTTCCCGCCTCGACGTCGATGAAGAGGTTGCCGATATCCTCATCGATGAAGGGTTCTCCGGGCTGGAAGAGATTGCCTATGTGCCCTTGCAGGAACTGCTCGATATCGAAGCCTTCGACGAGGAAACCGTCAACGAGCTTCGTACCCGCGCCCGCAATGCCCTGCTGACCGAGGCCATTGCACAGGAAGAACGCGTTACGAGCGCGCAGAATCTTCTTGAAATCGAAGGGTTGACCCCCGAACTGGTGGCCAAGCTGGCCGAGAACGATATTCTCGACATCGACGCCCTTGCTGAACTCGCAACCGACGAGCTGTCGGAAATCACCGGTCTTGACGAAGAAACGGCCAGTGATCTGATCATGAAGGCAAGAGCCCACTGGTTTGAAGATGAAGACTGAGTGCAGCCAGACAACCGGGTCCATCCATATTGAGAAATAGTAGTTGCAAGCAAGAGAGAGTCGAATGCCGAGTAACACCGTCGCCCAGTTCGCCGTTGAACTGAAAATGCCTGCGAACGTACTGCTGGAACAGCTGCGTGCCGCCGGCGTTGATATCAAATCGGTCGACGACCCAGTCACCGACGCGGACAAGGCGAAACTCCTCGAGTCGCTGCGTCGTGCGCATGGGGCGTCGGAAAGTCACAAGATCACCCTGACGCGCCGCCAGACGTCCGAGATCCGTCAGGCCGACGGCTCGGGCCGTTCGCGCACGATCCCGGTCGAGGTGCGGAAGAAACGGGTGTTCGTCAAACGCGATACCAGCGAACTCGCAGCTGAAGCGGCACGTGCCGCCGAGCAGGCGCGGGCGGCCGCAGCCGCCGCCGCAAAGCCTGCCGAGGCGCCTGCTGCACCGGCGGCTCCTGCTGCAACGGCTCCTTCGGCAACGCCCGAAGCAGCGCCCGCACCCCAGGCCGCGCCCGCTGCGCCTGTCGCACAGGCCGAGCCGGCCAAGGCACCGCCTGCCTCTGAACCTGTGGCGAAGCCTGAGCCCGCGCCTGCTGCTGCGTCGCAGCCCAAGGCCGAGGCAGAGGCCGAGGCTGCAAAGCCGGCCGCCGCCGAAGCAGACGCCCAGCCGCAAGTGAAGGCCGAAGCCGAGAAGCCGGCCGCGCCTGCCACCAAGCCTGCCGCCAAGGCCGAGGCTGCGCCCGAAGCGGCGGCCCCCAAGGCCGCTACACCGGCCCGCGCGCCCGAAAAAGCCGAAA
>Ga0079224_100013652_pt1 | contig 11318 bp, 9 predicted proteins | sample Stecom2015_FD_80414 | JGI IMG/M metagenome (GOLD analysis project Ga0079224, IMG submission 80414) | Agricultural soil microbial communities from Utah to study Nitrogen management - Steer compost 2015 | ecosystem: Environmental > Terrestrial > Soil > Agricultural land | place: USA: Utah...
AAAGTGAAGCAGACCAGTGAGTTCTACGTTGTACGTCGGCCCGGACTCCCAACCGGACAAGTACCGTCTGGTGCGGTCGGTGGGACGGGGCGGTGAGGCCACCCTCTACCTCGCCGAGGTGACTCTGGCGGGCCAGACCGAGCCGGTGGTCGTCAAGGTCCTCGACGCGGACGCGGCCGCCTCCCCCGAGCAGTTCGCCGAACTCAGCAGGCGCTGGAGCGAGCAGGCCGAACTGCTGCGGTTCATCACCCGGCTGGGCGTGGTCGGGGTGCGCGAGCACTTCGAGGGCGCCCCCGAGCACCGCGCGGGCACAGCCGCCGAGGCCACCGGCCGGGCCCTGTACCTGGTGATGAACCACGTCGAGGGCGTGGACCTGCGCGACTGGCGGGCCGAGCACGCCGTGGAGGGCCTGCGGGGGCAGCGGACGGCGCTGGGCTACCTGGAGCAGGTCGCCGAGGTCCTCGACGTGCTGCACTCCGGCCGGGCCACCCCCTCCAAACGCCCGGTGGTGCACGGCGACCTGTCCCCCGGCAACATCATGGTCAACGAGGACGGCCAGGCCGTCCTGGTGGACTTCGGACTGAGCCGCATCGCCGCCCGGCACCTGACCTCGCGGCCGTGGTTCACCCCCGGCTACGCCGCCCCCGAGATCTTCAACGGCGAGTACTCCCCGGCCGGCGACCGCTACGCCTTCGGCGCCGTCGCCTACTTCGTGCTGTCGGGCGAGGAGCCGCCGCCCTCCCCCGAACAGCTGCGCGACGCCTTCGTGAACCTGCCGGTCATGGCCGCGGCAGGCCCCGACCAGCGGGAGCGGGTCGCCGCGATGTTCGCCGCCGACCCGGACGCCCGACCCACGGCGCTCGACTGGATCAGGACGGTCCGCTCGGTCAGCACCTCGGCGCCGTGGAGCGCCCCGGTGACCGAGCCGGGCCTGCCGCGGCCCACGCCGGCCGCGCCGCCCGGTCCCGCGGCGCCGCCCCCGAGCGGCCCCCGGGTGAGCGGTCCGCCGCCGCAGAGCGGACCGGACCACCCCGCCCCGGGCGGCCCCGCGGCCGCCGAGGGGGCCGGCGCGCCCCGCCCCTCCGTGCCGCAGCAGGGCGGGCCCGCCGCCCCGCAGGAGCCCGCCGTCCCGCGGCAGCCGGACGCCCCGTTCGGCGGTCCCGGCCCGCAGCGCCCGGTCGGCGGACTGCGCGGCATGCCCGCTCCCGCGACGCAGCCGACCACCCCGCTCCCGCGGAGCGCGCCCCCCGTGTCGGGGCCGCCCGCCGGCCCGCCGCCGCAGTCGGCCGCCCACGACGCGGGCGGCGCCCCCGGCAAGCCCGCCAAACGCAGGTCGCGCAAGCCGCTGGTGATCGGCGTGGCCGTCCTGATGGTGCTGGCGATGGCCGGCGGGTCGGCGGCCACCTACTACGCCATGAACTGGTGGAACCAGATCAACACGGCGGCCGAGGAGCCGGCACCCGGCCCGCGGACGGGCGAGGCCGAACCGGAGCAGGCGGCGGACGAGCCCGACACGCGGCCCACGTCCGAGGAGGTCGACGCCGACCGGCCGGACCGCCCCGCCAGCGGCGAGCAGTACCTGGCCGCCCTGGAGCACATCGACGAGTACGGCGTGGAAGCGGCCAACGTGAAGGTCAACACCGTCACCTACCCGCGGGCGCTGGTCAGCTCCCTGGACTGCTACTCCGACGAGGAGTGGATCGAGTACGACCTCAACCGCTCCTGGAGCGCCTTCGAAACCGTCGTCGGCCTGGAGGACACCTCCGAGTCCGGGGCCACCGTCACCTTCAGCGTGATCGTGGACGGCGACGAGGTGGCCACCGAGACCGTCGGCCTGGGCACGGAGCGGGAACTCAGCGTCGACGTCACCGGCGGGCTGCGGCTGCGCCTGCAGGTCGAGCCGGGACCCGACTGCGGTGACGCCTACGCGGTGTGGGGCGACCCCCGGATCCTCAGCTAGCACCGCGCGCTCCCGCCCCGCCGCGCACTGGTCGGCGGCGGGACCGCGCGCTAGGGTGGATGCCGTGACGTGGCGACATTGACCCTCACCCGAGTCCCGACTGGCGCGGGGCCTCTACGCCTACGCGTTCCTGCAGGACCTCGTCCTGCTCTACCCGGTGTACGCGCTGCTGTTCGCCGACACCGGACTGACCGGCGCGCAGCTCTCCTCGCTGTTCGCCCTGTGGTCGCTGACCGCGTTCGCCCTCGAAGTCCCCTCGGGCCTGCTCGCCGACCGCTTCTCCCGCCGCCTGCTGGTGGCCGCCGCGCCCCTGTGCGCCGGCGCGGCCTTCGCGCTGTGGACCCTCCTGCCCGCCTACCCGGCCTTCGCCGTCGGCTTCGTGCTGTGGGGCGCGGGCGGCGCGCTGGCGTCCGGGGCGTTGGAGGCGCTCGTCTACGAGGGGCTGGCCGCCGCGGGCGCGGCACACCGCTACCCGCGCCTGATCGGCCGCTCCCGGGCGCTGGGCACCGCGGCGGTGCTGGCCGCGGGCGTGCTCGCCGGTCCGGTGCTGGCCGTGGGCGGCTACCCCGCGGTGGGGTGGGCCAGCGTCGCGGTGAGCCTGCTCGCCGCGGCCGCGGGGTGGACGCTGCCCGAGGCCCCGCGGGGCCGCGCCGCCGGGCAGGGGCCGCGGCCGGGCGTGCTGCGCGGCGCGCTGGCCGAGGTGCGGCGCTCACCCGCGCTGCTGGGGGTGCTGGCACTGCTGTCGGCGCTCACCGTGGTCGACGCGCTGGAGGAGTACCTGCCCCTGCTGGCGCGTGCCACGGGCGTCTCCGACACCACCGTTCCGCTGCTGGTGGTGCTGGTCACCGCGGGGACCGCGGCGGGCCAGTGGTGTGCGGGGCGCGGCACGAGGCGGACGGGCCCCGTGCTGGGCGCGGGCGTGGTGCTGCTGGTGTTCGGCGCGCTCAGCGGCCACCCGGCGGGCCTGCTGGGGGTGGCCGCCGGGTTCGGGGTCTTCGCGTGGGCGGGCGTGGCCGTGGAGGCGCGGTTGCAGGAGCGGGTCGGCGACCGGGCGCGGGCCACGGTCACCTCGCTGGCCGGAGTCGGTGAGGAGGTGGTGGCGCTGCTGGTCTACGCCGCCTACGGGGCGGGGGCGGCGTGGGCGGGGCCCGGTCCGCTGTTCGCGGTGCTGGCCCTGCCCGGCCTGGTGGTGGGGGTGCTGCTGTGGCGGGCCCGGTGAGGCTCAGTCGCCCTCGACGGGCTGGAGCACCCGCACCTGGCGCACCCCGTCGGTCTCCGACAGCGCCGCGGCGAGGACCCCGGTGGCGGTCCGGCCCGCCAACCGCAGGTCCAGGTCGACGGTGGCCGCCCCGTCCCGTTCCGTGCGGCGCTGGGTGTGCACGTCGTGGACCGCGAACCCGTGGTCGACGGCCAGGGCCAGGATCGTCCGCAGCACCCCGCGCCCGTCGTCGTAGTTGACCCGCAGCAGGGCCGTCGTGGGCTGGGAGCGGGTGAGCAGCCGCAGCAGCGGCGGGTAGGCGAACATCACCAGGAAGTAGGCGGCGGTCACCCACGCGCCCAGCAGCCACAGCCCTGCGCCGCAGGCCATGCCGACCGCGCAGGACACCCACACGGCCGCGGCGGTGGTCAGCCCGCGCACCATGTCGCGGCGGACGAAGATCAGCCCGGCGCCGATGAAGCCGATGCCCGACACGATCTGCCCGGCGACCCGGGAGGGGTCCAGCATCACCAGGTCGCCGACGAGCACGTCCCCGAAGCCGTACTTGCCGACCAGCATGAACAGCGCGGACCCCAACCCGACCAGGGTGTGGGTGCGCAGCCCGGCGTTCTTGTTGCGCCACTCCCGTTCCAGGCCGATCAGGGAGCACAGCACGAGTGCGCTGAGCAGCGCCAGCGCCTGCGGCCAACTCTGCGCCGCGAAATCGGTGAGGTTGGTGGCCATGGCCGTCCCCGCGCCCATGGCCACCCCCTATCCCGTGGCCCGAAGTCCAATCAGCAGACCTCGTCGCTGCGCCGGTACCCGTCGTGGTGGGACAGGTTCAGCGCCGTCGTCACCAGCGGGAAGTGGCTGAACGCCTGCGGGAAGTTGCCGACCTGGCGGCCGATGCGCGGGTCGTACTCCTCGGCGAGCAGCCCCACGTCGTTGCGGAGCGCCAGCAGCCGCTCGAACAGCTCCCGCGCCTCCTTCTCCCGGCCGATCGACAGCAGCGCGTTGGCCAGCCAGAAGCTGCACGCCAGGAACGCGCCCTCGTCACCGGGCAGCTTGTCCGCGGCGTCCTCCAGGCCGGTGCGGTAGCGCAGCACGAAGCCGTCCACCATGAGGTCCTCGCGGATCGCCTCGATGGTGCCGATCACCCGCGGGTCGTCGTAGGGCAGGAAGCCCACCTCGGGGATGAGCAGCAGCGCCGCGTCCAGCTCCCGGCTGCCGTAGTACTGGGTGAAGGTGTTGCGTTCGGCGTCGTAGCCGTACTCGCACACCTCGGCGTGGATGGTGTCGCGCAGCGCCTTCCAGCGCTCCAGCGGCCCCTCCTTGCCGTACTCCTCGATCATCCGCACCGCCCGGTCGGCGGCGACCCACGCCATGACCTTGGAGTGCACGAAGTGCTGGCGCGGCCCGCGCACCTCCCACAGGCCCTCGTCCGGCTCCGACCAGCACCACTCCAGGTAGTTGACGAGGGAGCGCTGCAGGCCCCACACGTGCTCGCCCGCGCTCATCCCCGACTTCTGCGCGAGGTACAGCACCTCCATGACCTCGCCGTAGACGTCGAGCTGGTACTGGCCCACGGCGGCGTTGCCGATGCGCACCGGCCGCGAGTTCTCGTAGCCGGGCAGCCAGTCGGCCTCCCACTCGGTCAGCCGCCGTTCGCCGCGCACCCCGTACATGATCTGGATGTGCTGGGGCTCCCCGGCGACGGCCCGCACCAGCCACTCCCGCCAGGCGTGCGCCTCGTCGGTGTAGCCGCTGCGGATCAGCGCCTCCAGGGTGATGGTGGCGTCGCGCAGCCAGCAGTAGCGGTAGTCCCAGTTGCGCACGCCGCCGATGTCCTCGGGCAGCGAGGTGGTGGGCGCCGCCACGATGCCGCCGGTGGGCCGGTAGGTGAGGGCCTTGAGGGTGATCAGGGAGCGCACCACGGCGTCGCGGTAGCGGCCCTGGTAGGTGCACTGGGACACCCAGTCGCGCCAGAACCGCTCGGTCTGCGCGAGGGCCTTCTCCGCGTCGAGGTGGTCGGACTCCTGGACGTGCGAGGGGTGCCAGGCCATCACGAACGGGATGCGCTGGCCCGCGGTGACGGTGAAGTCCGCGTCGTGCATGAAGTTGTGGCCCTCCAGCGGCACCGGCCCGCTCAGCCACACCGAGTCGGGTCCGGCGACGGCCACCACCTCGCTGTCGATGCGGTGGATCCACGGCACCACGTTGCCGTAGTCGAACCGCAGCCGGATGGCGGTCCGCATCGGCACGGTCCCGCTCACGCCCTCGACGATGCGCACCAGGTGGGGGTGGCCGCCGCGCGGGGGCATGAAGTCGATGAGCCGCACGGTCCCGGTGGGGGTGTCCCACTCGCTCTCCAGGATCAGCGTCTCGTGGCGGTAGCGGCGGCGGGTGGCCCGGGGCTCCCCGACCGCGGGACGGATCCACCAGTTGCCGTTCTGCTCGTCTCCCAGCAGGGCGGCGAAGCACGCGGGGGAGTCGAAGTGCGGCAGGCACATCCAGTCGACCGACCCGTCTCGCCCGACCAGGGCAGCGGTCTGCATGTCGCCGATCATCGCGTAGTCCTCGATCAGTGCGGACACGCCGATCACCCCCATCAAGTGTTTGCGGATGGCCCCGTGCGTGGACGGGTCGCCGAATGCGGGGGTGCGGCGGTGGTTCCCCCACGCGCAGCCCCCCGGGCTCTGTTGGAGGCAACGTTAGTCATGCCGGAGCGTGTCTGTTGCCACCTAGACCGATGTATAGGTCACGTTCCCGACACAACGCTCACGAAGAGGAGATTTCAGCGGAAAGAAGGGTAGGTAAGAATCTCATTGCGTTGTTCGTGTGCATTGTCCCTTTCTGCCGCCGGAGGCCCCCCGGGGGGGCGGGCGGCGACGGCGGCCCCGTCCCTCCACGCTATCCGCCCGCGCGCCGGTCCGCGCGCAGTATCGGCAGGAAGACCTGGGTCAACGGCCCGATCGCCACCGCGAACAGCAGGGTGCCCACCCCCACTGTCCCGCCCAGGGCGAACCCGGCGGCGACCACGGCCACCTCGATGAGCGTGCGGGCCGCCAGGATCGACATGCCGCGGTCGGCCAGCCCCGTCATCAGCCCGTCGCGGGGGCCGGGCCCCAGCCCCGCGCCGATGTACAGGCCGCTGCCCGCGGCCACCGCCACGATCCCCGCCGCCAGCAGCGCCACCTGCCCCGCCAGGGTCTGGGGCACGGGCAGCCACAGCAGCGACACGTCCATCGCCGTGCCGACGCCCACCACGTTGAGCAGGGTGCCCAGCCCGGCGCGCTGCCGCAGCGGAATCCACAGGACGATCACCGCGGCCCCGGTGACCACCGCCCACGTGCCGATGGACCAGCCGGTGCGCAGGTGCAGGCCCTGGTGCAGCACGTCCCACGGGGCCACGCCCAGTCCGGTGACCACCTGCGCGGCCAGGCCGAGGCCGAACAGGTACAGGCCGACGCACAGCTGCACCAGGCGGCGCAGCCGGGGAGGGGGCAGCAGGGGGGTGATGAAGGCCCGGTCGACCAGGGAGCGCCAGCGGGCGGACGGGCCGCCGGGGGGAGTCGGTCGTGTCATGGGCACGATCCTGGCGTGCCGCCGCCCCGAAGGGGTAATCACGACAGAACGGGATGGAACGGAAAGGGTTGTCCGTCGTTCCGCGGGCGCCGCCCGGTGGGCTCACCGCTCCCCGCGCGCCCCCGCGACCACCCGCGCGGCGAAGCGGGACACCTCCGCCAGCACCTCCTCGCGGTTGGTCTCGTTGAACACCTCGTGCCGCGCCCCGGGGAAGACCCGCGCCGCCGTGTCGGGACCGGCCAGGGCGAGGACGCCGCGCAGCGTGCCCTCCAGGGGCACCAGGCGGTCGTCGGAGCCGTGCAGCCACAGCAGCGGCACCCCGACCCGCCCGGCCGCCGCGGCGCGGTCCAGCTCCACGCGCAACGCCCGCACGGTGGGCCGCTTGAACGGGCCGTGCCAGACCAGTTCGTCGGCGGCGTAGGCCGCGCCGACCCCGGGGTCGCGCGACAGCGTCGCCGGGTCGACGGGCTCGTCGGGGATCTCGTCCGCCTCCAGCAGGCGGTCCACGACCGCCCACTCGCCCAGCACCGGGCCGCTCAGCACCAGGCCCGCCACCTCGCCGGGGTGGGTCTGCGCGTAGCGGGCGGCGACCAGCCCGCCCATGGAGTGTCCGACCAGCACCAGCGGCAGCGACCGGTAGGCGCTGCGCGCCTGGGTGACCACGCGGTGCACGTCCTCGACGATCCCGGCGAAGTCCTCGACCAGCACCCGCTCGCCCGACGACAGCCCGTGGCCCCGGTGGTCGGCGCCGTAGCAGACCGCGCCGTGCTCGCACAGCCAGCGCGCCACGTGCTCGTAGCGCCCGATGTGCTCGCCGTAGCCGTGCACCAGCACCACCAGGTGGTCGGGTTCGGCCTCGGCGTGCGCCCACGCCCGCACGTGCAGCCGCTGCGAGCCCTGCGGCCCGCCGGGCAGGTTCCAGTCGCGCGCGCTGATCACAACAGCCCCTCTCCGTGCCGTGCCTGTCGCCTCCCGACGATAACGGGCCTGCGCCCCGGCCGGCACCGCCCCCGCGGACGCGGTGCGCACTAGGGTGGGAGGCCACGGTCCCGCGCCCCGACACGTCACGGGAGGTGACGCCGGTGCTGTCCGACGCCTACGGCAGGATCGCCACCGACCTGAGAGTCTCCCTCACCGACCGGTGCAACCTGCGCTGCACCTACTGCATGCCGCCGGAGGGGCTGGACTGGCTGCCCGGGCCGGAGCTGCTCACCGACGAGGAGGTCGTCCGCCTCGTCCGGGTCGGCGTGACCCTGCTGGGCATCCGCGAGGTGCGGTTCACCGGCGGCGAGCCGCTGCTGCGCCGCGGCCTGCCCGGCATCGTCGCGGCCGCCGCCGCGCTGGAGCCGCGCCCCAGGACCGCGCTCACCACCAACGGCATCGGCCTGGCGCGGCTGGCGCCCGCGCTGGCCGAGGCGGGCCTGGACCGCGTCAACGTCTCCCTGGACACCCTCGACGCCGACGTGTTCGAGAGGCTGACGCGCCGGCGGCGGCTGGACGACGTGCTGGCGGGCCTGGCGGGGGCGGCCCGGGCCGGACTGACGCCGGTGAAGGTCAACGCGGTCCTGATGCGCGGCGTCAACGACCACGAGGCGGCCGACCTGCTCGCCTACTGCCTGGAACACGGCTACCAGCTGCGGTTCATCGAGCAGATGCCGCTGGACGCCCAGCACGGCTGGCAGCGCGAGAGCATGGTCACCGCCGACGAGATCCTGGACCGCCTCAGCGCCGCCCACACCCTCACCCCCGCCGGCGGGGCCGCACGCGGCAGCGCCCCGGCGGAGCTGTTCCTCGTCGACGGCGGCCCCGCCACGGTCGGCGTCATCGGCTCGGTCACCCGCCCGTTCTGCGGGGCCTGCGACCGGGTGCGGCTCACCGCCGACGGCCAGGTCCGCAACTGCCTGTTCGCCCGCGAGGAGTCCGACCTGCGCGGCCCGCTGCGCGCGGGCGCCACCGACGCCGAACTCGCCGAGCGGTGGCGCGCCGCGGTCGCCACGAAACGGCCCGGCCACGGCATCGACGACCCCGGCTTCCTGCAACCGGCCCGCCCCATGTCCGCCATCGGCGGCTGACAACTTACCCTGATAAAGAATCCCTGGCTTTTCCGATGCTGCTGGAGTGGGCTCCGACGTACGTGGTGGGCGGTGCCAGTGTGCGCAGTAGAGAGGCCAATACGTGTTTGCGCATGATCCACTGGTGATCGCCGGTTCTGATTGCCTTCCGAACGTTGTGGAGCGTGTACCCTGCCGTTTTCTGTTCGCGGAGCAACCATGCCTTACGGAAGTACGTGAAGATGGCGGGAATTTGGGAGCTGGATAGATCGGTGGTCCGTCCTAGTACTGTCAAGGGCAGAAACCAGCGCCGGAACAGAATGCGCTGGTGGTCCGCTGGGTCGACGTCCGTCAGGCGCACGGCAGGGGCGGGAACGCGGCCATGTGGGCCATAGCGCAGGCGGATGCCCTCGTGTTCCCGGAACAGGAGACCGTGGGCGGCAATGTTGGCTATCGCCTTGGGAGTGGCGGTCATGACGATCTCAGTGCCCCGCAGACGGCGAGTTTCAGCAAGAGCGGCTATGTGTACCGCTGCTCGTGCGTCTAGAACCGATCTCATTGTCAGCCAGTAGATAGTCGCGGTCCCGTACCAGAGTGGTGCCGAGGAACGCCGTGGTCATGTTCACCCGTCTTTCCGGTCGTAGTCGGTGGGGAAGGCCGTCAGGGTGGGAAACGCCGCGGTGTCGATCCGGTGGTCACGTTCGTAGGAGTCGAGGCCTAGGGCGAGCAGTTTTCTGCGGTAAGCCCACTTGGCTTGTTTGCGTCGATCGTTTGGGTCTTTCGGGCGCATTAGGGCGAGGAAGAAGAAGCACTTGACCAGCAGGAAGTCGCCAAGGAAACGACTCAGACGGAGACCGGCCAGATTCTCGCTGACCTCGTCCAGAGCAGCGAGGTAGGACCGGCGCTGGCTGCGGGTGAAGATGTAGCCTCTGTCACCACCTTTGAACGCTGCGATATCGAGCATCGGATACACGTCGAACCCGACAGGAACCAAGGCGTGGTGCTGCCAGTCGATGACTCCGGTGGGAAAGACGTTGGGTAAGCCGTAGTCGAGGTGGCCGAACGACACCGGAACCCCGCTCAGCCGAGTGGAGACTGTATCCAGGGCTGTACATGTCCGGTGGGTGTCCAGATCGGGGTTTTCGGCGAACACGGTGTCGACGAAGCCGGCTCGCCTCACCCAGTCCGCCGCCTGTCCGGAGGGCTCGGCTGTACGAAGCTGGGCAGTCAGTAGCCGGGCGGAGACTTTTGCTGCTGTGTCCACTGTGGTCTGACGCACGGCTCCGGTCTCCTGGGTGTCGCGTATCGCCATATCGTGCAGCGACTGTGTGCCCAGGCTCTGCTCGACGAAGAAGAACCCTTCCTGCCCCCGACCGGTCTGCACGATTCGAGGCACCGGGAAACCCTGCTCTGCCAGCATGCGCTGGAAGCGGGCCTCGTCGCGCACCTCAATCCCGCCGGTCCGCTTGAACAGGGTGCCATCCCTGGAACGCCAGACTGCTCCCCCTGCTGCGGTCCGGGGCTTGACCAACTTCCAGGTGTCCAACACGCTCTCCCGTTCGCTCGCAACTGCCAAGACAGTAAATCAGACTAAATTAAGACTAGTAAAAGACTTGGCTGTGTCCAAGAGAGCGCGATGGAGCCGCTCAGTATCCGTCGTTGATCCGTTGTCGCAGTGCGAGCAGGAAGTCGCGGGTGTCCGCCACGGACAGAGCGCGTTCGGTGAAGCGTTGATGGAGGACACGGTAGGCGGCGACCTCGTCAGGGTCGGTCAAGATGAGCTCGCGGGTATGGGTCTCAACAATGACACGGGACTCCTCGTCCTCCTCATACAGGAGAAAGCCGTGGGAGGGCACCGCGCCGGAAGGAGCGTCCAGAGGCAGCACCCGGATAGTGACGTTGGGCAGGGTAGCCACCGACAGCAAACGGTCGATCTGAGGCAGCAGTACGGAGCGCTCCTCGGCGTGCCACCACAGCGCGGCTTCGGTGAGCACGAACGCGAAGCCGGTCTGCTCCCGATAGAGTGCTTCCTGCCGTCGCAGGCGTTCGGCCACTGCCGCTGCGACGTCCCCTCGTCCCGAGAGGTCGGCGAGCGCGAGCACTTGGCGCGCGTAAGCAGCCGTTTGCAACAGTCCCGGCACCAAGGTGGGTTGGAAAGACCGGACCAGAGCGGCGCGCTCTTCGATCGCGGCGATTTCGCATTGCCGACGCGCCAGGCCTCCTTGGTGCGAGACCCGCCAGTGCCGTGCCTCCACCAGTGCGGCCTCGGCCAACTCCGTCACCCTGGTCAGTGCAGCCGTATTCGCGCCGCATACCCGTGCCCAGGACTCGGCGTCGCTTAGGGAAGGACGAGTACGGCCTCGTTCGATCTTGGAGACTTTTGACTGCGACCAGCCCAGTATGGTGGCCAGTTGCTCTCCCGACCTGCCACTGTCCAACCGGAGGGAGCGCAGGAGTCGCGCCAGTTCTGCACGGGCCGCGTGTTGCTGGATCGACTCAGACAAAAGTCTTCCTTTTCTAGTCT
>Ga0079224_100013653_pt1 | contig 11317 bp, 7 predicted proteins | sample Stecom2015_FD_80414 | JGI IMG/M metagenome (GOLD analysis project Ga0079224, IMG submission 80414) | Agricultural soil microbial communities from Utah to study Nitrogen management - Steer compost 2015 | ecosystem: Environmental > Terrestrial > Soil > Agricultural land | place: USA: Utah...
CGGGATGGTCAGGCCGAGGCGATCGAGGCGCTCGTCGCGGACCGGCGGCGGGCACTGGTCGTTCAGCGCACCGGCTGGGGCAAGTCGGCCGTGTACTTCATCGCCGCGAAGCTCATGCGGCAGGCGGGCCGGGGTCCGTCCCTCATCATCTCCCCGCTCCTGGCGCTCATGCGCGATCAGGTCGCCGCGGCGGCGCGGGCGGGCGTGGTGGCCCGCACCCTCAACTCCGCGAACATGACGGAGTGGGACGAGGTGCGTGAGGACCTGGCGGCAGGACGGGTCGACGTCCTCCTCGTCTCGCCGGAGCGCCTCACCAACCCGTCATTCCGCGACTCCGTCATGCCGGACCTGCTGGGGTCGATCGGCATGATCGTCGTCGACGAGGCGCACTGCATCTCCGACTGGGGCCACGACTTCCGCCCCGACTACCGGCGGATCGGCGCGATGATCCGTGAACTGCCCCCTGGCACACCGGTGCTTGCGACCACCGCGACCGCCAACTCGCGCGTCGTCGCGGACGTGGCGGAGCAGCTGGGCGATGACACCCTGGTCATCCGCGGACCCCTGGCGCGCGCCTCCCTGCGGCTGGGTGTCACGGGTGTGCGCCCACCCGGCGTGCGACTGGCGTGGCTGGCGGAGCACCTGGGCGACTTCCTGGGCTCCGGCATCATCTACACACTCACGGTCGCAGCGGCGCAGGATGCGACGCGGGCCCTGCGCGAGGCCGGCTGGGATGTCGCGACCTACACCGGCGGCACGGACCCGGAGGAGCGCGAACAGCTGGAGGCCGCGCTCAAGGAGAACCGGGTCAAGGCGCTCGTCGCCACCTCCGCCCTGGGCATGGGCTTCGACAAGCCGGACCTGGGCTTCGTCATCCACATGGGCGCGCCGTCCTCACCGGTCGCGTACTACCAGCAGGTGGGCCGTGCCGGTCGTGCGACCAGCTCTGCGGACGTGCTGCTCATGCCCGGACGTGAGGACCCGGACATCTGGGAGTACTTCGCGACCGCCTCGATGCCGGAGGAGGAGGACGCGCGCGCGGTGCTCGACGCGCTCGCCCAGGAGGGGACACTGTCCGTGCCCGCCTTGGAGACCCGCGTGGGCGTGCGTCGCGGTCGACTGGAACTGCTCCTCAAGACCCTCAGCGTCGATGGTGCCGTGGAGCGGGTGCGCGGCGGCTACGCCTCCACGGGCGCCGGGTGGACGTATGACGGGGAGCGCTACCGCACGGTGACCGAGGTGCGACGGGCCGAGGCCCAGTCGATGCTCGACTATGAGACGACGACCATGTGCCGCATGCGCTTCCTCACGGAGGCGCTCGACGATCCGCACCCCCAGGACTGCGGACGCTGCGACAACTGCGACGCGCAGTGGTGGTCGGACGACGTGAGCGACGACGCCCGGCACCGGGCGCGCGCAGTCCTGTCCTCCGTGGGCATCCCGATCGAACCGCGCGGGCAGTGGCCCACCGGCATGTCGAACCTGGGCGTCTCCTTGTCCGGGCGCATCCCCGTCGAGCAGCGGGCCGCAGAGGGAAGGGCCGTCGCCCGGCTCACGGACCTGGGGGCCGGACAGCGGCTGCGGGAGTTCCTGGCGCCCACCGCGCCGGACGGTCCGGTGCCGGATGACATCGGCGGACTGTGCGTCCAGACGCTGCAGCAGTGGAACTGGGAGCACCGCCCGGACGCGGTCATCGCGGTGCCCAGTACGCGGCGTCCGCAGACGGTGCGCTCGCTGGCCGCCAATCTGGCCGCGACCGGCAGACTCGCGGACCTGGGGGACCTCCAGCTGGTCCACGACCACGGGGGACCGGACGTCAACAGCGCCTTCCGGCTCAAGGAGGTCCACAACGCCTTCGCCCTGTCGCCGGAGCAGGCGGAACAGGTTGCCGGTCGCACAGTGCTGCTGGTCGACGACCTGGTCGTGTCGCGCTGGACGCTCACCGTCTGCGCGCGCGAGCTCATGCTGGCCGGTGCTCAGGCGGTGCTGCCGTTCGCGCTCGCCCTGCGGGGGTGACCCGGACGCGGACACGGTGGAGCGCGGCCATGACGAGCGAGGCGCAGGTGGCCCCTGCTGTCGAGGTCGTCAGCACGTTCTGGATGAAGACATCCAGAGGGCCAGGCGCCACGATCATGTTGACGACGACGGCGCCCAGGCCCACCAGTGCGGCCAACGCCGGCACCGCGAACATCCAGAGCGCCAGGTCGGGCAGCCGCTGGGGCGCGGGCTCGGCGGTGCGCATGCTCAACCGGACGAACATCCAGCACACGACGCCCAGCATCCCCAGCAGTCCTGTCCCGTAGTGGAGGAACGTCGCGACGTGGTAGCCCGCGATCGTCGCATGCAGAACGTCGAGCCGCTGCCCCAGCCACGAGTACGGATGAGTGAACTGGTCCCAGGCGATGTGGGTGAACCCGCCGATCATGAGAGCCGGGACCGCCAGGAGCCACGGGAGCAGCCCCGCCGGTGCTGAACGTGTCCGCTGCCGCAGCTCGGTGGGCAGTGCATCGCGGTAGGCCGGTCGCAGCAGCCACCACCAGAGCATGAGGGCGAGCAGCCCGATGAGCACGTTGAGCGTCACGACACTCAGGGGGGAGTGGAGGAGCGTCCGCACGTGCGTGTACGGAGGGAGTTCGGGGTTCCCCATCTGCCCCAGGACAGTATCGAGGCCCGGGATCGCGCGGAGGAAGAGCGAGGAATCGGGCACCATCGAGCCGATGACCAGCGCGGCCAGTGGCAATCCGGATCGGGCCAGTGGTGCGACGGCCAGCGGGTGCGCGAACGTGACCGGCATGCGGGACCCTTCTCAGTCGGACGAGATCAGTCGTAGTGTGCCACTCTCCGCGCGCCATCCCGGTGGGTTCCGACGGATCGTGCGGGGACGCGGCGGTGCTGCGGACGAGTGTGCGGTGGACCGCAGTCCTACGCCACGGACGGCCACGCGTTGGGCTCGCAGCCGTGGAGCCCCTTCGTCTGCTGCTGCATGAGCGGTGCCGGTTCACCCGCTCCCGGACACGATAGGTGGCCGTGCCCCAGCGCGTGCCCCACCTCGTGGTTGATGAGGTACTGCCGGTACTGGGTGAGCGAGTCGAACTCGTCCGTCGCGGACACCCACCGCTTCGCATTGAGGATGACGTTGCGCCCGCTGCGACACGACAGCTCGCCGTTCGTGATGAGTGGCGCGCACATGCTGTCCGTCGTCGACGGTGCGGCGATGCTGATGACGGCATCCGCCTGGTCCGGGTCCTCGACGCGCGCGAACGCGACTCCGTCCAGCTCCTCCCAGCCGCGCTCGTCGCGCAGCGTCTCCATGATGAAGTCCGTCGCATCGTCGACATCGATCGGCAGGTTCGACTCGACCCTGATCGCGACCTCGAAGATCTGCGCCTCGCCGGAATCCTCGGCGGGATCGTCGCCCGAGGCCGCGGTCCACTCACCGCTGCCCGTCACCGGCACCTCGGTGGGCAGGGCCGTGGGCGTCGCCTGTTCAGGGGCCGGGAACGGCGAGGGGTCCGACGACGGACTGGGGCCACCGGCGGCGCCGTCGCCAGCAGCGCTTGCACTGGAGCCGACAGTCGGCGCGCTGCCGTCGGAGAGATCGCCCGAGCCCGTCGCGCCCGTCGATCCGGACGGTGCGGGGGACGCCGCGCACCCGGCCAGCGCGAGCGCGAGCACGAGGGCAGCGGTCAGCCGCGCGGGACGAGGATTCGGGAGCACAGCTCAAGGATGTCACTCCCGGACGGGGCGCGGTACACCGGCGCACCGACGCGTGGGGAGTGCGGAGGGAGTGCGATGGCACTGCGATCGGATCTGTCGGAGCGGCTGTGCCTGGTCGCCCGCGCGGTCGACGTCCTGGGGGACCCGTGGGTGCTCCTCATCATCCGCGATGTGCTGCACGGCAACGGGCGATTCGGTCACCTGCGCGACTGCCTGGCGGTCTCCGAGGGGGTGCTGAGCCGGCGGCTCCGGGGCATGGTCGATGGGGGGCTGCTCGAGCGGGTCGTCTACCACGACGGCGCGCGCCTGCGCCGCGGCTATGCGGCGAGCCAGGCGGGGGCGGAGCTCCTGCCGATCCTCCAGCAGCTGGCGATCTGGGGCGAGCGGCACACGGATCTGCCGGCAGGTGGCGGTCACATGGCGCTCATCCACGAGGCGTGCGGCCGGGAGACCAGCCGCGGCGAGGTCTGCAGCGCGTGCGGTCAGCCGCTGGCCGCCGGCGACATGTCCTGGTCCAAGCCCTGGCGCGGCAGGGGTGACCGGCTCGTGGGACCCGGGGTGGTGCACGAGCCGCCGGCGGCCTGACTGCTACGCACCCGCCTCAGTGCCAGCGGCCGGTCGCGGCGGCGAGCTCGCGCAGGCGCTCGGCGACCTCGGCGAACGAGTCCGGGGTGAGGCTGTGGGTGGGGCCCGTGACGGTGAGGGCGGCCTCGACCGCACCGCCGGGCAGACGCAGGGGGATGGCGACGGCGGTCGTGTGCTCCTCCCACTCCTCGTTCGAGGCGGCCCAGCCGCGCGCGGCGGATCGCTCGAGCTCGCGGGTGAGCTCTGCGCGCGAGGTGATCGTCGCCTGCGTGAACGGCTCCAGGTCGGGCTCGCGGAGGCGGGCGGAGGCCTCGGGCGCGTGCGCCAGCAGGATCTTCCCGGAGCTCGTCGCGTGCCCAGGCGTGCGCAGCCCCACGTAGTGGCGGGCAGCGAGGATGCCGGCCCCCACGGTCTGCGACACGTTGACCGCGAAGCCGTCATCGAGGATCGCGACGTTCGCGGTGAGCCCCGTGGCGGCTGCGACGCGATCGCACAGGAGCTGGGCGACCTGCGAGAAATCGGGTCGACTCGTGACGCCGCTGGCCAGGCGGACCAGCCCCATGCCCAGGGTGTAGTCGCCGGTGGGACGCTGCTCGACGAGCCCGTGCGCGGCGAGCGATGAGAGGATCCGCGACGCCGTCGACTTGTGCACGCCCAGTCGGTCGGAGAGGTGGCTGACGCTGGCGGTGCCGGACTCGGCCAGCAGCTCGAGCGCCTCGATCGCACGGTCGATCGATTGGATGCTCATGGTCCTCCTCGGGTGGTGTCCGGGTCGGTGGAGCGCGCCCCTTGACGTGGCCCGGCTCACACGCTTGAATGGTTGCACGATACGCGTTGGTTGCATAGTACGCAACACATCGGATCGAGGACGACCCGACAGCGCAGTCTCCAGACCCTCATCCCCGACCCAACCGGGAGACACCATGACCACCACCCCCGCACCTGCATCCACCGCCTCCACGCCCCGCGCGGTGGCCCCCAGCGGTCCCGTCACGCTGACGGACCGCGTCTCCGCGCACCTGCCCGGGCCCGTCGACCCGTCATCCCGCATCGTCGTCATCGGCGCGGGCGTCGTCGGCGCGGCGCTGGCCGATGAGCTGATCCTGCGCGGCTGCACGGACGTCACCGTCGTCGACCAGGGACCCCTGCCCGTCACCGGCGGATCCTCCTCGCACGCTCCGGGCTTCGTCTTCCAGGTCAACCCCTCGCGCGTCATGTGCCAGCTGGCCCAGCGGACCCTCGACAAGCTCGACGGCATCGAGGTCGACGGCCGCCGCGTGCTCGACCGGACCGGCGGCCTCGAGCTCGCGTCCACGGAGGGGCAGCTGGCAGAGCTGCGCCGCCGCCTGGGCTTCGCGCGCGCCTGGGGCGTCCCGGCGGAGCTCATCGAGCCGGACCAGGTCGCTCAGCTGTGGCCGGGCATCGACACCTCGGAGATCGTGGGCGCCCTGCACACGCCCACCGACGGCGTCGTGTTCTCGAAGCGCGCGGTCGCCTACCAGTTGGACCGCGCCGAGGCCGGCGGTGCGAAGACGATGGGCCTCACCCGCGTCGTCGACGTCACCACCGAGGAAGGCCGCGTCACCGGCGTCGTCCTCGAGGACGCAACGGCCCAGACCGCAGGCGACCCCGCTGCCGAGGCCGCGGCCGGCGAGTCCGACGCGTCCACCCGACGCACCCTCCCGGCCGACGTCGTCATCGCGACCGGTGGCATCTGGGGCCACCTCCTGGGCGAGCTGGGCGGGCTCAACCTGCCCATGCATCCGATGGAGCACGGCTACGCGTGGACGGCACCCGTGCCGGACCTCCCGGGCACCGCACCCGACGGCTCGCCGCTGGGCGAGGACCAGGCCGGACGCCCCATGATCCGGCACCAGGGGTCGGGCCTCTACATCCGCGAGTTCGGCACGCGGATCGGGATCGGCGCCTACGAGCACCGCCCGCTGCCGCTGGCACCGGAGGACCTCACCGACACCGCCCACATGCTGTCGACCGGGCAGGAGCCCGCCAAGCGGGCCTTCACGCACGAGGACTTCGAGTTCTGCCGCGCCGAGGCCGCCCGCCTCCTGCCGTCGCTCACGGACCTGCCGCTCGAGGACGAGTTCAACGGCGTCTTCTCCTTCACGCCCGACGGCGGGCCGATGCTGGGTCCCTCGGCCCGGGTGGACGGGTTCTGGGCCGCGCAGGCGATCTGGGTGACGGCCTCGGCGGGATGCGCCCAGGTGCTGGCGGAGTGGATGCTCACCGGTGACCCGGGTGTCGCGACGCAGGAGCTGGACTTCGCCCGCTTCGACCCGGTGCTGCTGGGGCAGCGCTGGATCCGGGAGCGCGCGGCGGAGGCGTACGACGAGGTCTACGACGTGTCCTTCTCCCACCAGGCCACGACGGTCATGCGCGGGCTCAAGACCAGCCCGTTCCACACGCGCATCCAGGACCTGGGCGGCGTCTTTGACGAGGCGAACGGCTGGGAGCGGGCGCTGTGGCACCAGCAGAACGCGGCGCTCTTCACGGATCCCGAGTTCCGCTCACGACCGGTCAAGGCCTTCGGCGCGGCAGCCCGGGCGGCGACCGCGCTGCCGGACCCCGCACTCGACCCGGAGCCGGATCTCGACGCGCCGGTGCCGGTCGTCGTGCCGCGCCGCGATGCCTGGGACCAGGTGAACTGGTCGCCGATCGCCGCGGCCGAGGCCTGGGCCACCCGCAACCGCGTCGCCGCCTACGACATGACCTCGCTGACCCGGTACCGGGTGCGCGGAGCCGGGGCGACGGCGTGGCTCGAGTCCCTCAACTCGAACAAGGTGGGCAAGCTGCCCGGTGCGGTCACCTACTCGCTCATGCTCGATGAGACCGGCGGCGTCCTCTCCGACGTGACGGTCACGAGCCTGGGCGGCGAGGAGTACATGATCGGCGCGAACGGACCGCTGGACCTGGACCGGCTCACGCGCCTGCTGCCGGAGTCCGGCACCGTCGTGCTCGACGACATCACGACGTCGACGTGCTGCGTGGGCCTGTGGGGGCCTCGGGCCCGGGATGTCCTGGCTCCGATCACCGAGGGCGACATCAGCCACGAGGGTCTCCGGTACTTCCGTGCGGCGCGCATCCGCGTGGCCGGCGTCCCCGTCCTGGCCCTGCGGGTCAGCTACGTGGGCGAGCTGGGCTGGGAGCTCTACACCGAGGCCGCGCACGGGCTGCGCCTGTGGGACGCGATCATGGACGCGGGGGCCCCGCACGGCATCATCGCCGGTGGCCGTGCGGCGTTCTCCAGCCTGCGCCTGGAGAAGGGCTACCGCGCGTGGGGCTCGGACGTGACGCGCGAGGACACCCCTGAGGACGCGGGCCTGGGCTTCGCGGTCCGCATGCAGAAGGACGGCGGCTTCGTGGGCCGCGACGCTCTCGAGGCACAGCCGTCACGCGGACGCCGGCTCGTCGCATTCGGCATGCGGATGGACGCGGGCCGGCCCGAGGCCGGAGCGCCCGTCTTCGCGACCGGCGGCGGGGCTGAGGAAGGATCCGCGTTCGTGTCGACGGAGGCAGCCTCGGCGGAATCGTCGACGGGCCAGGCCGCGGGCAACGACGCGGTGGGCTGGGTGACGAGCGCGGACTTCGGCTACGTGACCGGTCAGGTGATCGGCCTCGCCTGGGTGCCGGCGGAGCACGCGGAGCCGGGCACGCGCCTGGGCATCATGCGCTTCGGCCGCGTGCTGGACGCCGAGGTCCTGGCCGAGCCGGTCTACGACGCGGGCATGGCGCGCATCCGGCGGTGATCCTCTGAGACGGGGCAGACCTTCAATCGAGTACGAAGGTCTGCCCCGTTTCGATGCCCTCGACCGCGCGCCGGTAGAGGTGGCCGACGGCCTCGTCGGAGGCGGGCGGGAATCCGGGGAAGGCATCGTGGAAGTGTGTGGCCGATGCGAGGACCGTGGGGCTCGCGACGTTGAGGCGGATACCGCGCGGCATCTCGCCGGCCGCGGCCATGACGAAGGACTCGACCGCACCGCTGGCCATCGCGGCTGCGGATCCCGTGGGGATGGCCGCTCGTGCCGTCACGCCCGTCGTCAGGGTGATGGATCCCCCGTCCCTCACGTGGGGGAGTCCGAGGCGCACGACATCCAGCTGCGCGAGCGTCTTCCCGTGGAAGCCGGCCACGTAGTCCTCGCGCGTCAGCTCGGTGACGGGCTTGAAGCAGTCGTCACGGCAGACGAGAAGAGCTCAGGCGCCACTCCGAGGAGTGGCGCCTGAGCTCTGGACCGGGAGCATGAGCCCCGGCCGTGGACTCACGCGTCGATGACGAGGTCCGTCGTCGCCGTCGAGCAGCAGGGGAGGAACTTCCCTGCGTCGATCTCGCGCTGGCGGATGCCGCCCTGGTGGTTCATCTCCACCTCACCGGAGATCTTCACGGACTTGCACGATCCGCACATGCCCTCCTGGCAGTTCGCGCCGATCCGCACACCGGCCCGCTGGGCGACCTGCAGGATGCGCTCCTCCGGCCCGATCCGCACGTTCAGCTTGCTGCGGACGAACGACATCGTGATCGGCCCCTCACCCACCGTCTGGAAGTCGGCGGGAGAGGCGGCGGCCGCGTCCGGGGCCGCCTCGGGCGCGCTGGCCGTCTGCGTCTCCGCAGCGGCGGGTGCCTCGGCCGGCGGAGCCTCCTCGGCCTCGGCGGCGGGGACGAAGACGTCCAGAGCGGCGGACTGGGTGTCGTGGTAGTCCTGGACGGCCTCGGCGTACTCCTCTGCGAGCTCGCCGGCCAGCGCCACCTCTTCCCTGTACTCCTGCCGCACATCGGCAGCTCCCGTGAAGTACTCGACGTGGATCGCGGTGTCGTCGACGCCCACGTCCAGCAGCAGCTGGGTCGCGACGTCGAGGTAGCCCTCCGGCCCGCACGCGTACACGTGCCGGCCGTTGGCATCCGGTGCGACGTCCTCGATCATCGAGGTGGTGAGGCGACCGACCATGCCCTCCCACGTGCCGTCGACGCTCCGGTCGCCCAGCGAGTAGTAGACGGTGATGCGGGAGTCGACGGAGGCGAGGTACTCGAGCTCGCGGGAGAACGCGAAGGTGCCCGGTGCCGTGCCGTGATACAGGACGACGATGTCCGCGTACCCCGGCAGGGTGTGGATCGTCCGGATCATCGACATGATCGGGGTGATGCCGGATCCGGCGGCCAGGAGCAGGTACCGGGGGCGACGCTCCGCATCCGGCAGGTGGAACGCGCCCACCGGCCCCAGCATCTCCAGCACGGTGCCGGGACGCACGTTGTCGTGCACCCAACCGGACACGCGCCCGTCCTCATCCCGCTTGACCGTGATGTCGAACGTCCACGGCTGGGTCGCGGCCGAGGAGATCGAGTAGCTGCGATCGACCGGCTCCGCATCCGGGCCATCGACGGGGAACGCGATCCGGAGGTACTGGCCGGGACGGAAGGCCAGCGGGGCGCCGTCGACCCGGCGGAACACGAAGGTCATCATGCCGCCGGACTCCGGGACGGTGCCGACGCACTCGGCCATGAACTCCTGCGGGTTCCACGGGTTGAGCGCGGTCGCAGCGCCGGCTGGGCCCGCGGTGGCGCCCAGCACGCGGTTCCACGGCATCTCCAGGTCGCGGATGCGCTGGGTGGAGGTCACCCAGGGGTCGGTGCGGGTCGCCGCGGGGGCGGGCGCGGTTGATGCGTCGTCCGTGGCCTCATCTGCTGCGGCAGCGGGTGCACTCGTCATGCGAAGTGCTCCTGCATCCGCTGGACGTACCAGTTGATGAAGGCCTCGACCTGGTACTCGCTGCGCATGTAGGGGCCGGGCTCATAGGCCGGGCTGGCGGTGCCGCGCTGGCACAGCTCGACGAAGGCGCGGTCCTGGATGTTCGTCTGCTTCCACGTGTGCGTGAGGGTGTCGAGGTCGTAGTCGACGCCCTCGACCGCATCGTCCGGCACCAGCCACGTCGTCCGGACCAGCGTCTTGTCCGCCGCGACGGGGAACGCGGAGAACGTGATGACGTGATCGGACAGCAGGTGGAACCACGAGTTGGGCTGCAGGTGCATCGAGCAGCGGCCCAGCCGGAAGTCCGGCAGGTCGCCCAGCAGTCGCTTCGAGAGCCTCCGGCCGGAGGCGGAGAACGACTCGCCGTGCCCGTCCAGCGGCTCGCGCGAGATGCGGAAGCCGGCCACACGGGTGTCCAGCTCCTCGAGGACCTCGTAGGGCAGCCCGTAGCGCTCGCACCGCTGCCGCAGCTCCAGCTCCGCATCCAGGTTCCGCTGCCAGACCTCCTCCAGGTGGGCCGGGACGAGCTCGTCCGTCAGGCCCCACGTGGGGAAGAGCGAGCACGCCAGCTCCGGGTGGCCGTCGCAGTGGTAGCACTCGCGGTTGTTCTCCATGACCAGCTTCCAGTTGCCCTCCTCGATGAGGTCCTGCTGGTAGGCGACCTTCGTCCGGCCCAGGTCATGCGGGGCGACGTAGGGCTCGAAGAGCTTGGAGACCTCGTCGAAGTCCTCCGGCGCTTCGTCCGCCAGGCACACGAAGATGAGGCCGGCGACCTCGCGGGAGTGCACCGTCTTGAGGCTGTAGCAGCCGGGGTCGAAGTCGACCTCTCCCGGTGCGGACGCGTGGATGAGCGTGCCGTCCGGCTTGTACGTCCACGAGTGGTAGGGACACACGATGTTGCCCGTCGTGCCGGAGCGGTCCGGGAGGACGCGCGCACCGCGGTGGCGGCAGACGTTGTGGAGCGCGTTGATGCCTCCCTCGTCCGTGCGCACGACGATGATCGAGTGCGGCCCGTAGTCGACGGTGATGTAGTCGCCCGGCTCCCGCACCTCGGCGACGCTGCCGGCGAAGACCCAGTGACGACCGAAGATCCCGTCCATGTCCGCGGTGAAGAAGGCGGGATCCGTGTAGAACGGCGCGGCCAGCGACATGCCCGGCGGGCGGTTCTCGACCAGCCGGCGGTGCTCGGCGACGCGCTCCTGCGGAAGGGAATCGGTGAGGCGCCGGTTCGTACGGGGGGTGAGATTGACTGCGGCCAC
>Ga0079224_100013654_pt1 | contig 11317 bp, 10 predicted proteins | sample Stecom2015_FD_80414 | JGI IMG/M metagenome (GOLD analysis project Ga0079224, IMG submission 80414) | Agricultural soil microbial communities from Utah to study Nitrogen management - Steer compost 2015 | ecosystem: Environmental > Terrestrial > Soil > Agricultural land | place: USA: Utah...
ATGCCCGCCGACAACATCGAGCGGGCGATCAAGCGAGGCACGGGCGAGCTCGAGGGCGTCAGCTACGAGGAGATCACGTACGAGGGCTACGGGCCGGGCGGCGTCGCGCTGTACATCGAGACGTTGACGGACAACGCGAACCGGACGGTCGCGGAGGTCCGGCACATCCTCTCGAAGCACGGCGGCTCGCTCGGGCAGAGCGGCTCCGTCGCGTGGCAGTTCGACCGCAAGGGCCAGATCTACATCGATGCCACCCGCTACGACGAGGACGCCACGATGATGGCGGCGCTCGAGGCTGGCGCGGAGGATCTCCAGCGCGAGGACGACACCTTCGTCGTCACGACCGATGTGGCGAACTTCCACGCCGTGCAGCAGGCGCTGCGCGAGCACGGCATCACGTTCGAGCAGGCGGAGCTGGCGATGGTGCCCAAGACCTCCGTCCACGTCGAGGGCGCGGACGCGCAGCGGCTCCTCAAGCTCCTCGATGCGCTGGACGACGCCGACGACGTGCAGAAGGTCCACAGCAACGCGGACATCGACGAGGCGGCGCTCGCGGAGGCGGCGTCTTGACGATCGTCCTCGGGGTCGACCCCGGGACGGCCACGACGGGTTACGGCGTCGTCGCCCGCGCGGGGGACGGCGCCGTTTCGTTGCTGGAGTGCGGCGTCATCCGCACGGACGCGCGCGAGGCGCTGCCGCGCCGGCTGCGCGAGATCTACGAGGGGGTCGGCGGCGTGATCGGCCGCCACCCGCCGGACATCGTCGCCGTCGAGGGCGTGTTCTACGCGCGCAACGTGCGCACCACGGTGGTGCTCGGCCACACGCGTGGCGCGATCCTGCTCGCTGCCGCGCTGCGCGACCTGCCCGTCGTCGAATACTCACCTGCCGAGATCAAGAACGCGATCGTCGGAACCGGACGCGCGACTAAGGAGCAGATCCAGTACATGGTTCAGCGGCTGCTGCGGTTGAAGACCGCGCCCCGGCCGGCGGACGCGGCGGATGCCGTCGCCGTCGCGCTGTGCCACTGCTTCGCGAACACGCTGCGCACGCCGCCGCAGCCGATGCGCTTCCAGGCCAGGGCGCTCGGGAGGGCGCGATGATCAGCCGTGTGCGCGGCACGCTCCTGCGCAGCCGACCCGAGGCCGTCGAGGTGATGACGCCAGGCGGCGTCGCCTACGAGATCATCGTCCCGCTCTCCGTCTACGAGCGGCTGCCGCGCGAGGGCCAGGAGGTCGAGCTGCGCACGGTGCAGGTGGTGCGCGAGGATGCCCTCGAGCTGTTCGGCTTCCTGCACGACCACGAGCGGGCGATCTTTGCGCGGCTGCTCACTGCGTCCGGCGTCGGCCCGCGGCTCGCGCTCGCCCTGCTGTCCACGCTCGCGCCCGACCGGCTGGTGCGCGCCATCGACGAGCGCGACACCGCCGCGCTGCGCCAGGTGCCCGGCGTGGGCGTGAAGAAGGCGGAACGGCTCGTCCTCGAGCTCCAGGGCAAGCTCGATGACCTCGCCCTTGCCGCTGCCGGCCCGCGGCCCGAGGGCCGCGCCGCGGACGAGGCCACCAGCGCGCTCGTCGCGCTCGGCTACTCGCCTGCGCAGGCCACCGCGGCGGTGCGGCGCGCGCTCGAAGAGAACGCCCGGCTGGAGGGCACCGACCTGATCAAGGCGGCGCTGGCGAGGATCAGCGGGTGAAGCGCTGAGCGGCGGGCCTCACCTGAACGTCCTCGCCGTCACGAACGTCACCCGCCCGGGGCGCACCGCCACCTGTCCGATGTCGAGCGGGGAGCCGTCCGGAACGGGTACGGACAGCGCGTACGTACCCGCGGGCAGCCGGAGGCGGACCATGCCGAGGCTGCCCGGCAGCAGGTGCCAGCTCCGCGTGTCCGCCTGCTCGAGCGACGCGGTGCTCACGTTGCCGAGCAGGCCTGCGATCCGCCCTGCCGTCTCGTCCTTCTCCGCCAGTTCGGACTCCACCGTGCGGGACACGAGCAGCTTCGTGATGCCGCGTGCGATCGTGCGCGCCACGATCGCGGCGCGCTCCGCCTGGAAGTCCCGGATCACGGCGTCCGAGAGATCGGCCGACGCGCGTACCGGCTCCACCCGCCCGTCCGGCAGCGTCACCGCGAGCGGCGCTGCTGGCGTCGCGGGGCGGCGGTACGCCGGCCACGCGATCCGGAGCAAGTAAGGGTTGCGCTCGCGGCGACCCGTGCACCTGTCCGCCTCGTCGCCGGTCCGGGTCGTGCCGGCGCTCGTCCCGCTCCCGGAGGACTTCCTGGAGCCCCGGGCCGTGTCGCTCGCGGCCGCGCGCTCGCACTCCACCAGCCGCCGCGGCCGGGGCGGCGTGTAGTCCGCCGGCGGCGCGACGAACAGCGTGGCAGGGCGGCGGCCCGTGTACGTCAGGCTCTCCGCCGCGTACGCCACGACCCGCGCGGCGATGTGCGCGGCGAGCGCGGCGCGTTCCTCGGCGTTGCCCTCGTCGAACAGCTCGATCTCCTCCGGCAGCAGCAGCACGGCGAGGCCCTGCTCGACCCGGTGCGCGACGAAGCCCCTCTCGATGAGCACGACGACGTCGCCCAGCGAATCGGGCGCCGACGGAACGTCCCTCGTGGGCGCCAGCATCGAGTCCACGCCCAGCGCCCGCGCGTTGCGGTACGCGACGTCCGCGTCGTTGCGCTCGCCGGCCGCCTCGAACACCGCGCCCGCGAACGCGCGCAGCAGCCCGTGCAGCCGCCGGTCGGCGCGCTCGTCCGTGCGGTAGCGCTCGAGCAGCGCGCTCAGGCGCCGTGCCTCGACGGCGGCGCCTTCGGTGTCGCCCCGGTTCAGGTAGTTCAGCGCCGAGTAGTAGGGGATCAGCAGCCGCTCGGAGGGAGACGGCTCGAAGGGGAGCGCGCGGTCGCTCGTGAGGAGCGAGAGCGCGCTGCGGGAGATGCTCGTGGTGTAGCGGTCCTCGGCGAGCAAGACCGCCAGCTCGAACGCGGCGCTGCTCGCCTCGTACTCCCCCGCGTAATGCGCGACGGTGCCCGCGTACAGCGCACGCAGCAACGCGTCGCCGGGGTCCGCCTTGCCTTCCGGCACGAGCTGCTCGAGCGCCGCGTCCGCCCGCCCGCCCTCCAGCATGCGGCGCAGTCGGTCGTCCCGCGTGCGCAACCCGCTCGGCGCGACGTCGAACGAGCCGAACAGTCCGGCACAGCCGCCGAGCGCGAGCGCCAGCAGCAGCGCGGCCGACCGGCGGCGGATCATCGTGCTAGCGTGCCTGCTTCTCCAGCACGATGATGCGCTCGCGGGCACGCGCGATCGCGTCCGCCAGCTTCGCGTACGCATCGCCCACCGCCTCGATCTTCTCCAGCTCGAGTCGATGCAGGAAGAGCTGGTAGCGGATCAGCGCCTCGATCGGCCGGAGCTGCTTGTCGAGCACCGTCGCGATCCGGTACTCCAGCTCCACGTTGTCCGGCTGGAGCACCTGCGCCCGGTCGTACCGATCCAGCGCGCCGTCCAGATCGCCGCGCGCCGCGAGGTCGTCCCCCTCGCGGATCAGCATCTCGGCCAGCGCGCTCGCGCGGCCCGCCGTCGTGGCGTCCGACGGCTGGCGGACCACACGCACGCCCTGCGCCTCCCGGTAGCTATACGAGGCCACGGCGCCGTCCCGGAGCTGGACCATGCCCAGCTCGCCCAGCGCGTCCCGCGGCGCGTCCGCCATCGAGCGCGGCACCATCACCGTGATCCGCCCGTTGCGCCGGATCCGCCACGCCTCGTCGGTGGTCCGCGTCGCGGCGAGGACCTGCGCCTCCGTCATCTCGAGCGCGACCTCGCCGCGCGTCAGCGCATCGCAGATCGCGCCCGCGCACGTCGCCAGCGCGTCCGCCGTGAGCTCATCCCGCCGCGCCGCCATCTCGGCACGCCGCGCCTCCGACTCCTGCCGCACGGCCTCAACCGTCGCATCCGGGTCGGGGACCCGCTCCCCGTTCCGCAGGATCGGCTCCTCGTCCACGCGCTTCGGCGCGCACGCCGCGGCCACCAGCGCGATGACCAGCGTCAAGACTCGTATGCTCATGGCAACTCCCCGCCTGGCGCCGCGCCCCGCCGACCCGGGCGGGTCGCGCGATTCGCGGCAGTACGGCACCGGCGCCCGCGCTGGGCTCCTGCGCCCGGGTCCGGTAGGTGTGTGACCGTGGGCCGGTAGGAAAAGTTCCGGGGAGAGACCGCGCTCAGACCGCTGTTTCGATCTCGAGCTGGCCGGTCAACGCCGCCCGCCGCCGCGCCCGCCGCTGCGCCCGCTTCTCCGGCGACGAGCCCTCGCGCTGGAGCCGCTCGAGGTGCGCCTCGCACGACGCTCGCGGCAGCCGCCACCGCCCGCCCTCGTCCTGCCACGCCCCCTCGATCACGCCCGCCGCCGCCCAGCGCCGCCAACGTTGCACCGTGTAGCCCAGGAATTCCGCCGCCTGCGACGTCGAGAACACGCGCGGGCCGCCCGCCCGCGCCTCCAGCGCGGCCAGCAGGTCGGCCTTGCGCACGGACACCGTCAGCACAGCGTCATCTGGCAGGTAGGCCAGTGCGCGCAACAGTTCTTCCGAGGACATCGGCGCCCTCACCGCGATCCGTTGGGCCAGCACGCGGCTCCTCGCCGCGCTCTACCGTAGCTCGTTCCCGGCCAACTTGCAGCCCGGGACGGGTGTGGACAAGGCCGCGCGGCGCGGGCACGCGAAACCGTGCGCCCACGTCGGCCCGTAGGGCAGGGAAAAGGAGGGCCGTATGGAAGGGATCCTGAGCCTGCTCGCCGGCGGCGCCATCGCCTTCGCCGGATACGTGAAGAGCCGCGCCTTCGTCCGGGACCGGCTCCGCTTCGTCGACGCCGCGCAGACCGCGCGCGCCCCGTTCATCGCCGGGACCGTGGCCACGCTCGCGGCCGCGCCCGTCGTCTGGGTCCTGCCGGTCCTTGGCGCCGGAACCGCGCTCGCGTTCGGCGCCTCCGTCGGCCTCGGCGTGGCGCGCGGCGCCCGGGACACACGGCGCCTTCCCGGCGCGTAGCTGCTCTCCACGCGCCGGCGTCCCCTCCGAAAGCAGGACGGCGGCGGCCCGATCAACCCGGGCCGCCGCCGTCCCTCATCCCCTCATCGACGGCTGTGCCTCTTCCGGCTCGCCATCCCGCCAGACCATGTCGGTCCGGTTGTACCGCCGCTCCCGACCCGTCTCAGGGCATTCGAAGTGCACGTCCAGCGTCGCCGCCGTGTCGAAGTAGAGCTTTTCCGCGTAGGAAACCGGTGATGGATGCTCGCCGCCGCAGGCCTTGCATCGATAGTAGACGCTCACCGCAGCTCTCCCGCGCTGGAGTGATCGCTTCCCCCCCCTTCCCCCCACCCGTACCCTAGTGTGCCGCGGGGGCGCCCGGGAGTCAAGCGGGCGGCCGCCGGCGCCGGCCACCACGCGCCCCCCGCTGCCCGATCAGTGCCAGCGCCCCGGTCCCCCGGCCCCCCGCCGGCCGCCGCGCGGGCCGGGTCCCGGCCCGCGCGGCGGCCCCGGTAGAGGGAAGCCGGGCCCGGCAGGTCTTCCTGCCGGGCCCGGGCGACCCGCGTCGCATGCCGTCCGGCGCGCTAGAACAGCTCGCTCACCGGCGTGGGGAAACACTTCTGCTCGCCGAAGGTGATCGCCCCGCCGTACATGGGGCCGGTCGGCGACAGGTCCACGCCCTGCTGCGCCTCGTAGCGGCGCAGGTCGCCGATGCGGTGCCCGTCCAGGAAGAACTCGCGGGCGCGCTGCTCGCGCAGCGCGGCGAAGTACTCGGCGTCGGTCGGGTTGTCCAGCGGCGCCTGGCCGCCGATGGCGCGCTGCTCGTTCAGGAACGCAACGCCCTGCGGCGTGTTGCCCTCCGCCTCGGCGATGATGTAGCGGGCCTCGATCGCGGAGGCGAGGCGGATGCTGGAGGTGGACTCGAACGGGACTCCCTCGACGGTGCCGTCGTGCGTGCTGAACGAGGCGGGCGAGTGCGGCACGATGAACTGCCCGCCGCCGGAGACGGTCTGCGGCAGCCCGTGCGGAACCCGCGGGTCGTTCAGGTTCTCGAAGCCCGTGCCGGAGATGCTGAACCAGGACGGCTCCGTCCCGCCGTTGAACTCCCAGAACGGGTTGCCGTGCCGCCTCGTCTCGGAGGAGACGTTCCCCTGCCGGTAGTAGACGTCGAAGCGGAAGCCCTGGTCGTCACGGGAGACGTACGCGGGCGCCACCGCCCGCGCGTACGCGATCGCGGCCGCCTTGTCGCCCACGCCGAGCGCGGCGCGGGCTGCCCCCACGCGCGCCATGTTCAGCGCCGAGTCCGCGCCGGCGATCGTGCGCGCGCGCAGCGTCGCGTCCTCGATGTTCTGGGCCGCGTTGCGGGCGATCGGTGCGGCCGCGATCGCCGCTTCGAACCGCTGGAGCGCCGCGGCGAACAGCTCCTCCGGCCGGAGCGGCGCCCCCTGCGCGTTGATGCGGGTCTCGCAGACGTTCTCGGCCAGGAGCACCCACGTGTAGCCGGCGAAGCCGAGGACCTTCGCGTACCGGAGGTCGTTGGCGACGGTGTCGCCCAGGAGCGCGCGGTAGCGCCCGGCAACGCTGTCCGCCAGGAACCGCGCGCGATGCAGCCCGTTGAAGATCGCGGCGGCGTACGTGCCGTTGATGTCCGTGACCCGGCGCTGGTCGATCTCCTGGTTCTCGCCGAACGTGTGGTGGATGCGCAGCTCGTCGGCGAAGCCGGCGCCGAACAGCGCGGTCCAGGCGAACGCCGGCTGGAAATCGCCGATCACGCCGTCGTACATGAGCTGGAGGTAGTCCGTGTTCTCCAGCGCCGGATTCTCGATGGCGCCCGGGTTCGTCACCTCGAGCCAGTCGCCACAGCCGGCCAGCGGCGTGGAGACGGCGACGGCCACGGCGAGCGCGGCCCGGCCCGTGTGGCGGTGGATGCTGGCTGTCATCGCTCTCATCGTCACCCTCATCAGAAGCTGAAGTTCATCGCCAGGGACCAGCGCCGCAGCATCGGCACGGGGTAGACGTCCGCCCGCGCGAACTGCCGGTTGCCGTAGCCGCTCACCTCCGGATCCAGCCCGCTGTAGTCGGTCCACAGGGCCAGGTTGTGCCCGGCCAGCGTGATCCTCGCGGAGCCGGCCCGGAACCTCTGCGCGAACTGAACCGGCAGCGTGTACGTGAGAGAGATGTCCCGCAGCTTGATGAAGTCGGCTTTCTCGATCCAGTAGCCGAGCGGCTGACCCGCGTTCGCGGTGACGCCCGCGACCGCGTTGGTCTCCGTGACGGACGTCGAGAGGCGCGCCGCCGCCACTTCCGGATCATCCTGCCGGCGCGGATCGTTCACCCGCTCGCAGTTCTGGTTGAGCGCGCAGCGGTTGAACTCCTTGTAGTTGAACAGGTGGTGCCCGCCCTTGTGGTCGAACAGGACGAACAGCCGGAAGTCGCGGAACAGCGTGAACGTGCTGGCCAGGCTGATCTCGCGCGTCGGCGTGGGCGTGCCGATGTAATGGAGGCTGTCGGTGACCACCATGTAGCGCGCGCCGTTCGTGTGCTCGTAGATGACCGGGTTGCCGTTGGCATCCCGCACGGGCAGGCGGAACCAGTAGCCGCCGATCGGATAGCCCTCGCGGTGCCGCTGCACCGCGCCGTAGGACTGGCCGCTGAGCACGATCTCGCTGCGGTCGTCGCCGAACGCCACCAGCTCGTTCGAGTTCGTGGCCAGCGTCAGGTTCACGTCCCACGCGATCCTGGGCCTCTGGACGGGCGTCGCGTAGACCGCCAGCTCGACGCCGGTGTTCAATGTCTCGCCCAGGTTGCGGAGGATCGCCTGCGTCCCGCCGAAGAACGTGCCGGCGAAGCCGCTCGAGCCCGGCGCGCTCTGCGCGATGATGACGTCCCGCATCCGCTTGTTGTAGTACGTGAACTCGACGCCGACGCGGTCGTCGAACAGCCCGGCGTCGAAGCCGAGCTCGAACTCCATGCCGCGCTCCGCCACGAGGTCCGGGTTTCCGAAGCTCTGCGCCTGGAGCGCCGAGACCACCGTCCCGTCGGGCCGCACGGCCTTGTTCACCGTGTAGGTCTGCGTGGCCGAGAACGGCGCCGGCGCCTGGCCCGCCTGGCCCCATGCCGTGCGGAGCTTGAAGTTGTTGATGCGCGCGCGGTCGAAGTAGCCACCCAGCGTCGGCTCGTCCGACATGACCCACGAGAGCTGCGCCTTGGGGTAGTAGATCCAGTCGAACGACTCGCCGAACGAGGAGTTGTCGTCCGCGCGGATCGCTCCCGTCAGGAAGATCCGGTTCTTCCAGCCGATCTGCTCCTGGATGAACAGGCCGAGCGACTTGCTCTCGCTGAACGCGTTGCCGCCCACCGTCGTCGCCGCAGCGCTGATCAGTGTGATGTCCGGCGCGCCCAGCCCCGTGCCCGTCGCGCTCAGCAGCTCGTACTTCCGCGACGTGGCCTGGAACCCGACGGACGTCGTGGACGTCACGTCCGGCGTCAGCGCCCGGTCGATGTTGCCCGTGTAGTCGACCGTGTACACGTAGTGGCGCGGCACCCGCTGCGCGACGAGCCCGGCCGTGACCACGCCCGCGTAGTCGGCGTCCGTCGAGCCCGGCGGCGAGAGGATCTGCGCCAGACTCGACGTGTAGTCCAGCCCCACCGTGAGCCGGTTCCTGAACCACGGGAACGGCAGGATGCTGATCGTTGCGCCCAGCGTCAGCCGGTCGGAGCGCGTCGTGTTGTTGTACGTGTTGGCCTGCTCGGGGCGCGTCGTGGCCCACCCCGCGTTGAGCGGGTTGGCCGTCACCCGGCCGGGCCGGCCCCGGAATGCGCTCAGCAGCATCCCTTGCGCCGCCTCGTCGCCCACCGGCACCCGCAGATCGCTGCGCGCGTACGAAGACGTGATGCTCAGATCGAACCAGTCGCTGGGCGCGAGCGTGAAGTTCGCGCGAAGCGACTTGCGGTCGTCGTAGTTGTTGTGGAAGATGCCGTTCTGGTCGAGGAAGTCGCCCGAGAGGAAGAACGAGTACCGCTCGCCTCCGCCACGCGTCGAGATCGAGACCTTCGCCACCCCGCCGTCGCGCAGCGCCGCGGGGTCCTCGCGCAGCGGGTTCTGCCGCAGGATCGTCCCGGGAGCCACGCCCTGGCAACCCGGCCAGATCGGGTTGCCCGCGGCATCCCGCTCGTCGATCTTCGCCTGGTCACATGTCGTGTAGTTGTCCGGGATGTCCACACCCCACTGGTTCTGCGCGACCTCGGTCCGGATGTCCCAGCGCATCCCTTGCTCGCCCCGCCGCCCCTTCTTCGTGATGATCTGGATCACCCCGTTCGCCGCTTCCGCGCCGTACAACGTGGCCGCCGCCGGGCCCTTCACGACCTCGATCGACTCGATGTCGTTCGGGTTGATGAAATCGAACGCCGACGTGACCTGGCCGCTGAACGCCGTCGTCCCGGCACCCGACGGCGTGAACGTGCCCAGGTCCTCGATGTTGTAGCGGACGCCGTCCACGAAGACGACCGGCTTCGTCTGCGTCAGCGACCCGGCGCCGCGGATCCGGATGTCCGCCGCCGCGCCCAGCGTCCCCGAGTTCGTCAGGATCTGCAAGCCCGGCGACTTCGCTTGCAACAGCTCCGTCAGGCTCGTGATCGTCGTCTGCTCGGTGACCGTCGCCGCATCCAGCCTCGTGATCGAGTTCCCCAGCGTCCGCCTCGACGTCGCGCCGGCCGTCCCCGTCACCACGATCGCGTCCAGGTCGAACGCCGTGGCCTCCAGCGCGAACGTGATCTGCGTGACCTCGCCGGCCGAGACCTGGACCTCGCGCTCGGCCGCCGCGAACCCGAGCATCGTCACGCGCAGCGCGTGCGTGCCGGCGGGCACGTTCAGCAGCAGCACCTCGCCCGCCGCGTTCGCCAGCGCCGTACGGTTCGTCCCGACCAGCACGACCTGGGCGTTCGCGAGCGGCCGCGCCGTCGCCGCCTCGACGATGCGGGCGCGAACCGTGCCCGTCGCCTGCGCGGCGACGGTTTCCGGCAGCACCGCCAGCAACGCGGCCGCGAAGGACAACACGCACGCTCGTCTGAATCCAGGGGGAGCCATCCTTACCTCCTCTGAGGCTCGGGGGATGAGAACGCTCCCGCCGCGGGGAGCGATGTCCCCCTTCGGCGGGTCGACATCGACTCGTCCGGCTATTCGATGGGCGCGCCCGTGGCGGCGCCGGCTTCGCTTCTACGGAGGATTCAGATGGCCTATGTACGACGGCCAGGTCAGCGCGCGTCGCAAACGCTGTCGTCGACGGCGACGCGAGCACCGGCCTGGCCGCGGCGTGCGGATTCGATGGTCGAAGCAACAGTGTACACGCCCCCGACCACCGCGGTCAAGGCTGTCGTTCGCCCCAACGGCCGCGACGGCCTGTGACACGAGCGACGCATCGCGGGGTGTAGGGATACGAGTTGGTCTGCCGCCCGGCTCCTGTTATTTTTCACACACCCCCCGGAATCACGCCGGCCCGGCCCCGGACGGCACCACGCGCCGACGAGCCGCAGGCCCCGAAGGCCGTATGACGGACCACGAGGCAACCGACTCCTCCCCGGAGAATCCGCCTTTCGACCAGGCTGTCGTCCGGCGATTGGTGGCCGCCACGGGCGCGGCCGTGCTCGTGCTGCTCATCCTCGCCGCGACCGACGCGCTGATCATCCACGCCCTGCCGCTGGCCGGCGTCGCCCTGGGCTGTGCGCTCTCGTACTACGCGGGGTTCATTGCGCGGCGACCCGCGCTCCGCCGGTTCGGCAAGGCGGGATTCGTCATCATGGCCTGCTTCTTCTGCGTGACGGCGTACTCCGGGTGGCAGGGTAAGCGGACGGCCATGGGGCTCACGTACATCATCACGCCCGTCCCGCGGATCGTGCGCGTCACGCAGCGTCCGCCGGACCCGGAGATGACGGCGGCACTCGCGTTGAGCGCCACGCTGGATGCCCTGGAAGGCGCGCGGTCACGGCAGTTGGCAGGGCAGGCGCCCGACACCACGGGACGGGGGCTCTGGGCGCGCCTGGCGAACAGGGAGAACCAGCGCTACTGGGTCGTCGAGACGAAGCTCGGCATCCCGGAGGTCATGGAGTTCTACGGCAGACCCGAGAACCGGGGCGACTGGATGGTGGCCGCCGAGCGCACCGAAGGACTGCTCGCCCTCCGCCGCGGCGCGGAGGAGCTCCTGGTCATGGCGTCCGACGGGTTCCCGCGCGCGAGGACCAAGGTCGGATACCTGTACCTCGGTGAGAGCACGGACAAGTGAGCGCCGGAGACCGGCGGTCTCGCGGCGCAGCGACCCAAAG
>Ga0079224_100013655_pt1 | contig 11316 bp, 13 predicted proteins | sample Stecom2015_FD_80414 | JGI IMG/M metagenome (GOLD analysis project Ga0079224, IMG submission 80414) | Agricultural soil microbial communities from Utah to study Nitrogen management - Steer compost 2015 | ecosystem: Environmental > Terrestrial > Soil > Agricultural land | place: USA: Utah...
AGCCCTTCCAGCACCTGCCGCGCCGATTCCGGTTTGTTGCAGACCAGGGCCATGTCGCAGCCGGCGGCAAGGGCCGCTTGCGCGCGCGCCAGCGGCCCGCCGGCGACGCTCGCCCCCTCCATCGACAGGTCGTCGCTGAAAATCATGCCGTCGAAACCCAACTGTCCACGCAGGATGTCCTGCAGCCAGCGGCGCGAAAAGCCGGCGGGCTGTGCATCCACTTCGGGGTAGATGACGTGCGCGGGCATGACCGCGGTGAGACCGCGTGCGAACAGCGCCTTGAAAGGTTGCATGTCGTTCTGTTCGATTTCCGCCAGGGAACGCCGATCGACGGGAATGGCGACATGCGAATCCGCTTCGCAGCCGCCGTGACCGGGAAAATGCTTGCCCACCGCACCCATGCCGAGCAGGCCCAGCCCCTCGATCAGCGCGCCCGCCAGTTGCGCCACCGCATCGGGCCGGGAATGAAAGGCGCGATCGCCGATGACCCGGCTGCAGCCGAAATCCAGATCGAGCACGGGCGTGAAGCTGAAGTCCACGCCATGCGCACGCAGTTCAGCCGCCAATACCAGCCCTGTGGCTCGCGCCAGATGCAATGCGAGTGCTGGATCGCGGTCGTACAGCCGGCCGATGCTGCGCATGGGGGGCAGGCAGGTGAAGCCTTCGCGGAAGCGCTGCACGCGGCCGCCTTCGTGGTCCACACCGATCAGCAGCGCGGGCGTGCGCACCGCCCGTATCGCCGCCGTGAGCGCCTTGAGTTGCTCGGGCGACTGATAATTGCGCGCGAACAGGATGACGCCGCCGACCAGCGGGTGCCTCAGCATGTCGCGCTCGGCGTCGGTCAGTATGTGACCTGCCACGTCGACCATGACCGGGCCGAGCGGCAACGCCAGGCTCATGCGCTAAGGCCTTCCAGGACGACGTAGGCGGCCGCCATGCTGCGTTCGTCGGTAATGGTGACGTGCATGCCCGTAATGCCCCGCTCGCGCACCAGCGCGTCCAGTTCGGGCGCCAGATCGAAGCAGGGGCAACCGGATGGATGATTGACCACGCCGATGTTGCGCCAGCTCACCGGCCAGCGCATGCCGGTGGTCATCGCCTTGGAAAAGGCCTCCTTGGCCGCGAAGCGCTTGGCCAGGTAAGCCGCGGGTTTGATGTGCGCATGGAAGCGGCGCAACTCGAGGTCGGTCAGGATGCGCTCGGCGAAACGCACGCCGTGACGCGCAAGCGCTGCCTCGATGCGCGGAATTTCCACCAGATCCATACCGGTACCGACGATCATGTTCAGCTCCGCCGCTGCGTGGTGCTGGCCAGCACCATGAGCGCTTTCATTTCGCGCACCGCTTCGCGCATGCCGACATACACTGCGCGGCTGACGATCGAATGACCGATATGCAGTTCGCGTACGCCAGGCAATTGCGCCACGGGCTCGACGTTGAAGTAATTCAGTGCGTGCCCGGCATTGAAACGCATGCCCAGCTCGCGTATCGCCGCGCCCGTCTGCCGCAGCGTCTCCAGTTCCTTCACCACCGCCGCGCTCTCCGGGTCGCGTCCCTGCGAATGAAAAGCGTGCGCATAAGGGCCGGTATGCACTTCGCACACGGACGCGCCGATGCGCTTGGCCGCTTCGACCTGACGCAGATCGGCGTCGATGAAGACGCTCACCACAATGCCGGCATCGGCAAGGCGGGCGACGGCTTCGTGCAGACGCGTCTCCTGGGCGAGGATGTCGAGCCCGCCTTCGGTCGTGATTTCATGGCGGCCTTCGGGCACGAGCATGGCCATTTCCGGACGCACGCGCGTGGCGATGCCGATCATTTCCTCGGTCGCGGCCATTTCCAGATTCAGCTTGATATGCGTCAGCTCGCGCAGTCGCCGCACGTCCTCGTCCTGGATATGGCGCCGGTCTTCGCGCAAGTGCACGGTAATGCCGTCCGCACCGCCCAAATGCGCCTCCACCGCCGCCCATACGGGATCGGGCTCGTAGGTGCGCCGCGCCTCGCGCAGTGTGGCGACGTGGTCGATATTGACGCCCAGTTCGATCATCATAGTTGTTGCAACTCCCTGTAGACGTTGCGGCTGTGCAGCGGCTGCTGGTCGAGCCGGTGATTGATCAGCAGTCGCATCAATTGTTTGCACTGCTGCAACACACCCGGTTCGCGGTAATCCTCCGCGGCAATGGCCAGAAGCGTGCTGCCGCGCAGCATCATGCGCCCTTCTCCGCGACTGCGTACCGGCCCGCGCTCCGGTTCATAATCATAAAAGGCATCCGGCTCGATGGGGGCGCCCGTTTCCGCGTCGCGGTCGAGCGTCATGGCGTAACCCAGTTCCTTCAGCAATACGCGCTCGAAGGCGCGCAGTACGCGCGCCTGGTCGCCCGGCTGCTGCAATTCGGCGAGCGCCTGCTCGTAGCGGTCGAACAGTCTCTCGTGCGGATCCTCGCGCGCCAGCAGGCGCATGAGCAATTCATTGAGATAGAAACCGCACAACAGCGCGTCGCCTTTCAGCAGCGGCAGCCCGCCCGCCCATTCGCAGCGGTTGAGCGTGCGCACTTCGCCGCGCCCCGACCAGCCCAGTGTCAACGGCTGAAAGGCCATCAACAACCCGCGCAGCGCCGAACGCGGCCGCCGCGCGCCCTTGGCGAGCACCGGCAGACGCCCGTACGCCCGGCTGTAGAGCTCGACGAGCAGGCTGGTTTCGCTATACGGCCAGGTGTGGAGGACGTAGGCGCGCTCGTTTTCGACGCGACGGCGCGGCAGGGGCGCAGGCTGCTGCATCGTCAGCCGGCGTCGTAGCCGAAGCTGCGCAGCATCGAGTCGTCTTCCGACCAGCCGTCGCGCACCTTGACCCAGATTTCCAGAAACACCTTGGCGTCGAACAGCCGTTCCATATCGATACGGGCGGCAGTGGCGATTTCCTTCAGTTTGGCGCCGCCCTTGCCGATGACGATGGCCTTGTGTCCCGCTTTCTCGACCACGATGGAGGCGTGGATGCGGCGCAGCCGCCCTTCTTCCTGAAACTGGTCGATCACCACGGCGCTGCCGTAAGGCACTTCCTCACCGAGCAGGCGAAACAGCTTTTCGCGTATGAGCTCGGCGGCGAGGAACCGTTCGCTGCGATCGGTCAGCTCGTCTGCGGGATAAAGGGCCGGTTGCGCCGGCAGATGCTTGCGCAGCACGGCGAGCAGTTCGTCGGTGTTGCGTGCGAGCCGGGCGCTGACCGGCACGATTGCGCCGCGGTCGAAAGTCTCGCCGCAATGGCGCAGGAATTCGAGCAGTTGCGCGCGATCCTCGATGCGATCGATCTTGTTCACCACCATGACCGCAGGCACGTCCGCGGGCAGCAGTTCCGCCACTTTGCGGTCCCGCGCATTCAATGTGCCCGCCTCGACCACCCACATGACCGCATCCACATCATGCAGGGCCAGTTGCACGTTCCGGTTCAGCATGCGGTTGAGCGAGCCGCCGTGCTCGGTCTGAAAGCCCGGCGTATCGACAAAGATGTACTGCGCATCGTCGGTGGTATGGATGCCCAGAAGACGATGGCGCGTGGTCTGCGGCTTGCGCGAGGTGATCGCCAGTTTCTGGCCGATCAGCGTATTCAGCAGCGTGGATTTGCCGACGTTGGGGCGGCCGACGATGGCGATCGTGCCGCAACGGAATTCTTCGTTCATGACCTGCCTGGCGGTTGGGCGCCCGCGCTCAGGCGCCGGTAAGCGCTTCGTACGCGCGACGCGCCGCTTCCTGCTCGGCCAGGCGGCGGCTGGTGCCGGTGCCGAGCGTACGCGTGTTGAGCGCCGGAATGCAGCACTCGACCTCGAAACGCTGATCGTGCGCTGCGCCGTGCGTCGCCACGACATTGTATTGCGGGAGCGGGTGTTTGCGGCTTTGCAGCCACTCCTGCAACTGCGTTTTGGGATCCTTGTCGGCGGTGACGGTAGGGTCGAGGGTGTCGAGTTGCTCGCCGTACAGCGACAGCACCACACGCCGTGCCGCCTCATAACCGCCGTCCAGGTAGACGGCGCCGATCAGCGCTTCCACACCGTCGGCGAGGATGGACGGCCGCCGGAAGCCGCCGCTTTTCAGTTCGCCCTCGCCCAGGCGCAGAAAATCGCCCAGTTCGATGCGGGTGGCGATGTCATGCAGACTCTGTTCACGCACCAGACTGGCGCGCAGGCGCGACAGCTCGCCTTCGCGCAGCCGCACGAAGCGGCCATACAGTTCGGCCGCGACGATGAAGTTGAGAATACTGTCGCCGAGGAATTCCAGGCGCTCGTTGTGCGGGGTGCTGTGGCTGCGGTGCGTCAGCGCCTGCAGCAGCAGCTTCTGATCGTTGAAACGGTACCCGAGACGGGATTGGAGGCGGTCGTTCTTCAAAACTCGTACGTGGGCGGCACCCGGGGCTACCTGTTGCTGCGCGGACTATAACCTTCGAAATCGATGAGCAGGGTGAGATTGCCGATCAGCGGAATGCGCTTCTCGTACGCAAAGCCCAACTCGTCCTTGGTGATGATCAGATCGTCCGCGCTGATATCGTCAAAGTACTCTATCTGTGCGCGGCGATTAAACGAAGCGCGAATCTCCTGAGGCGAACTTTCGCCGCTGTTGGCGATGTCCGCAACCATTTTCTTGACGGTGAAATACTCGATATAGACCGGGCCGACTTTCATTCCCAGCACGGCAACGAGCACGATTCCGACCAGCAGCAGGAATATCCCTACCAGGCCCATTCCCCGTTGTTTGTTATGCATAGTCCCTTCCCCTACTGGAACGACCCGATGCGGTCCAGGTCGCCGAAGTTGAACCAGATGAAGAACGCTTTCCCGACGATATGGCTGTCCGGGACGAAACCCCAAACCCGACTGTCGCTGGAGTTGTCGCGGTTGTCGCCCATCAGGAAGTAGTGTCCCGGAGGCACGGTACAAACGAAACCGTCCACGTTGTAGGCACAGTTGTCACGAAAGGGGAATTGCTTCACGAAGGGCACGCCGGGCGGTGCTTCTTCGTCGTTCAGGACCTCATGGCGCACCCCGCCGATGGTCTCGATATAGCGCTTGGAATAGCTGATCTTCTCCCGGTGGAGATAATCGCCGGCCGGCTCCATCGGTACGGCCACCCCGTTGATGCTCAGGTGCTTATCGACATAGGCCACCTGATCGCCCGGTAGGCCGACGACACGCTTGATGTAGTCGTACGACGGGTCGACGGGATAGCGGAAGACGATCACGTCGCCCCGCTGCGGATCGTTCAGCGGAATGATCTTCTTGTTGATGATGGGCAGGCGAATGCCGTAGGTGTACTTGTTCACCAGGATGAAGTCGCCCACCTGCAGCGTCGGGATCATCGAGCCGGAGGGAATGCGAAATGGCTCGACGATGAACGAGCGCAGCACGAATACGATAAGAATGACCGGGAAGAAGCTCTTGGGGTATTCGATCCACCACGGCTCCCGCTCGCCTGCTGCCCGACGCCGGGCAAAGTAGAGCCGATCCGCGAGCGCCATGGCGCCCGTCACGACGAGGAGCAGAAAAAGTACGAGCGCGAAGTTCATGCCTGGAGCACCGTTCTGTTCTAATTGTTAGGGAGGCTCTGATTAAGCTTGTTTGATCGACGTCACCGCCAGTCCGTGCCTATTCCGCGGCACTTAATCAGGTACTCCGTCGTCCGAGCGCTTGGCGCGCACAGGCGGAAGCTCACTTGCCGTCCACCTGCAGCACCGCCAGAAACGCCTCTTGCGGGATTTCCACCGAGCCGACCTGCTTCATCCGCTTCTTGCCGGCCTTCTGCTTTTCCAGCAGCTTTTTCTTGCGCGTGATATCGCCGCCATAGCACTTGGCAAGCACGTTCTTGCGCAGCGCCTTTACCGTCTCGCGCGCGATGATGTGTGCGCCGATGGCCGCCTGCACCGCGACGTCGAACATCTGGCGCGGGATCAGTTCGCGCATTTTGGCGGCCAATTCGCGGCCGCGATATTGCGCGTTGGCACGATGCACCATCAGCGACAGGGCGTCGACCTTTTCGCCGTTGATGAGGATATCGAGCTTCACCATGTCGGCGGCGCGATACTCCAGGAATTCGTAATCGAGCGAGGCATAGCCGCGGCTGGCCGACTTGAGCTTGTCGAAGAAGTCGAGCACGACTTCGTTCAACGGCATTTCGTAAGTCAACACGACCTGGCGACCACGATACTGCATGTTGCGCTGTACGCCGCGCTTGTTGTTGCACAGCGTCATGACGGCGCCGACATAGTCCTGCGGCACGAAAATCGTCGTGGTGATGATCGGCTCGCGAATTTCCTCGATTTTCGAAGGCTCCGGCATCCGCGCCGGGTTCTCGACCTGCAGCAGCGTGCCGTCGCGCAGCACCACTTCGTACACCACCGTGGGCGCGGTGGTGATGAGATCCATGTCGTATTCGCGCTCCAGACGCTCCTGCACGATGTCCATGTGCAACAGGCCGAGGAAACCGCAGCGGAAACCGAATCCCAAAGCCTGGGACGTCTCCGGCTCGAAATGCAGCGAGGCATCGTTGAGCTTGAGCTTGGTCAGTGCTTCGCGCAGCGCGTCGTACTGGTTCGACTCAACCGGGTAGAGGCCCGCGAATACCTGCGGCTTGATTTCCTTGAAGCCGGGCAGCGCCTGGGCCGCCGGCCGATCCGCCAGGGTGATGGTATCGCCGACGCGTGCCGCCTCCAGTTCCTTGATGCCAGAGATGATGAAGCCCACCTCCCCTGCGGAAAGCTGCGGACGGCTCTGCGACTTGGGCGTAAACACCCCAACCTGCTCGCACAGGTGCGTCGCCTGCGTGGACATCAACAGCATCCGGTCCTTCGGCTTGAGCGTACCCTGCATCACGCGCACCAGCATGACGACACCGACGTAGTTGTCGAACCACGAGTCGATGATGAGCGCCTGCAGCGGTGCGGCCGGATCGCCCTTGGGGGGCGGCACGCGCGCAATCACCGCTTCCAGAATGTCGTCGATGCCCAGGCCCGTCTTGGCGCTGGCGAGGATGGCGTCACTCGCATCGATGCCGATGACGTCCTCGATCTCCTGCTTGGCGCGGTCCGGCTCGGCCGAGGGCAGGTCGATCTTGTTCAGCACCGGAATGACTTCAACGTCCTGTTCGATGGCCGTGTAGCAGTTGGCCACGGTCTGCGCCTCCACGCCCTGGCTGGCGTCGACGACCAGCAGCGCGCCTTCGCACGCGGCGAGCGAGCGCGATACCTCATAGGAGAAATCGACGTGTCCGGGCGTGTCGATCAGGTTCAGGTTGTAGATCTGGCCGTCGCGCGCCTTGTACTGCAGCGACGCAGTCTGCGCCTTGATGGTGATGCCGCGCTCGCGCTCCAGGTCCATCGAATCGAGCACCTGCGATTCCATTTCGCGTTCGGACAGGCCGCCGCAACGATGGATGAACCGATCGGCGAGCGTCGACTTACCGTGATCGATATGGGCGATGATGGAAAAGTTTCTGATGTGCTGCATGTTCGAAGCGCGGACCACAAAAAAGGGTGCCGGCCCAGCACCCTCGGAGCGTAATGCAAGGGTGGGATTCTATCAGGATGCGCCGCGCACCGCGGCTGCCTCGGCGGCCAGTGCGACCAAGTGCCGGCGCACCGCCGGCTCGTCCAGAAAGTAGTGGCAAAGCCGGGTGTCGCCGTGAGCCAGCACCGGGACGAGTTCGCCGTAGCGCGCTTCCAGCTCGGGATCGGTGTCCACATCGACGACCTCGATCACAAAGCCGAATTCCTGGCGCAGGGGCTCCAGCGCGGCCTCCATGTCGGTGCACAGATGGCAATAGGTCCGGCCGTAGAGCGTCAGTTGCGGCGGCGCCAGGGTCGCACTCATCGTCAGTGCGGCTTGTATTCGACTGCGTCGGCGATCCGGTGCACGCTGTCTGCCGGCACCTCGCCGATCACCGTCACCAGATAATTGTCGATATGGCGGGTGTAGATGTTGAGCGCGCCCTTGCGCGACGGGCCCATGGGCGTGCGATTCACCTTGCCGGCCTGTAGCGGCTCGATGAACACGGATACGGCCGCAAGACCGTCCGACACCACCACATGCCCCACACCCTCGGCTTCCCCGACGCGGCGCTTGAGCTCCGTGACCTTGCGATAGCCGGGTGGCAGCGCCTTCAACCGCCAGCCCTGCTTGCTCAGATCGGCTTCCGCCATCGCCGAGGTTTCGACCCGCCAGTTCCCGCCTTTGCCCGCGAAGCGCGACTGGACCAGCTTCTGGTCGATGGGGCCGCCGATCTGCAAATGGGTGAAAGTGAACTGCTCGACCTGTTCGTCGCGCTCGTTGTACGTCTTGGCCTTCAACAGCAGCCCCGTTTCCAGGTCGGCCCACAGGCGATGGCCATAGCGCAGCTCGTCGCGCGGGTCGAGTATGATGGCCTGCGCCTCGTGGCCGGCGATGCGGTCCACGACGCCCTTACGCACGTCGTAATGCAGGGCGATGTCGTCCAGGCGCTCGCCCTGCACCAGGGGAAACGGCCGGGTTTCGCGCCGGCTGTCGACTTTCACCGTCATGCTGCCGGGCAGATAGCAGGTCACCTCGTCGTTATCGCGCACGACCTCGCGCGGCGGCATGCCATCCAGCGTTTCGAGGCGTTCGCGCACGCCGTGCTCATCCACCAATCGAGTGATGCGCGAAGTCTCGATATGATCCCCGCGCTGATAAAGAAAGGTGCCGGTATAGCTGAGATGCTTGCTGGCGCTGTACATCCGCTCCAGCCACTGGATGGCGTCCAGTTCCTGTGCCTGAGCGGCGCCGCACAGCAACGACCCGGCGGCGATTGCGGCAAACCACAAACGACTCATGGCTCAGCGCTTCTCGAGATCCTGGGAAACCGTGCGCGCATAAGGTGCGACGCCGACCATGGCGGAGGTCGGCGTGAAGCGTTGATGCGCGATGAGATAGTCGCTGATGTCGCCGGCAACCGGCGTGACGTTGGCAACGACCCCGGTGGAGACAGCGGCCGGCGCGACGCTCAACATCTGCGTGGGCTGCACGAGGCGGAGCGTGGCGGGCGCTTGCGCTACGGGTGTCGGTTGCGGCTGGGTGATCATGGGCAGCGCCATCCAGCCCACCGCAACGACCGCGGCGACGCTTGCCGCGGCGGAAAGCGCAAACCAGGCGGGATGTCGTTGGCTCATGCGGCGCCGCGGCGCCAGTACGGTGGGTTCCTGCGCCAGCCGTTCGGCGAAGCTCGCCGGCAGGGAGACGCCAACATGGCCGCGCAGTGAGTCGCCGATCAGGTGGTAAATATCCCAGACCTCGCGCGCGGCGGGGTCCTGTTTCAGGCGGTTGATACAGCCGTCGCAGTCGAGGCCGTCGAACTCGCCGTCCATGAGGGCCGATACTTGTTCTTTCATCGGTTCACCACCTTCTGTCTTTACCTGTGTCCAGCAACGGGCGCAACTTCGCCGCGATCGCTTCGCGTGCGCGGAAAATCCGCGAACGCACCGTGCCGATCGGGCAATTCATGATCGACGCAATCTCCTCGTAGCTGAGTCCCTCGATCTCGCGCAGCGTGATCGCCGTGCGCAAATCCTCGGGCAACTCTTCCATGGCTCGATTGACGGTCTCGCCGATCTCCTTGGTCATCAACATGCTCTCGGGCGTGTTGATGTCCCGCAACTGCTCACCATCCTCGAAGCTCTCTGCTTCTTCGGAATCGTATTCCGTTGTCGTTGGCGCACGCCGACCCATCGCCACCAAATAATTCTTGGCGGTGTTGATGCCGATCCGGTACAGCCAGGTGTAGAACGCGCTGTCGCCCCTGAACGAGGGCAACGCGCGGTACGCCTTGACGAAAGCCTCCTGGGCTACGTCTTCCACTTCCGCGGGGTCCCGGATAAAGCGGGACAGCAAGCGGCCGAGCTTGCGCTGATACTTCGTGACGAGCAGATCAAACGCTTGTTTGTCGCCCGCCTGTGCGCGCTCGACCAGCCGCTGGTCTATTTCCCGGTCATTCATTCGCCGCCGCTTCCCTGAGCCCCGCTTTTTTGCGCTTTTAGGGCGTTATTGGTCAGGCGGCAGGAGTATACCGGAGCACCCTCGGCGTATTGGCCACGACCTTGCAGCAAGAGACAGGTCCCTTATTCGTTAGTTCATTCGGAAGCGCCCGAGGGCGCGCGACGATGCCAACGAAGCCACACTCGCAGGCGCCTGAACGCGGCCGCATCGACGCGGTCCGGCGTGATGACGAGCGCTTCGCAATGGCCCGCCCGATCGCGCAGGCGGATCACCGCCAGCCAGGACAGCGGCAGTGCGCTTCCCACCAGCGTGCGCGCCCGCCCCGCGAGCGCCACGCCTCCGTCGGGCCGGCACTCCAAATCGACGTCCTGCGCCCATAGCCGTTGCCACTGCGCGATCCACGATAGCGCAACGCCGGCCGCCACCAGCGCCAGCGGCCAGCCCGTCAGGGCCGGCACGGCACAGGCCAGGGCCGCTGCATGCATAAACGACACGGCCGCGCAGAGCGCGGCCGGGCGTCGTAGGGAAAGATGCAGCGCGTTCGTCAAATCCGTTTGAAGATAAGCGTGCCGTTGGTGCCGCCGAAACCGAAGGAGTTCGACAGCGCCGCGCGGATCTGCATCGGACGCGCCTCGAGCGGCACGTAGTCCAGATCGCACTGCGGATCGATGTCGACCAGGTTGGCGGTCGGCGGCGCGACCTGATGATGGACGGCCAGCGTCGAGAACACGGCCTCGATGCCGCCCGCGGCGCCGAGCAGATGCCCGGTCATGGATTTGGTCGAACTCACCACCAGCTTCTTGGCGTGATCGCCGAAGCAGCGCTTGACCGCGACGGTTTCGGCCACATCGCCCAGCGGCGTGGACGTGCCGTGCGCGTTGATGTAGTCGATTTCATCGGGGTTCATGCCGGCGTTCTTCAGCGCATTGGCCATGCAGCGGTTCGCGCCATCGCCATCCTCGCACGGCGCAGTCATGTGGAACGCGTCCGCGCTCATGCCGTAACCGACCAGTTCGGCGTAGATCTTCGCGCCGCGCTTCTTGGCGTGTTCGTATTCCTCCAGCACCAGCACGCCGGCGCCCTCGCCCAGCACGAAGCCGTCGCGCCCCTGGTCCCAGGGACGGCTGGCCGTCGCCGGATCGTCGTTACGCGTGGACAGCGCGCGCATCGCGGCAAAGCCGCCGATGCCCAGCGGGCTCACGGTGCTTTCCGCACCGCCTGCCACGGCCACGTCCACGTCGCCGTATTCGATCAGCCGCATGGCGTCGCCGATGCAGTGATTGGACGTGGTGCAGGCGGAGACCAGCGCGTAGTTCGGGCCCTTGAAGCCG
>Ga0079224_100013657_pt1 | contig 11316 bp, 6 predicted proteins | sample Stecom2015_FD_80414 | JGI IMG/M metagenome (GOLD analysis project Ga0079224, IMG submission 80414) | Agricultural soil microbial communities from Utah to study Nitrogen management - Steer compost 2015 | ecosystem: Environmental > Terrestrial > Soil > Agricultural land | place: USA: Utah...
CCGCGCCCATCAGCCCCGACGTGCTGCGCTACTTCCTAAGCCTGGGCGTGCCGATCCGGGAAGTGTACGGGCAGACCGAGGGGTCGGGACCCACGACGATTCACCAAGGGGGCCGCATCAAGCCGGGAACGGTCGGGCAGCCGCTGCCGGGCGTCGAGGTGCGCATCGCCGACGACGGCGAGATCCTCGTCCGGGGCCCCAACGTTTTCAAAGGCTACTACAAGGACCCCGAAGCCACCGCGCGGACGTTGGTCGACGGCTGGCTCCATTCGGGCGACGTGGGCGAGCTCGACGAAGAAGGCTTCCTGCGCGTCACCGACCGCAAGAAGGACCTCTTTATCACCGCCGGCGGCAAGAACATCGCGCCTCAGTACATCGAAAACAAGCTCAAGTTCAGCCCCTACATCCACGACGCGGTCGTCGTCGGCGACGGCCGCCGCTACATTGCGGCGCTGATCGTCATCGACGAGGAAAACGTGGGCCAGTGGGCCCAGGCGCACAAGATCCCCTACACGACGTACACCGATCTCACCCGCAACGAACAGGTACGGCAGCTCATCGCGGCCGAGGTGGCCAAGGTCAACAAGACGCTGTCCAGCCCCGAGCAGGTCAAACGCTTCGCCATCTTGCCCGTGCGGCTCCATCAGGAAGACGGCGACGTCACACCCACGCTGAAGGTCAAGCGGCAAGCGGTCATGGCGCGCTTCGCCGACTTGGTGGCGGAGTTGTACGACGAGCGCAGAACGCCGGCGCGGACGGCCGCCGGGCACTCGGCTCCTTCCGGCCCGGCGCAAGCCATCCCATCGTGAAAGGAGGAGGCGGCGTGTCGCTCGGTGCTCGACCGTGGACGAAGTTTTACCCGGACGGGGTGCCGGAGTCGCTGTCGTATCCGGAAGAGTCGCTGGTGCTGCCTTTGCTGCGGCAGGCGCAGGCGCACCCGGACCGCTCGGCCATGATTTACTTCAACCGCCACGTCTCGTACCGGCAGCTGCTGGACGAGGTGCAGCGGGTGGCCGGGGCGCTGAGGGCCCTCGGGGTGCGCAAGGGAGATCGGGTAGCCGTCATGCTGCCCAACACACCCCAGTGCGTCGTCGCCTACTACGCCGTCTTGTGGCTGGGCGCCACCGTCGTCATGGTCAACCCGCTGTATACGCCGCGGGAGCTCGAGATTCAGCTCAAAGACAGCGGCGCGACGCACATCATCGCGCTGGATGTCGTCTACCCGCGCATCGTGCAAGCGCAGGCCGCCGCCAGCCTGCAGCACGTCATTCTCACCAGCCTGAACGAATACATGCCGGCGCCGTTGCGGTGGCTGTTCCCACTGGTGGCTCGCCGCCGGGGCCTGAGCGCCAACGTGCCCAAGAACGCCGACATCATCCGCTGGCCGAAGCTGCTGCACCACGAGCCGCTGCCGGAACCCGCGCCGGTGGACGCCAAGGAAGATGTGGCCGTGCTGCAGTATACCGGCGGCACCACGGGCACGCCCAAAGGGGCCATGCTGACCCACTTCAACCTGTACGCCAACTGCGTGCAAATCGAGGCCTGGCTCAACCGCATGCGCGGCCGGGAAGTCCGCGTGCTGGCGGCCCTTCCCTTCTTCCACGTGTACGGACTGACCACCGTGCTCAACTACGCTGTCTTCGGCGGCGGCACCATGATTCTCGTGCCGCGCTTTGAAGTCAACGACGTGCTGAAGCTGATCCAGCGGCACAAGCCTCACATTTTCCCGGGCGCACCGACCATGTACGTGGCCATCATCAACCATCCCGACGTCGCCAAGCTGGACCTCAGCTCCATCGAGGCGTGCGTCAGCGGCGCGGCGCCGCTGCCCGTGGAGGTGCAGACAAAGTTTGAAGAGCTCACCGGCGGCCGGCTGGTGGAAGGGTACGGCCTCACCGAAGCGTCGCCCGTCACCCACGCCAATCCGTTGTGGGGGTACCGCAAGACCGGCAGCATCGGCGTGCCGTGGCCTGACACCGACTGCCGCATCGTGGACCCCGAGACGGGCGAGGACGTGCCGCCGGGCCATCCCGGAGAACTGCTCGTGCGCGGGCCGCAGGTGATGAAGGGCTACTGGAACAAGCCGGAGGAAACCGCGGCCGTGCTCAAGGACGGTTGGCTGCACACGGGCGACATCGCCACGATGGACGAAGACGGCTTCTTCTACATCGTCGACCGCAAGAAAGACGTCATCATCGCCAGCGGCTTCAACATCTACCCGCGGGAAGTCGAGGAGGTGCTGTACGCGCACCCGGCCGTCAAGGAAGCCGCGGTCATCGGCGTGCCCGATCCGTATCGCGGCGAGACGGTGAAAGCCTTTGTGGTGCTGAAAGAAGGTCAGCACGCTACGGCCGACGAGCTCATCCGGCACTGCCGCCAGCACCTGGCCGCCTACAAAGTGCCGCGGGAGATCGAGTTCCGCAGTGAGCTGCCCAAGACGCTGGTGGGCAAAGTGCTGCGCCGCGTCTTGCGCGAAGAGGAAGAACGCCGCCGGACCGCCGCGGGCTGACGGGCTCACCGCGCCGCGGCCCGGCGGCGAGCGCCGCCTGAACTGAAGCGACGCGACGACGCACCAGCGACGAAGGAGGATTGGACGTATGCCCCGTCTCATTCGCACGGCGGCCGTCCTGGGCGCCGGCACCATGGGTTCGCAGATTGCGGCCCACCTGGCCAACCAAGGGATTCCGTGCCTGCTGCTCGATATCGTCCCGAGCGACGCGCAAACTCCCGAGGACCGCAACCGCGTGGTGCGGCGGTCACTGGAAAACCTGCGGCAGCTGAAGCCCGCGCCGCTGGCCACTGAGGCGTCGCTCAAGCTGATTACTCCGGGCAATTTCGAAGACGACCTGCACCGGCTCAAGGAGGCCGACTGGGTAGTCGAGGCCGTCGTCGAGCGCCTCGACATCAAACAAGCGCTCTGGTCCAAAGTCGCGGCCCACGTGCGGGACGACGCCATCTTGAGCTCCAACACGTCGGGCATCCCCATTCACCGCATCGCCGAGGCACTGCCCGAGCAACTGCGCCGGCGCTTTCTCGGCACGCACTTTTTCAACCCGCCGCGGTATTTGTATCTCCTCGAAGTGATCCCGACGACCGAAACGGATCCGGAAGTGGTGGAACGCATTACCGCCTTTGCCGAGCGCGTGCTGGGCAAAGGCGTCGTCCTCGCCAAGGACACTCCCAACTTTATCGCCAACCGGGTCGGCACCTTCGGCCTCCTCGAAACGCTGCGAGTCATGGAGGAGCAGGGGCTGCGGGCCGACGACGTTGATGCTATCACGGGACCGCCTATGGGCCGGCCGAAATCGGCTACGTTTCGCACCCTCGACCTGGTCGGCATTGACGTGTTCGCCATGGTGGCCGAGAACTTGCACCGGGCCGCGCCGGAACCGTGGGAACGGGACGCCTTCGCTCTGCCCCCCATCATCCAGCGCCTCATCGAGCGGGGCGCTTTGGGCGAGAAGACCCGCCACGGCTTCTACAAGCGGGTGAAGGGCGACGGCGAGACGGAGATCCTCGTGCTCGACCCGGAGACGATGGAGTACGTCCCCCGCCGCCGGCTCGATGCGCCGTCGCTGGCGGTCGTGCGAGGTATGGACGACGTGCGGGAACGCATCCGCTACCTCGTCAACGCCGACGATAAGGCGGGCCGGTTCGCCTGGGAAATCATGAAGCGAACGTTGATCTACACCGCCCGCGTCGCCTCGCACATGGCCGACGACATCGTCAGCATCGACAACGCGCTGCGCTGGGGCTTCGGCTGGGAGCTGGGGCCTTTCGAGGCGTGGGACGCCATCGGGCTGGTCGAGTCGCTCCGCCGCATAGAGAAGGAAGGAGCCGAGGTTCCCCCGTGGGTCGCCAAGCTCGCGCAAAGCGGCACGCCCTCCTTCTACGCCCTTCAGGACGGCCGGCGCACGTATGCGACGTTCTCCGGCGAGCGGGCGGAGGTACCCGAACGCCCACGCACCTTCGACGTGGCGCTCCTCAAAGCGCGGCAAAAGGTTATCCACGCACTGCCCGGGGCGACCTTGTACGACATCGGCGACGAGGTGGCACTGGTCGACTTTCATTCGCCCAAGCAGGCCATCGGCGCGGACCTGATCCAGATGCTGCACGTCGCCATGCAGAAGGTGCGAGAGAACTTCCGCGGCCTGGTCATCAGCAGCCACGTGCTGCCCAACTTCTGCGTGGGCGCCAACCTGGCCATCATCTTGGTGGCGGCCCAGGAGGGCGAATGGGACGAGGTCGACCTGGCGGTGCGCCAGTTCCAGGCCGTCAACCAGGCGCTGAAATACTTCGAGCGACCGGTCGTCGTGGCGCCCTACGGCATGACGCTGGGCGGCGGCGCGGAGCTGTGTTTCGCCGCGGACCGGGTCGTGGCCGCCTTCGAAACGTACATCGGCCTGGTGGAAGTGGGCGCCGGCCTCATTCCGGCCGGCGGTGGCTGCAAAGAGATGCTCATCCGCGCCATGGAAGGAACGCCGGGCCTGCTCGGCGGCGCGCCTGCCAGCGCCATGCACACCGTGGTCGACCCACAGCCGCTGGTCAACAAAGTGTTCGAGACCATCGGCACCGCCAAAGTAGCCGCCAGCGCCCCGGAAGCTGTGCAGCTCAACTACTTGCGCAAGGCCGACAAAATCGTGGCCAACCAGCATCACCTTTGGCACGAGGCCAAGCAAGCCGTGCTGGAGCTGGACGCGGCCGGCTACAAGCCTCCGGCGCCGCCGGAAATTCCGGTGCTCGGCCCCGACGGGCGGGCGGTGCTGGAGCTGGCCGCCCAGCAGCTGTTCTGGTCGGGCTACGCCACCGAGTACGACCTGCACATCGCCCGCAAGCTGGCGTACGTCCTGACCGGCGGCGACGTCCCCGCGAGGACCCGGGTGACCGAGCAGTACCTGCTCGACTTGGAGCGGCAAGAGTTCCTGAGCCTGTGCGGCAATCCGAAAACGCTGGCGCGGATGCAACACATTCTCAAGACCGGCAAGCCGCTGCGCAATTGACCGGCGCACCAAGCCGGAGGATGCGAGACCAAGGAGCGTGGCCGAAGTGCGAGAGGCAGTCATTGTCGCGGGCGTGAGGACGCCGATTGGACGAGCGCACAAAGGAACCCTCAAAGACATGCGGCCGGACGACCTGGCCGCCATCGTCATCAAGGAAGCCGTCGCCCGCGCGCCGGGCCTGGAGCCGGAGATGATCGATGACGTGATCTTGGGATGCGCCATGCCCGAAGGCGAGCAAGGGCTGAATATCGCCCGCATCGCCTCCATCTTGGCGGGCCTGCCTATCTCGGTGCCGGGCATGACCATCAACCGCTTCTGCTCGTCGGGTTTGCAGGCCATCGCCATGGCCGCGGAGCGCATCATGACTGGCCAGGCCGACGTCATCGTGGCAGGCGGCGTCGAGAGCATGAGCCGCGTGCCGATGACGGGCTTCAAGCTGTCCCCCAACCCGGACCTGGTACGCAGCTCGCCGGAAGTGTACATGAGCATGGGGCTGACGGCCGAGCGGGTGGCGGAAAAATACAACGTCAGCCGAGAAGAGCAGGATGCTTTCGCCCTGGAGAGCCACCGCCGCGCCGCGGCCGCCATCGACGCGGGGAAGTTCAAAGACGAGATCGTGCCGGTGCCGGTCAAGCGCACCCGCTTCGACGGCCGGCGCGCCGTCACGGAGAGCGTGATCTTCGATACCGATGAAGGCGTGCGGCGCGACACGTCCATGGAGGCGCTGGCGAACTTGAAGCCGGCGTTCAAGGAAGGCGGCACCGTCACGGCCGGCAACGCGTCGCAGATGAGCGACGGCGCGGCGGCGGTGGTCGTCATGGCCGCCGGCAAAGCCGAGGAGTTGGGCCTGAAGCCCATGGCCGTATACCGCTCCTTCGCGGTGGCGGGCGTCGCCCCCGACGTCATGGGCATCGGCCCGGTGGAGGCGGTGCCGAAAGCCTTGCGGCGGGCAGGCATCAGGCTGGACGACGTGGACCTCATCGAGCTCAACGAAGCGTTCGCCGCCCAGGCGGTGCCGGTCATGCGAGAGCTGGGCCTCGACCCCGCCAAAGTCAACGTCAACGGCGGCGCCATCGCCCTCGGGCACCCGCTGGGCTGCACGGGCGCCCGCCAGACGGTGACGCTCATGTACGAAGCCGCCCGGCGCGGCGCCCGCTACGGCCTTGTGACCATGTGCATCGGCGGCGGCATGGGCGCGGCGGCCGTGTTTGAGTTTCCCGGAGCTGAGTCTTAAGAACGAAAGGTGGTTGTGCCATGACCTACGATCCGGCGCTCTTCAAGCGGGGCGGCGGCTTCTTGCTGGGCTCCCCCGCTCCGGCCGACATCTTCACGCCGGAAGACCTGACCGATGAGCAGCGCCTCATCGGCGAGACGGCGGCTGGCTTCGTCAAGAACGAAGTCGTGCCGCTGCTGGACAAAATCGAAAACCGCGAGCACGAGCATTCCGTGGCCCTCATGCGGCGCGCCGGCGAGCTCGGCCTCCTGGGCGTGGACATTCCGCCCGAGTACGACGGACTGGGCCTGACGACCACCACCTCCACCCTCATTACCGAAATCATGGGCCGCTACGCCCAATCGTTCAGCCTCACGTTCGGCGCCCACACGGGCATCGGCACGCTGCCCATCGTCTACTTCGGCAACGAGGAGCAAAAGCGCCGCTTCCTGCCGAAGCTGGCCAGCGGCCAGTGGATCGCGGCCTACGCCCTCACCGAGCCCGACGCGGGTTCCGACGCGCTGGCGGCCAAGACGACGGCCGTGCTCAGCGACGACGGCACCCACTACATTCTCAACGGCCAGAAGCAGTGGATTACCAACGGCGGCTTCGCCCACGTCTTCATCGTCTACGCCCGGGTCAACCAGCGCATTACCGCCTTCATCGTGCCGAGAGACCTTGAAGGCGTCAGCGTCGGTCCCGAAGTGGAGAAAATGGGCATCAAAGGGTCGTCCACGGTCATGGTGTACCTGGACAACGTCAAGGTGCCCGTCGAGAACGTGCTGGGCGAAGTAGACCGCGGCCACGTCATCGCCTTCAACGTGCTGAATCTGGGCCGCTGGAAGCTGGCGGCGGGCGCTCTGGGCGCGAGCAAAGCGCTGATCGAAGTGTCGGCCAAGTACGCCCGGGAGCGCAAGCAGTTCGGCCAGCCCATCGCGTCTTTCCCGCTCATCCAGCAGAAGCTGGCCGCCATGGCCGTACGCACCTTCGTACTCGAGAGTATGGTGTACCGCACCGCGGGCCAGCTCACCGAAGCGCTGGCGGGGCTTGACCTGGCGAAAGACGTCAGCCGGGAAGCCGGTCAAGCCATCGGCGAATACGCGGTGGAAGCGTCCATCAACAAGGTCTTTGGTTCCGAAACGCTGGACTTCGTAGCCGACGAGGCCGTGCAAATCCACGGCGGCTACGGCTACATGAAAGAGTTCGTCGTGGAGCGGGCCTACCGCGACGCCCGCATCAACCGCATCTTCGAGGGCACCAACGAAATCAACCGCCTGCTTATCCCGGGCACCATGCTGCGCCGGGCCATGAAAGGCGAGCTGCCGCTCTTGGAGGCCATGTTCGCGCTGCAGAAGGAGCTGACGGAGTTCACGCCGTCGTTCGGCGCGGAAGTGGCCGCCGCCTCCGACAATCCGCTGGCTGTCGAGCGCAGCCTGATCGACAACTTGCGCAAGCTGACGCTGATGGTGGCGGGCCTTGCGGCGCAGAAGCACATGGAGAAAATCGAACAGGAACAGGAGCTGCTGGCCGCGGCGGCCGATCTGGGCATTGCGCTGTACGCGGCGGAAAGCGCCCTGCTGCGCACGGAGAAGGCCGGCTGCCCGCCGCTTTTCACCGACATGACCAAGCTCTTCGTCCACGACGCGCTGGACCAGGCGGAACCTATAGCCCGTCGGGCCCTGGCGGCGCTGGAGGAAGGCGACAACCTGCGCCTCCAGCTCTCCATCGTCCGGCGCCTCATCCGCCGCGACCCCATCAACGCCTTCGCCCTCGGCCGCACCGTGGCAGCCCAGGTGCTGGAGGCTGAAGGGTATCCGGCGTGAGCGCTGCGCGGGCAGGGGCTTTTCGCAACGGGCTTGAAGCCCCAACGGGAAACAACGTCAGGAAAAAGCAAGGGCGTGCAGTAAGCGGGGGCATCCTTGAGGATGCCCCCTTTTTCGCGCGAAGAAGGGTGAGCGCCTGCCGCGTTGGTCAGTCGAAACTCTCGATTCTCCAGCCACGGGCCGAGGCGATGGGCTTCCTGGCTGTTTACATCCGGAATGAACGCCTCTAGAGCCGCTTGGCCGTCGTTGCCCAAAGCCACGCTTAGGCCGGCCAGCACGCAGGCCACGGCCCCCAAGAACGGGACTTGTCTAAACAAGCGTCACTTCCACACCGCCGACATGGACCTGCCCTCCACCCTTGTGCGCACCTGTTCTCCGCCCGGGTTCCGCAATCATGTGTATTGGCGAAATATTTTGTTTTTGACATCCACTCGGCCCGTCCTGCCGGTCGCCGCGGCAAGAGCCTAGTTGTCTTTCAATCGCGGGAAGACGATGTCATGGATTCTAAGACCCTTGACCGCCAAGTGTCTGACAAGCATTGTTGATACTAAACCAATCCTTCTTCATTAGGGGAGGCAAATCGGACGGCCCAACCGTGGGCATACATCAAGGACGTGGCCAACAGCATCGGACCAGTCCCCGTGGCGGCTTACATTCTCGTGAGCACCTTCCTTTACACGCTGTTCAGCCTCCAGCCCTACTTTTTGGCCGGGCTCTTGAGCCAGGGAACCGCGAAGCTCGGCTACTTGGCCGGGGTGGCCGCTTCGTTCATGGCCATCCCGCTCGTCAACTACCCCAACAACTGGATGCTCCAGGCCGTACGGATGCACTCCAAACGAGTCGTATGGGCGGCCAATCAGGCGAAAGATTACGCCTACTTCCTCAACCGGAGCGTAGGAGAGTACCAAAACCTGCTGAATGAAATTTCGTTTGCGATGCGATCCCTTATCTCTCTATAAGGCTCTCGCGGCAAAACGAAACCGGGATCCGGCGCGTCCTGGACACCACCTCGCGCTTGAACGCTTTCATCATCGACTTCTTCAAGAACGCTGCCACCATTCTCTCCGCCGGGTCCACCGCCCTCGAAAACCGCCATTTCGACCGGCTGCTCAACGAAGAGCGGGAAGCCTACTTCAGGCAACAGCGGCAAATCGGCATTTCACCTCGCCGGATTCGGCAAGCGGTTCCTCGCCATTCTCGAGCTTCTGGGACGGCTCGACGTCGCGCTCAGGAAAATCGGCTACCGCGACCCGCCCCGGATTTCCTCTCCCAGCACATGGAGCTGTTTGACCGGAGCATTTACGAGAACATGATTTACCCGCAGGAGTCTTGCGACCCCGACGCGATCTGGAGGCTTGTCGAACTCTTGAAGCTAAACACGCTCATTGAGAACGAACAGGATCTGTTCCACAAACGCCCGGGCGACTTCGGCGCCCGCTTTTCCGGCGGCGAGAAGCAAAAGCTGCTCATCGCCCGCTCGCTGCTAAACAAGAAGCCGGTGATGATCAACGACGAGATCAACTCGGCGCTTGATAGGGAAGCCGGGGAAATCCTTGCTAACATAATCACAACCGAACTCCGGGATAGCACCGTGACCTTAGTGTCGACCGGGCCGAAGGGCTACCCGTCTTCGACAGAGTCGTAGAAATCTCCGCTGGCCGGCTCTCGTTGGTGAGCTAGTTCCTCCGAGGCGTGCCGAATGTGTGGATCGCCACCTCAACCACCAACATGTCGGCAAGGAGTCTCAGCGTGCGATTCATTAGAAAATGTATACACCAATGGAAACGACTCCTATCTACGCCGCAACGCCGAATACGTCCACACAAGCGACAGCCACCGCCGCCGGGGGCCGAAGTACAAGCGCAGCAGCGTCGAAAGGGGCTCCATCTTCCCCTCGTACGGAAACCAGTGGAGTTCTGTCTTGCGGCCTAGCCAGTCTCTCATCACCGCCTTTTCGTGCGAAAACGCTTTAAGGCCCGCCTCGCCGTGATAGGCGCCGAGGCCGCTTTGCTTGACGCCGCCGAAAGGCAAGTTGGGGTTTCCGAGGGTCACGAGAACGTCGTTGATGGAGACGCTGCCGGTCTCAAGCCGCGAGGCGATGCGCTGGGCTCGCTCCACGTTCCCGCTCCAGACGCTGGCGCTCAGGCCGTACGCAGACCGGTTTACCAGCGCCACCGCCTCGTCTTCGCTGTCAAACGGCCTCACGGTCACGACGGGGCCAAAGGTCTCCTCTTGCGCCACCAACATGTCGTCGGTGACGCCCGCCAGTACGATGGGCGGAATGAACCGCCCCCGCCACTTCTCCGGCGGCTCGCCGGCCACCAGCGTCGCCCCCTTGGCCAGCGCGTCCTCCACATGCCGCCGCACGATCTCCACTTGCCGATCCCACGTCATGCGGCCAAGATCGCCCGCTTCCCGGCCCTGCCGCGCCAGCCGCTCGGCCTCGCGGGCCAGGCGACGTACGAACTCGCCGTACACGCTGCGCTCCACGTACAGCCGCTCCACCGCCACGCACGTCTGGCCGCAGTTCATGAACGCGCCCCACGCCGCCCCGCGCACCGCCCGCTCCAGCGGCGCATCGGCAAAGACGATCATGGCGTCGTGCCCGCTGAGCTCGAGCGTCGTCGGAATCAGCCGCTTGGCCGCTTCCTCCTGGATGCGCCGCCCCGTGGCTACGGAACCGGTGAAAAAGATGTAGTCCGGGCCCGCTGCCACCAGCGCTGCGCCCACCCGCCCGTCACCGTGGGCCACTTGGACGACGCCCGCGGGCAGCTCGGCTTGCGCGAACAGGTCTTCGATCAGCCGGCCCACCGCCGGGGTGACCTCCGATGGTTTCAGAATCACCGTGTTCCCGGCGGCCAGCGCGGTGACCACGGGGATGACGGAAAGCTGAAAGGGGTAATTCCACGGCGAAATGACGAGGACGACGCCGCGAGGGCGATATTCCACATACGACGTCTTCCCGAAGAAGAAAACCGGCGTCGGCATGCGCCGCCGGCGCAACACGCGCGGGGCGTGCTTCTCCAGCCAGGCCAAGGTGTCAAGTACGGGCAACAGTTCGGTGGTCATGGCCTCGAACGCGGGCTTGCCCGTGGCCTCGGCGATGACCCGGGCGAGTTCCTCCAGCCGCTCCACGACGAGGAGCCGGAGACGCGCGAGCACGCGCACCCGCTCACGCGGCGCGGTGATCCCCCACGCGGCAAAAGCCGCGCGGGCCCGCTCGTACAAGGCCGAGACGTCGGGCAGCGGTGTCTCGGTACCCAGTGCGGGCCGCCGCTCC
>Ga0079224_100013658_pt1 | contig 11315 bp, 14 predicted proteins | sample Stecom2015_FD_80414 | JGI IMG/M metagenome (GOLD analysis project Ga0079224, IMG submission 80414) | Agricultural soil microbial communities from Utah to study Nitrogen management - Steer compost 2015 | ecosystem: Environmental > Terrestrial > Soil > Agricultural land | place: USA: Utah...
GAGGCCGGAGAATAAATAGCTTCTATTTTAAACAAATTCAAAGATGATTGATTAATTTCAGTCATCTTTTTTTATTTTCTATCCTAGGCCTTATTGTGATGCGGCCAAGAATCAACGGCAAAAACAACGTGCAAAATCCGTATTCGAAAGCTTATCCTGCGTGAAGAGATTAACTTTTAGAGTTATTTTTAGCCATAAAAAAAGCAGGAAGATTTCGTTCCTCTTCCTGCCACGTTTTTACTTTCTTTTATAAGGCTTATTCTTTTGTAGGCGGAACAAAGCTTTCGCCTTCAGTGGTTCGTTCTATGTCTAGGGACTTATTGTCAGACGGACTTTGTTCAAGACCTGCCGAATCTACTCCAAAAAACTGCATAATATCAGGAGGGTTCACAATTTGTTTCGTAACATTTCCCATTATTGCAATGGGTTGTGAGATAGCCATATCATTTTTTTGGATGATCTTTATCCAGTCGTGATCATCAAATTCATCAGTGTCATTAACTTCAAAATCCAACTGTCTTTTATCCACTAAGTCGCCTATCTTCACTTTGAGCTCTTTGGCTATTTCAGCCCACTGGGTATCAGAAACCTTTGTTTTTGAAATATCGATAGACAAGTAAGGTTTGTCAATTCCGGTGAGATAGCCCAAAGTTTGTCGTCCCACGCGGGTATTGCTACTGTAGATTAAAGTCAGTTGATTTTTGTCCCTTGCAATAACTCCCATATCTTCATCCATAATTAAAAAGTTTTCATTTTTCCTTTTTGTTTCTGTAGCTGTGTACGCAATTCCTCCATTACTTTTGCAACGGATGCTTCAAAAGAATTGGTTGATTGCTCGGCAAAAATGGCCTGTCCCGGCACATTTAAACGAACACCGATTACTTTCCGACCTTCCGGATCGCGGGCATTTTCTTTTTTAAAATAAACGTCGGCATTGACGATGAAATCATATTTAGACTGGAGTTTATCTAATCTTTCTGAAATAAAAGTTTCCAATCTTTGGCTTGCGGCCACATCGTGATACTGAAAAGTAATGTTCATAAATTTCTCGTTTTAGTTATCAGTTTTAAAGATACGATAGCAAGAAATCCATTCCAAACTTTTCGGATAGATTTACGAAAATCTATAGAGATTGTTGAGATTTATCAGGTATTGCAATAGAGAAAATGACTCCGCCAAGCAAAGAAGTTGCAATTATACCCAAAGACAACCATTCGTTAAATTCCACGTGATGAGATAATATCATTTTTACACCCACAAACGCCAGAATGACTACTAAGCTGTAATTGATAAACCGGAATTTTGTGAGCATCTGTGAAATCAAGAAATACATAGAACGCAGTCCTAATATTGCCAAAATGTTAGAACTAAAAACAATGAAAGGGTCTGTAGTAATAGCTAGAATGGCAGGGATACTATCCAGAGCAAAAAGAATGTCTGTCAACTCAATTATGACCAAAGCCATAAACAGCGGAGTTGCTGCACGTACTCCCATTTTTTTTATGAAAAACTTATCTCCATCCATGATGTAAGTTAAGGGGAAGATCTTTTTCATGAGTTTAAACATCTTTGAAGACTTTGGATCAAATGATTCTTCTTTATTCCGAAGCATTCGGAAGGCCGTAATGAGCAAAAAGACACCAAATACATAAATGATCCAGTCAAATTTGTTTATCAGCGCCACACCAAAGAAAATCATTAAAGCCCTGAAAACAACTGCACCGGCTATTCCCCAAAAAAGCACTTCATGTTGATACTTGGGTGGAATGGCAAAAGATGAAAAAATAACGGCAATCACAAAAACGTTGTCAATACTAAGGGAGAGCTCTACAAAATATCCGGTTATGTATTTCAACACTGCCTGATTGGGCGAAAGGTTGGTAGGATTATCAATGTAACCATGTGAAAACAACCAGTAAATTACACCCGAAAAGGCTAATGCGAGCACAAACCAAATGGATGTCCATATTGCTGCCTCCTTCGTTTGAACCACGTGAGCTTTTCTATGAAAAACCCCTAAATCCAATGCAAGAAAAATAACAATGAAGAAAACAAAGGTTGCCCAAACTAACATAGAGGTAGGAAATTTTGACAAATGTAGTGCAAATAAGAAAGAATGATATTAGGGAATTGTTAAGAGTATGAACGCGTTAAATGTTTTCAAAATAGGGAAGAGGCCTCGTTTAACTTTTTAATTTCGTAATACAATTCAGATCAAGATATGCTAGAAAAAATAACCAATCATCATTATCCCATCGTCGATACCATAAAGAACAGATGGAGTCCTCGAGTGTTTTCCGATAAACCGATAACCCAAGAAGATGCGTTAAGTCTTCTGGAAGCCGGTAGATGGGCGCCAAGTTCGGGGAATATGCAACCATGGATTATTCTGTGGGGAATCAAAGGGACAAAGATGTTTGACCGGATTTTCAGTTGTTTAGATGATTATAATCAACAATGGGCAGGAAATGCTCAAATGCTATGGTTAAATGGATATCGGAAGAAGATGCCACATCGGGATCTGGAAAATTTTCACGCACTTCATGACCTGGGATTATTTATGGGGAATGTGCTTCATCAAGCTGCTCATATGCACATAGCAGTACATCAAATGGCCGGCGTGAAGTATAAAGATGCTTTAGAAGAATTTGATATTCCTGATGATTATCATATTGCTACAGCTGTTGCTTTTGGATATTATGGTGGTGATCCAACCATTTTACCTGAGAAAATGGAATTACAAGAAATGGAAAGAGAGCAAAAAAGAAAATCAATAACAGAATTTGCCTTTAACGGCAATTTTAAAAAAGAATAAGCTATGGAAAAAAAGAAAGAGCATGCCGATTTTCAGAACGAGTACGATCGATCATCAAATATTGGTAAAAAACCCGGAGAGGATCGGCTAAAAATTAAAGGCGACGGTGACCTTAAGCTGAAAAAAGATAAGGACATGAAAAAAGAAGAAGATAAAGAAATCATTTCCGACATCCTTGATGATATCAGTAGAAATGATGAAGAAGAGGAATGAAAAGCCATCCGCGTCAAATAATAACTGATAGAGAGAGAGGAATACAGAGAGACCTTTTAGCGGTTTCTTTTTACTCCTATTTTACATAATATAAATTATAAGAGAAATTCTTTTGTTGTTGGAGTGCCCGGGAGCTGATCTAGATCATAAATTAAGATCCGGCACCTATATATATTGCGCGCTTGATCAAACCATCCAATGATTATGAATTCCCTCACTAAAATAGATTTTGTATCTGAAATAAATAAACTCCGAAAGGAAAAAAACACTGTAATTCTTGCTCATTATTATCAGGATCCGACCATTCAAGATATTGCAGATTTCGTGGGTGACAGTTTAGAACTTTCTAAAAAAGCTGCTGCTACAGATGCCGATATAATTGTTTTTGCCGGAGTTCATTTTATGGCCGAGACCGCTAAAATTCTTAATCCTTCTAAAAAGGTTTTAGTTCCGGATATGAATGCCGGTTGTTCCCTAGCAGACGGATGCCCTCCGGATTTGTTTCGCGAATTCAAAGCACAATATCCGGATCATTATGTGGTGACATATATCAATTGCTCTGCCGAGGTGAAAACTTTGAGCGACATTGTTTGTACCTCCTCCAATGCGGAGAAAATTATTAATTCCATCCCAACAGATCGACCAATAATTTTCGCTCCGGATAAGAACCTCGGAAAATATTTGATTAAAGAAACCGGACGAGATATGGTATTATGGGATGGCTCATGTATTGTTCATGAGGCTTTTTCCATTGAAAAACTACTGGATTTGATGAAATTACATCCCGACGCGAAAATTGTAGCCCATCCGGAATCGGAAGCTCATATTTTGAAGGTCGCTCATTTTATCGGATCTACCTCTGCCATCCGAAATTTTGTAATGAACGATAAAGGACATTCCTACATCATTGCTACCGAAGCAGGTATTTTACATAAAATGGTTTCAGAAAATCCGGGTAAGCTTTTAATACCTGCTCCTGCAAAGGAAGATAATACTTGTGCTTGCAGTGAATGCGCATTTATGAAACTCAATACCTTGGAGAAAATTTACAAGTGTCTGCTAAACGAGTCTCCGGAAATCCATATTCCATCCGGAATAATTGAGGAGGCTCTTCTTCCTATTCAAAGGATGATGGCTATGTCTTAGTCCTCCGGTGGATATCCGTGGATTTCTTCAAAAATTTCATCAAAATTAGCTCGGAGATGCGTGCGTAGTTTCTGCTTATAATCGTCTTTTAACCAACTCCGGAAATTGTGCGTGCTTCGGCTAATGCATTTACAGTATTTATCAATACGGTCATCAATGTCTTCTTCCAGAAGTTTTGCCAGCTCCAGTGCGTCATAGACATCTTCACTGTTTTCCGTGCAAATGTAGGCATGTTGTGCCATGGATCTCTCCAGTATTAACTTGGTGGATTCGCCTGACATTCTCACTTGTTCATAGGCCTCCCCTATGTTAAAATACACATCTTTGGACCGGCTAAACTGAGCTCTAATTTCATCAGGCATTTCATACCTAAAGTCACTTTCAAGTTCTTCATCACTAAGCAACCTGTCCATATAATAATCCGGATATCTAAAAATAGATTGCCAATCTATGGGAGCATCCCAGGGACCAAATCTTTGATAATTGTTCCCTAGATCTATCACTTTAAAGGAGGACTTATTATTTAAGATTCTGGATCCTCTTCCAATCATTTGAAAGTATAAGGTCAATGACCGGGTGGCGCGGTTCAATATAATGGTGTCAATTGTAGGTTCGTCAAAACCTGTAGTAAGGATACTAACAGAAGTAAGAATGGCATCGGGAGTTCTGCGAAACCAATCCAGAATTTCTTTTCGTTGATTTTTAGTAGCTGTATTATCTAGGTGTTTCACCGGCAAGCCCGCGGCTCTTAAATGGTAATATACCTGGATTGAAGTATTAATCCCATTGTTGAATATAAGCGTTTTAGTTCCCTTTGCATGAGCCATGTAGGATGAAAGAAGTTTATCTAACATCCCCGCGCCGGAGTATAAATCATCTGAGGATTTTACTGTATAATCTCCATGTGGTCCAATTTCCAAAGAAGTGAGTCCCAAGTTATAGGAATGTACTTCTACTTCTGCCAAAAATTCGTTATCAATTAAAGCGCGTATGCTCTCCCCTACTATCAATTCATTATAATTGTCTTTCATCGGCAAGTTCCTATTAGAGCTTAAAGGTGTTGCCGTCACGCCTAGAATAAACGAATTTTCAAAGAATTTAAACAGTTTTGTAAAAGAATTGTAGTGGGCTTCATCTATAATTACCAGACCTACACCGGAAATATCAAGTTTATCCTCATTAAGCCTGTTATTCAATGTTTCCACCATGGCTACAAAACAACTGTATTGATCCTGGTCATCAAGGTTTGCTGTACTGTTTACCACTTTATTAACTACTCCGAAGCTGGTCAGCATCTCTGAAGTTTGTCTGCAAAGCTCAATGCGATGCGTCATTACAAGCACCTTTTTCTGATGAATCTTCAGGTACTGTCTTACAATTTCTGAGAAAATTACGGTCTTTCCTCCGCCTGTAGGTAGCTGATAAAGCAGGTGATAGTCGTCGGGAGCTGTTTCAAATTTTTCAAATATTTGCTCAATGGCTCCTTTTTGATAATTGTATAATTCTTTGTCTGTTTTTTTATCCTGTACAGATAGGTTAATTTCTAATTCAGTCATTTATTCTTCCTTCTTCTTTTTTGTGGGGTTTGCAAAATTACATGGAATAAGAGGTTCTACCATAGCATAGAGCAATAAATATTCCGAAGAAGAATATGAGAAGTTATATTTCTTCTTCGGAATGGATAGTAAATGAAATAGTATTATCTCTTCTTAATTCTCATCGGCAGAGGGTCCATAGATGCCCGGAACAGGGATATCCAAAAGTCTTAGATAAACAGATAGTTGCCCGCGATGGTGTATAAAATGGTTTGTCAGAACGCTCCGGATGAAGGCAATCCGAGGCAATTTTGTGATGACATAAGTTCCTTTTTTAAAAGTAAATTCTTCCAGCCAGAATTCTTTTTCTTTCTGATTCATGGCTTCCAAGTTTCTTTTGACTCCCTGAGCCAAAATGGTATTGAGATGTGAAAAATTATCAAATTCCAAAGGTTTGTAATCTGTCTGAAAATCATAAACGTTTTCTACTATTGCATTATTAAACCAGGTTTGAAGTTCCACTACGTGCGATGCCAGTTCCCCCAGTGACATCGATTTTGTGTGTGGTTTCCAACCCTTTTTATCATCGGGTAAAGCGGCTATAATCTGTTGCGTTTTTTCAAGCTCAGAAAGGTATTCGTGACTAAGATCAAGAACTGTATTTTTCATAGTGTATTTCATTTTTTGAGAATGTGAATATAACCCTTTTTTAAAGAATACAATAGATTTCAAATTCAGAGGGACAGTTTTCTTAAAATATTTTACAATTGATAAGCGATCTATTATTTAATTGCTAAACATATATTAAAGTGCATTTTACGCATCTGAAAAACATGTTTTTCCTATTATCTTTACATCAAATATAAAACACAAATTATGAAAAAGAGAGTAGGACTAATAGCAGGAATAGGATTGGCAGCAGCAGGTGCTTATGCGTTTTGGAAATACAGAAGCATGAGTGCAGAAGAAAGAAAAGAATTCAAAGAAAAAGTGAATGCCACCGGGAAGAAAATCAAAGATCGCGTTAGCAAGGCAGAGGACTCAATTTCCGACAAGTATGAGGAGCTAAAAGGAAAAGCTTCTAAAAAGTATGAAGAAGTGAAAGACAAAGCCTCTGAAAAGTATGATGAATACAAAGACAAGGCGAAGAGCGAATACGAAAAAGCCAAATCCTAATTTTCCGAAAGCACTTAAGCATTAAAAAATCCCGACATTGCAATCGGGATTTTTTTATCTTACACATCTACCTCCAATAATTATTTGCTGTGGCAATAGTCGCAAACTCAGTTGCTACCACCTGACCTATAGCAATAAGCAAGCCGGCATCTTCAGCATAATCCGGACGTAGTTTGTCGCGCATGGCGGCATCCGGTTGTGTTACCTTGATTACAAGACGCGCCATTTTCACTGCAAGCTGTCTCCCTTCTTCAGGGGTTTTTGTAATTAAAGAATTGCCGGGGACCATTTGTACTTCGTCAGCCATAATAAAAAGTTTTAAGATTAGAATATCCGAATATAAAACCTTTTTTAATAAACTTCAATTTATTTCATAAGACTGAACGATTTGGATTCCCGATTCCCGCATCTCGGCTTTCTGTTTTTCCAACTCGGAAGGGTTTAGTGACCGTGAAGCATCTTCAATAAAAAAACAAGCAAAACCTTCTTTAAAAGCATCAAAAAGAGAATAATAAACACAGATGTCAGCTGCCAATCCGCAGAGGTATATTTGTGAAAATCCTTTTTCTTTCAGATATCCGGCTAATCCTGTCGATTTTAAATGTCCGTTATCAAAAAAGGCACTGTAGCTATCAATATTTTTATCGGTTCCTTTTCTGAAGATCGTTTCCCATTTTTGAGTATCCAGGTCGGGATGAAAATCTGCTCCTTCGGTGTTTTGTACACAATGATCCGGCCAGAGGGTCTGCTGTTTTCCATGAATCTCTATAACATCAAAAATGTTTTTTCCGGGATGGTTAGATGCAAAACTTACGTGATCCTTAGGATGCCAGTCTTGAGAAGCAACAATCAGATCAAATTTGGGTTGTATTTTATTGATAACGGGAATAATTTGATCGCCTTCAGGAACAGGAAGTGCACCATAGGGCATAAAATCATTCTGAGCGTCAATAACTATTAAAGCTTTCATTTCATTACATTTTATGAGACATAGCCAATTTATCTCTAATTTCTTTTAATTTAGGACTCAATCCGATTTTATAAATATGTGGATTTTGGAACCGTTTGTATTCTTCCGGTAGTTTTCTCAATCTTTCTTTAGAGTATGCCACAATTTCAGAAACAGACTGTGGTTCAGACACTCTCCTACCCTTCGCCATAACTTTTGATAACAAGGGTTCGTGTTCAAATTCTTTCAAACTTAATTTTTTTCGATTATCAAACGGATGTTCCATAAGGGATATGTTTTCTTCGTCAAAAAGTGCAATAGCATCGGCACCATAAAAATTACCGTGCTGATCAATCATTCGGAACACCTGTTTTTGGTGAGGCAGAGAAATTTTCTCAATGTTTTCTGATAATTTCATCCGTGGTTCTCCGTTATATTCGGACAATTTGTACACTCCTCCCAGGGCCGCATCCGGATTTCCCGTCACTAGGTTTGTTCCCACACCATAAATATCAATAGGCGCACCTTGTTCTTTTAGACTCTTGATTACATATTCGTCAAGTTGATTGGAGGCTACAATCTTTACATAATCCAAACCTTCCTTATCAAGCATGCTTCGGGTTTTTTTTGCAAGATATGCCAAATCTCCACTATCCAGCCGAACTCCGAGCAGCTTTTCACCTCTAGCTTCCATCTCTTTGGCAACTGTAATGGCATTGGGGATTCCGCTTTTTAATGTATTATAGGTATCCACAAGAAACACGCAATTTTTTGGCCTTATTTCAGCAAATTCTCGAAACGCCTCCAGTTCGTCTTGATAACTCTGAATAAACGAATGCGCCATAGTCCCTGAGCAAGGAATGTTATAATCTTCTGCCGTTTTCACATTACTTGTACTGTCAAAACCTCCAATTATTGCTGCTCTTGTAGCATAATATCCACCGGTAGCATGAGCGCGTCTCAATCCCATATCCAGGAGCACTTCTGTAGATGCACTGTGTCTAATTCTATTGGCTTTGGTTGCAATGAGTGTTTGAAAATTCAGAATATTCAATAGAACGGTTTCAATAATTTGAGCCTCAATAATATTTGCTTCCACTTGTAGGATGGGCCTATTCGGGAAGAGAATGTCTCCTTCCCTGCTTGAAAAAATAGATCCGTTGAATCGGAAATTTTTTAAATATTCTAAAAACTCGCGACTAAAATCATGTTGTTCCAGATATTCTATATCCGATGAGGTAAATCTTAAATTTTCAATTATGTCCAATATGTCTTCGAGCCCGGCAAAAATTGTAAATCCGCCTTCAAAGGGATTGGTTCTATAGTAATAATCAAATACTGCGCTGCTCTCGGGTTTTTTATCAAAATAAACCTGAGCCATAGTGAGCTGGTAAAGATCTGTATATGTTGCTGATATTTTCAAGATGTAAATTTTTATGGAATCTTTAATACAGAAGTAAAGAAAGGATGATTCATTTTTATTTCCGTGCTCACGAAGTTAATAGTATTTTTGCAAACTTACGAGCCCTATGGCTTTCCGTAATAAAAAATGAAGAACTACAGTTATGACATCTACTGACCTAATGAAAGACCTTAGTGCGCGGTTAGTCGCCTTAAGGCAATATCTTTGACATAGAAGGCAAGAAAATAGAAATCACCAACGACGAAGAGAAAACCTTTGATCCTAATTTTTGGAATGATTCTCAGGCTGCAGAAGCGTTTATGAAGGAACTTCGAACCAAAAAAAAGTGGGTAAACGAATATGAAGCTGCGGTGTCCCTATTTGAAGAGGCACAAATCATTGATGAGTTTTTGGACGAAGGAGAAGCTACGGAAGAGCAGCTTGAAGTGGCTCTAAAACATGCGCAAGATGCCATCGAATCTTTGGAATTCAGAAATATGCTGAATAAAGAAGGAGATGACTTGAGTGCCGTTTTACAAATTACAGCCGGTGCCGGCGGTACAGAGAGTTGTGACTGGGCCAGCATGCTGATGCGCATGTACATTATGTGGGCAGAAAAACATGGATACAAAGTTTCCGAATTAAACTTTCAAGCCGGAGATGTTGCCGGAGTTAAGACGGTGACATTAGAAATTGAAGGAGACAAAGCTTTTGGTTGGTTAAAGGGCGAAAACGGAGTCCATCGATTGGTTCGGATTTCTCCGTTTGACAGCAATGCGAAAAGGCATACAAGTTTTGTGAGTGTTTATGTTTATCCGCTAGTTGATGAGACCATTGAAATCGAAATCAATCCTGCCGATATTTCTTGGGATTTTGCCCGCAGTAGTGGTGCCGGAGGACAAAACGTAAATAAAGTAGAAACCAAAGCAATCCTCACCCACCACCCTACCGGAATTATCATTCATAATAGTGAAACCAGAAGCCAGTTAGACAATCGCGAAAAAGCCATGCAAATGTTGAAATCTCAATTGTATGAAATCGAACTTCGAAAACGAATGGCACAACGCGCCGAGATTGAAGACAACAAAATGGCTATAGAATGGGGATCTCAGATAAGAAATTATGTGTTACATCCGTACAAACTTGTCAAAGATGTACGCACCGGAGAAGAATCCACAAATACTGACGATGTTTTGGACGGAGAGATTGATGCTTTTTTGAAGGCGTACTTAATGATGTCCGGTCAAAAAGAAAAAAATGACGGCCTTTAAATAAATATACAATGACAATCATTTATCATAATCCCCGGTGCAGCAAATCAAGGGAAACTCTTGCTCTTCTAGAAGACAGAGAAGAGGAATTTAAAGTAGTAAAATATCTTGAAAATCCACCATCTGCGGAGGAACTTAGAGAGATTGTAACACTTTTAGGCATAAAGCCCATTGATCTTGTTCGCACTCAGGAGGAAGTATGGAAAACACGTTTTGCACAAATGCCTCTTTCTGATGACCAAGTTTTGGAAGCTATGGCAAGTCATCCCCGACTGATAGAAAGACCCATTGTAATAAAAGGCAATAAAGCTGCCATAGGACGCCCGCCACAGAAAATAATTGATATTCTTTAAATCTTAATTACATCAAATACAGAGCATTAAAGGAGATGTGATTTCTTAACAGAATTTTGTTTACTTCTCTTTAAACTTTTGCTATTATATCAAGTCAAATACATTTAACGAATCAAACTAATAAACTACATGAGATTCATATTCACAACCTTCTTATTTTTTTTCACTTTTGTTTTAGCAGCACAACCCCCACAAAAACGTATTACAATTAAAGGAACCGTTCTCGAGAAAGACAGTGATTTTCCTCTCGAATATGCAACCATCTCGTTTACCAATTCCAAAGGTGAGATTGTCACCGGAGGTGTAACTGATGTGAACGGAAAATTCTCAATAGAAGTCCCTGCAGGAACTTATGATGTGAAATTTGAGTTTATTTCCTATCAAACTCATGTTTTAAGAAAACAAAACCTCACTAAAGACACTACTTATCCCACGGTTTATCTTGCTATGGATGC
>Ga0079224_100013659_pt1 | contig 11314 bp, 9 predicted proteins | sample Stecom2015_FD_80414 | JGI IMG/M metagenome (GOLD analysis project Ga0079224, IMG submission 80414) | Agricultural soil microbial communities from Utah to study Nitrogen management - Steer compost 2015 | ecosystem: Environmental > Terrestrial > Soil > Agricultural land | place: USA: Utah...
AACACCAGCGCATTTGCAAGCGTACCGGTCCAATTGCCTTGGGCCGGGTGGACCACCATACCCGGAGGCTTGTTGACTACCAGCAGACTTTTGTCTTCGTAGACTATATCCAAGGCGATATTCTCAGGGATCACCTCCGTATCTCTTCTGGGCTTGTCCATGAAGACCTGGATATCATCGAGCGGCTTGATACGATAATTGGATTTGATCGGCTTGCCATTCACCAAAACCGTCTCATTTTCGATGGCTTGCTGCACCTTGTTGCGGGCAACATGGGCAATCTTCTCTGTCAGAAACTTATCAATCCGCACCTGGGCTTGTCCTTTGTCCACCACAATCCGATGGCGCTCAAACAATTCCAACTCGTCCTCCTCAAACTCTTCTTCGGGTTGTTCACTCATGGCGCAAAAATAGAAGGATGTCGCTTAACTTTGGCAAAACTCTTTGAATGCTTATTGCTCAGCCTGTTTCTGTCCGACATCTTTCCGATTCTCTTTTGTCAGAAAAAAGAGTTCGGCTCGCCGTCCTGAGGCTGGATCAGATTCATCATACAGTCTCCGGCAACAAATTTTTCAAACTCAAGTACAACTTAGAGGAGGCGAAAAAGCTAGGAAAAAAGCTCATCTTGACCTTTGGAGGCGCATTTTCCAATCACATTTATGCAACAGCATCGGCGGCAAGGGCCGAGGGTTTTCAAAGTATTGGGATCATTCGAGGAGAAGACGGGGATCTGACAAATCCAACATTGCTCCACGCCAGAAAGACGGGGATGAAGCTCCATTTTGTGGACAGAGAAAGCTACCGTGATAAGAATTCTCCAAGGTTTCTCGAAAAACTGAGAACGCTATTTGGCGACTTCTACCTGATTCCCGAGGGAGGCACAAACGGATTGGCGATCGCCGGGGCCCTAGAGATTTTGACTGAAGTATATTCCTCGTATTCCCATATCTGCGTGTCTATTGGCACGGGAGGAACCTTTGCGGGATTGGCAGGAAGCATCCAAAAACATCAAAGTTTGATCGGATTTTCATCCTTGAAAGGCGAATTCATCCGAAAAGAAATGGATGAGCTCATAGTCTCACACCGGATCAACCCGCAGGGTAAATCGGAGATTCGAACTGACTTTCATTTCGGTGGGTATGGGAAAGTCAAACCGGAATTAATCGAGTTTATGGGATGGTTCTATTCCACATTCCAAATCCCGCTCGAGCCAATCTACACCGGCAAGATGGCTTTCGGAGTTTGGAATCTGATCCAGAAAGATCACTTTCCACCGGGAGCTCATATTCTGATGATCCACACGGGAGGACTTCAGGGCAATGCAGGATTTCTCAAACAAACTGGCATTGATCTGCCTGTCATTTGACCGTGAAAAAATCCTCAGACTCTTGGGGATGGATTGCCAGCACATTAGCAGAGACGAGCCTGACCAAGGTTTTCGAGGCCAGAAACCGGGGTATCTTGGCGAGTTTTGAGAATTCGTTCAGCGTGATCTTCCCGCTCTCTCCGAGTGCTTTCATCAGAATCTCCTCCTTCCAGCCATAGGTAAAGATGGTGTCCTTTGGCACCCGCCCTTTTCTTAATACCTCCCAGACCTCTCTGCTGGCTTGAACATTCCTGTCATGGACGCGGACAAAGGCTTGCTTCCGATCCTTGTCCCGCAAATAATGTGGGCGATCAGAACTCTTTGGAATGCGAAAAATTGCAACTCCTTTTTTCTCCGAAAGTTTCACTGAAAAAATCTCCACCGCCAAAGGAGGAAAAATCAACTCCCGAACAGCTCTCTCCATCACAAAGATCTCCTCCTCGATATAGCGCTGCCCGCTTACTGTACCATCATCATCGACACCAATCAAGAGATCGCCGCCCTCGGTATTGGCAAAGGCAATCACTTCACGGACAATCTTCTCGGGGAATGCCGCCTTTTTCTTGAATTCTATCTTCAGGCCCTCACCTTTTGCGGCCAAGGCTTTCACCTCCTGAAGGGTCATAGTGTCTAATTGTTGTATTTCTATCAATTGCCAAGGGGCCGATTCATCTCCGCTAAGCGGGATTTCTGCGCTTGCCACTCATCTCTGAGTCGGGCTGCTTCCATAAAGTTGAGCTCTTTGGCAGCCTTCTCCATCAGTCTCTGCGTCTGCTGGATCAGCTTCTCCAACTTGTCTTTGCTCAGATATTGGACAACCGGATCAGCGGCCATATCTGCTTCACCCGGCATTGGCTCTGCATAGAATTTCGCACCTTTCTTGGAGTCGGCCACTTTGGTCTGTCCCATGATTTTGTCTCTGGACTTGATCACCGTGGTCGGGGTGATGCCATGCTCGGCATTGTACTCGATTTGAAGCGCGCGTCTCCGCTTAGTCTCATCGATCGCCTTTTGCATAGACTCGGTGATCTTGTCAGCATACATGATCACACGGCCTTCGGAATTTCTCGCTGCCCGACCGATGGTCTGTACGAGTGAGCGTTCATTTCGCAAAAACCCTTCCTTGTCTGCGTCCAGGATCGCTACCAAGGATACTTCCGGAAGATCCAACCCCTCTCTCAGCAGGTTGACGCCCACCAACACATCAAAAATGCCCAATCTCAACTCGCGCAAGATCTCCACCCGATCCAGCGTCTTTACCTCTGAGTGAATGTAGCGGGACTTCACACCGGCTCGCTCCAAGAATTTCTGTAATTCCTCCGCCATCCGTTTGGTCAGAGTTGTCACCAAAACCCTTGCGTCTGTCTTGATCGTCTGATCGATTTCTTCCAACAGATCATCGATCTGGTTTTGACTCGGACGAACTTCGATGGTAGGATCCAAAAGTCCAGTCGGCCGGATGATCTGCTCGACCACTACCCCCTCAGTCAGCGCCAGTTCGTAGTCTGCTGGTGTAGCGGAGACATACACGGTCTGAGGTGTCATCTGCTCAAACTCCTCAAACTTCAACGGTCGATTGTCCAAAGCAGAAGGTAGTCGAAAACCGTAATCGACCAGATTGACCTTTCGTGAGCGGTCCCCACCCCACATCGCCCGAATCTGCGGGACTGTCACGTGGCTCTCGTCGATCACCATCAAGTAGTCATCCGGAAAATAATCCAGCAGACAGAAGGGCCTCATGCCGGGCAGCCTTCGGTCAAAGTACCGAGAGTAGTTTTCCACTCCGGAGCAATACCCCAGCTCCCGGATCATCTCCATGTCAAATTCCGTTCGCTCTTGCAGGCGCTTGGCCTCCATGTATTTTCCTTCTTTTTCGAAGAAATTCACCTGAGCCACCATGTCATCCTGAATTTCACTGATAGCGGTATTGATCGTATCTCTGCCTGTTACAAAGAGATTTGCCGGAAAGATCGAGATGATCTTCTCATCAGAAAGCTTTTTGCCAGTCGACGGCTCTATCCGCTGGATGGCTTCGATCTCGTCTCCCCAGAAGAAAATGCGGTAGGCAAAGTCTGCATAGGCGACGAAGATATCCACTGTGTCTCCCTTCACCCGAAAAGTCCCATGTGTCAGATCGAGTTGTGTGCGGCTATAAAGGATATCCACCAGCTTGAATAGCAACTGATTTCTCGGGATGCGATCGCCTTCCTGTAGTCGAATGACGTTTTTGCCAAACTCTGCAGGATTGCCGATGCCATAGATACAGGAGACGGAGGCCACCACGATCACATCTCTCCTGCCGCTGAGCAAGGAAGAGGAGGCGCTGAGACGCAACTTTTCGATCTCCTGATTGATGCTCAGATCCTTTTCGATATAGGTGCCCGAGCTTGGGATAAAAGCCTCCGGCTGATAATAGTCGTAGTAAGAGATGAAATATTCCACCGCATTCTCGGGAAAGAACTGCTTGAACTCTCCGTAGAGTTGCGCCGCCAAGGTCTTGTTGTGGCTCAAGACCAGGGTGGGCTTCTGAGTCTGTTGGATCAAGTTGGCGACGGTAAATGTCTTGCCAGATCCGGTCACCCCAAGGAGCACTTGCGCAGGCTCGCCCGCTTGCACTCCTGCGGTAAGTTCCTTGATGGCATTTGGTTGGTCGCCGGTTGGTTGGTAATCTGAGGTCAGTTTAAAATCCATAGCTTTTCTTCCAATCCCAACACCGAATGCAGGGTAAAAGGTTTTTCAAAAATCCAAAATCACGCAGTTTTAAGGTTTCTGCTACCTAGATTATAATAGAGGTAGTTAGTCCGGAGGATAATCACCAAGAGCAGCGGAATCAAACTCGGGTGGAACGATTGCCAACCCAGGATCCAAAACACCACCGCGGCATCTGCCAAGATCAACGCAAAAAGCAAATACTTTCTCACCCAAGGTTGATTCGCTTTTTTCAGAAGCCCCCATACCAAAACCAGATGGCCGGGAAATGCCCAAAGGATGTTCCAATTCCACTTGGTAGAATGAATGTCCGACCCTATCCAGAGCGCCGTAAGCACGAGTCCGATGATTCCGAGACTTCCAAAAAGCACCGCATCGACAGCGACATAGAGTTTTTTCTTTTTGTTACCAATAAACGAAACCGCTGTGAAGATGATTGCCACCACCCAAAATATCCAGTAAGGATTCAGAGCCGCCATCTTTTCCTCCGAAGTTGGGAAATCTAAGATCACCCTGCTCTGCTTGACTAATGGACGGGAAGGGCCATCCCCTAGGATCTCTGCATTGGCAAAAGCCAACTCCATGTATGATGGCAAAAATTGCTCTTCCCAGGGAGTAGCATCGCGATCGAGCCGAGACCCAAGTGCGATGTCGATCCCCAGGTCAGACCAAGGCATATATAATACTTTTTCATCTATCAATTCACGAAAGGTCTTCTCCACAGGCAGCTGTGCTCCATCCTTCCAAACCAATTGATCCCCCAGAATCTCAGTTATTGCGTCACGAATCCTGGTAGCACAATTATCGAAGAAAAAGTCGTAGCGGTAATTGCGGTTTTCCGGAAAGTAATTGGTCTGCAAAAACTGGACGAGGTCGCGCGCCTGAGCATCATTCAGATCGAGTACCTGCTCCCTGACACTCCGCCCAAAGTAATCGTACTCGGAGATGAACCTGTCAAAGGTGCTCACTGAGAGGAAATAGTCCAGCCTGCCGCCCGCAAAATTCAACACGAAATTAGGGGCGCCGAAATCAAAGGTGCCGTAGTTATAAACCAGATCCTGTCCGGTCAATAGCTCCCGAACCCGCACCCCGCTATGGCCAAAAGAGGTATAGATTTCCTCGCCTTCATCACAGGTCAGCAGACTTATCTCATAAGTCTGAGCCCTGATAGGAACTAAAACTGTGAAAACCAGCAAAATAAATAGGCCAACTACTTTACTTTTAGATTTCATTTTTCTAAATTCTCCCACTTTTTTTCATCCAATTTTTTATGGATACTTTTTCTGGGCTGCTCTTTTTATGGATTTATTTTTCCCGCCGAATATACTGGTTATTCTTGGCAGTTGGAGGAGTCTGGCTAATTGTGGGCACAGCCTTGTCCCAAGAATTAAATGCCTACAAGACAATCGCAAGCGGCAATTTCCAGGACATGGCGATATGGGCCACATGGGACGGCCTTGCTTGGAATCCAGCCCTTGTAAAACCCGGTCAGGGCAATGATATCTACATCGACCAGACGCACACCCTCCTCCTAACGGGAAATGAAACGGTGAAAAACGTCTTTATCAACGCAGAAGTCAATGCATTCGAAAAGCTAAATCTGAACGGTTACAACCTTGATCTATACGGATCGCTACACGCTTTTTCAGGAGCAGCGCCGGGAATGCCCGCTAACGCTTGGAACAGCCAAAACTGGATCGGAAATTCTATCTCCAGTAGCCTGACTTTTAAAGGTACCTCACGCGTTCTAATCCAAAAAGACAGCTGGAGCGGTCAAACCACTCGAAGTCATTTTGCCGTGATCTTTGAACCCGATGCAGGGGAAATATTCATACTGGAAGCTCCTTTCAAGTCTCTTTCCTTCATCGTCAAGTCTGGCACTGTGCACCAGAAAATCGATACTTCTGTCATACCAAATGTGTGCAATACCTTATCATTCAACAATGAATCAACAATATATGGAGACGGACCATTTGGAGGTTTCAGCATTGAGCCGGGCGCAACTTTCCTGTCGGAATGCAATGCAAACATCCTTAACAGATCTACCAATGGCACCGTCAGTGCACTCAACTTCGAACTGCAAGAGGGAGGCACACTTATACTGGAAGGCCATGCCCCGCGGATAGAGGCGGCTAACGTCCATCTGAACGGGAAGGTGATATTCCGGGGCGGTACCTCCACCAAAACCTACCTCACAAGCTCCTACGCCGATGCTACTCCTCCGACGACAGTCCGGGATCTAGAAATTCAAGGCACCCACGATCTAACCCTACCCAATCAACTGACGCTGCTGGGGAATCTCGAAAAAAGCGGAACGGGTGATTTCCTATCGGCAAATACGAACTTGACATTGGAGGGTTCCGGCGATCAAGAAGTTCTGGGATTTCCCCTAGTCGTCAGTGACCTAATCTTAAATAAACCCGGCGGCAGTTTTTTTCCCAATTCAGATCTTACCGTCCAAAGAAATCTTTCGCTGCTGCAAGGAAGTATAGACCTGGAGGGAAATGAGTTCTCTTTCAACACTGGACTAGCTGGCGCATATAGCTACTCCGGTGGATCTTGGAGAAACGTCGGGCAATTAAACTATTACGGCATTCCTCCGACTTTGTACCCATCCAACGCTACGTTCCCATTTGAAGACACCCAGAACGGTGGCCTGCGCAAAGTCCAACTTCTGGGCACAACGTCGGGCGGGAACCTCAGCATGACGTTTACCGAGTTTGAAGGAGCCGAATACAATTCGGGATTCAACGACGTCGACAATATCGAGATTCTTTACCGTCTGTTCAGCTATTTCCAGTTTTCCAATCTCACCCCCAGTGCAGACCCGCTTGAACTGAGGATTTCCGCCCATCAATTGATCGTGGACAATGTGGACGACCTCAGGATAGTCGGCACCGGCTACGCTGCACCCGGATCCCATCTACCCGGACAAAATCCAGAATTATGGGCGAGGCGACAGCTCACTTTCGCAGAGCTTGCTGGGACGAACTTTACCGTCGGTAGCTTCCGCACCTTGACGGTACTGCCGGTGATCTGGATCGAATTAAGTTCGAAAGCTACAGACGGAGGAATCTTGATCCTCTGGAAGGTCGCTCACGAGGAAGCCGACGTATACTATGAAATCTACAGAAATGCGGATCCACTGGCTAACGAGTGGGAAAAAGTCGGCACAATCCCTTCAAGCGAACACCCAGAAGATATCAAGACTTTTCAGTTCCTGGACACGCGCTCTCCTTTCGAAAAAAGCTATTACCAGATCAGGCAGGTGAATGCCTCAGGAAATGAATCTTGGAGCGAGGTGGCGATGGCACTAAACTTCGGTGCATCGACTACTGCAGGACTGCTTATCTACCCAAATCCATATACTTCCGGTTCGCTGAATGTGTCCCTCCCCGCGGATATTGATAAAAAGGAAGCGTTATTGATCATTCACGATTCTCAGGGAAAGATTGTCTACGATGGCCAGTATGCGCGTACCGACCTCGCTTTCCTATTCCGAAATCTGCCCTCCGGACTATATCATGTGAGCGTCGTTTCAAAAGACCTCACGGTGTCCGGAAAGTTGATCAGGAAATAGAATCATTATTCTCCAAGCAGAAAGGCACTTTTCCACGATTTCCCTATCTTACCAGCCAACCCCTTCCTAACCTATGACCTTTGTAATCGTCATCCTAAGCATAGCGATCCTAGTGCTGCTGATCGTCTGGGCCAAGCTTAACCCATTTCTTGCCTTTCTAATCGCCTCCATCACTGCAGGTTTGCTCTTGGGCCTTCCGGCCGACCAAGTGGCCAAGTCCGTCCAAAAAGGAATGGGTGCCATGCTGGGAGACTTGGTCATTGTGATCGTGACCGGGGCCATGCTGGGCAAGCTCGTCTCCGAAAGTGGCGCTGCACAGCGCATAGCCGGCTTCCTAATGAAATTTTTTGGAGAAAAGTACATCACGTGGGCCATGGCCTTCACGGGCTTGATCGTCGGAATCCCGCTATTTTACAATGTCGGATTTGTCCTTTTGGTCCCTTTGGCGTTTACCGTTTCGTATCAATACAAGCTTCCGGCGGTATACGTCGGAATGCCGCTGCTGGCAGCGTTGTCCGTTACTCATGGATTCTTGCCGCCGCATCCATCTCCAGCAGCACTGGTAGCGCAGTTCGATGCCAACATGGGACTGACCTTGTTCTACGGTTTTGTGATCGCCATCCCTACGATTATCATTGCCGGGCCGCTTTTTGCGCCTTTCCTGAAAAACATTAAGTCTCAGCCGTTGAAGACGTTTCAGTCTGAAGCTAAGCCAGACCATGAGCTGCCTAGTATCGGCAATAGTATCTTCACCGCGCTGCTGCCGGTGATCCTGCTGATCGGGACGACGGCCTTGAGCCTGAATATATCTCAAGAGGATCCCTTGAGTCCGGTAGTTCGCTTCATCGCCGATCCGGGGGTGGTGATGCTGGTGTCTCTGCTCTATGCCACTTTTTCACTCGGGATACTGCGAAAAACAAACATGGAGACACTGATGGATATCTATACTGTCGCCACCAAAGACGTCTCCATGATTCTCCTCATCGTAGCAGGTGCCGGAGCGCTCAAACAGATCTTCACCGACACTGGGGTCAGTCAGACGATTGCTGAAAGCCTCCAGACGTGGGACATGCATCCGCTGATCCTCGCTTGGCTGATCACCGCTGTGATCCGCGTCTGCGTCGGTTCGGCCACGGTTGCGGGTCTGACTACAGCGGGGATCATCGCGCCCTTAGTGACGACGATGAATGTTGATCCAAACCTGCTAGTGCTTGCCATCGGTGCCGGAAGCTTGATGTTTTCGCATTTCAACGATGGAGGTTTCTGGATGTACAAGGAGTTTTTCAATGTGAGTATCAAGGACACGCTCAAATCGTGGTCCCTGATGGAGACTCTTGTCGCGGTAGCGGGACTCTTTGGAGTCCTCGTTTTGGATCTTTTTGTCTAATTTCAATCCAAAATTCACACAGATGAACACTCCTGAAACAAACTTTGCGAAGCTCGGACTGACGCTACCCCCCGCACCCAAACCGCTGGGTGTATACAAGCCCTGCCTCATCGATGGCAATTATCTCTACCTTTCCGGCCACGGTACTGTGCTCGAGGATGGCAGCTTGATCATCGGCCGAATCGGCACTGACCTGGACGTAGATCAAGGAAAATTGGCGGCGAGACAAGTAGGACTTGCCATGCTGGCTACAATCAAAGCAAATGTTGGCTCTTTGAATCGTATCAAACGCGTAATCAAAGTCTTGGGAATGGTCAATTGCACCCCCGACTTCCAGCGGCACCCTTTCATCATCAATGGCTGCAGCGAGCTTTTTGCGAGTGTCTGGGGAGATGAATACGGTATAGGAGTGCGATCCGCGGTAGGGATGGGCTCACTTCCGGATAATATTCCGGTGGAGGTCGAAGCTCTATTTGAACTTCATGACGAGATCTAAGGATCGACGAGGGTTTTGTAGGATTCGAAAAGACTCAGCAAATCCCGGACATAATTCACCGCGATGTGGCCTTTGGCAAAACCACTTTTGACAATGGGATCCCGATAATATTCGGGATCACTTTTTAAGTTTAGAAAGAAGGCCACATCCTCCCAGCTCCGGGTATTCTTCCCGTATTTAAGCGCCAGTCTCCAGGCATCTTCCACATGCCCTTGTCCGATATTATAGGAAGCCAGAATAAATCTGATTCGCTCCTTGCTGTCCGGTATCCGCTCCCTCCAAAACTTATCGAGATACTGAAGGTATTTTACGCCGCCTTCGAGGGACTGCACGGGATCATTGGCATCTGTCACCCCGAATCTCTGCAAGGTCACGGGCATCAGCTGGAGCAGCCCCTGTGCGCCTGCGTACGAGGTCGCTGATGTATCAAAGCCCGACTCTTTATATACCAAGGCTGCCAAAAGTCGCCAATCCCAGCCTAGCTCCCCCGCGCTTTTTTTGATGATATCATCGTAGACAGAGATCTTATTTCCTACCAGAGATGAAAACGAACTGTTGGATCTGTAGAGGGCATTTCGGGAATTCAAGAAATACTTCGAGTACAAGTCTGGGATGAAGCGCTTCTTCTTCTCGGTGAGCCAAGTGTTGATATGCTCCAGGAGAAGCGGCGAATTCTGCCGCGTAGCCCAACCTACCACACCGTTTTCAGAGACTTTTAGCGACACGTCCAAGCCATCATAATAGGTCTGATTGGACTTAGCTACGCTTCGATCGGCAACAGTCCACTTGATCTTTCCCTCTGCCACTTGATCTATCAGATTCTCTTCATGATCTTCTGATTCGATGATCGTAAATCCCAAATTGAGCGAATCTCTGATTTCATCCAGCTGAAGAGGGTATACAGTACCCTTTCTTACGAAAATCGTGTCTGCACCAATTTCGCTCCATTTTACCGCTTGACCCGGAGGCCTCTTGCCGACAACTACCGTGCTCCGGGTACCCAAATAATGGGTGAATGCCGCTCTTCGTTGCCGTCGATTCTTCCCCACATCAAGGTTCATGGCGACCAAGTCAACCTTTCCTGTCTCCAAAAAATCAAATGCCTCCTTGATGTCGCTCATCACCGTTAATTCCAATTGCACGCCGAGGGTTTTGCTCAGATCTCTGAGCAATTCAAATTCATATCCCATTCGTCGGCCCCGGTAGATGTAATAAGCCGTAGAGTTATTGTCCACCGCCACCCGAATGCTGCCGCGGATCTGAATGTCCGGTAAATCAAATATATAGGGGTGATGAAGTACTTCGTCAATGCGATTCTCCAAGAAGGTACACTGTACTCCTGAGACCAATAAAACTAAAGTACTGAATGCTGCAATGAGCGCTTTTTTCATTCCAAGGGGGAAATCCCCGGATGGTTCTAAGCCGCAATTTACAAACGCTATGCCAAAACAAAAACGAAGTGATTCTCAGAAAAAGCAAATAAAAAACGGAAGCATTGTCAGCTTCCGTCACCATCTCAATTACCTGGGAGTTGGAGATCCTCCATACTGTTGTCAAAGTAAATCTTGCCAGAGAGCGGCAGCAGCTCTATCTCCTGCTCTTTGATCTGGGAAATCGAAGTAATCAGCCTGTTTTTGCCGGTCAAGAGATTGACTTGCGCATCCCGGAATTCGAGCTAGGAGGCGATCCCCAGTCTAAATCGCTCCCAAGCGATCTCAGTGTTTTCCTTGGCAACCTGATAGTTTTTCCGCTCTATCTCCAGCAGGCGTAGATTGT
>Ga0079224_100013660_pt1 | contig 11314 bp, 9 predicted proteins | sample Stecom2015_FD_80414 | JGI IMG/M metagenome (GOLD analysis project Ga0079224, IMG submission 80414) | Agricultural soil microbial communities from Utah to study Nitrogen management - Steer compost 2015 | ecosystem: Environmental > Terrestrial > Soil > Agricultural land | place: USA: Utah...
CGCCGTCGGCATGGCGGCGCCGTTCGGCATCGACGCCGCCTTCTGGCCGGAGGCGAAGGTGACCGCCACCTACTCGCCGATCCGGGCGGTGGCCCTGCGGGCGATCGGCGGCCGCAAGGGCCGGCTGCCGACCCTGCGCGAGCGGTTCCGCCTCGACATCGGCAACGAGGAGCTCGGCCCGGAGCAGGTCTGGTTCGGCGAGGCCGAGGTCGAGCTGGCGCCGGCGGACACCGTGCGCGCCACCCTCGGCAGCTTCGTGCGCCGGTCGAACGGGCTCATCCGGTTCGACAGCGAGCGCTCGATGCTGCTCAACAGCGGCACCTTCGACATCCGCGGCTTCGACGCCGAGGTCGAGATCCTGCCGCGCGCGCCGGTCGGCGGCGGGGCGAGCTGGAGCTTCATCGACGCGGTGTCGGAGGAGCTCGGCACCGACTCGCTCGACTTCTTGCCGCGCCACCGCGGCTCGCTGTGGCTGACCGCGCGCCACCGGCGGATGGGCGGCACCGCGCGGCTGCGCATGCAGGGGGAGCAGATCGATCGCAGCGCCACCCTGCCGGCGCTGGTCCCGCCCGACCGCGCGCTGGTCGATCTCAGCGCGTGGGCCGCCCTGCCCGCCGACCTCACCGGCACCATCCGGCTCGACAACGCCCTGGGCGCCGACTACCAGATCCGCTCCGGCGTGCCGGCGCCCGGCCCCACCCTCTCGCTGTCGATCCAGGGCGAATGGAAGTGACGCGGGCGCCGCGGTAAGGTCGGGCCCGTGCAGGGGCCGTCCGACCTCACGCTCAGCCTGGGAGGCCACCGGCGCGACCTCGAACGGGGGCCGACGCAGCAGCCGGTGCTGGTGGTCGCCATGGAGTGCGACCGGCTGGCCAGCGGCTCGACGCGCCACGCGCTCGGCGGGGTGAGCGCGGTCCTGCTCGGGCGCGGCCGCGAGCGCACCGCCGAGCGGCGGTCGGGACCGGGCGGCCACGAGCTGGTGCTCCAGGTGCCGGACCGCTGGATGTCGTCGCAGCACGCGCGCATCGAGGCGAGCTTCGGCCGCTGGATCCTGAGCGACGCCGGCTCCAAGAACGGCACGGTGGTGGCCGGCGTGGCGACCGAACGCGCGGTGCTGCGCGACGGCGACCTCATCGAGCTCGGCCACACGCTGCTCCTGTTCCGCGAGCGGGTGCCGCTCTGGCCGGACGACCCGGTCGATCTGTCGATCGATCTGGCGGCGCTGGGCGCCCGGCCGCCCGGCCTGGTGACCCTGTCGCCCGCCTACCAGCGGGTGCTCGCCGAGCTCGAGCGCATGGCCGCCTCGACCATCCCGATCCTCCTGCTCGGCGAGAGCGGCACCGGCAAGGAGCTCCTGGCGCGCGCGGTGCACCAGATCTCTGGCCGGCGCGGCGAGCTGATCGCGGTCAACTGCGGCGCCATCCCGGACACGCTGGTGGAGAGCGAGCTTTTCGGTCACAAGAAGGGGGCCTTCTCCGGCGCCAGCGAGGACCGGCTGGGGCTGGTGCGCGGCGCCGACGGCGGCACCCTGTTCCTCGACGAGGTCGGCGATCTGCCCCTGGCGTCGCAGGCGGCGCTTTTGCGCGTGCTTCAGGAGCGCGAGGTGCTGCCGGTCGGCGGCAGCCGGCCGGTGCCGGTCGACATCCGGGTGGTGGCGGCGACCCACCGCGATCTGCCGGCGATGGTGGCGAGCGGCGAGTTCCGCCAGGATCTGTACGCGCGGCTGACCGGCTACACGGTGGCGCTGCCGGCGCTGCGCGACCGGCGCGAGGACATCGGCCTTCTGTGCGCCGCGCTGCTGGCGCGCCACGGCGGGGGCGATCTGTCCGCGCACCCGGGCATCGACGCCGCCGCGGCGCGCGCGCTCCTCACCCACGGGTGGCCGCGCAACGTGCGCGAGCTCGATAGCTGCCTGGCGGCGGCGACGGTGCTGGCCGGCGACGGGCCGATCGAGATCGAGCACCTGCCGCAGGAGGTGCGGGAGGGTCCGCGCGAGGCGGAGGGCGGCGCCGGAGCGGAGCCGGCCCCGGGCGGCGAGCCGGGCGCGGCCGTGCCGGGCGCGGAGGAGCCGGGCCGCGAGCTGTCGGACGAGGATCGGCGGGTACGCGACGAGCTGGTCGCGCACCTCACCGAGCACGCCGGCAACATCAGCGCGGTGGCGCGGGCGATGGGCAAGGACCGCAAGCAGATCCAGCGCTGGGTGAAGCGGTTCGGGATCGACCCGGGCCGCTACCGCTAGGGGCACGGCCGGCGCGGGGTGAACACGCGCGCCCTCCCGCGCGTCGACAGGGAGAGCGAGCGGGACAGGTGCGACGGGTGCGACAGGGGCGCGACAGGGGTGCGACAGCCTCGAGGTGCCCTCGCGCGACGAGCTTTCCGCGGCTTGCGCCGGCACGCCGGCTGCAACTGGGGCGCGCGGAGGTCGTCACCATGCAGCTCACCCGACTCGACAACGTTCTTCGCCGCAACCGCCAGAACCTCTTCCTCGACATCGCGCTGGGCGCCTTCCTGTTCGTGGCGATCGCCCTGACCGGGCTCACCGTCGGACAGACCCTGCCTCGCCTGGGCAGCGGCGCGGCCGCCGGATCGCCGGCGCCGATCGAGACGCGGACCGCCGCCCACCGGCCGGTGCCGTGCGCCGAGCAGGCCGACGCCGCCCTCGACCGCGCGCCGGCCGCCGGCCAGGCCGCCCCGCTCCTGGACGGCTCCCTGGCCCTGCCGGTCGCCCCGGCCGACGACGAGCTCACCCTCATCTGAGCCCGCCTCGGCGGGCTCACCCGGATCGCGATCAGCCCGGGCGCGGCCAGATGCCCATGCCGGTCGCGGCCAGCCGGTGGGCCAGGCGCGAGACGCCGCGGCTCCTGTCCAGACCGAGCCGCGCCTCCGCCTCGAGGAACACCGGCAGGTAGCGGAGCGAGCGCGGCAGCGCGCGCACCGCCGCCGAGAGCGCGCGGCCGGAGGCGCGGAACATCGCTCGCTCGCGCCGGCCGAAGCGCATCCCGAACCCGCGCCGCACCGGCTCCGGCAGGAGCCCCGCGGTCATCACGCGGTACCAGCCGGCCAGCGGGCGCGCCAGCGCCAGCGGCGGCTCGAGGACGAAGTCGGCCAGCTCGCGGGCGACCCGGCCGACCGCGATGTCACCGGAGGCGAGCGTGGCGTCCCAGTAGGCGCGGAACTCGCCGTGGTCGCGCGGCAGGAGCGCGTCGGTGAGGCCGAAAAGGTAGGCGAACCGCTTCGACTCCTGGTAGTAGCGCTCCAGGCGGTAGGCGTCGAGCGGGCCGAAGACGTGCTCGCGCACCGCCAGCACCGTGTCGAGCAGCGTGGCGTGCACCCACAGGAGCGCGCCGGCGTCGTTGGCGCGGTAGCGATCGCCGCGGCGGTAGCGGCCGACGTCCTCGCTGATCTCTCCGTGCACGCGGGTGTGGGTGAGGTAGACGCGGCGCGCCGCGCGGAAGGCGGTGTCGAGGTCGCCGAACGCCATCGCGAACACGGCGGCGAAGGTGCGCTCGAACCGCGCGCGCGCGTCGGAGCGCACCGTCGAGTGCTGGTCGATGGCGTGGGCGACGTAGGGGTGGGCGAGCTGGAGCAGGATGGCCCGGCCGCCGCCGAGGAAGTTCACCACCTCGCGGTTGAGCTGCCAGGTGAGGCTGTCCGGCCCGTGGATGCCGGCGCGCGGATCCGGTGAGCCGGCCGCGGCGCGCGCCCGCGCCAGACCGGCCTCGAGCTGGTCGCGGGTGACGAGCTGCACCGCCCTCCCCTACTTCTTGATCCCGAGGAGGAGCCCGTCGGGCGTCGGGATGCACACGCTGTCGAACGCGCGCGCCGCCTCCTCGTGGAAGCGGCGCATGGCGGCGGCGGTCGGCGTGTCGTCGACCAGGCGGCCGAACAGGTAGGCGTTGTCGCCGAGGAGGAGGCCGCCCTGCCGCAGGTGGCGCGCCGCCCAGCGGCCGTAGGAGTCGTAGCTCTCCTTGTCGGCGTCGATGAAGACGGCGTCGAACGGGCCGTGCTGCTCGAGGGTGGGCAGGACGGCGCTCGCCTCGCCGACCAGCACCTCCACGCGCGCGTCGAGGCCGGCGGCGGCGATGTTGCGGCGGGCGACCTCGGCGTGGGCCGGGCTGACCTCGATGGTCCACAGGCGGCCCTCCTCGGGCAGCGCGCGGGCCATGCGGATGGCCGAGTACCCGGCCAGGGTGCCGACCTCGACCACCCGGCGCGCGCCGACCAGGCGCAGGACTAGCTCGAGGAGGCGCCCCTCCGACGGCCCGACCTGGATCGCCGGCATCTGATCCCGGTCGGGCGAGGTGAAGGCGGCGTCCAGGCCCGGGTCGTGGGCGGCGTGCACCCGGTGGACGTACGCGAGGATCGCCTCGTCCGCGTAGCGAGATCCGGCGCGGGAGTCCTTGTCGGCCATGCACCGCCATGGTGGCACAGCCGCCGCGAATTTGGGAACCAGCGGCGGCGCGCGGTGACCAAGAGAGGTGCGCTCGGCTCTCCCGCTGGTCTGCGTCGCGCTCGCCTGCGGCGGCGAGGCCCGGATCGAGCCGGGGTCGGAGCCGGGTCCGGTCGCGGAGCCGGGTCCGGTCGCGGAGCCGGGCTCGGTCTCGGAGTCGGTTGCCGGGTCGGAGTCGGTTGCCGGGTCGGAGTCGGTCCCGGGATCGGAGTCGGGCCCGAGCGCGGGTACGGGCAACCGGTTCCGCGTGCCGGACGTCCGCACCCGCGTTCGCGCGGCCGGCACGCTGGCCGGCCTGTCCGACTCCCTGCGCGCCGCCTTCGCCCCCGCCACCCCCGACTTCAGCGCCATCCTCCCGCCGGCGCCCGGCGACTGGCTCGCCGAGCACGTCGAGCTCGGCCAGACCTACGATCAATACGTCGCCTCGCGGCCCAACCGCCCCGACTGGCGCCGCCGCACCCTCTACATCGCGCCGCTCGGCGAGCCGGCCGGCCCGGGCGCGCCGGACCTGGAGCTGGTCGCCGCGTTCGCCCGCGCCCACGTCGGCCTGCCGGTGCGCGTCCTCGATCCCACCCCGATCGAGGCGACCGGCGCGCGCGGCCGCCAGCGCGGCTCTTTGCGCCAGCTCCTCGCCCCGGATCTCCTCGCCCACCTCGAGCGCTCGCTGCCGGCCGACGCCTTCGCGCTCATCGGCCTCACCGCCGCCGACCTCTACCCGGACCCGGGCTGGAACTTCGTCTTCGGCATGGCCAGCTTTCGCCAGCGGGTCGGGGTCTACAGCGTCGCCCGCTATCACCCGTCGTTTCACGGCGAGGCGGACCACGACCCGGCGCCGGACACCTGGGTGCTGCGCCGCAGCCTGAAGGTGATGGCGCACGAGATCGGCCACATGTTTGGCATGGAGCACTGCACCTACTACGAGTGCGTGATGAACGGCTCCAACAACCTGGTCGAGACCGACCGGCACCCGATCCACCTGTGCCCGGTCTGCCTGCGCAAGCTGCACTACGCGATCGGCTTCGACCCGGTCGAGCGCTACCGGCGGCTCGCCCGCGTGTTCCGCCGCGCCGGCCTGGGCCCGGAGGCGAGCTGGGCGGCCGCCCGCGCCGAGCGCGTCGAGGCGGCTGCCCGCGCCGAGCGCGTCGAGGCGGCCGCCCGCGCCGAGCGCGTCGAGGCGGCTGCTAGGTCGACTCCTCGCTCGCCTTGAACGGGCCGACCGCGGCGATGCGCCGCATGTGGTGCTCGACCGCGAGCGCCTCCTCCTCCAGCGCGCGGCGCACCGCGCGGTCGAGGGCGGGGTGGAACAGAAGGTGGGCGCTGTAGGTCGGCGACGGCTCGAGCCCGCGCAGGAGCTTGTGGCCGCCCTGGGCGCCGGCCTCGTAGAGCGGCGCGCCGCGCTCGATGCAGCGCTCGATCGGCAGCCACACGCACATCTCGAAGTGGAGGTTCGGGATGTCCACCTCGGCGCCCCAGTAGCGGCCGTACAGGCCGCGCTCGCCCTCGAGGAACAGGGCGCCGGCCACCATGCGGCCGCCGGCGCGGGCGCGCGCGACCAGGACGCTCGCCGGCATGCGCTCGACCAGGCGCTCGAAGAAGCCGGGCTCGAGGTAGGCGGTGCCCCAGTGGGCGTCGACGTTGCGGCGGTAGAGCCGGTCCATGGTGGCCAGCTCGGCGGGCGGCAGCTCGCGCGCGAGGACGAGGTCGATCGAGTCCACCGCGGCGCGCGCCCGCTCGCGCTCCTTGCGCGCCTGCTTGCGCCGGCGCGAGCTCATGGCGGCGAGGAAGTCGGCGAAGTCGCGGTAGCCGCGGTTGTGCCAGTGGAACTGGAAGCTGGCCCGGGGGGCGAGGCCGAGCTCGGCGAGGAGCGCCTGCTCCTCGCCGGTGCAGAACAGGACGTGGATCCCCGAGCAGCCCTCGTCGGCCGCGAGCCGGCGGGCACCGCTCACCAGCGCGGCGGCGGCGCGCCGGCGCTGGTCCGGAGGTGCGCCGGGCGGCAAGAGCAGCCGGGGCCCGGTCGCCGGGGTCACCGGCGCGGCGATCACCAGCTTGGGGTAGTAGCGCAGGCCGGCCCGCTCGCTCGCCCGCGCCCACTCCCAGTCGAAGATGAACTCGCCGTAGCTGTGGTCCTTCACGAAGGCGGCGACGGCCCCGGCGATGGGGGCGCCGCGCTCGCCGCCGATCACCAGGTAGCGGGGCTGCCAGCCGCTTCCGCCCCCGATCGAGCCGGTCTCCTCGAGGGCGGAGAGGAAGCCGTGGCGCAGAAACGGCGAGCCGCCGTGGTCGAGCGCGTCCCAGGCGCCCGGCGCCACATCCGCGATGGAGCGGACCACGCGCGGCGCGCTCACCGCCGGCGACCCCCGCTCACCGGCCCCCTGGCAATCGCGGTCGGCCCGGGGGTATCCTTCGCCGTCTCATCGAGGACATCCATGCCCAGCAGCCCTGAAACCCTTCGGCAGATCGAGGACCTGGTCAAGTCGGACCGGGTCGTCCTGTTCATGAAAGGATCGCGCAGCTTCCCCCAGTGCGGGTTCTCCGCCACGGTGGTGCAGATCCTGAACAGCATCGTACCCCAGTACAAGACCGTGAACGTCCTGGCGGATCCCGCCGTGCGCCAGGGGATCAAGGACTACTCCTCCTGGCCGACCATCCCGCAGCTCTACATCGAGGGTGAGTTCATCGGCGGCTGCGACATCGTCCGCGAGATGTTCTCGAGCGGCGAGCTGCACCGCAAGCTGGGGGTCGAGCCGAAGAAGGTGGAGCCGCCGGCGATCACGATCACGCCGGCGGCCGCCGCGGCGCTGCGCGAGGCGCTGGCCGACGCCGGCCCCGACGACCAGCTCCACGTGGCGGTGAGCCCGCGCTTCGAGCACGACCTGTCGCTCGGGCCGGCCCGGCCGGGCGAGCTCAAGGTGGAGTCCGAGGGGCTCACCCTCATGGTCGATCCGATGGCCGCCGACCGGCTCGGCGGCCTCACCATCGACTACGTGAGCGGCCCGCAGGGCTCCGGCTTCAAGATGGACAACCCGAACGCGCCGCAGCCGGTCGAGGTGAAGTCGATCTCGCCGGCCGAGCTGAAGGCGAAGCTCGACGCCGGCGAGCCGATCGAGCTGTTCGACGCCCGCACCGCCGAGGAGCGGGCCAAGGCGAGCATCGGCGGCCGGCTGCTCGACGACGACGCGCTGGCCCACATCGAGGGGCTCGATCGCGGCGCCGTGCTGGTCTTCTACTGCCACCACGGGATGCGCAGCCGCATGGTCGCCCAGCGGGTGGCCGAGCTCGGCTTCCGCGAGGTGTACAACCTGACCGGCGGGATCGACGCGTGGTCGCGCGAGGTCGATCCGGCGGTGCCCCGCTACTGAGATCGAGGACGCGATGGCCGAGCCTGCCAAGACCCACGAGAAGGCGAGCGAGCCGTGCCCGTGCGGCGCGGGGCCGAGCGCCAGCGCCTGCTGCCTGCGCTACATCACCGGCGCCGAGCCGGCGCCGACCGCCGAGGCGCTCATGCGCTCGCGCTACAGCGCCTACGCCCTCGGCGAGATCCCGTGGATCCTCGCCACCCACGATCCCAGCTCCACCGAGGAGGTGGACGAGGCCTCGACCGAGAAGTGGTCGAAGGAGGCCACCTGGAAGGGGCTCGAGATCGTGTCGACCGCCGCCGGCGGCCCGGACGACGAGGCCGGCGAGGTGGAGTTCATCGCCCGCTACGAGATGCAGGGGCACCCGTTCTCGCACCACGAGCGGGCCCGCTTCCGCAAGGTCGAGGGCCGCTGGTACTACGCCGACGGCGACATGGTGAAGCCGCGCCCGGTCGTGCGCGAGCAGCCCAAGGTGGGCCGCAACGACCCCTGCCCCTGCGGCAGCGGCCAGAAGTACAAGAAGTGCCACGGCGCGGCGTAGCGGCAGCGCGCAGCCGCGGGGGAGCGGCAGCGCCTGGCCGCGGCGCGGGCGCAGGCCGAGGCCGACGCGACGCAGATCTGCCGGCGCGGCGCGGCGCGGGGGAGCGGCAGCGCGCAGCCGCGGGGGAGCGGCAGCGCCTGGCCGCGGCGCGGCCGCAGGCCGAGGCCGACGCGCGCAGATCTGCCGGCGCGGCGCGGCGCGGGGGAGCGGCAGCGCGCAGCCGCGGGGGAGCGGCAGCGCCTGGCCGCGGCGCGGCCGCAAGCCGAGGCCGACGCGCGCAGATCTGCCGGCGCGGCGCGGCGGAGCGGTGCGCCCCGCGCGCCGCCCGGGTCAGAACCCGAGGCTCACGCCGAGCGTGAGCATGTTCATCCGGCCGTCGAGCCTGCGGCGGCCCTCCTCGCGCAGCTCGGTCCGCAGGTGGGTGAAGTCGAGCCAGACCGCCGCCATCGCCATCGGCGTGTCGATGGTGAACTGGACGCCGCCGCCGAGGTCCCAGCCGCGGCCGTCGTAGTCGTGCTGCACGCCGTCCGGCTCCATGAGCCAGGTCTTGTTGAGGCCGGCCTTGCCGTAGATCTCGAGCGGTCCGGTGAGGCCGATGTAGTACTTGAGGTCGACGCCGGCGGTGAGCGTGTCGTACTCGGCGTCCATGCCGACGTAGGCGCGCTGGCCGACCAGCCCGGCGCCGAACAGCGAGGCCTCGAGGGCGACCGGGCCGATGCGCTGGCCGAGCGACAGGCGCGCCGAGCCGGAGTCCTCGGTGGTGAAGAAGGTGCCGAGCTCACCGTCGAGCCCGGCGCCGCCGCCCATCCCGGCCGAGATGTAGCCGCCGCCGGCGTGGGCGGCGAGCGGTGCGGACAGCGCGACGGCGAGGGCGGCGCCCAGGGCGAGTCGGATCCTCATGCCGCCGGATGCAGCATCTTTCGTGCCTCGCGGAACTACGCGACATCGCGGCGATCACAGGCGACCACATCGTGGCCGTTCGTTCACAGCGTGTCACGCTGGCAGTCGGTGTGTGACGGAGCGCGCGTCGCGCGGGCGAGGACCGAATGCCCCTCGGCGCGCGCGGTGCGCGCGCCACGTCCCGATCGCTACTCGTAGCGCAGGCCCTGCACCGGGCGCAGGCGCGCCGCGATCTGCGCCGGGTAGATCGTCGCGCCGACGCTGATGAGCACGCCGGCGGCGGCGACCAGCGCGACCGAGCCGAGGTCCACGTGGATCGGCAGCCGGTCGATGTAGTAGACGTCCGGCGGGATCGGCAGGCCGAAGTAGTCGAGCAGGTAGGACGCCACCAGGCCGAGGCTCACGCCGATGGCGGTGCCGATGAGGCCGATGAAGAAGCCCTGCACGATGAAGATGCGGGTGACCCCGGCGTCGGACGCGCCGAGGGTCTTGAGCACGGCGATCTCGCGCGCCTTCTCGACCACCACCATGATGAGGTTGCCGACGATGGAGAAGGAGGCGACCAGGATGATGATCGCCAGCACCAGGAACATGGCGATCTTCTCCAGCTTGAGCGCGGAGAACAGGCTGCGGTTGATCTCCTTCCAGTCCTGCACCTTGTACTCGGGGCCGAGCATGCGGCGCAGGCGGGACAGCACCGGCTCGGTGTTCTCCGGATCGGAGACGCGGATCTCGATGCCGGTGACCACGTCCGGCAGGTCGAGGAAGTCCTGCAGGGTGGTGAGCTCGACGTAGATGAGCTTGAGGTCGTACTCGTACATGCCGGTGAAGAACACGCCGGCGACCCGGTACGGCTTGACGTACGGGGTCTGCCCGGCCAGCGTGTTCTGCCCGAGCGGCGAGATGACCTTCACCTCCTGGCCGACGTAGAGGTTGATCTGCTTGACCAGCTCGCGGCCGACCAGGACGCCCGGCAGCGCGGCCACCTCCGGCGCCAGCTCGCGGGCGGGCGGCGGCTGCCAGTCCTCGGCCTCGATGATCACCTCCCCCTCGAGGCCCTCGATCGGCTCGCCGCCCTCGGGCGGGCCGCCGGGCCGCGCGCCCGCGTCGTCGGGCGGCCCGGCGTCGGGCAGCTCGGGCGACTCGGTGAGCCCGCCGCTGAAGTCGGGCGGAGCGGTGTCGCCGATCTGGAGATCGCCGGGCGCGGGATCGACCACCTCCGGCGGCGCTGGCGACGCGGTGAGGCCGCCGCTGAGGTCGGGCGGCGCCGTGTCGCCGACGTCGAGATCGTCCGGCGCCGGGTCGACCAGGTCCTCGTCCGGCCCCTCCTCGTCCGGACCCTCCCCGTCCGGCACCTCCGGCGCGGCGCCGGCGTCGGGCGGCGGGCCGCCGACCCCGCCGTCGTCCCGCAGCGGCCACAGGCGGTCGAGGGCGCTCGGATCCTCGAGATCGTTGCCGAGATCGGTCACCCGCGCGATCGTGCGCGGGTCGACCCCCTTGATGATGACGTTGAAGTAGTTGCTCGACCCGGCGATGACCACCTCGCTGGTGAGGTACGGGGTGAGCCCCTCGATGCCGGGCGTGGCGGCGACCCGCTGCATGACCTCCCGGTAGTCGGTGAACGGCTGGTCGTCGGTGCGCGAGATCAGCACGTGGGCGTTCGAGCCGAGGATCTTCTCGCGCAGGTCGTTCTCGAAGCCGCTCATCACGCTCAGCGTGATGACCAGCGCCATCGAGCCGATCGCCACGCCGCCCATCGACACCGTGGTGAAGAAGGTGAAGAAGTAGCGGATGACGAGCAGGATGAGGGTGAGCACGAACAGCACGCCGGCGATCGCCGCCGGGATGCTGAGCCACATCGGGTAGTGGTAGGTGATGGCGGTGTTGGGCCGGCCGAGCTCCGTCGCGGCCCAGGAGGACATCCGCAGCCACAGGACCAGCGCCACGCCGACGACCGCCAGCGAGCCGACCAGCGCGGCGATCCGCATGGCGCGCACGCGCCAGTCGGGGCGCACCAGGGCGGCGACGAGCGCGATCGGGGCGCCCGACGCCGGCACCAGCGCGATC
>Ga0079224_100013661_pt1 | contig 11313 bp, 10 predicted proteins | sample Stecom2015_FD_80414 | JGI IMG/M metagenome (GOLD analysis project Ga0079224, IMG submission 80414) | Agricultural soil microbial communities from Utah to study Nitrogen management - Steer compost 2015 | ecosystem: Environmental > Terrestrial > Soil > Agricultural land | place: USA: Utah...
CCGCATCAGTCTGGCGGTGCAATCAACCTTCTTCAACGATTCAGGCCTGCAAACCGTTCATTAAATGGCGTTAAGGTTCTTGAACCGCTGAACCGGATCCACATATATCGGTCAGAAAGGCAACACGTTTCCCGGTAAGCTGATACAGGAAAAAACCATGCGTATTCTGTTGTTTCTGGCCACCAACCTGGCCGTTATTCTGGTTGCCAGTTTTACCCTGCGACTGCTGGGTGTGGACAGCTATCTGGCACAGCAAGGCATCAACTACGGCTCTCTACTGGCGTTTGCCGCAGTGTTCGGCTTCGCTGGTGCGTTTATCTCGCTGTTTCTCTCCAAGCGACTGGCGAAGTGGAGCACCAAAGCCCGGGTAATCGACTCACCGCGCACGCCGGCGGAACGCTGGCTGGTTGAAACCGTTGGGGAACTGGCTAAGAAAGCCGGCATCGGCATGCCTGAAGTAGCCATCTTCCCGGCCCAGCAATCCAACGCCTTTGCCACCGGATGGAATAAAAATGACTCTCTGGTCGCGGTCAGTGAGGGGTTATTGAGCCGCTTTGACAAGGACGAAATCCGGGCCGTACTGGGCCACGAGATCGGCCACGTGGCCAATGGCGACATGGTGACCCTGACGCTGATTCAGGGCGTGGTAAACACCTTTGTTATCTTCGCCTCTCGGGTGATCGGTTCGTTCGTGGACCGGGTCATCTTCAAGAATGAGAGCGGCCATGGGATCGGCTTTTTCGTGGTCAGCATTGTGGCGGAAATTGTGCTCGGCATCCTGGCCAGCACCATCGTGTTCTGGTTCTCCCGTCGCCGGGAATACCGTGCCGACATTGCCGGTGCCCAACTGGCAGGGCGAGGCGCCATGATCAGTGCCCTGGCACACCTGAAAAAGGAAAGTGAGGTTCCGGATCAGATGCCAGACACCCTGCAGGCATTCGGTATCAACCGGGGAGCCCGCGAAGGCCTGGCAGCGATGTTCATGACCCACCCGCCACTGGAAGACCGGATTGCGGCGCTGCAGAACGCCAAACTGTAATCACACGGAAAAGGGCGCCACTCAGGCGCCCTTCTCTTTTGGCGAATTCGGACATCCAGGGTGTCAGATCTTCAGTTTGAACCCTATGGCCCTGAAGCTGTCCTGAATCGACTTGCTGCTGCCCTTCAACTGTACTTTCAGGCTCGAGCATTCCCGGCGAACCGGATAGTCCCTGCGCAACTGATCAAAAGCCTGCGCCCGTTCCTCAGGATTACCGCACATGGTCAGGCGCAGGCGGGCATCGTCCCGGCGAGGGTCGTAACAGGCACGCAAGGCAATCTGAACGGCCTCATCCTCATCAGCGCTGCTGGTAAAAGAGACTTTACTGAGCGCCGGCTCCGGCAGAAATTGCCCGGCCTTCTTGCGCACGGGCAGCCCCAGATACCGGCACAGGGCCTGGTAGATCATTTCCGTGCCCTGCATCTTGCCTTCAAGACTGTAGCCGGCAATGTGGGGCGTGGCCAGCCACACCCTGTCTACCAGATCCGGATTGATTCTGGGCTCATGCTCCCAGACATCCAGCACCACCGTGGGTGCGTCCGCCTGCTGAAGCCGGGCAAGCAATGCCTCACCGTCTATCACCTCGCCCCGACCGGCGTTGATCAGCAACTGATCCTGCCCAAGCAGCGCCAGCTCACCGCCCCCGATCATCCGGTTGGTGGGGTGGGCGCCGGTTCGTGTCAACGGCGTGTGCAAGGTCACAACGTCACATTCCAGAGCCTCGGCCAGCGGCACAAACGCCTCTGGGTGATCTTCTTCAACTTCCTGCCTGGGCGGGTCACAGAGCTTTACCGTGAAATCCAGCCGCTCCAGCATTCGGACCAACTCACCACCGACATTGCCCACCCCGACTACCCCGACCGTCAGGGATGACCAATCATCAATACCGCGCCTTTCTGCGTACAGCGACAATACCGAGAGCACATACTCAGCGACACTGACAGCATTGCAGCCTGGTGCAGCGGCAAAACCGATGCCCTGCTCCTGCAGCCAGGCCTGATCGATATGATCTGTTCCAATCGTGGCCGTGCCAACGAACCTCACCCGCGTGCCCTCCAGCAACTGCCGGTCTACCCGGGTTACCGAACGGACCAGCAGGATGTCGGCATCCTTTACCTGATCCGGAGTGAGCGTCCGGCCATTCACCCGGCGAATCTCTCCGATGTCGCCAAAAAAGGAGTCCAGTAAGGGGATGTTCTCGTCCGCAACGATCAGCATAACAGTGGCCTCACCAGTGACTATCAATGACGACGTGGTCTGGGTCCGCGACCACTGTTGCCCTGTGGCCGACGGCCGCCCCGTTTGCGGGTAATGGGCGGGTTGTCCATGGCGGCTGTCAGATTCTCATCAGGCACCGCCGTTTTCAGCTTCTGGCTGATGTATTTTTCAATCTCCGGCAGCGCAAACGCATCCTCTTCACCAGCGAAACTCACCGATACTCCGGTTTTCCCGGCACGGCCAGTACGCCCGATGCGGTGAACATAGTCTTCGGCGTTGTCAGGTAGATTGTAGTTGAAGACATGGGTCACGCCGTTTACGTGGATGCCACGGCCAGCCACATCGGTAGCAACCAGTACCTGTATCTGCCCTTTCTTGAACTGATCCAGCGTCTTCAGCCGCTTGTTCTGGGCAATTTCGCCAGACATCAGAGCCACTTTCACACCCTGGTTTTTAAGATCCTCTTCAAGATCACGGCACTGGTCACGACGGTTGGCAAAAACAATCGCTTTCTCCACCTCCGGCCGCTTCAGGTAATTCACCAGTACCGGCAGTTTTTCGTTATCGGACACCAGGAAAACGGTCTGCTCAACTCGTTCTGCCGTCTTTTGTTCCGGCTCGATTTCGACAAACTCGGCATTGCGGGTCCACATCGAGGCCAGGTTCAGGACATCCTGATTAAAGGTGGCACTGAACAGCAGGGTCTGGCGCTCATCCTTGGGGGTACACTTGCGGATGATGCGTTTGACGTCCGGGATAAAGCCCATATCGAGCATCCGGTCCGCCTCGTCCAGAATCAGGATATCGAGCTGATCCAGGAAAACATCCTGTGACCCCAGGAAATCAATCAATCGGCCCGGGGTGGCTACCAGGATGTCGACAATCTCGTTCTGCAACTGTTCCCGCTGCTTGTCGTAGTTCATCCCGCCAACCACAGTAACGACATTGTGGCCGGTGTACTGACACAGCTGTTCGGCGTCCTTGGCAATCTGCATGGCCAGTTCGCGGGTGGGCGCCAGCGCCAGAACCCGGGGCTCGGAGGCAAACCGGTCTTTCTCGTCGATCGGAGTTTCCAGCAAAGACTGAATCGCGGTAATCAGAAAGGCTGCAGTCTTGCCGGTGCCGGTCTGGGCCTGGCCAATGAGGTCTTCACAGGCCAGGGTCCAGGGCAGCGTTTCTGCCTGAATGGGCGTGCAGTACTCGAAGCCAATTTTGGTAATGGCATCCAGCAGTCGCTTGTCCAGATTGAGGTCGCTGAAGCGTAAATCGCCGGTATGCTTTGGGTCGGATGTCATAGGGGTTCAGGTATCCTTGATTTATCGTATTCCTGCTCTGCAGTTAACAGACGGGTCTTAACTTGAGCCCAGCTTTCATCTATCCGGGCGCCAGTACCATAGAACTGCATGAGCGAATCGTAGAACTGCTGTGCACGGCGGGGTAATCCACAGGCAAGGTACTCGCTCGCCTGGTTGAGCACATTCAGGCGGAATGCGTCTCCATCGGCAGCGCCTCCGCCGGCAAGGTTGTCGACACTGATGTGAAAGCGGAAGCCGGCGGCCAGGGAAAACAGACACTCCATGGCCTGAGGTTTCACCTCCACCTGCTCAAACGCTTGCTGCTGTTCAGGTGTTCGCCCATCCGGACAGTACCAGTATCCGTAATCGTACATTGTGCGCCGGTGCTCACCGGCAATGCACCAGTGGGCAATCTCGTGCAGGGCACTGGCAAAAAAACCATGGGCAAAGACTACCCTGGCAAGACCCTCGGTCTCGCTCACAGGCAGATATTCCGGTTCGTCGCTGCCCCGGACCAGAATCGTCCGGCATGATTCCCGGAACAGGTCATTGAACAGCATGATAAGATCGTCTGGATTGTGATTCATCGGTTGGCTATTGTGCGACTTTAACGCGGCCAATACCAGTGGGAACTTTCGCCACGCCAAGGTGTCCACTGGCTTCGAACCGACTTCATGCATACCAGAATCAGGAAATGACCGTATCCATGTCAGCAGTCCAGGCCTTCAGTGCTCCTACTCGAAATCTGCCCTACCACCTTTTGCTTGTGTTGGCAGTGGTTCTGTCTCTGGCATCTCCCGGGGCCAAGGCTCTGGGTTCCGGCAATGGCAGCCTGTTTGGCAGTAGCGAATTTCTGCCGGTAGATGAAGCGCTACCCTTTGATTACACCACTGACAACGGGGCTGTGGTGCTGTCGTGGAATATTACCCCCGGCCATTACCTCTATAAAAGCCGCATACAGATCAATGCCGTGACCGACGGTGTCCGGGTTGGCGAACCAGTATTCTCCTTGCCGGGTACCCTGACTGAAGACGAATTCTTTGGCGAAATCACCGTATTTTTTGATCCGGTACAGGCCAGGGTACCCATCACCCTGCCCGACGGTGTCCGGGAAGCGGAACTACAGGTGACCTACCAGGGTTGTGCTGAGGCCGGGCTGTGCTATCCCCCGCAGACCCGGGACGTACTCTATTATCCCGGCGGCGACAATGCCGGCAACGCCGCTAACATAGCGCCCCCGGATTCCGGAAATGCGGCGCCCGCAGACACGTCGACCGCCACTGGCCTCGCCGGTTTCCTGTCCAGCCAGTCGATCTGGATGATCGCCGGCGTATTCTTTTTACTGGGCCTGGGGCTGACCTTTACGCCCTGCGTACTGCCCATGGTGCCAATCATCTCTTCCATGGTTTCCGGGCGAAACACTAGAACCACCAGTCACGCATTACTGCTGTCGGGCAGCTATGTGCTGGGCATGGCATTGACCTACGCCGCAGCGGGTGTGATTACCGGCCTGCTGGGCGCCAGCTTCAATCTCCAGGCACAACTACAGTCGCCCTGGGTACTGAGTGTTTTCTCGGGCATGTTCGTAATCTTTGCGTTATCGATGTTCGACCTGTTCGAGATTCAGTTGCCGCGTTTTATCCGGGAACCCCTCAACGATGCCAGCCATCGCCTGACCGGTAGTCGGGTCTTCAGTATCTTCGGCATCGGCGCACTTTCAGCACTTATTGTCTCGCCCTGTGTGTCCGCGCCATTGGCCGGCAGCTTGCTGTACATTTCCACGACCCAGGATGCCGTGATCGGTGGCGTGGCGCTGCTGGCACTGGGACTTGGCATGGGTGTACCCCTGATACTGGTTGCCGTTGGTGGCCGGAAACTGCTGCCAAGCTCGGGCCACTGGATGACCACGGTAAAGCATTTTTACGGGGTCATGCTGCTGGCCGTGGCCATCTGGTTGGTTGAACGCCTGGTTCCAGTCTGGCTCAGCCTGACCATGTGGGGGCTGTTGATTGCCATTACCGGCGTACAGCTGGGGGCATTCGATGCCGCCAAGGCTGGCTGGCAGCGCACCCGCAAGGGGCTGGGACTGGTTATGTTTGCCTATGGCCTGGCCCTGCTGGCGGGAGCCGTCAGCGGTGCCAACGACCCGCTCAGGCCCCTGGCCCCCTTTGTCGCGTCCGCGGCGCCGGGCGCTGTGGCGGGGGAGGTATCACACGCCAGTTTCCAGCGTGTTGAGGAGCCCGGCCAGATCCGCGCTTTGCTGGCCGATGCCCGTGACCGCGGGCAGCCTGTCATGCTGGACTTCTATGCGGACTGGTGCATTTCCTGCAAAGTCATGGAACGCAATGTGTTCAGCGATCCACAGGTCATCCAGGCACTGTCGCCCTACACCCTGCTGCAGATTGACATGACCGACAATACGCCCGCCCAACAGGCCCTGCTGGATGAACTCGGCCTGTTTGGGCCCCCGGCAATACTGTTCTATCAGGCAAGTGGCTCCGAGCTCAGTGATGCCCGCGTGCTGGGCGAAATGGATCGGGAGCAGTTTCTCGACCACGTGGCCAACGTTGGCCAGAAACTCTGAGTCAGTCCTGACAGCGGCGGATGAGGAACAGGAATTCTCCGTCGGTTTCCTGCTGGCTGAGCAGTTCATGCCCGAGGAACTGGCAGAACCTCGGGATATCCCGAGTGGTTGAGGGATCTGTGGCCACAACCCGCAGCACCTGCCCAACCTCAACATCGTGGATACGATTGTGCAGCATCATGACCGGCTCGGGACAGAACAACCCCCGTGCATCCAGCTCTGCGTGATAATCATGATCGGACAAGCGTGACCTCCTGCCTGTAGCGTGATTTTTCTGAATCCGGTGCTAAATTATTGTTTATAGCAGCGAAAATAAAGGGAGATTGTCATGATTCGGGTACTCATTGAACGCCATATTGCCGAAACTCTGGAGTCGGCCTACGAAGACAGGGCCAGAAAAGTGTTACAGCAGGCCGTTAGCGCCCCGGGCTTTATCTCCGGTGAGACCCTGGTCGACTGCAGCGACCCGAACCATCGCATCACCCTGGCAAACTGGCGCTCAGAGGCAGACTGGGACCGCTGGTACCGCTCCCCTGAACGCCAGGAGTTAATGGCCGAACTTACACCGATGATGGACCGCGATGAAGCCATCACTGTGCTACAGCACAGCGACATGCCCTGAGGGTCGTCAATCCAGACGTTCGATAAAACAGGTGATTTCCTCCCGGTCATGGTAGAGGTGGCGAGCCCGGAGCCTGCAGTTGAGCTCGGCCTCTGCCAGCCCCTCCAGCAGTATCTCCCGGCAGATCAGCCACTCCTCGTAACGCTTCTTCATGGGTAGCTTGAGATTGAACACGGTATAGCGACACAGCTTGCCTCCGACCCAGTCCAGCGCCAGGTGCGCGGTTTTGCGGGGCTTGTCGACAATATCGCAGACCATCCAGTCCACGGCCCGCTTCGGACGCCAGGCGTAGCCATCCGCCCGGACATGCTCGACATGCCCTGAAGCCATCAGCTCCGGATTCATGGGGCCATTATCGACCGCCGTCACCATCATGCCCTGCTGTACCAGCTGCCAGGTCCATCCACCCGGAGCGGCGCCCAGATCCACCGCTTTCCGGCCCCCACCCAGATAGTCCAGATAGCGATCTTCAGGAATAAAGACCTTCCATGCCTCTTCGAGTTTGAGTGCAGACCGGCTTGGCGCTGAGGCCGGCAAGCGTAAACGCGGGATACCTTGCGGGAAAGGTGATCGATTATTGGCCAGGCTTAACCCGACAACGGCCGTTTCAAAATCCAGCAACAGCAGCTCCAGGCGGTCACCGTTGGCACTGGCCGAATCCGGCGCCAGCAAGCCCGCCTCCCTGAGCCCGCGAGACAGGGGCGCGACCCATTTTCGGGCAAAGTTGCCCAGATCCCGATCTTCATTGGTTTCCATGAGCCGGGTCTCCAGTCGTGATACCCGGCTCCCTTGCCAATCGCAGCTCCGAAGGAATTCAATAACAGCTCCCACCCGGTCTCTGGTGGGTAACGGGCAATCGCCAATCACCAGAAACCAGTCCCGCACAAAGACCAGATGATCCAACGGAATCTTTTGCATCAATTCAATGGCGGATTCGGGCCCGCCAAGCGTAAACCGCACCAGCCCGGCATTCCTGACTGGCAGAAAGTAGCCGAACAAGCCACAAGCCGCAGCCGAATCCATCAATTCCTGACCAGCCTCGGTCTCAAAGCCCGGGCGGCACATCAGCATTATCTGTTGCATTCCATAACCTTGTTGGTGACCACTGTCAGGATTCTGACGCACCGACAGCGACAAAACTTGAACGTGTTTAACGGCAGCATTTGTTCACGCTGGCTACACTTTCGGCTTCCTAACGTACCGCCTGGTGGAAGATGCTCCGACTCTGGAACCTGCTCACGGCCTGTTTTCTGGCCACGGCTGGCCTGCTGTTCAGCGGCCAGCTTGCAGCTATGGAACCGTGTCCGGCCCTCAATGCCGCCAGCCCGGACGCCCGCAGCGCTATCAATCACCACATCTGTTTTTACTCAGCCCGCCCGGGTGAACCGGCCCATGCTGCAACAGCACCTGAGGATCTGCCGGCCGAGTTGGCGTGGAGACCAGCCCGGGGCCATGACCTGGTATTCAGCCACACCGATTCCGTGTACTGGATCCAACTTAATGTCCGCAACAGCAGCGCTGAATCCGGTCTCTGGTACCTGAAGCTTCATTACCCGCTGCTGGACGAGGTGACGTTCTGGCAAAAAAGCCGCTACCAAAGCGGTTACAGCCCTGAAGACGCCCGACCTCCGCTGGCGACCGGCGATCTCTTCCCGTTTGCCACAAGGGGCATAGATTACCGTTATTTCCTGCTCCCCGTCACACTGGATGCCGGCGAAAACCGCTCCATCCTCATCCGGGTGCATAGCAGCGGCGCGCTGAATGTGCCCCTGGGCCTGATGACACCGGGCGAGGTCATTGCGGAAAGCAACCATCTCACCCTCATACACGGCCTGTTTTACGGCGCCCTGCTGATACTGGCGGCGTTCAACCTGCTATTGTTCATCAGTGCCGGCACCCGCTATTACTTCTACAACGCCTTTTATATAATCTCGATCGGGATGTTCCTGTTCGCCATGGGTGGATTTGCCAACCAATACTTCTGGCCGGAGAGCTCAGAACTGGCGAACCTCTCCATTCCGTTAACCCTGGCCGTTTGCGCGCTGGCGATGACTCTATTTGGCTGGTCTTTCCTGGAAGTCGGCCCCGACACTCTTTCTGTCAAGGCGCTGAAATCACTGGCCACAGTTGCCGTTGGCGCAGTAGCACTGACGCTCCTGATCCCGTATACCAAGTCCATCCTGATCAATACCGCCCTGGCCTTGACCGTCATTGTGGCGCTACAGGTTATTGCCTACGTTCGCTGGCGCCAGGGATACAGGCCCGCATTCTGGTATCTGGCGGCCTGGATGGTAATGGTTGTCGGGGCACTGATCTATGCCATGGCTGCGTTCGGCTATCTTGGCGATTATCAGGCCCGGGAAGTGATGATGCAGGCGGTTCTCGGAGGCCAGGTGGTCCTGCTGAATTACGCCCTGGTGCAGCGCTGGCGCCTGCTTAACCAGAAACTGCTGGATGTGGAACACCAGGCCCGGACCGAACTGGAACTGAAGGTCCATGAACGCACCGCCCAACTCCGCAACACCATGCGGGAACTGGAACAGGCAAACCGGAAACTGGCATCGTTAAGCCTCAACGATGCGCTCACTGGCCTGTATAACCGGCGCCACATGGATAATCTTCTACCCGAACTCTGCAGGGAGGCACGCCGGACCGGGAACCCATTAACTCTGGCCCTGATCGACGCCGATCATTTCAAACGCGTAAACGATACCTGGGGCCACGATTTCGGAGACCAATGCCTGAAACAGATCGCGGGCATTCTGGATGAGCACGTCAAAAGGCCAAGGGACGTAGCCATCCGTTTTGGCGGTGAGGAATTTGCCCTGCTACTCCCCGGAAACAATCTGGAAGGCGCGCGAACGCTCTGTCTCAGCATACTCAAGGCCATGCGGGAAACCGCCCTTATCGCTCCGGACAAAAAGCCTTTCCATCTAACACTCAGCGCCGGGATTGCCGAACTGGGTACGGGGGAGGAGCCATCTGACCTGTTCCGAAAAGCCGATGAAGCACTCTATCAGGCCAAAGCCGCGGGCCGGGATCAAATCATGCTCGCCAATCGTGCCTCAGTAGGTGATCAGAGCACGGTATCGTCGACAAACTGACGCGTCAAAAGCGCTGCCTGCGCAATCAGGTCTGACTGTTGCTCTGGCTGCCGTGCCAGCGGCTGAAAATCGTGATTTCCGCCGTCCAGCCAGCACACCCGGGTAAGGCCGGGGATCTGACCCTGCGCCTTCAGTTCATCCGGTTTACCGAATGGGTCCCGGGTACCCTGCACCACCAGTAGAGGAACCGCGACCTTATCCAGGTGTTCAGTGCGCCAACGATCCAGCTTCCCCGGCGGGTGAAACGGATAGCCATAACAGGCAACGCCATCAACCCCCTTACACTCCCCGGCGGCCAACAGCGTGGCCATCCGTCCTCCCATTGATTTTCCGCCCACCAGCAGCGGAATACGGGTTCCGAGCTCCGCCCTGGCCAGGGATACCTGCTCTCGAAACGCTTCCAGCAATGCGGGCTGCCGATCCGGAGGACGTTTGCGGCCATCCTCCCGACGCTTGACCATGTAGGGAAACTCGAACCGTACATTTTCTATGCCTTGCGCTGCGAGAGCCTCCGCTAACAGCTCCATGAACAATGAATCCATGGGCGCTCCGGCGCCATGGGCCAGTATCATTACGGCTTTGGCACCTTTTCCGTAGCCTTTGGTCTTAATTCTTTTCACCAATTTTTCCTCTCGCTCTCCCGTTGCCGATCAAATTCGATGACAGAATGGATCTGGCAAGCCATTAAAGCGTCAATAAAAAGCCATTGAATAGACTTGCAACTTACTGGCCAGCCTACTGATTCCAGCGGATTTGACGGATGTCATAACTTGATCTTGATCATTGCAAAGGAATAATCGTTTCTCCATACTTGCCCCCGCATAATTCCCCATCCTGAACCCATTGGTAAGGCTATGAGCACAGTAAATGCAAACCTGACATACAACTATAAGGTGGTGAGACAATTCGCCATCATGACAGTGGTATGGGGTATTGTAGGTATGGCTCTGGGTGTGCTGATCGCAGCACAGCTGGTTTGGCCATCCCTCAACCTCGACCTGCCCTTTACTCACTTCGGTCGCTTGCGGCCGCTGCATACCAACGCCGTTATCTTCGGCTTTGGCGGAAGTGCCCTCTTTGCAACGTCCTACTACGTCGTTCAGCGGACCTGCCAGGCTCGCCTGATATCCGACGGATTGGCGGCGTTCACCTTCTGGGGCTGGCAAGCGATCATTGTAGCTGCTGCCATCACCTTGCCGATGGGCCTGACCTCATCCAAGGAATACGCCGAGCTGGAATGGCCGATTGACATCGCCATCGCCGTCGTCTGGGTAACCTACGCCCTGGTATTCTTCGGTACCGTAACCAAGCGCAGCACGCCGCATATATACGTGGCCAACTGGTTCTACGGCGGCTTCATACTGACTGTCGCCGTTCTGCACATCGGTAACAACATGGCTCTGCCGGCCACCGCATTCAAGTCGTACTCGGCCTATGCGGGCGTTACCGAC
>Ga0079224_100013662_pt1 | contig 11313 bp, 7 predicted proteins | sample Stecom2015_FD_80414 | JGI IMG/M metagenome (GOLD analysis project Ga0079224, IMG submission 80414) | Agricultural soil microbial communities from Utah to study Nitrogen management - Steer compost 2015 | ecosystem: Environmental > Terrestrial > Soil > Agricultural land | place: USA: Utah...
CCCCGCGCTGCTGCTGGTCGACACCATCTCCTCGCTCGGCTCGATCGACTACCGGCACGACGAGTGGGGGGCCGACGTCACCGTCTCCTGCTCGCAGAAGGGCCTGATGCTCCCGCCCGGCCTGGGCTTCAACGCCGTCGGCCCCCGGGCGCTGGAGGCCGCCCGCACCGCCCGGCTGCCCCGCTCCTACTGGGAGTGGGGGCCGATGCTGGAGGCCGGCGCCCGCGGCTTCACCCCCTACACCCCGGCCACCAACCTCCTCTACGGCCTGCGCGAATCACTGCGCATCCTCGGCGAGGAGGGCCTGCCCGCGGTCTTCGCCCGACACGAGCGGTACGGCCGCGCGGTCCGCGCCGCGGTCCGCGCCTGGGGACTGGAGGTGCTCTGCGCCGACGAGCGCGAGTACTCCGGGGTGCTCACCGCGGTGCTCGTCGGCGACGAGCACGACGCCGACCAGATCCGCAAGGTGATCCTGGAGCGCTACGACATGTCGCTCGGCGCCGGGCTGGGCCGCCTCGCCGGGAAGGTCTTCCGGATCGGCCACCTCGGGCACACCAACGACCTCACCATCGCCGGCGCGCTCGCCGGGGTGCAGCTGGGCCTGGCCCGCGCCGGGGTGAAGACCGCCGGAGACGGACTGGCCGCCGCCCTGGAGGTGCTGGACGACCACTGACCCCGGCCCGCCCGGGGCGGCCCGGGCGGACCGCCACCGACCTGACCCGAAGCGCGGAGCCGAGGAGGCGGGACCGAGATGACCCTGGCGACCGGAGCGGAGCTGGCGGACGAGGTGCGGGAGGGGCTGCGCCGGGCGGGCGTGGCCGAGGCGCGGTTCGACGCGCACACCCGCAACCTGTACTCGCGCGACGCGAGCATGTACACCATCACGCCGCTGGGCGTGGTGTTCCCCCGAGACGCCGACGAGGTGGCCGCGGTCGCCGAGGTCGCCGGCGGACTGGGCGTCGCGCTGACCCCGCGCGGCGCCGGCACCAGCCTGGCCGGGCAGACCGTCGGCGCCGGGCTGGTGCTGGACCTGTCCCGGCACATGCGGTCGATCGAGCGGCTCGACCCGGAGGCGCGCACCGCCCGGGTGCAGCCCGGCGTGGTCCAGGACGAGCTGAACGCGGCCGCCGCCCCGCACGGGCTGATGTTCGGCCCGGACACCTCCACCAGCAACCGGGCCACCATCGGCGGGATGATCGGCAACAACTCGGCGGGCAGCGGGTCGCTGCGCTACGGGATGACCATCGACCACGTGCGCACCCTGGACGCGGTGCTCGCCGACGGCTCGCGGACCGTGCTGGGGCCGCTCCCCGCGGAGGAGCGGGCCGCCCGCGCCGCCCGCCCCGGGCTGGAGGGGGAGATCCGCCGCGGCCTGGAGCGGATCCTGGCCGAGGACGCCGAGGCGATCGCCACCGGCTTCCCCGATTTCTGGCGGCGGGCCTGCGGCTACCGGCTGGACCGGCTGGCCGGCGACCCCTCCTTCGACCTGGCGAAATTCGTCGTCGGCTCGGAGGGCACCCTGGCGCTGGCCACCGCGGCCGAGGTGGACCTGGTGCCCAGGCCCGCGCACACCGTGATCGCCGTCGGGCACTTCGCCACCACCCCCGAGGCGATCGCCGCCACCCAGGACGCGCTGGCCCTCGACCCGGCCGCGGTCGAGCTGATGGACCGCACCATCCTCGACCTGTCCCGGCAGCGGATCGAGTACGCCGCCCTCGGCGAGATCCTCACCGGCGACCCCGGCGCGCTGCTCTTCGTATCCTTCCGCGGCGACGACGAGGCCGAGCTGACCGACCGGCTGCACCGGCTGGCCAAGGCGTGGAAGGCCGGCGGGCACGGCTACCACACCCTGCTCGCCGCCGAGCCGAAGGACCAGGCGGCGCTGCTCAAGGTGCGCAAGTCCAGCCTCGGCCTGCTGATGGCCGCGGGCAGCGGCACCCGCCGGCCGCTCGCCTTCGTCGAGGACACCGCGGTCGACCCGGCGCACCTGGTGGAATACACCACCCGGTTCAAGGAGATCCTGGACCGGCACGGCATGGAGGCCGGGTTCTACGGTCACTGCTCGGTGGGCTGCCTGCACATCCGCCCGTTCGTCGACCTGGCGGTGCCGGGCGAGGCGGAGCGGATGCGCGCGGTCGCCGAGGAGGTCAAGGAGCTGGTCACCGCCTACGGAGGGGTGAACTCCAGCGAGCACGGCGACGGACTGGCCCGCAGCGAGTTCAACCGGGAGGTCTTCGGCCCGCAGCTGTACGCGGCGATGCAGCGGGTCAAGCGGCTCTTCGACCCGGGGAACGTGCTCAACCCGGGCAAGATCGTCGACGCGCCGCCGATGACCGACAACCTCCGCGACGCGCGGCCGGTCGAGCCCGGGCCGCTGCGCACCCGGCTCTCCTTCGAGGTGGTGGGCGGGATGCGCGGCGCCGCCGACCGGTGCATGAACATCGGGCTGTGCCGCAAGACCTCCTCCGGCACGATGTGTCCGTCCTACATCGCCACCCGGGACGAGGAGCACTCCACCCGGGGCCGGGCCAACGCCCTGGTCGAGGCGCTCTCCTCGGCCGACCCGGCGGCGGCGCTGGGCGAGGAGCCGCTGCACGGGGCGCTCGACCTGTGCCTGATGTGCAAGGCCTGCAAGAGCGAGTGCCCGCTCGGCGTGGACATGGCCAAGCTGAAGAGCGAGGCCCTCTCGCACCACCACGACGTGCACGGGGTGCCGCTGCGCTCGCGGGTCTTCGGCGCGGTGCGCACGCTCTACCGGCTCGGTTCGGCGACCGCGCCGCTGAGCTCGCTGCCGAACCGGGTGCCGCTGCTGCGCCGCCTGGTCGAGCGGACCGTCGGCATCACCGCCCGCCGGCCGCTGCCCGCCTTCGAGCGGCGCAACCTGGTGCGCTGGTTCCGCCGCCGGCCGGCCCCCGAGGCCCCGGCCGACCTGGGCGAGGTGGTCTTCCTCGCCGACTCCTTCGCCACCTACACCGAGCCCGGCATCGGCCGGGCCGCGATCGGGCTGCTGGAGCGGGCCGGCTGGCGGGTACGGCTGGAGAGCCGCGGCTGCTGCGGCCGGTCCAGCCTCTCCAAGGGGCTGGTGGACGATGCGAAGGCCAAGGCCGGGCGGCTGGTCGGGCTGCTCTCCGAGGGCGCGGCCGACGCCCCGATCGTCGGCTGCGAGCCGTCCTGCGTGCTCACCCTGAAGGACGAGGCCGCCTCGCTGCTCCCCGGCGACGAGCGGGTCGCCGCCGTCGCCGACCGGGTGCGCCAGGTCGAGGAGCTGATCACCGAGGCGATCGACGCCGGCCGGCTCCGGCTCTCCGCCGACTCCTGGCCGGCCGGGCGGCGCATCCTCTTCCACGGCCACTGCCACCAGAAGGCGGAGGTGGGCACGGCCGCCACGGTGGGGCTGCTGCGCCGCATCCCCGGCGCCGAGGTGGTCGAGCTGGACGCCGGCTGCTGCGGGATGGCCGGGTCGTTCGGCTTTGAGGCCGAGCACTACGAGCTGTCCATGAAGGTCGGCTCGGACCGGCTGTTCCCGGCGATCGAGGCGGAGCCGGAGGGCACCGTGCTGGCCGCCACCGGGGTGTCGTGCCGGCAGCAGATCGGGCACGGCACCGGGCGCCGCTCCTGGCACCCGGTGGAGCTGGTCGCGGCCGCCCTGGAGCCCGCCGCGCCCCGTGAAGGCGCGGGCGCCTCCGGCGAGCGGTGACAATGGGACCCCGGGGCGCCCGCGCACGGCGGCGCCCCCGCGTGGATCGGGCCGGTTCGGACAGGAGAGTGACCGTGGAAAGGATCGTCAAGCCCCCGAGCATGGTGGAGCTCGCGGCGCGCTCCATCCGGCAGATGATCCTCAGCGGGGAGCTGCTCCCCGGCGAGCGGGTGGTGGAGAACCGGCTCACCGGGCAGCTGGGCATCAGCCGGCCGCCGCTGCGCGAGGCGCTGCGCCGGCTGGAGCACGAGGGCCTGATCCGGCAGTCCCCGCACAAGGGCGCGGTGGTCACCCCGCTCACCCTGCACGACGTCTACGAGATCATGACGCTGCGGCACCGCCTGGAGGACATGGCGGTCGACCTCGGCATCCCGGTGGCCGAACCGGACAGGCTGGACCGCTGCTGGGCGTCGCTGCGCGGGATGGAGCGGGCGGCCGACGCCCGGGACGAGGCGGCGCTGATGGAGCACAAGTTCGAGTTCCACGCCGCGGTCGTCGGCCTGTCCGGCCACCGCCGCCTGGAGGAGGCCTACCGGTCGCTGCAGATGCAGATGCAGCTCTGCATGGCGCTGAACCGGCAGGCCAGGGCGCACCGGAACGAGACCGCCGCCACCAACGTGCTGCGCCACCGGCGGCTGCTCCGGGTCATCGAGGAGGGCGACCCCGAGGCGGTCCGCGCCGAACTGGCCCGGCACGGCGACCAGACCTTCCTGGACGACCTGCCCGGCTCCCTGGAGCCCGGCAGCGACCAGGCCCTGCGCTGGCTGAAGAGCGTCCAGTCCGCCCCGGCCGACCCGGGGAAGCGGGGCTGAGCCGGGCCCGGACCGCCGACGGGGGCGCCGCCCGGCCGCGCCGGACCCGCGCGCCCGCGCCGAGGCCCGGCCGCGCCGGGCTCCGGTGAGGCAGGGGTGGGCGGGGGCGGGACGGGGAGAGGCCGGCCCGCGGAGGTGAGGAGAAGCCCCCGCCGGCGGTCCGGCCGTCCTGAACCGCCGGTCCGGCGGTGACCCCGGTGCGGGCGGGAGGCCCCTCCGCCGAGTCACCGGGCGGAAGGCCCTCCCGTCCGCCCCCGGTATCGCCTGCCCGCTGCTGACCCGTCGGGGGCCGCTCGCCGGCACCGGGCCGCCACCCGGCGCGGTCGGCGAGTCCGGGACCGGCGGGGAGGCGGCGGCCCTCCGGGTCCCCGCCGGATCGACGGACCGGGACACCGGGGCGAGCGCCCCTCAGATCGTTGATGGGGTTCTCCTCGTCTCTGCACCCTGCTCCGCCCTGTTCTTCGGCCCCGCCCCGCGCGGCCTTTCCCACCGCCCGGCCCCGCGCCCGCCTTCGCCGGCTCCCAGGGGGCGGCACTCCGCTGTCACGGCGGCGTTGCGGGCGGGCGGCACCGCGGGAAGGCGGGGCACCGCGGGCATGCGGATCAGCGCAGGTGGGCGAAACCCCATCAACGATCTCAGGGGCCTTCCCGCTGCGGTCCGCCCGGCGGAGGGGCCGCCGGCCCGCCCCGGCCCGGCGGCGGTCCGCACGCCCGCCGCGCCCGGCGGTCAGTCCGGGGCGCCGGGGCGGTCCTCCGCCCCCGGAACGGGCTCCGGGCGGGGCGGGGCGGCCCGGCCGAGCAGCTCGGCGCTGCTCTGCCCCAGCCGCTCGGCGGGGCGCGGCCGGTGCTCGGGCAGGCCCGGGAAGCGGATCGGGCCGCGGACCGTCCGCACCCGGCCCTCGGTCGGGTGCTCCTCCTCCTCGAACAGGCCCACGGCCGCGGCGTGCTCCTCCTCCAGCAGGTCGGCCAGGGACGCCACCCGGGAGACCGGGACGTCGGCCTCCTCCAGCAGCGCCAGCCAGGCCCCGGTGGTGCGCTCGGCGACGAGTTCGGCCGCGGTCGCGTACAGCGCGTCGATGTTGGCGGTGCGCGCGCCCAGGTCGCGGAAGCGCGCGTCGCCGGCGAGCTCGGGGCGCCCGGCCGCCCGGAAGAACGCCGCCCACTGGGCGTCGGTGTAGGGCATCAGGGCGATGTGCCCGTCCCGGGTGGCGAACGGCCTGCGCTGCGGCGAGGTCGCCCTGGTGTAGCCGACCGGGGCCAGCGGCGGCTCGAACGCGTGCCCGTAGAGGTGCTCTGCCATCAGGAAGGACGCCATGCTCTCGTACATGGGCACCTCGACCTCGCAGCCGCGGCCGGTGGCGCCGCGGCGCACCAGGGCGCCGAGGATGCCGACCGCCGCCATCAGCCCGGTCGTCTTGTCGGCGATGACGGAGGGGACGTAGCGCGGTGCGCCGTCCGGCCCCGCATCGAGGTCGGCCAGCCCGGTGGCGGCCTGGACCAGGTCGTCGTAGGCGGGCCGGCCGGCCCGGGGGCCGCCGGCGCCGAAGCCCACGGCGGCGCAGTAGACGATGCCGGGCGCGGCCGCGGCGACGTCGGCGTACCCCAGCCCGAGGCGCTCGATCGCGGCCGGCCGGACGTTGTGCACGAACACGTCGCAGTCGGCGGCGAGGCGGAGCAGCGCCTCGCGCTCCTCGGGCCGCTTGAGGTCGCACACCACGCTGCGCTTGCCCCGGTTGACGTTGAGGTGCACGCCGCCCATCCCCTCCGAGCGGGCCGGGCCCAGCCGCCGCGTCGGGTCGCCGCCGGGCGGCTCCACCTTGACGACCTCGGCGCCGAGGTCGGCGAGGAGCCGGGTGCAGTAGGGGCCGAGCAGCACGGTCGTCAGATCCAGCACCCGGACTCCGGCGAGGGGACCGCTCATCCGCTTCCTCTCCGTCGCGGTGGTTGTGTCGCATCCGGCCGCGGCTAGTCGCCGACCATGGTGTTCGGCAGCCACATCACGGCCTCGGGGAAGACCGAGAAGAGCACGACGACCGCGAGGATCGCCGCGGCGAACGGCGCGGCGCCCCAGAACACCTCCTCCACGCGCTGCCGCGACGCCCGGGCCACGACGAACACGTTGAGCCCCAGGGGCGGGCTGACCAGGCCGATCTCGGCGAGCAGGACGACCATGACGCCGAACCAGATCGGGTCCAGCCCCAGTTCGTGCACGACGGGCAGGACGACGGGCACCGTCAGCGCGAGGATCGCCATCTGGTCCATGAAGAAGCCGAGGACCAGGTAGATCAGCGCGATCACGGCGAAGACCGCCATCGGCGGCATCGGCAGGCCGCCGACCCACGCCGCGATGGCCGGCGTGACCTGGGTGGCGGCCAGGAAGTAGCCGAAGATGTGGGCGCCGAGGATGATCATCAGGATCATCACCGTGGAGTCCACGGCCTCGCGCGCCGAGTCGTAGAGCGCCCGCAGGCTCGCGGTGCGGCGGGCGGCCATGATGGCCAGCGCGCCGAGCCCGCCGAAGGCGGCCGCTTCGGTGGGGGTGGCCAGGCCGGTGTAGATCGTCCCGGTCACCAGGGCGAACAGCAGCAGCACCGGGGAGGCCGGGGCCAGCGTGCGGAACTTCTCCGGCCAGGTGCCGGCGCGGTCGCGCGGCGCCAGCCCGGGCCTGATCCGGATCTGGATCTGCAGGGTCACGATGATGGCGAGGGTGACGGCGATCCCGGGCACCACCCCGGCGACGAGGATCTGCCCGACGCTCTCCTCGGCCAGCACCGCGTAGAACACCAGGATGATGCTGGGCGGGATCATCGCGGCGAGGGTCCCCACGACGGCGGCGAGGCCGTTGGAGAGCCGCCGGTCGTACCCGGCGGCGGTCATCTCCCGGGTCGAGGTGGTGGCCAGGGTGGCCGCGGCCGCGGTGCTGGACCCGGAGATGGCCGCGAACAGCGCGCCGGCGCCGGCCGTGGCCACGCCGAGTCCGCCGCGGACGCCCTCGGTCCAGGCGCGCGCCGCGGCGAACAGGTCGGCGGCCACCCCGCTCTTCAGGACGAACTGCGCCATGAGGATGAACAGCGGGATCGCGGAGAGGGTGTAGGCCGAGACCGCGGTGTGGGAGGAGGCGGAGACCAGCCCGAGCAGCAGGTCGGTCCCGCCGTGGGCGAGGAGGCCGGCCACCCCGGCGATGCCGATGGCGAACCCGACCGGGACCCGGATGAGCAGCAGGGCGAACAGCAGGATGACGATCGCGGTGACCAGCATCAGCCGCGCACCTCCGTCTCGGCTCCGTCGGCGGAGCGGTGGGTCAGGGCCGTGGCGGCGAGGCGCAGCAGCAGGACGCCGCTGCCCAGCGGGACGAGGACGTAGGAGGTCCAGCTCGGCCAGGACAGCGGGCCGCCGCCGGGCGGGGGGATCTCGTTGGTGGCCACCGCCTCGCGGACGGTCTCGGCGCCGGCGTAGAACACCAGCGCGAACAGGGCGAACGCCAGGACTTGGCCGAGGAGGTCGAGGATGAGCCGCACCCGCGGCCCGAGCCGCTCGTAGACGACGTCGACGGAGACGTGCGCCCCGGTGCGGTAGGTGGCCGACAGGCCCAGGTAGAACATGCCGACCATCAGGTAGTCCTGGATGAAGGCGACCGACCAGCCGAGCGGCCGGGCGAACGCGTAGCGCATCAGGACCTCGGCGCCCATCAGCACCAGCATCGCGGCGAGGGCGGCGATGGCCAGCGCCATCATGGCCTCCTCGACCCGGGTGACCGCGCGCCGCACGCGGCCCGCGGCGTCACTCCTGCCCGTCATCGGCCTGCTCCTCACGGACGCGCTCCAGCTCGGCCTCCATGGCGCTCAGGGCGCGCTCCCCGGGGCGCCCGATGCTCTCCATGTCCTCGGCCCAGGTCTGCCGGGCCGGTGCCAGGACCTCCTGCCAGGCGGCCTTCTCCTCGCCGGTGAGCCGGTGGAACTCCAGGCCGCCCTCCTCCAGCCGCTTCCGGGAGGCCTCGTTCTCCTCCTGCAGGGCCCGGCACAGGTGCCGGGTGGTGTCGTGCCCGGCCTCGACGAGCGCGTCCCGGGTCCCGGGGTCGAGCCGCTCCCAGGCGGCGTCGCCGATGGAGTAGGTGTTGATGAAGCTGCCGACCTCGGCGCCGAGGGTGGAGTGGCCGGCCGCCTCGTCGAGCCGGTAGGGCTCGGCGCTCATCGGGGCGAGCGCGGTGCCGTCGACGGTTCCGCGGGAGATCGCCTCGTACATCTCGGGGGCGGGCATGCTGACCGGGGACCCGCCCAGCGCGCTGACGGTCGCGTCGATGGTGCCGCCGGAGGAGCGCAGCATCATGCCGGCGGCGTCCTCGGGGACGACGACCTCCTCGGTGCCGGTCATGATCTCGTAGGACGGGATGACCCCGATGACCAGGGGGCGGATGCGCCGCTCGGAGAGCTCCTCGTCGTAGAGCACCCCGCCGGGCTCCATCAGGGGCTCGGCGGCGAGCGCGCCCTCGCAGGCGTCGCCGACGAGCCCCGGCAGGTCGGCGACGCCGGACAGCGGCAGCTTCGAGGTGACGTAGGCGGGCGCGACCGAGGCCATGTCGACGGCCCCGGACCCGGCCAGGTCGATCAGGTCCGAGGCGGTGCCGATCTGCTCGGAGGGCAGGTAGTCGAAGGTGACCCGGCCCCCGGTCAGCTCGGTCGCCCGGTGCATGAAGTACTCGGCGCCGTGCTCGGAGATGGGGTGGCCCACGGGGTAGGAGTCGCCGAGGACGAGCCGGATCCCGTCGCCCGGCGGCCCGGGCGGTCCCGCGCACCCGGTCGCGGCCAGCAGCACCGCGGCCAGCCCCGCCCACGGGGCGGCGCGGCCCCGTGGTGGGTCGATGCGTCCATCGGCCATGTTCGCCTCCCGAAGCCGAACGCTCCCGCGTGAACCGACTCGATTGAACTGTTCCTATATAAGAACGAATGTTCTGTGACGCCGTGGACATTAGGCTGAGATCCAGATCACTGTCAATGCTGAGCGGGAAGACGTCCGTCAGGATGTGCCTGCGAATCGAGATTGGTTCCTATATGCGCATGATGGCGATGTGAAACGTTGCCGTGCCGTCACGGATCCGACCGGGGCCGGGTTGCGTCGACCGCTTCACGGGCGCCGTTCGGTTCGCTACTGTGTTCTTAAATACGTCAAAACGTTCTTATATAAGAACTTTGAGAGGGGGGGCGATGCGACCTCTGGACGGGGTGCGCGTCCTCGACCTGTCCCGGGTCCTGGCCGGCCCGTACTGCACCCAGTACCTCGGCGACCTCGGGGCCGACGTGGTCAAGGTCGAGCCGCCGGGCCAGGGCGACGAGACGCGCGGCTGGGGCCCGCCGTTCGTCGGAGGCGGCGAAGCGAGGGAATCCGTGTACTTCATGGCGGCCAACCGCGGGAAGCGCGGCATCACCCTGGACCTCAAGTCGGAGGAGGGCCGGCGGATCGCCCGCGAGCTCGCGCTGCGCGCCGACGTGCTGGTGGAGAACTACCGGCCCGGCACGCTGGCCCGGTTCGGCCTGGACCACGCCGCGCTGAGCGCCGACAACCCCCGGCTGATCTCGGTGTCCATCAGCGGGTTCGGCCAGACCGGCCGGTACCGGGACCGCCCCGGCTACGACCTCATCGCCCAGGGCATGGGGGGCGTCATGGGCGTCACCGGCGAGCCCGGCGGGCCGCCGGCCAAGATCGGGTTCCCCGTCGCCGACCTCAACGCCGGCACCTGGGCGATCATCGCCGTGCTCACCGCGCTCCAGGCCCGGGAGCGCACGGGGGTCGGCCAGGCGATGGACGTCTCCCTGATGGAGTCGCAGCTCGCCTGGCACGTGTACGGCACCGGCATGTACTTCCACACCGGTGCCTCCCCCCGGCGCCGCGGGTCCCAGCACGAGATGATCGCGCCCTACCAGGCGTACGCGACCGCGGACGGCTGGATCAACGTCGCGGTCCCCAACCAGAGGTTCTGGGCGTCGTTCTGCGCGCTGCTCGGCGCCGGCCTGGCCGAGGACCCGCGCTTCGCCACCAACGCCGACCGGGTCGAGCACCGCGAGGAGCTCAACGCGGTGATCGAGCCCCTGATCGCGGCGCGCACCTCCGCGGAGTGGCTGGCCGACCTGGAGGAGGCCGGCGTCCCCTGCGGCAACATCTCCACCCTCGCCGAGGTCTACTCCGACCCGTGGGTGGAGGAGCGGGAGCAGATCGTGCGGCTGCCGCACCCGGTCGCCGGCACCTACGTCGGCACGGCATTCCCGGTGAAGGCCTCGCACACGCCGGCCCGCGCGGACAAGGCACCGCCGCTGCTGGGCCAGCACACCCGAGAGGTGCTCGCCGAGCTCGGATACGACGGCGGGGCGGTGCGGCGGCTGCGCGACGCGGGCGCCTTCGGCCGCCCCGAGGAGGGATGACCCCGTGGACTTCGACCTGACCGAGGACCAGCGCGCCATCGCCGGCGCGGTGCAGGACCTGAGCTCCCGGTTCGACGGCGGGTACTGGCGCCGCAAGGACGCCGGGCACGCCTTCCCCTGGGAGTTCTACGACGCCTTCGCCGACGCCGGGTGGCTCGGCATCGCGATCCCCGAGGAGTACGGGGGCGGCGGCATGGGCGTGCAGGAGGCCGCGATCCTCCTGGAGGAGGTCGCCGCCTCCGGCGCCGGGATGAACGGCTGCTCGCCGATGCACCTGACCATCTTCGGCATCAACACGATCGTCAAGCACGGCAGCGAGGAGCTGCGCCGGGAGATCCTGCCCGGCGTCGTCGACGGCTCCCTGCACGTGTGCTTCGGGGTCACCGAGCCCG
>Ga0079224_100013663_pt1 | contig 11312 bp, 11 predicted proteins | sample Stecom2015_FD_80414 | JGI IMG/M metagenome (GOLD analysis project Ga0079224, IMG submission 80414) | Agricultural soil microbial communities from Utah to study Nitrogen management - Steer compost 2015 | ecosystem: Environmental > Terrestrial > Soil > Agricultural land | place: USA: Utah...
TAGCCCATCCCGACGAGCAGGCGGGTGGCCGTCTTGGCCTCGATGACCTCGACGGGGCGGCCCTGGGCGCGCAGGGCATCCGCCGCTGCGGCGAGGCGGGCAGCCTCGAAGGCGCAGGCCTCGCGCCACGGCCCGTCGCCGTTGAAGCGGTCGCGGAGCTGGGTGAGAAACCCCGCCTTCTGGTCGTCCCTCAGATGCTCCGGGACGAAGCGGTAGTAGGCCAGGCCTGGGTGGTCCAGGGCGCCCGGCTGGATGCGCGCCGGGTTGATACTCCGCGGGAGGGGGTACTCGTAGGGCATGGGCTCAGGAGGCGTCGTTCTAGGCATGAGCAGCGGCGAAGCGCTTGAGCCACGCGAGGTAGGCCAGGGCCTCGGCCGTCAGGCGGCGGTATGTGTGGCTGTTGCCGTCGTGGATGGCCTGCATGAGGTTGCCGCGCGTGCGCTCCGCTTCCGGCCGGTCACGGAGGAGCCACGCCGCCAGGTGGTCGAGCACCTTCGTGTGCGGCTTGTCGGGCTTGTTCTCCCCCTTGGCGAGGTAGAAGGCCACCGTCTGGCCGAGGCCGGCGGTGTGGATGGTGACCGGGAGGCCCTGGAGCAGCTGCTTGTACTCCTCGAAGCCGTTTGTTTGGGCGGCGTGCTCGACCTGCTGCCAGGCCATGGCCGCGCGTTCCTGTTCGATCGTCCGCATGGAGTCAGGCATGAGTTCAGGGTTAGCGGAGGAAGCGGGCACAGCAGATCCCCTTGCCGACGGTCTCGTCGCCGCCGAGCTGGATGCGCTGGCCGTCGAGACGGCGGACGAAGGCGAGGAGGTCCTCCGCCCTGCCCCGCCCGTTGAGCTTTCCCGAGAGGTCGTCGGTGGCGAGGACGGCGGCGTAGAGGAGCGAGTCGGCCGGGAGGTTCTCCTGGTAGAAGAGGCTGCCGCCCTCCGAGGTCGTCTTCTTGGGGCCGAGCTTGACGCGGGCCTGGACCTCGGTGGCGTGCGTGACGAAGTCGCGGAAGGCGTCGTCGGGGAGGATGAGCAGCTGCTTCGGGAGGCGGGAGCGCCAGAAGCCGTACTCGTCGTTGCGGGGCACGGCGTGCTCGGCGAGCCAGTCAGCGAGGGCTCTCACCTCGGCCTTCGGCTCGAACCGGAAGGCGAACTCCTCGAGGAGCACGCCGTGGTCGTCGTGGAGGATGCACTCCGGGCTGCCGAAGACGACGTTCTCGTCCGTGAGGGCGTTCAGGGCGGGGAGGTCGGGTCCACCCGCCATCGCGAGGTCGCGCCTGAGGCGGGCCAGCGCGGTCGGCGCGGTGGTCCAGGCGAAGACGCCGCGGGCGGAGCGGACGGGGAAGAGGAGGAGGCGGGCGTCGGTGGTCGCGACGGCGCCGGCGTGGTCGCTCGCGTTGGCGGTGTCCGGCCCGAAGGCGGCCGTGAGGCGGGCGTCGTCGCGTTCGGGGTTCTTCGAGAACCAGTCGCGTAGGGCGCCCTTGACGCCGCTGGCGGCGATCATCGGGTAGTTGGTGTAACGCTCGCGCTGGATGGCTAGGTCAATGGCGCCGAGAGACTGGCCGCTGCCGGCGTGGAGGCCGCTCTCGGCGTGGAGGAAGAGGAGGGAGGAGGCTTTGAACATGGGCGTAGGGGTTACCAGATACCGAGGCGGGCCAGGCCAAGGCCCTGCAGGGCCTCGTCGTCGGTGCAGAGGCTGCGGCCGTCGAGGGCGTCGAAGAGGGCGGGGGCGTCGGCCGGGCGGTCGAGCTCGAGGAAGTAGACGGAGCCAGCCGGGGCGGCGGGGCGGGCGCGCTTGGGGCGTCGGTGCACGAGGTCCCAGCCGCCGAGGGTGAGGGGGCGCCCCACAGCGGCCGCCACGAGGCGCACGGCCACGCCGCCGAGGGCCCCCCGGAGGTCGTCGCTGATGCCATCGGGCCGCCAGCCGTCGCGGAACGGCGCCGGGGTGGTCAGGAGAATCTTGACGCGGCCCGTTTCGGCCGCCTTCGCGCGGAGCGCCGCCGCGTCCGGCCCGGGCAGGTCCACGGCCTCGAAGCGGGCCGGCCGGCTCTCGCCGCCGAGGCGCAGCAGGCCGGCGCTGCCAAGCAGCCCGCTCGCCTCCACGCTCACGGCGAAGCCGGCGTGCTCGCGCATCCGCACGAACTCTACCGTGAAGAGCTTGCCCTCCTGGGCCGTGCCCGTAAAGCGCTCGTCGGAGGCGCCGCGCAGCGAGACCTGCGTGCGCGGCTCGCGCCGGAAGACCTGCTCGGGCGCGACGAGGTCGGCGGCCTCGGGGGCGGTTCCAGCGAGCACGCGGGACAGCCCGGTTTCGGTCAGCAGGGCGCCCGTGCCGCCGTAGAACGTGCCGGTGCGGTGGGGGCGGTGGAGCAGGCGGAGGCCCTCCGGGAGGTTGGTCCGCACGCCGGCCGGCGGTTCCTGTGGGAGGAGCAGGACGTGGGGCGGGTCGCCGCCGGCCTCGTCCTGCTTCGTCTTGCGCGTGAGCAGGTCGAGGGGAGCGGGGTAGAGGCGCTCGACGCGGCCGTTGCCGGCGCGGCGGGCGAGGGCGAAGGCCGTGATGGCGAGCGAGCCCAGCTCGGTCCTCGTCCCGGTCACGCCCGTCACGCGGTCCCCGACGCCGAAGTCGTCGGCCCGGAAGTCGGCGCCGTGGGCGGCGAGGAGGGCGCTGCGGAGGGCGCCGTAGAGGGTGGTCGGCGGTGGGGGGAAGGGGCCGGTGGCGAGGTGGTCGCTGCCGGCGTCGAAGGGCCGCCCGTCGCGGAAGACGAGGACGTCGGTGGGCTGGATGAAGAGGTGGGTCATGGGGCGTGGTCCTAGCGGTCGCCGCCCTTGCCGAGGAACTGGGCCACGGCGAGGCGGTCGAGGGCGGCGTCGAAGGGGTGTGGGGCGGGGTGCCCGTCGGCGGGCTGTTCCGGTTTGTCCTCGGCGTCGGCGAGCATCTGGCCGAAGGTCTCCCCGAAGGCCGTGGCCCGGCGGGCTTCCTCCATGCGCTCGATGCGGCGGGCGAAGAGGCGCTTGGCCTCGGCGCGGAGCGGTGCCAGAAGGTCGGCAGGGAGGTGGCCCTGGGCATCGGCCAGGCGGCGGCGGAGCTCCCCGAGGTCATGGAGGAAGCCGGTCGAGACCGCCTTCTGCTCGATCAGTTCGGCGAAGTGCCGGAGGGGGCGCAGCTGGTCCCAGGGCAGGACGGCGGCCTCGGGGCCGCCGCTGCGCTTGAGGGCGGTGATGCAGACCCGGTCGCGGCCGGCGCGCTTGGCGCGCTGCTCGGCCTCGCGCGCGGCGCGCAGGACCTGCTCGAGGGGCGTCATGTGGTGGGCGTAGACGAGCCCGGCGCTGACCGTGCCGCCCGGCAGGGCCTCCCGGAAGGCCGTGCTGATGGCCGTGGCCGCATCAAGGGCGGTCTCGAACGAGAGCAGGGCCACGACGTCATCGCCGCCGCCATAGACGAGGCGTCCACGGTGGTGCTTCTCGACGATCGCGGGGACGCGCTCGAGGGCAAAGCTGTTGAGCGCCCGACTGATGGCGCGGTGCCGCTCCGCCCCCGTGGCGCCGCCGAAGGCCCCGGGTGCGCGGGAGCCCGAGAGCCACTCGCCCATCCTGTCGCCGTCGAGCACGAGGAGGGCGTAGTACCGCGAGGGCGGGTTGATGCCGGCGCGCGCGGCCGCGCGCATCAGGTCGCGGCGGACGTCGTTGAGATCCTGCACCTTGGCTTCCACCTCCGAGAGGCGCTGGCGGCCGGCCGGGGAGTCGGGGTCGGCGCCCATCTCGCGCAGGGCCTCCGCTGCCGTGAGGTCGTCGCCGATGAGGAGGCGCCCGCTGACGCGGCGGAACTGGCCGAGGCCGTTGGGGCGGTCGTTGACGAGGGCGGGTAGGGCGGCCTCGGTGGGGCGGAGGTCGTCGAGGGCGCGGGCGGCGCGGTCGAAGGCGGCGGCGGCCTCCGCGAGGGCGGGATCGGCGGCGTGGTCGAGCACGGCGCGCACGAAGTCCGCCGTGGCGAACGAGGAGGTCGAGGGGAAGGCGGCGTCCTCGCGTCCGATGCGGCCGGCCTCGGCGAGGAAGTCCGGGTAGAAGCGCTTCGTGAGGGCGATGGCCGAGAGGCGCTCGCCCGCGCGGAGGCGTCCGCCCGAGCGGGCGGCGAGGTCGTTCCACCAGCGGCGGACCTCCTCGGGGCGGGGGTTGCCGTCGGGCACGAGCGCGGGCTGGCCGGGCATGAGGGTGCAGCGGTAGCCGCTCTCGGCGCGGCCGTCGAACGCGCGCAGGGCCTTGCGGCTGCCCGAGAGGCCCTCGACGGCGCGGTAGAGGTGGCCGTAGGCATCGGGGCCGCGGTCGAGGAAGAGGGGGGCTACGTCGGCGTCCTCCTGGAGGGCGACCCAGTAGACCTCCACGAACGCGGCGGCGCGCTCGGCCGGTGTGGGGTCGAGTTCGAGGCGGTCGAGTGCGAAGGTGGCGGCCTCGCGGAGGTGGTCGCGGAGGGCGTCCTCGGCGTGCCGGGCCAGGGCAGCGGTGTCGGTGCCGGCGGGGGCGCGGGCGAGGAAGCGGTTGGGGAAGGCGGCGCGGCCGGCGTCGCCGGAGCGGCCCTCGCGGCTGGGGAAGAGGAAGGCGGCCTCCGGGGCCTCGGCTTCGACGGCCTCGATGGCCGCCTGGGCGAGGTGGGAGAGCAGGAGGGAGCCGGCCCAGAGGTCGGCCGTACGCCGCCCGGCGGCGATGAACTCCTGGACGGGGCCGAGGCTGAAGAGCAGCAGCGAGCCGGTGGCTGTGGGGGCAGAGGTAGGCACGATCATCCGAAGAGCGGGGCGGCGTCGGGGAGCTTGTGCTGGACGAAGAGCGGGACGAGGCTCTGGGCAGGGGCCGGCATCTGGCCGTGGCCTTTCTGCATGCGCATCTCGCCGCGGCCCGGCAGGAAGCGGCTGTCGAAGTGCGTGAGCACCGCGTCGTACCAGCCCCGTTCGAGGCGGACGATGCGGATCCAGAGTGGCGAGGCGCGGCGGTCCGAGTCCACCGGCCGCACGGTGGCCTTGCCATGCACACCCTTGAACCCAAACGTGATCGGGAGGCCGAAGGAAGCCCGTTCCACGGTCGGTGGCATCTGCCCGTCCATGAGGTGCTGTTTCATCGTGTGGTAGTCGAGTCCCCTCTGCGTCTGGTCCTCGTGGTCGACGCCGCGCCGGAGGCGAAACTCCCGGAGATCGGAGCCGATGTTCCACACGGCATCGCTCCAGCTGTCCGCGTCGGCGCTGGCACGCCACACCTTCGCATACTGGGAATGAAGCGCCGAGAACTCGGGCCTCTGGACCTCGGGGGAGGTGCCGACGATGCGCGTCAGGCCGTTGCGGAGATAGTCGTCGAAGCCGTTGCCGGTGTTCACCCGGAAGTCGGGGCAGGCGAAGTCCCCGCGGCGGTCCACAAGGCGGGCCTCGAAGCTGCCGGCGGCGCGGCGGGCGCGCGTGCCCAGGCTGCCGAGGTGAGCGACGAGCCAGAAGGCCCGGAGCGCCTCCTCGAAGGCGTGCCGCCGCTGGGCGGCATCGTCGCCTCGGCGGAGGACGGTCGAGAAGCTGACGCGGAAGTGCGTGCCGGGCTGGACGAAGAGCCGGTGGTTATCACCCAGCCGTGTCGAGTACCAGAGGTAGCGCGTGGGCGTGCCGTACTTACCGCCGCCGTTCCAGTCCTCCAGGCGCTCCGGGTTGCCGAGCTGGTCGGGCGCGAACTGGACGGGCGTAACGCGCACGTTGACGGGACTGGCGGCGTCGGTGCTGCCGAAGACGGCGGCCTCGCTGCACTTGAGATCATTGAGGTTGGTCACGCCCTGGCCGCCGAGGAGGGCGCGGTACCAGTAGCGGAGTACGCCGCGCAGCGAGGCTGCGCGCAGCTCGCACGTGTTCTGGTCCACGCCCGAGAGAAACATCGGGGTCAGGACCTCGCAGTCGAACTCGGCTTTCAGGAGAGCCATCGCGTCAGGAAATGGTTGAAGCGGAGGGAACGAGGGGTTCGATCCGGTAGTGGCCGTAGCCCCGCTCGGTGTTCTTCCCGACGTGGAGCCACTGCCCCACGACGAGGAGGGGGAGGAGGGGCACCAGGTCACCGCAGAGGGTGAGGGTGCCGACGTACCCGCTCGTGGGAATCGCCGCCCGTTGTCCTGGCGCCTCGGCACGGCGGCGCGAGTAGCGCTGGCCATGGAGAGGGGGCGGCCCTTCGAAGCGCGCCGTCACACCGGCGGCGGCCCGCAGCAGCGGGCGGAAGTCCGGGAGCTCGCCGCCGGTGCCGTGGAGGCGGATGAGCTCGCGGACGCGCCAGCCGAGGCGGCGCAGCAGGAGAGGGAGCGTCGGCTCCGCGAGGTGGCCTCGGTGCTTGAGGTGGACCGGCACGTCGAAGCGGAGGGCCAGCGCGTTGCCGGGAAGGATCCGGCAGGCCTCTCCGATGTGGAGCCCGGAGAGGGGCGCTACGGGGCATGGCGCGCCGCCCACGCTCCGGTCGAAGTAGAGCGCGGCGCGGCTGGTAGCATCGAGCGTGGCGATGCGCGAGAGGGCCAGGCTGCCGAAGCCGGCATTTCGCCCCGTCCCGAGACCGGTCGTCTCGAGGTCGCGGGCGGCCTCGGTCAGCGAGGCGACGTGCGCGCCGGCCCAGCCCACCAGGGTCAGGTCATAGGCGAGCTCGTCACCGGGGGACGCCGTTCGGCGGTTCGGGGCGAGCGCCGCGAGAGCGAAGGGGCTCGGCGCGCCACCCTGTGCGAGGGCCGGTTTGAAGAGGCGCGCGTAGAGATGGGGGTCGCGTTCGTGGAGGCGGGCTCCGAGGGCAGCCCAGAGCGTGTCCGTCGGGTTCTGCCGAAAGCGGACGGGCGTGGTAGCCACCCAGACCAGGCGGAGGCGGACGAGCGCGAGGGCATCCACCCAGGCCGAGGCAGCTGGAAAGCGATCCGTTGGGTCCTGCTGATATCGCTCGAGCGAGCACGCCGACAGCCAGGGGCTACGGAGTGCGGAGGAACCGTCTGACACAGCAGAACAAACAGATTTATGTGTGTGATCAGCTGCCAAGCCTAATGACAGTAGGATATCGTGGGCGAGAGGCTAACGACGCCGGGATAAAAGGTCAAGCCCGAAAGCACCTCGGACGGCGGGGCCGGATGTCAAACGAGAGGAATATTAGGAGATGCCCTGCCCGACTTTTTTCTGCGGGATCCGCGTGGGTTCGGCGGGATCCCGCGGAAGGGGCGACCCTGCGTGCATCGAGTTGTGTGGTAGGCAGACGGTGGGCAGGTATTCGGGTCCCGGCTTCGCTCTTGACGTAACGGTGTCGCGTGCTGGTGTGACCGGTAGCGTAGCGGATCTTGTGGGTTAAGCAACCGAGGCCCATCATGACCCACGACGACATCACGGAGGCCGTCACCGCCTCCCTCGAAGACCGCGTCCGCGACGCCATCAAAGGCATCCTCGAGGAGGTCATGGAGGAGGAGATGACGGCCCAACTCCAGGCCAACACCGCGAGCGGACCGAGCGGCGGCTCGACGAGCGCAACGGCCACTACGGGCGCGGCCTGACCACGGCGGCCGACCACATCGAGCAGATCCGCATGCCGAGAGCTCGCGAGGTGCCGTTCCTGACGGAGGTGTTCGAGCGCTAGCGCCGGATGACGGGCTCGCCGAGAGGGGGCTCCGGGGCGTGCGCCTCGTGGTCTCCGACGACCACGAGGCCATCAAGAGCGCGGTCCAGGTGGAGCTCTCCGGGGCGGCCTGGCAACGGTGCACTTCCAGCGGAACGTGCGGGCCTACGTGCCACAGGCCGAGACGAAGGCGGTCGCGGCGGACCTGAAGCCGGTCTTCCTGGCGGCCCGGCGCGAGACGGCGGCGTCGCCGGCGGCGTCGTTCGCCAAACGCTACGGGGGGCTGTACCCGAAGGCGGTGGCCACGCTGGAGCGGGGGCTCGACGAGGCCCTGACGTACACGGCGTTCCCGTCGTGCCACCACCGGCTCATCCGCACCACCAATAGCTTGGAGACCGCCAATAGCTTGGAGACCGCCAATAGCTTGGAGCGGGTCTTCCGCGAGGTCAAACGCCGGAGGCGGGTCGTCGGCGTGTTCCCGGGCGAGCAGAGCGCGGGACGCTGGCGACGGCCGTGCTCCTACGCGTCTCCGAGGACTGGTGTGAGCGGAGGTACCTCGACATGGAGCCGCTCCACGCCCCCTTCCACGAACCCACAAGATTCGCTACTTGACCCCCACGGCAGCGGCTTGGCGGCGCCCCATCTGGTTGATCCATACACCCAAGTAGGGACACCATGCATGGTGTCCCTACTCATCCTACCGCCGGCACGACGCAACCGAATTGGGGAATCCGCCCTCATGCAGCGGCCGTTGCACGATGAGGTACTCCCGCACCACCTCGCCGCCGAGCAGGTGCTCCTGGAGGATCCGCTCCAGCACCTCGGGCGTGCACGAGTGATACCACGCCCCCTCGGGATAGACGACGGCGATGGGGCCGCCCCGGCAGATCTGGAGGCAGTTCGCCTTCGTGCGGTAGAGGTCCGTCACCCCCTCCAGCTTCAGCTCCTTGATCCGCCGCTTGAGGTAGTTCCACGACGCGAGGCTGTCCTCGCGCGTCGAGCACTTCGGCTTCGTCTGGTCGGCGCAGAGGAAGACGTGGCGACGGATGCGGCCCACGCCGAGCGCCTCGGCGACGCGCCGCAGCGCCTCCGGGTCGGCCTCGGGCGGAAGCGGGGTCGTCGCCATCAGTGCACGCGCCGGGCCAGGCGGGCGGCCCGCGCCTCCGGCGTCTCCGCCTCGGGCTCGTCGAGGCCGTCGGCGAGGGGCGGGCGGTAGTCGGCCTCGAGCTGGTCCCAGTCGCGGCTGGTGACGATGGCTTCGAGGTGCTCGATGCGCCGCTGGAGTTGGTCCACACTCTGCGGCGTCGAGGAGGCCGGGGCGCGGCTGTCGAGCTCTTCGTCGAGCAGGAGGCGGAGGCGGTCCATCTGCGCCTCGGTGGCGTCCTGGCCCGTGAGCGCGCGCACGCGGCGCTCCTCCCACGAGTGCCCGAGGCCGGGCAGGCCGAACACGCTAGCGGCGTGGGAGACCAGGCCCACCCCCCACCCGAGCATCGGGAAGATGAACCAGATCGAGCCCGGATCGGTGAGCAGGTTGAGCGCGGCGAAGAACGCGTTGACGACGAGGTAGGAGGCGAGGTGGCCGTAGAACTCCTTCTCCTTCCGGGCCTGCTTGCGGGCTTGCTCTTCGGTCAACGGCATGGCAGTGGCGAGGCGATGGACGGACAAGCTACGAGCCGGAGTCTACGCAGGTTCGGCGCGGTACCCCTCCCCCACCACGACGCGGAGCGCCCGCGGGATGGCCTCGAACGCGACCGGCGTCTCGGCCTTCATCTCGCCGTCGATGGCGAACCGCATCGGCGGCTCGGCCTCGACGTGGAGGCGGCGGGCGCGGCGGACCTCCACCAGATCGCTGGCGAGCACGTCGGCCCCGGCGAGGGCGCGGGCGGCCAGGCCCGCCACCTGCGTGGTCGTCCCGGCGCGGACCAGCACCACCTCCAGCAGGCCGTCCTCGGGGTTCGCCGTCGGCGCCGCCGGGCGCCCGCCGCCCGCCGTGCGGCCCGCCGCCACGACCACGTTGAAGAGGCGGTGGGCCTCCGGCTTTGCGTCGTCGAACGTGAGGCGGACGGCGTACCGCTGCATCCGCGGCAGGGTCTCGGCCGCCGCAACGACGTAGGCGAGAGGCCCCCACCGGCCCTTCAGCGCGTCCGTCAGCGTCTCGCGCATCTGGCCGGTGAAACCGCCGTTGCCCATGTTGACGGCGAAGCACGCCTCTGCGTCCATCGGCTCGACGCGGATGGCCTCGATCACGGCGCGCCGGCCGCCCTCGACGAGCGCGAGCGCCTCGGCCGCGTCGAACGGAACGGCGAGCGTGCGGGCGAGGTCGTTCCCCGTCCCCACCGGGACGATGGCCAGGGCCGGGCGCGTCTCGGCCGAGTCGCCCGCGGCCAGCAGCGCGTTGGCGACGGCGTGGACGGTGCCGTCGCCGCCGGCGGCGGCCACGACCTCGGCGCCGCTGCGGGCCGCCTGCCGGACCGCCTCGCGCAGGGCCTCCGGCGTGGCGGGCTCGACGAGCGTGACGTCGTCGCGGGTGGCGATCGCTTCGTGGAGGGGCGCGGCGTCGTTGGCGTGGCCGGCGTTCGGGTTGTGGACGATGCAGAGGCGCATGGAGGCGGCGAGCGGGGGACGCTCCAACGTCGCTCCCGCCGGTTCGTGCCCTCCGCGCCGTCAAGGCACGAGGCGGACGACGTGGAAGCTCACGACGGGCGTGCCGAAGAACCGGCGGGCGGGGTCTTCCACCTCGGGGTCCGGTTCGAGCAGCTCCACCTCGCGGAAGAGGTAGTCGCCGGCGTAGCCGAAGCGGACGCCCTGCGCCGAGCGGCGGCTGCGGCCGAAGTAGGCGCCCACGGCCAGCGTCCCGCCCACGCCGAGGCGGAACGCGCCCCGGCCGAACCCTCGGAACGGCCCCAGCCGGACCTCGCCCTCCTCGCGCAGCCCGTTCTCGTTCACGTCGTCGAAGTAGGGCCACTGGTAGGCGGCCGTCGGCCCGACGGTGAGCTGGACGAACGGGCGGAAGTTGTCCTCGATCTGCTCGCGGAAGAGCCGCTGCTCGATGCCCGCGTGGAGCGGCGCCAGCAGCACGTAGTTCCGCTTGAACGGCGTCACGGTGTCGCCGAAGAGGCCGACGAAGAACTGCTGTTCGCGTTCGTCCTTCCCCGCCCCGAGGCTGAACTCCACCAGGCTCGACGTGCCCGGCCCCACGCGCGCGCGCACCAAGCCGCCCAGGCCGAACCCGAACTCGGTCAGGTGGATCGTGAAGCCCGTTCCCGTGCCGTAGTGGCCGGCCAGGGAATCGGCCGGGGGCGGGAAGACCCGGTCGGGCTGCGCCGCGAGGGGCGCGGCCAGCACGGCGGCGAACAAGAGCGGGGCGAGGCGGCGCATGGCACGAAGGTATCTTCGCTTCCAAGAAAGGCAGCGGGTATGCGGGTAGGAAAGGAAGATCCCTCCCCCCGGCTTCCCCCGTACGCCCCTGCCTGTTTACGCGCTTCCCGCTTGGACTACCGCCTGCTCATCGCGCGCCGCTACCTCGCCAGCCGCCGTCGGGTGACGCTGATCTCGGTGGTCAGTGGCATCTCCGTCGGCGGCGTCGCCCTCGGCGTGGCGGCGCTGATCGTCGTGCTCAGCGTGATGAACGGGTTCTACGACACCGTCCGCGACCTCCTCGTCTCGTACGACCCCCACGTCCGCATCGAGGCGGCCGACGGCGGCGGGCTGGCGACGACCGACTCGCTGCTGGCCGTCGCCCA
>Ga0079224_100013666_pt1 | contig 11311 bp, 10 predicted proteins | sample Stecom2015_FD_80414 | JGI IMG/M metagenome (GOLD analysis project Ga0079224, IMG submission 80414) | Agricultural soil microbial communities from Utah to study Nitrogen management - Steer compost 2015 | ecosystem: Environmental > Terrestrial > Soil > Agricultural land | place: USA: Utah...
TGTTTTAACTCCAGGTATATCATTTAATAAGTCAAATACTAATTGTCTTCTGCGTAAGAAGGCTTCTTTCATCTCCAAAACACTCTCTAAGCCTTTTTCATAAGCTACAATCCCTGCACGTTGAGAGATTGAACAGGTTCCTGAAGTAGTTTGGCCTTGCATTTTATCATTTGCAGCAGCAATCTCTTTGTTTGCCGCTATATATCCTAAGCGCCAACCTGTCATGGCAAAAGCTTTGGAAAATCCATTTACAAGAATTACACGATCTTTAATAGACGGAAACTGAGCAATAGACTCGTGTTTATCTACAAAATTTATGTGCTCATAAATTTCATCGGAAATAATAAATATGTTCGGATGCTTTTCAAATACTTTAACTAATGCTGCCAATTCATCTTTAGAATACACCGACCCTGTAGGATTACAAGGAGAAGAAAACATAAAGACCTTAGATTTAGGCGTGATTGCTGCTTCTAATTGTTCAGGAGTAATTTTGAAATTCGAATCAATATCTGTATCAATAAATACAGACTTACCTTCCGCTAAAGTCACCATTTCGGAGTACGATACCCAATAAGGCGTAGGTATGATTACTTCTTGACCTGGATTTACCAGCGTAAGTAAAACATTAGATAATGATTGTTTTGCACCTGTAGAAACTACGATTTGTGAAATATCATAATCAAGTCCATTTTCATTTTTTAGCTTATTCACAATAGCCTGACGTAAATCAGGGTATCCTGGAACTGGAGAATATCGCGTGTAATTTTCATCTAAAGCCTTCTTCGCTGCATTTTTTACATGCTCAGGCGTGTTGAAATCTGGTTCCCCTACACTTAAACTAATTACATTGATGCCCTTTGCCGCTAATTCGCGACCTAGTTTGGTCATTTTTAAAGTTGCTGACTCAGATAGGTTATTAATCCTATCAGATAAAAAAGGTGTTGTACTCATGATATTGCAAATATATTATATAGTATTTATTATTGATGAGGAAAATGTAATATTTTATCAAAAAAAGTTTAATTTTTTTAAATTTAACGTATTCTAATTTAAATCTTGACCGATATTCTTTTAATTATATTTATGTTTTTTTAAATAAATATAGAATTCTTCAAATTAATCAGAGGATATCTTTATCTTACCACTAGGTTTATATTAAGAATTTCCTTTGTTAAGAATTTCTAATTCAGGATGTTTGATTAGTGGAGCCTATCAGTTAAATTGCTGATCAATACTTCAATTAAATAAAAGGAAGTTTATGAAAAGATTTAAAATAATAATTTTACTCGTATGTACCGTCAATATTTCTTTTTCTCAAACAAAGGAAGTGAAGGTCAATCAATTACTAGATAATTGGCATCATGCTGCTGCTGTGGCAGATTTTGAACAGTATTTTGGTTACCTGAGTGAGGACGCAATCTATATTGGAACAGATGCAACTGAGCGTTGGAATAAAACCGATTTTATGGCTTTTTCTAAACCATATTTTGATCAGGGAAAAGCTTGGGATTTCAAATCTTTAAAACGTCATGTGAGATTTTCTAAGGATGGTAAAATAGCTTGGATTGATGAATTATTGGAGACACATATGAACATTTGTAGGGGTTCTGGTGTTCTACTATTAGAACACGGAAAGTGGCAGATAAATCATTACGTCCTTTCTATGACTGTACCAAATGAGGTAATTTCTGAAGTATTACCTTTTAAGGCACCTATTGAAAATAAAATAATTGATTCATTTCATAAATAAAAATTAAAAACTATGTTAGTAAAACACAATAATCAGGAGAATAAAGGTTCGTTTAATGCCATTGAAGATGGTGTTCAAATTGGAGAAATGACTTATAGTATGGCAGGTCCTGGTAAAATGATAATTGATCATACAGAGGTAAATAGTCAAGAAAAGGGGAAAGGAATAGGTCATGTATTACTATATAAGGCAGTTGAATTTGCTCGGGAAAGAAATATTAAAATATTACCTTTATGTCCATTTGCAAAAGCATCATTTGATCGAGATGTTAATATTAGAGATGTTTTATTTTAATTTTTAAAAATCAATTAATGAAAGCAATCATAATTGGCGGAACAGGTGCAACTGGTCGAGAAGTTGTTCTTCAACTTTTAGCAGACCCCAGAGTAGAAAATGTTACCGTTTTGGTACGGAAACCTTTCTTTTCTGAAGATGCTAAATTAAGTGAGATTGTCGTTGATTTTAAACAATTAGAAAATTATGCAGATTTAATTGAAGGTGATGTCGCTATCTCCACTTTAGGAACAACTCGGAAAATTGCTGGCAGTAAACAAGCTCAATGGCATGTCGATTATGATTACCAGTTAAAATTTGCTGCATTGGCTAAACAAAGAAATATTAACACCTTCATTTTATTATCTGCCTATAAAGCAAATAGTCATTCGAATTTGTTTTATAGTAGGATGAAGGGGCAATTGGAAGACGATATTAAACAAGTTGGTTTCGCGAGATTAATCATTTTAAAGCCAAGTTTAATTGAGCGGCCAAACTCAGTTAGAGGAAATGAAAAAATGGCTTTTTCTGTCTTGAATTTCTTTAATAAAATAGGACTATTTAAATCTTATTCTCCCATTAGTACTATAAACCTAGCCAAAGTCATCATTGATGTCTATTTTCATCAGATTGGGAAACCTATTGAGGTTTATGAGAATAATTATATACTTAATCATATTCCGGATTAAGGCCTTCTCATTTTTAATGTTTTTTCTATCATTTCATAAACTTTTAGGAATCCTCCTAATAGGTAATCATTTTAAGCTACCTAATGTTATGATGCTACAATAACTTTTAGGTGTTTATCTCATTATTTTTCCTTTTATGGGTATTTAATTTTCAATTTGTTATCTTTAGGCGAATTTAAAAAAACAGTAAACTTTAAGACTTATTTCAAGTATTAATAGCATAAAAAATATCATATCAATAAAAAATTATGTCATCTAAAATTATTTACACAAAAACAGATGAAGCGCCTTTGTTGGCAACTTATTCTTTTTTACCTATAGTGCAGGCTTTTGCCAAAACTGCTAACATTGAAGTTGAATTAAGAGATATTTCCTTAGCAGGTAGAATCCTAGCTAATTTCAATGATTATTTAACAGAAGAACAAAAAACCACTGATGCGTTAGCTGAACTTGGTCAATTAGCGACTCAGGCAGATGCTAATATTATTAAATTACCTAATATTTCTGCCTCAATTCCTCAATTAAAAGCAGCAATCACAGAATTGCAGAATGCTGGTTATCAAATTCCAAATTATCCAGATTCACCTGTTAATGCTGATGAAGAAAAAATTAAGAAGACGTATGCGAAAATTTTGGGATCAGCAGTAAACCCTGTTCTTCGTGAAGGTAATTCAGACCGTCGTGCACCTAAAGCCGTTAAAAATTATGCAAAGGCTAACCCGCACCGTATGGGGACCTGGTCAAAGGATAGTCAAACTAAAGTTACGTCCATGACTGATGGAGATTTTTATGGATCGGAAGAATCAATTACGATTGATGCTGATGGCCAATATAAAATTGAGTTTGTTTCAAATGATGGTCAGGTTGTAGAATTGAAATCTTTTGCTGACTTGAAAGCCTTGGAAATTATAGATGCATCGGTTTTAAATATTAAAAAGTTAAAGCATTTTGTGGAAGGAGCTATCAAAGAGGCTAAGGAGCGTGGAATTTTATTATCCGCACACCTTAAGGCAACGATGATGAAAGTATCTGATCCAATTATTTTTGGTGCGATTGTCGAAGTATATTTTAAAGATGTATTTGAAAAATACAATTCATTATTTAAAGAATTAGGAATTAATACCAATAATGGCCTTGGTGAAGTTTATGCAAAAATTGCTGGAAATCCTCAAGAAAAAGAAGTAATTGATGCCATCAATTTCACATTAGCAAATGGCCCTGATTTAGCTATGGTAAATTCTGATAAAGGAATTACTAATTTGCATGTACCCTCGGATGTTATTGTAGATGCTTCAATGCCTGCGATGATTCGTATCGGTGGAAAAATGTGGGATAAGTCAGGTGAAGAAAAGGATACTTTAGCAATTATTCCTGACCGCTCATATGCTGGTGTATACCAAGCTACTATTGAAGATTGTATCGCAAATGGAGCTTACGATCCTAAAACGATGGGCTCTGTTCCAAATGTAGGTTTGATGGCTCAAAAGGCGGAGGAGTATGGTTCGCATGATAAAACTTTCCAAGCACAAGGTAATGGACAAATCCGTGTATCTGATGGAAATGGAAACGTATTATTTAATAAGGAGGTTGAAGAAGGTGATATTTTTAGAATGTGTCAAGTGAAAGATGCACCTATTAAGGACTGGGTTAAATTAGCCGTTAATAGAGCTCGTTTATCAGATACTCCGGCTGTGTTTTGGTTAGATGAAAATCGTGCTCATGATAGAGAGATTATAAAAAAAGTAAATACCTATTTAGCAGAATTTGATACCAATGGTTTAAATATCCAAATTTTATCTCCAATTGAAGCTACTAAATTTACTATTGAAAGAATCCGTAAGGGAGAAGATACCATTTCTGTAACTGGAAACGTATTAAGAGATTATTTAACTGATTTGTTTCCTATTTTAGAATTGGGTACATCAGCTAAAATGCTATCAATTGTTCCTTTGATGAATGGTGGTGGTTTGTTTGAAACTGGTGCTGGAGGTTCTGCACCTAAGCACGTAGAACAGTTTATAAAGGAAGGTTATTTACGTTGGGATTCATTAGGTGAATTTTTAGCTTTGCAAGCTTCTTTTGAACACTTAGCGTTAACACAAAACAATGCTAAAGCGCAAATATTAGCAGATGGTTTAGATGAAGCCAATGCTAAATTTTTAGAAAATGATAAATCTCCATCTCGTAAACTAGGTCAAATTGATAACCGTGGTTCTCACTTTTATTTAGCTACTTATTGGGCGGATGCTATAGCAAATCAAACCAAAGATGCTGATCTAGCCTCCAAATTCTCAGCATTATCTAAAACATTAATTGAAAATGAAGACTTAATTAATGAGGAGTTAATTGGTGCACAAGGAAAATCTCAAGAGATAAAAGGCTACTATTTACCTGATGAAGTACTAGTTTCACAGGCAATGCGTCCATCTAAAACTTTAAATAAGGCAATTGATTCTTTCAATTAATTGAAAAATCCGTAAGAGCTATTTCATTAATTATGAATTAGGTCTAAGTAGAAAGGTCTCATTTTTAATGGGGCCTTTCTTAGGTTTTGGTTAAATTCTAATTTGGAAAAATTGAACCTTTTAAAGAATTGCTACTTTTCGTATATTTAGCTATAAATTTAAACCTACAACCATGAACAATAAATTTAACAGCAGAAGGAAATTTTTACAAAAGGGCTTATTCGCAGGATCATCTTTATTTACCTTACCATCCATTTTAAATGCATCAGAAAAATCGGTCGATATAAACTGGTATAATAGTCCTGAAATTAAAAATTTAAAACTTGGGATTGCTGGCTATAGTTTTGTGAAATTTAATCTAGATCAATCCCTTGCTATGATGAAGCGTATGGATGTGCAGTATCTATGTATAAAAGATTTTCATTTACCACTAGATAGTACAGCAGCTCAGATAGAAGATTTTCATAAAAAGCTGGCTGCTTCCAATGTTACTGGGTACGCAGTTGGTCCACTTTATATGAAGACCAAAGAAGAAATTGATCGTGCATTTGAATATTGCAAACGAGTCAATGTAGATTTAATGATAGGAATCCCCGAAATAAAAGATTTAGCTTACGTTGCTGAAAAAGCCAAAGCATATAATATTCGATTTGGAATTCATAATCATGGTCCAGAAGATAAAATCTATCCAAATGCTACAGTGATTTGGAATTTAATAAAGGATTTAGATAAGAACTTAGGGATGTGTTTTGATATGGGACACAATATGCGGGATGGCCAAGATCCAATTAAGGATCTCATAAGATATAAGGATCGTATTTTTGATATCCATTTAAAGAATGTTACAGCGGCAAATGCAGAAGGAAGTACTTGTGAGTTGGGAAGAGGGGTGATAGATATTCCAGCTTTTGTAAGAGCGCTAGGAAAGATTAAATATCCTGGATATTCTAGTTTAGAATTTGAAAAGGATATGCAGGATCCTCTTGCTGGTATAGCAGAATCCGTGGGGTATTTTCGTGGTGTAGTACAAGCTATTTCTTAGAAAAATTTAACAAAAAAATGACCGAGTAATCGGTCATTTTCTACTTAATAAATAGGGTATTAGGATTATATAACTAAACATCCAAGGATTTTACTTGATGCTTTTAATATAGACGACCTTGATAATTGATTTGCTACAATAGGTTTTATTTTATTTTTGCTTTATGATTTTTTAGTGATTACTATTAATTAATTATTAATTTAGTATGACCAATTCACCAGTGTATGAAGATTTTATTACTTCTTTTACTGAGTCTAACAAGCATTAAAGTTTATGGTCAGGGAAATTTTCATTTGATTTCTGAACATAAAAATAAATTTAAATTTGAAACAATTGGCAATCTTACCATTCTGCCAGTTGTCGTAAATGGAGTTTCTCTGTCTTTTTTATTTGATACAGGTGTAAAAGAAACAATCTTATTTGCTACTAATCAAGACTCTGTTCCATTAGAAAATATTCATAAAGTTAAATTTTCAGGGATTGGGATAGAAGAAGGAGTAGATGGGATCATGTCTATTGGCAATGAATTGCTGGTAGGTGGAGTTTTACTTGATTCAGCTCATAATCTATATGTAATTAATGCCGAAGAACTTGATATCTCCAGCCATATCGGAATTCCAATCAATGGAATTATCGGGAGTAGGTTATTAGAAGAGTATCTGGTCAAAATTGATTATATAAAATCTACTATAAGTTTATTTGATCCAGATAATTATCCGAAAAAAATTATAAAAAATTATCTCAGAGTTCCTATTACAATTGAGCGAAGTAGGCCATACGTTACAATTGATGTTGATTTAGGAAATTCAAAATTGAAGCAAGCAAAAATGTTAGTTGATATGGGGAATTCAGATGGACTACTTATTTTTCCTTTTCTTATCGACTCCTTTGAAGTGAAAAAACCTAACATTTATGATTATATAGGTAGGGGATTTAGTGGAGTAATCTACGGCTGGAGAAATCGGATAAAAAGTTTTGAATGGGCAGGCTATCATATTAAAAAACCTATTGTATCTTATCCTGATACCAATGCCGTTCAAGTTTCTAAACTGGCAGAAAACAGAAAAGGTTCCATTGGAAATCAAGTTTTACAACACTTTCATGTCATATTGAATTATCAAAATAATGAACTATTCTTAAAAGCAAACAGGAACTTTGGTAAACCATTTTTAATAAATATGACAGGAATGGATATTATACACGATGGTCTAGTTTGGACAAAAACGCTTATACCAACTAATATTGGGCATAAGGCGAAAGATGATAATTTGAATGGTACTACCGTTTATTCCCAGGAGCAGCTTAAATACGAATTTTCCTTAAAACCTGTTTATATTATTTTAAATGTAAGAGAGGGCTCACCCGCAGCTAAATCAGGTATATTAAAAAATGATGAATTAGTAAAGATTGACGGTAGAAAAGTTGGGGATCTTAAACTTAATCAAATTATGCAAAAGCTCCAAAGTAAGGATGGTAGGGAAATAAAAATAACCGTTAGGAGAGAGGAGAAAGAATTGAATTTCGTATTCTATCTCGAGGATCCAATACCTTATAGAAATGACTATGATAATAGCACATCTTCCTAAATATCCTTTAGTTGACGTGCTATTTATTATCTTATTAAGAATTAACCCTCATTAACTACTCCCATTTTACTGTACTTGTCAATCCTTTCACTAACGAGTGAATCTGCTGATTTTCCTGATAGAATAGTTAAGTCTTCCAGAATTTTATTTTTCACATTTAAAGCAGTAGTCTCTGGATTTTGATGCGCTCCACCAATAGGTTCAGCGATAATACCATCTATTAAACCATTGGCCAACATATTCTCTGGTGTTAATTTTAAAGCTTCAGCTGCTCTCTCTTTATTTTCCCAGCTTCTCCACAATATTGATGAACAGGATTCAGGAGAAATTACCGAATACCAAGTATTTTGTAACATGTATACTCTGTCACCAATTCCAATCCCTAACGCTCCGCCAGATGCGCCTTCTCCAATCACGATACAAATAATTGGAACGGATAGCACAGACATCTCTAATAAATTTCTAGCGATTGCCTCACCTTGTCCTCGCTCTTCAGCTTCAATACCTGGGTAAGCACCCATGGTATCTATTAAGGTAATGATAGGCTTATTAAATTTTTCAGCCATCTTCATCAATCTTAGCGCTTTCCTGTAACCTTCAGGGTTAGCCATACCAAAATTACGGAATTGACGTTCTTTTGTGTTTTTTCCTTTTTGATGACCAATTACCATGACAGATTGACCACCTATTGTAGCGAAACCTCCAATAATGGATTTATCATCTTTAACATTTCTGTCACCATGTAATTCGATAAAATCATCACAAATTAAATCGATGTAATCAAAAGTTTGAGGTCTATCTGGATGTCTTGACATTTGAACTTTTTGCCATCCAGTCATGTTATTATAGACTTCTATTTTTGTTAATTCAAGTTTTTCCTCTAATTCACGCACAGTTGCACCCATGTCAACCTTGGTTTTTTCTTCAACTTGTTTAACTTTTTCAATCTGAGTCTGTAGATCAGCTATAGGCTTCTCAAAATCAAATGTTGTTTCCATATTTACCTGTCTTCCGCTATTAAAAGCGAAGCTAAGTTACTTGTTTTTTTAAGAAAAGTAAAGCCCTAATTATTTTACTGTTAATTTTAAATGTAAGAAATTATATTAATCTGTTGATTTTTAGTGTCGTAGGCAAAGATACAAGCGTTCATGGATGTAGATTAACAAAAAAAATAATATCTTCATCGTTATGAAAACAAATGCGCAAAGCAATAAACCTAAATTGCCAATTGGTTTTATTGCGAAAATTATAGCGGTGGGACTTCTTATTAGTTTCCAGATCCTATTTGCTAAGCAAATTGATCAAAATGATTGGTTACCTCAGAAAATAGATAGCATTCATTCATTCTTAATACCCAGTATAGCCTTATCCATTGTACGGTTTATCATTATCATTTTATATAATACCAGGAATGCTAATAAAACCGTTAGGGGAAACTTTGTATTAGGTATAAATAGATTAACAGCCGTTCTTAATACCGTATTTGCCTTGGTGGCCTTGATGATTATGTTTGGTATAAATCCAAAAGAATTTATCACGAGCATGACAATTGTTGCGATGGCCATAGCCGTATTATTTAGGGATTATATAACCAATATGGTTTCTGGCTTAATAATTATGTTTTCAGATCAATTATCAGTAGGTGATCGGATACAGGTTGGGGAAAATAAAGGGAGGATTATTGATATAACTTTAGTGAATTTAGTCTTACAAAATGAGGAAGATGATATCTTGATGGTACCTAATAATTATGTGTTTAATTCTACTTTTTTAAACTTATCGGCACACCAATCAAGTTTGTTTACCGTCAAGTTTGAATTACCCTTGTCGGTTTCTATTCATATTGAAAAATTGGAGGAACAATTAAAAATGAGCATCACTACCCATCCAAATTTGAAGTTTGATCAAGGCGAGTTTAACTTGAAAGTAATAGAATTGGGTAAAGATTTTGTCAAATATTCCATTGATCTTTATGCTGTTAGCAATAGCAATCGCATGCACAAAGTTCTAGAAAATGAATTTTTAAAAGAGGTAATTAAGTTTGAGAATGTTATTCTTAAATCTTCCTGATTTTAATTCTCTTTACAAAATGTTGTGCACTTTTTTTTAATATGAGGTCTGCTCTATAACGGGTGGGTAGAATATTGTCGTTAAGATTTGGCTTATTAATTTCATTCCAGATTCGAATAGCCATTTGTCTACTTTCATCCGAAGACATATTTGCATATTGATGAAAATAGGACGCTGAATTTTGAAATGCAGTGGACCTTAATGATTCAAATCGATCAATATACCAGTCAACGATGTTTTTTTCATCCGCGTCTACATAAATGGAAAAATCAAAAAAATCTGAAACAAATACTCCATTTTTTCTGGAGTTGACCTGCAGCACATTTATACCTTCAACAATTAGTACATCAGGTTGCGTTATGATAAGCTTTTCGTTCGGTAAAACATCATATTCCAGATGCGAATAAACAGGTACTATAACTTGTGATTTGCCAGACTTGATGTCAGCGAGAAATCTTAAAATCTTTTTAGTATCATAACTTTCCGGAAAGCCCTTTCTATTTAAAATGTTCCGTTTAATTAATTCCTTATTTGGGTATAAAAAACCATCAGTGGTTACTAATTCAACATTTGGTTTATTAGGTAATAAAGAAAGTACCTTACGCAAAACTCTCGCTGTAGTACTCTTACCAACAGCTACCGATCCGGCAATCCCGATTATAAAGGGTAGTCTCTCATGATTCCTCTTAAAAAATGCATTATTTTTTGTGTGTAAATCTTGAAAGTTCTTAATATAAAGTTCTAATAGATGGGCTAGTGGAAGATAAATATCTTCAATTTCTTCCAGGGTTAAAGGTTCATTTAATGCATTTAGTTGCCCAAGATCTTCCTCCAAAAGGCTATGACTTAATTGTCCATTTAACCTTTTCCATTCTTCTCTTGAATAGTTTCTAAAAGGACTAGTGAAAGTATGCTCAGCCATAAAAACAAAATAAATAATTCATTAAAATTGCAAATATACCATCCTGTTTCGTTTTTGAAACTATTTTGTGGTTATTAAATTACTTTCAATGATGATTGGATGCTGTAAAATCTTATGAATTGGACATTTTTCAGCAATATTATATAATCTTTGCTTTTGATCTTCCTGTAAATCTCCATCTATAAAGATATTACAACTTATATAAGTGGTTTGTTGTAAATCACTTTTTTTTGTTTCCAAGGAAAGTTTAATGTCAATTTTATTAATATCCCAATTTTTACGACTTGCATACATTTTCATGGTAATAACCTTACAGGAACCAATGGAAGAAAGCAGTAACTGAGTAGGAGCAAAGCCCTTATTTGATCCTCCTAATTCTCTAGGTTCATCAGCAATTATAGATAAATCTCCATATTGAATGTGGGTTGTATAATTTTCCTTACCAATACTTACAAGTATCTCATTTTCCATAATTAATTATTATTCTTCAAAAAGTCCTTTAATTATTAAA
>Ga0079224_100013668_pt1 | contig 11310 bp, 10 predicted proteins | sample Stecom2015_FD_80414 | JGI IMG/M metagenome (GOLD analysis project Ga0079224, IMG submission 80414) | Agricultural soil microbial communities from Utah to study Nitrogen management - Steer compost 2015 | ecosystem: Environmental > Terrestrial > Soil > Agricultural land | place: USA: Utah...
AGTTGCAAGTAGCTCCTCGTGCTGGTTGCCCGGTTGCTGGGCCTGCTGTTGCTGGCGCTGGGGTGCTGGCTGGCCCGCCTCTACTTTCAGTGTCCGCTGTGGCAGTCGGCCGCCTTGTTTGCCGGGGTGCTCGTGGCCGGGGCGCTGCTGGCCTGGCTTCGGCGCCGCTGGCTGGCCTGGCGGCTGCGCCGGAAGCTGGCGCAGCCGGTCAATGGCGCGGCCTTCGACACGCGGCGCCTGGACGCTGACTGGCGCGCCGGTCTGCGCGCCCTGAAGCAGTCGCGCCTGTCGCGTTTCGGCTCGCCTTTGTATGTGCTGCCGTGGTACCTGGTGCTGGGCCCGCAGGAGGCGGGCAAGTCTGAACTGCTGCGCCGCGCCGCCGGCGCCAGCCCGGTACAGGCGCAGGGCGATGATCCGCCCGTCCTGCAATGGTGGCTGCTGCGGCGCTGCGTGGTGCTGGACCCCGCGGCAGCCATGGGAGAAGAGCATCTCGCGCCCGCCTCGGGCAACTGGCGGCGCCTGCTGCACTGGATGATGCGGACTCGCCGGCGTGAACCGCTCAATGGCCTGATCCTGGCGTTCAGCGCCCAGTGGCTGATGCAAAGCGACGAGACGCAGCGCAGCGAAACCGGCCGGGGCCTGCGCACGCGGCTGGACGAACTGGCGCGGGTCTATGACGCACGCATTCCCGTGTATATCGTGCTGACCGACTGCCAGACCTTGCCGGGATTCGCGCCATGGGCGGCCGGCCTGGGGCCTGATGTCAACGGCCAGGCCATGGGGTTTCTGAACGCCTCGCCCGGTGCGGGCGTGGGCGAATTCATTGGCGATGCCTTCAACAGCATCGTGCACCGCATGTTTGATTTGCGCGTGCTGCAGGGCACCCGCGAGCGGCCTGACGACGAGGCGTTCGCCCTGCCCGAACGCATGGCGCCGCTGGCGCTGCGGCTGGGCAACGTACTGCGGCCCGCTTTCCAGGCTACTACGCCCTATGCCGAGACCCCGCTGCTGCGCGGCCTGTACTTGACAGGGCAGCCGGGTGGCGCCGACCGCACCGCGCCCGCCTGGTTCGGCCCTGGCCTGTTCGAGCAGGTATTGCCCGGGCAGCGGCATGCCTGGCAGCCGCTGGAGCGCTGGCGCCACTGGCGCCGGCTGTTGCGGCACGCCGTGGCCGTGGCCTGGCTGCTGGCATGCGTCGGAGTGGGCGTCTTCCTGGTCCATTCGAGCCGCGTGGCGCAACAGGAGCTGCATGCAGCCAATCTGCCGGGGCTGGACCAGAAACTGGATGCGTCGGGATCGGTTTCCAGCAACCTGCACGCGCTGCAGGCCGTACGCGGCGCCGTGCATAGCCTGCGGCAGCGCCCGCGCTGGGAGCAGCGCTGGCTGCCCTTCCAGCGCCGGGTCAACCATATCCAGGACATGCTGGCCAACAGCTATGTGCACAATTTCCACCAGGCCGTGATTGTCGGCCATCTCGATCCGCTGCTCAGCACCAGCCTGCCGCAGCTGGATGCCAAGCAGGACGACAAATTGCTGGCGGCCTGGGTTCAGACCCTGGTGCGCCGCATCAACCTGCTCGATGCCGCCCTGAACGGCAAGGATGTCTATTCCAGCGGCTACACCGACGACGCGCTGCGCCGCTGGGCTGCCCGCATCAGAGCCTGGTCGCGCGGGCACGAGCCGGCCGATGCCCACCGCGCCGGCCCCCGGCCCAAGCGGGCCTACGGCCCGCGCGACATCTATTGCTATTTCGACAACGACATCAAGATCAAGGCGCCCGGCGACGCACGCAACCTGGCCCGGTTGCTGAAGCTGCCGCTGGCGCCGGTCGAGCTTGGCGCGGATCCCGAGGAATCAGGCGCCGCAGGCGCCTAAAGGGAGACCCGCGCGCTCAGCGCCCCGCCGGCAGCAGGAAGCGGAACACCGCGCCCTGCCCCGGCTCGTCGAGCAGGCTGATCTCGCTGCGGTGCAGCTGCAGGATGCGCTGCACGATTACCAGCCCCAACCCGCCGCCGTCGCGCCGGTGCTGGCTGAGGGCCGAGGCGCGCGTGAACAGCCCTTCGCGCAGCTCGGCCGGGATGCCGGGGCCGGTATCGCTGACGAGCACCTCGACGGCCTGGTCAGCGCTGCCCAGCCGGACCTGGATGCCGGTGCCCGGCGGGCTGTGGCGGATGGCGTTGTCCAGCAGGTTGGTCAGCACGCGCTCGATCATGGCCAGGTCCGCGTGCACCGGCGGCAGTTCGCGGGGGAAATCGGTGCTCAGGCGCTGGCGCCGCGCCTCGGCCGCCAGCTCGAACTTCTGGATCACGTCTTGCACCAGTTCAGGCAGCGCGAAGGTATCGAGCTCGGGCTGCACCAGTCCGGATTCGAGCCGGGCCAGTTCGAACAGCTCTTGCGCCAGCCGGCCGACTTTGCGGCTTTGACCCAGGGCGGTATCCAGGTAGCGGCGGCGCTCGTCGGGCTGCAGCGACCCGTCTTTGAACCGCAGGGTTTCGAGGTAGCCATGCAGCGATGTCAGGGGCGTGCGCAAGTCGTGCGAGATGTTGGCGACCAGGTCGCGCCGCTGCTGGTCCTGGCGCGTGAGTTCGCGCCATTGGTCGGCGATGCGGCGTCCCATCTGCGCAAAGGCGCGCCGCAGCACGGCGATTTCGTCACCGCGTTCGTCGGCGTCGCCCGCCCGGTACAACGCCGCCGCGGCGGCGCCGTCACCGTCGAAATTGCGCACCGCCTGCGTCAGCGAGCGCAGCGGCCGGGTGATCAGCGCGAACGCCACCAGGCCGGCAGCCAGCCCCAGCAAAGCCACCAGCGCGATCGACCACAGCGTGGCGCGCAGCACCGCGCTGGCCGATATGGTGGAGGCCAGCGCGTCGTGCGCTTCGCCCTGCAGCACCACGTAGACGTAGCCGCGATCCTGGCCGTTGATGCGGATCGGCGCGGCACTGAAAACCTTGCGCGCGCCGCTGTTGCGCGGGTCTACGCCCAGGATGGGCAGGGCGTCGCCGGCCAGGAAGCGGCGCACCGGTTCCAGGTCGACCCGGTCGAGCTTGACGTGTCCGGGCGGCGCGGCGTCGGCCTCGACGCGGCCATCGTTGCCCAGCAGGTAGACTTCGACCGCCGGGTTCACGGCCATCAGCTGGTCGAACAGCATGCGCACCGAGTCGGGCTTCCAGCCGCCGGCGTCCATCAACGGACGGCTGCCGGCAATGTGCGCGGCCAGGCCGCTGGACAGGCGCTGCACGACTTCTTGCTGATAACGTTCGTTGGCGGCCATGTGCAGCCAGGCCGAGGCTCCGCAGCAGGCCAGCAGCAACAGGGCGAACACCGCCGACAGGCGCTGGGTGAGGGTCAGGCGCTTCATGTGGGCTCTCCGGAGGCCGGCGCGGCAAACTTGTAGCCGCGGCCCCATACCGTCAGGATGCGGCTGGGCTCGGAAGGATCGGCCTCGATTTTGGTGCGCAGCCGGTTGATGTGGGTGTTCACCGTGTGCTCGTAGCCTTCGTGCTGGTAGCCCCACACCTGGTTCAGCAAATCCATGCGCGAGAACACTTTGCCAGGATGGCGGGCGAAGAAATACAACAGGTCGAATTCACGCGGCGTCAGGTCCAGCGGCTGACCGTCGACCATGGCATCACGCGTCACGGGGTCGATGGAAAGGCCCGAAACCTCGAGCCGCCCGGCATCCAGGCGGGCATTGCGTTCGAGCGCGTCGGTCCGGCGCAGCAGCGCCTTGATGCGGGCCACCAGTTCCAGCATCGAGAACGGCTTGGCCAGGTAGTCATCGGCGCCCAGCTCCAGCCCCAGGATGCGGTGCACCTCGCTGGAGCGGGCGCTGGTGATGATGATGGGCGTATACCGCGCCATGGCTCGGGCCCGCTTGCAAATCTCCAGGCCGTCGATGCCGGGCAGCATCAGGTCCAGCACCAGCGCGTCCCAGCGTCCGGCTCCCAGCTGGCGCAGGCCGGTTTCCCCTTCGGCCGCGTGGGTGACCTCATAGCCTTCGTCGCGCAGGTGCAATTGCAGCAGGTCTGCGATGTGGACGTCGTCTTCGACTATCAGGATGCGCTTGGACATGGCGGTGACGGGAATGCGGGCGGTATGGGGCTATTGTCGCCAATTGCGGCGGGCCAGTTATCACATTTAATTTAAATCTGCGTGAGGACTTCGCCATGCGGCGCGGGCAAGAATGCGCCCATGGTTACTCCTCTGCCCCCCTATCCGCACGCTGACGCCGCTGCAACCGGGCCCATTCACCCGGGCTGGCTTCGCGTCACGCATTGGCTGAACGCCCTGGCGGTGCTGGTCATGATCACCAGCGGCTGGCGCATTTATAACGCGTCGCCCCTGTTCGACTTCGATTTTCCGGCCGGCATCACGCTAGGCGGCTGGCTGGGCGGCGCGCTGCAGTGGCATTTTGCCGGAATGTGGCTGCTGGCCGGCAATGGGCTGCTGTACCTGGCCCTGAACCTGGGCAGCGGCCGGCTGCGGCGCCGTTTTTTTCCCCTGTCGCCACGCGGCGTCGCCGCCGACCTGGGCGCCGCGCTGCGCGGCCGCCTGTCGCATGCCGATCCGCGCCACTACAACGCCGTGCAGCGGCTGGCCTACCTGTTTGCCATGCTTGATATCGCGGTGCTGGTGCTGTCCGGCCTGGTGCTCTGGAAATCGGTGCAGTTCGAGACGCTGCGCATGCTGATGGGCGGCTATGAGGCGGCCCGCCACGTGCATTTCATCGCCATGGCGTTGCTGGCCGCGTTCGTGGCGGTGCACGTGCTGATGGTGGCCCTGGTGCCGCGCACCCTGGCGGCCATGATTCGAGGCAAATAGAAGGACACGCCATGACTTTGCGTAGACGCCCCGCCCTGCCCGGCCTGGATGGCCCGGCCATCGTACAAGAAGCGCGCAGGCTGATTGCCCGGCGCGTCGAACAGCCCGCGCGCCGCGCGTTCCTGCAGCGCACATTGAGCCTGGGCGGACTGGCGCTGCTGTCGGGCTGCAGCCTGAGCGACAACGAGAGCGTCGAGCAGGCCCTGACCGCTGTGTCGCGTTTCAACGACCGCGTGCAGGGGTGGATTTTCGATCCCAGCCAGCTGGCGCCCACCTATCCCGAATCGATGATCACCCGGCCGTTTCCCTTCAATGCCTATTACGGCATTGAAGATGTGCCGCAGGTGGACGAAGCCGGCTACCGGCTGGAACTGGCCGGCCTGGTGGCCGACAAGCGTCCGTGGCGCCTGGACCAGCTGCGCGCCATGGCGCAGGCGGACCAGGTCACGCGGCACATCTGCGTGGAAGGCTGGAGTGCCATCGGCAAATGGGGCGGCGTGCGCTTCTCGGATTTTCTGCGGCGCGTGGGCGCCGACCTGCAGGCCAAGTATGTGGGTTTCAAGTGCGCCGATGACTACTACACCAGCATCGACATGCCCACCGCCCTGCATCCGCAGACATTGCTGGCCCTGACCTACGACGGCCAGCAGTTGCCGCCCGAATACGGTTTCCCCATGAAGCTGCGCATGCCGACCAAGCTTGGCTACAAGAATCCCAAGCATATCCAGGCGATCTACGTGACCAACACGTTTCCCGGCGGGTACTGGGAAGACCAGGGATACAACTGGTTCGGCGGCAGCTGACAAGTTTTCAACCCGCGGCCGAGCCGCAACACTGGAGCTATCACCATGAAGAAAAGCGCGATTTATGCAGTTTCGATGTGTCTCGCCCTGGCCGCGGGCGGCGCCTATGCCGCGGACAGCATGAGCAAGGACAGCATGAGCAAAGACGGCATGGCCAAGAGCTCGATGTCCAAGGACGGCATGTCGCGGCACCAGGGCATGTCGAAAGATAGCATGTCGAAAGACAGCATGGCCAAGGACTCGATGTCGAAAGACGGCATGAAGAACGACGGCATGAAAAAAGACGGGATGTCCCACGACGGCATGAAAAAAGACGCGATGTCCCACGACGGCATGAAAAAGTAGCCCGCGCAGGGCGGTACGGCCGGACCCCGCTCGCGCGGGCGCCGCCGGCCGGATTATTGTGGAGCAGATCATGAAAACGACTCGCAGGCTTTTCCTGGCTGCCGGCGGCGGCGGCCTCCTGGCCGGCATGCTGGGCGCGCTGGCCGGCCCGGGCGGTCAGGCTCGCGCGGCGCAGGAGACCTACGCGGTCATGCACAGCGATGCCGAATGGCGGACCCTGCTGACCCCGGCGCAATACGCCGTATTGCGTCAGGCCGATACTGAGCGCCCCTATTCCAGCCCGCTGGATCACGAGCATCGCGACGGCACGTATGCCTGCGCCGGTTGCGCGCAGCCGCTGTTCTCGTCGCAGACCAAGTTCGACAGCGGCACCGGTTGGCCCAGCTTCTGGCAGCCGCTGCCGCACGCGGTAGGCACGACGCGCGACCGCAGCTACGGCATGGTGCGCACCGCGGTGCATTGCGCGCGCTGCGGTGGCCACCTGGGCCATGTATTCGACGACGGGCCCCGCCCCACCGGATTACGCTATTGCATGAATGGCGTTGCCCTGGCTTTCAGTCCGGCGGCCTCTTGACAGGTTTCTCTACAGGAAATTCATCATGAACTCTACACGCGCCACGCCGGCTGCCAAGTCCGGATTCCTGTCACACCGCGCCAGCTTCCGCCTGGCGGGCGCGGCCCTGCTTGCCGGCGCCGCCTGGTTCACTTTCCAGACGCCAGGCCGGGCCGCCGAGGCCGTTTACCGCATTCCGCCTCCTGCCATCGACCTGCCGGCCGGTAACGCGCACACGGCGACCGCGGTGCTCGCTGGCGGCTGCTTCTGGGGCGTGCAGGCGGTGTTCCAGCACGTGCAAGGGGTGACGCAGGCCCTGTCGGGCTACGCCGGCGGCAATGCCGGCTCCGCCAACTACGACACCGTCAGCAGCGGCCGCACGGGCCATGCCGAGGCCGTGCAGATTACCTACGATCCCACCCGCGTTTCATACGGGCAGCTGTTGCAGATTTATTTCTCGGTGGCCCACGACCCCACCCAGCACAACCGCCAGGGCCCGGACGTGGGCACGCAGTACCGGTCGGCCATCTTCCCGGCCAGCGATGACCAGCGGAAAGTCGCCGAAGCCTATATCGCACAGTTGAACCGCTCAGGCATTTATCCCAAGCCGCTGGCGACCACCGTCGAGAACCTGCAGGGTTTTTATCCTGCCGAAAAGTATCACCAGGACTACCTGGCGCATCACCCCGACAGCCTGTATATCGTGATCAACGACCTGCCCAAGATAGAAAATCTGGCCAAGGAGTATCCCGCGCGGTTCCGGCAGACGCCGGTCCTGGTGGGCGGCTGACTCTACTCGGCGGGCCGCCCTGCTTGACGTTGCCCGCCGGGCAGGCATAACCTCGAACCCGGGTTCAGGTTATGGAAGGGATAGTGTCTTCGACATCGGCGGTGCATCACTGCGTGGGCGTATTGTTGGCGGCGGGCGAAGGCCTGCGCTACCGTGCCGCGCGCCGCGCTTTGCGCGACGCCGCCCACAAGCTGCTGGCCCGCCTGCCTGACGGGCGCCTCGTGGCCCAGGCCAGCGCCAGCACGCTGCTGGCGGCCCTGCCCGACACCATCGCCGTGGTGGGCGACCGGCCGCCCGAACTGCCCGCCCTGCTGTCGCGGCTGCGCTGCTGCATTCTGAATGCGCCCGCGGCTCCGCGCGGCATGGGGGTTTCGCTGGCCGCGGCGGCCCGCCACCTGCTGGCTCGCCCTGCCCCGGCCGGACAACTGCCCGGCTGTGTCGTGGCGCTGGCCGACATGCCGTGGCTGCGGCCCGATACCCTGCGCATGCTGCTGCAGCAGGCCGCCAGCGACCGCATCGTGGTGCCCGTATGCCAGGGCCGGCGCGGCCACCCCGTGGTGTTCGGCGGAACTTACCTGCCCGAGCTGGCCGAGCTCGATGGCGACACGGGCGCGCGGGCCTTGCTGCAACGGCATGGCGCGCTTGAAATCGAATGCGACGATGCCGGCGTGCTGCAAGACATCGACACCCCCCAAGACCTGCTCACAGGAAACCCTACCCCATGAATCCTCTAGACATGGACGTGCTGCGCCAGGCGCGCGACTGGATCGCCCAGGGCCATGCCGTGCATCTGGCCACGGTGGCGCAAACCTGGGGCTCGGCGCCCCGCCAGGCCGGCGCGCTGATGGCCTTGCGCGGCGACGGGCGCATAGCGGGATCGGTATCGGGCGGTTGCGTCGAAGACGACCTGATCGCCCAGGCCAAGGCCGGCCGGCTGCCCGGCCGGCCCGAGCGCATTACCTATGGCGTGACCAGCGACGAGGCCGCGCGCTTTGGCCTGCCTTGCGGCGGCACGCTGCGCCTGGTGATCGAACCGTTGGCGCAAGCCGAATGGCTGCAAGCCGTGCTGGCCGCCATCGACGCACAGCAGCTGGTGGCCCGCACGCTCGACTTGCAGACCGGCTCCTGTACGGTGGCGCCGGCCAGCCCGGCGGATGGCCCCGACTTCGATGGCCGCATACTGCGGGCCGTGTATGGACCGCAATGGCGGCTGCTGATCATCGGCGCCAACCAGACGGCGCGCGCCCTGTGTGGCATCGCCGCCATGCTGGATTTCCGCGTGCTGGTGTGCGACCCGCGCGAAGAGCTGTACGCCGGCTGGGACGCGCCGCATTGCACCCTGCTGACCAGCATGCCCGACGACGCCGTGCTAGAGATCGGCGTGGACGCGCGCACGGCCATCGTGGCCCTGACGCACGATCCCAAGCTCGACGACATGGCCTTGCTGGAAGCCCTGAAATCGCCGGCCTTCTATGTCGGCGCGCTGGGGTCGCGCCCCAACCAGGCCAAGCGCCGCGAACGCCTGCGCCAGTTCGACCTGGACGACGCCCAGATCGCGCGCCTGCATGGTCCGGTGGGCCTGCGCATTGCCAGCCGCACGCCTGCCGAGATCGCGGTGGCCGTGGCGGCCGAGCTGGTGTGGGTGCGAAATTCCCTGGGCACCGCCCAGGCGTCGTCTTATCTGGACGTTGGCAGCCTGCCTGACGGCACGTCGCGCATCAACGCCGACCCGGCCGCATAACCGCGCCGGCGCGCCGCGCGCCGCCGGCCTGGAATGCCACCCTCAGGAGTGCCGCATGAGCCTTGCCAATCCGTCCCGCCGTTCGTTCCTGAAGACAGTCGCCATCGGCGGCACGACTCTCTACATTGCGCCGCTGGGCAGCAAGGCGTACGCCGCGCTGTTCGAGCAGCAATTGCTGACGCCGGTGCAATGGAACGCGGCCGACGGGCGCGCCCGGTTCCGCATCGACGGCATCGCCAAGGTGACCGGCTCGAAGATCTTCGCGCGCGACATCCGCGCGCGCGACCTGCCCAACTGGCCGCACGAGCAGTCACATGCGTTGATCCTGCGCGCCACCCGGGCCGACCGCCAGTATGCCGGCCTGGACCTGGCCGTGCTGGGCCTGGACCTGCAGCCCGACCGGCTGGTGACCGCGCAAGATCTGGAAAGCGACGGCATTGCCTTTCCGTCGTTCTATGGCGACGACATGCTGCTGCCTGAAGGCAAGACGCCCGCCTACCTGGGCCACGCCGTGGCCATCCTGATCTATCACGATTTCGCGCGTTTTCGCTATGCCAAGAACAAGCTGCAGTTCCGCGACGACGTGGTGCGGTATGGCGAGCACACCGGGCCCTTGCAGCGCGATCCGTGGGGCACGTTCCGGTTCGTGCGTATCGGAGGCGCCACCGGCTACGACGAAGATGTTTATTCCAGCCTGAAAGATGCGCCGGTGTTTCCCAGCACCATGCGCAAGCATTTGCCGGTATGGCCCGACGGCATTGACCACGGCAAGCTGGGCGAGCAAGGCATGTACTACGCCGCACGCATCGCCGCCGAGCTCGACCAGCCGCCGGCCGACTGGCTGGTCATGCAGCGCGACTATCAAACGCAATCGGTGGACACGGCCGCACTGGAGCCCGACAACGCCAACTGCTGGTACGACGCCGGACAGCAGGCGCTGCACATGGTCGTGCCCACCCAGTCGCCGCAAGAAGTGGCGGAGAGCACGGCCGAAATGACCGCCAAGGGACGTTATCCGGTGCGCAAGGTGTTCCTGCACCCCTGCTATACGGTGGGCTACGGCTCAAAAGACCACTGCAATATGCCCTTCTATGGGGTAGTCTGCGCGCTGTACGGCGAGGGCCGCCCGGTGCGCATCGCCAACGACCGCTACGAACAATTCCAGACATCTCTCAAGCGCCACGCTTTCGACATGCGCTACCGCATCGCGGTGGATCGCAAGACAGGACTGATGCAGGCCTTCCAGGGGCACCTCGAGGCCAATGGCGGCGGACGCGCCAATTTTTCACCGTCGGTGGCGATGGTGGGCGCGACGGCCGCGCAGTCCATCTACTACTTTCCCAAGAACGACCTGACGGCTGTCGCCAACGCCAGCCGCGCCATCGATGCCGGCTCGGCGCGCGGCTACGGCACGTTGCAAAGCATGGCCGCCACCGAAATGATGGTGGACGAGATCGCGGCCGAACTGCAGCTCGATCCCATCGAGTTCCGGCTGCGCAATGTGCTGAAGTCGGGCATGAAGAACACCCAGGGCGCGGTGCCGGCTGGCGCCGTGCGGGCCGATGAAATCCTGCGCAAAGCGGCGGCTCATCCATTATGGACCGGGCGCGCCCGCAAAAAGGCCGATTACGAGAGCGACCATCCGGGCCAGCGCTACGGCGTGGGTTTCGCCTGTGTGCAGAAAGACTTCGGCACCGGCGCCGAATCGTCATTTGCGCGCGTCGAGGTCGACGCGCAAGGCCGCATCAGCCTGTTCCACAGCGGCACCGAGATCGGCACCGGCATGAGCACGTCGCAGGCGCTGGTGTGCGCCCGGTGGCTGGGCATGCCGGCCACCCAGGTGACGACCTCGGTGGTCGACTGGCCCGAATTGCCCATGCACACCAGCGGCGACCCCTACCTGATGAGCCAGCAAGAGCAGGACCGCCTGTCGCGCGATCCCGCCTGGACGCCGGCCTATGCCTCGCCGTCCAGCGCCACCAACTCGGCATTCTATTTCGCGCACACGACCCGCGAGGCCGCGCGCGTGGTGTTCTTGCACGGCTTGTGGCCCGCCGCGCTGGACTTCTGGCAGCGCGGCCTGGGCGGCGGGCAGGCCGCGCCGCTGGTGGTGCGGCCCGAAGATGCGCGCTGGGAGCAAGGCGCCCTGACCTGCGCGGGCATGCAGCCGCTGCCCTTGGCCCAGCTGGCGCAACGCGCCCACGAAATGGGCCTGGTGACCGGCGCGGTCGTGCACGCGTTCAACCGCTGGCAATGG
>Ga0079224_100013669_pt1 | contig 11310 bp, 16 predicted proteins | sample Stecom2015_FD_80414 | JGI IMG/M metagenome (GOLD analysis project Ga0079224, IMG submission 80414) | Agricultural soil microbial communities from Utah to study Nitrogen management - Steer compost 2015 | ecosystem: Environmental > Terrestrial > Soil > Agricultural land | place: USA: Utah...
AGGAGTGGTGCCACGATTTCCGCCGCCGTGATCTTGGGGGTGGACAAGACCAACTCCGCCCGATTCTCCTTTTTGATGGTGGTCCCCTTGATCTTGGGCAAGGTGGCCAAGGATTTCCTGGATGGGAAAATAACGTTTTCCGGGGAGGACTCCCTGGCCATGGGCGCGGGCTTTATGGCCGCTTTCCTATCCGGGTTGGCCGCCTGTACCTGGATGATCAAATTGGTCCGCCAAAGCAAACTCACCTATTTTGCCCTGTATTGCCTGATCGTTGGATTGATCGCCGTGGCTTGGGGCATTTGGGGATAGAGCGGTATCTTTGCCCCAAAAGCAACATGCCTTTGAAAAGCAAGGAAGATTTTTTGGAGGGTCAGGTCATCCTGATCGACAAACCTTTGGACTGGACTTCATTCCAGGCCGTAAATGCCCTGAAATGGGCCATCCGCAAGAAATTCAACCTCAAGAAACTGAAGATTGGGCACGCGGGGACACTGGACCCCTTGGCCACCGGGCTGTTGATTATCTGTACCGGAAAATTCACCAAAAAGATTCCCGAGTACCAGGGGCAGCCCAAAGAATATACCGGCACGTTCACCCTGGGGGCCACCACCCCTTCCTATGACCTGGAGACGGCCGTGGACCACAGCTATCCCTGGGAACATCTCACCGAGGAGGACCTCAAGGGGGCCACCGCCCAGTTCCTGGGGGAGATCCAACAAATGCCCCCCATGTTCTCCGCCATAAAAAAGGACGGCAAACGCCTCTATGAACTCGCCCGGGCGGGAAAGGCCGTGGCCGTGGAACCCAGGAACATCGAAATCTTTGCCTTTGACATTACCGGGATCATGCTTCCCCAAGTCGATTTCCGGGTGGTCTGCAGCAAGGGCACCTATATCCGGTCCTTGGCCCATGATTTTGGCAAAGCCGTGGGATCGGGGGCCCATTTAACGTCCCTAAGAAGAACCAAAATAGGCGATTTCAACGTAAATAATGCCAGTGCCCCATTGGATTTCAAGGAAAAATTGGGCTGAAAACGCATCGTAAAACTAGGAAATGGGATGGTATAAAATATTTTTGGAAAAATTGGGTTATGGTAATACCATGAACCTGAACAAAAGCCAATTATCCCTCTTGATCACCTTCCTGTCCATGTCCATTGTGGTGCTTTTGCTGTTCAACATCCATATGGGCGGGATGAAAGCGGATGAATACGTCATTGAAATGAGCCTGGCCGACGAGGATATCGTCAAACTTTTGGAAGAGGAGGAACAGCGCCTGGAAGAATTAGCCGCCAATCGGGACCCCATCAAGAGCCATATGGCCATCAACCAGACGGCCAAGCCCAGCTATGGGAGCCCGGAACCCCTAAAGACCTTGGAGGAGCTCCTGAAGGAAAGGGCCATGTCCCAGGCGGAAGGGGAAGCCCAAGGGGACGATTCCGAATTTGTCAGCCAGCTCAGGGAACTCACCAGCAAACGGGATGAGAAAAAACAAAAATTGGGGGAAAGGGATGCCCAAAAAGAAAGCTTCACCAATTATCTGAAGGACGAACGGACCTCGATCTATTATTCGCTCCTTGACCGCAACGCCTATAGCCTGCCTCCGCCCATCTATACCTGTATCGAAGGGGGAAAGGTGGTGATCAACATCCATGTGGATGCCAATGGCTATGTGACCGCGGCCAGCTATAACGACAAAAGTTCAGGGACCAACAACGGCTGCCTGGTGGACAATGCCATTGAATATGCCCTGAAGGCCCGTTTCAATCCGGGCCCCAAGGCCGAACAGATCGGCACGATCACCTATCTATTCCAGCCCAAGTAGCGCCATGAGCTCCGTGAGGATGCCCATGCCCTTGTCCCTGTTGTACCACAGTTGCAGTTCCGCTTTACAGGCGTCGGTGACCTTCCCGTGCTCCCTTTTGCAGGCTTCCATCATTTGGGCCGCGACCTTCGGCCTCGGGCCCCATTGCCCCAAAATTTCATTGTTTTCCCGGTCGAACAAGATCAATTTTGGAATGGAACGGCTGCCATCGGTCAAAAAGGCATCCATCAGCCCGGGATTCTCGTCCCGGAGCAGGATCTTCAAGCTAACGGCCGGGGAAGCATCGGCCACTTTGGCCATGATGGGCAGGGAGGCGGCGGCATCGCCGCACCAACTTTCGGCCAGGACCAAAAAAAGCAGGTCCCCTTGGAGATCTTCCAGTTTGAGACGCTCCAGTTCGGGGATCACAAAGGTCTTGTCCCAACGGCCCAATCGGCGGTCATTGATCTTGGTATATTCAATCTGTGGGGGCTCCTGAAGGGGGCCGGTGGCCTTTCCCTGGCTGGCCAGCCTGCCTACCAGTCCACGGAATTCCGCATAATCCATGGCCCTGCCCAAACTCTTTTGTACCCATTGCGTTCTTTGGTCCAAAACCTCCATAATAAAACTTTTTGCAAAAATAATGGGCCCTGGGCGGCCAGGACCTGATGATTGTCATTGGTCTGCCAGAGATTAAACCCTTACATCCCCTTTCAATGGGGCCGCACCCCTTAAAAGGTTCCGTCAAATCCCATGGTTTCGTCCCTATGACTTCCCCCCTTTTGCGTGGAAGTCCTTATCTTTGCACCAAATGGAGGCCATGGAGAGACAACGCTGTTCCTGGTGCCTGGGCGACCCCCTCTATGAGGCGTACCACGACCTGGAATGGGGCGTACCCTTAAGGGAGGACCAGGCCCTTTTTGAGTTCCTGACCCTGGAATGCTTTCAGGCGGGCCTAAGTTGGATCACCATCCTGCGCAAACGGGAAAATTTCCGGAAGGCCTTCGACAATTTTGATTACCGAAAGATCGCCAGTTATGGCACCGACAGGATCGAGGCCCTATTGCAGGATCCCGGTATCATCCGCAACCGCTTGAAAATCCGGGCCGCGGTGACCAATGCCCAGGCCTTTATGGAGGTCCAAGGGGAATTCGGTAGCTTTGCCGGGTACATCTGGGGCTTTGTGGGGAACAGCCCCATAAAAAATGGGTGGAAGGGGCCCGGCGAAGTACCGGCCACCACCCCCCTTTCCGATGAGATCAGCAAGGACCTCAAAAAACGTGGCTTTAAATTTGTGGGCAGTACCGTGGTCTATGCCCATATGCAGGCCACCGGTATGGTCAACGACCACCAGACCCATTGTTTCCGATATGATGAACTCTGAATTTCCAGCACAGGGAAGGGCGAAAGGTCCTTGCCGGATCCGAGCGATGGCCCTGCTGTCCCTGCTCCTGCCGTTTTCGGTCTTGGCCCAGGTCAAGGAGGAACAGGAATCCAGGATCGCCCGCGAACAGTTCCCCACCCCATCCCTGGAACTTCTCGAAGGTCATTTGGAGAAGGTCCGGCGCCTGCGTTTCTATGAGGAAATCGAAAATGCCGAAAAGAGCTATGAGGCCAAGTTCCGAAAAGGCCGGTTGCATTACAGTGTGGCCTTCGATACCGCGGGGAATTTACAGGATGTGGAGTTCATCATTTCCCACCGGGACATCCCCAATGCGAGTTGGGAGGCCATAAAGGACCATTTGGACCAAAATTTTCCCAAGTACAGGATCATCAAGATCCAACAGCACCATCCGGTCATCGGGGGGGACCAAGAAAAGGCCCTGAGGGAGGCCTTTCAGAACCTGATCCTTCCCCATATCCAATATGAGGTGGTGTTTTCGGCCAAAATGGAGGGGGACTTCCAATTCCATGAGGCCCGTTTCGACGCCCAGGGTTCCCCTATAGAAATCCGCAGGTACCTGCCCCTAAATTACAACCATGTCCTATACGATTAAAGGGGCCCTTTGGCCAGGGCTGCTTTTGCTCTGCTGTGTGGCCAGCCTCCAGGCCCAAGAGCGGTTCACCGGATATTGGGAGCCCAAGTTCTCCCTGAACTATAAGGTGGGTGGCCTGTATTCCCATAATTTCTTCCTGAACAACAGAAACTATCTGGTGGACGGAGGGAATGGCCAATTCAAGGTCCGGCAATTCGAACTCGGGCATTTCTCCAACCTAAAGGTCAAGGACAACCAGAGCCTTGCCCTAGGGTTGCAGTACCGCCTAAGGAATCCTTTTGATGGGGGTGACAACCAGTTCAGGATCACCCAACAGTACAACATCACCCATACCCCCTTCACCCTGCGTTTGGGCCATAGACTAAGGGCGGAACAACACATTCACAAAGCAATGACCCTGCACCGGTTCCGCTATCGCTTTGCCGTGGATTTCCCCCTAAGGGGACAGAAGGTGGACCTCGGGGAGCCCTACTTGGTGGGTAGCCTTGAACAGTTACTCAGCCTTGCGCCGGGCGCTTCCCCCCAATACGATCTGCGTTGTGTAGGGCAGATTGGTTGGAACCTGGACCATGGGCTCCAATTGCAAATGGGCCTGGAATACCGGCTGGAGGAATACACCTCAAGGATTTCCCAGAACATCCTGTTCCTGCTGACCTCCGCCCAAATTTCCCTCTAGGGCCGCCAGAAAGGTCTTTCTGGGGATCAATTCGGCCCCCAAACTTTCCAGATGTGGGCTATGGACCTGACAGTCCACCAAGCGGTAGCCTCGCTCCCGGAGTTCCCCCACCATGCCGATAAAGGCAAATTTGGAGGCATTGGGCCGTAGGCTGAACATGCTCTCCCCACAAAAGACATGGCCAAGGTCTACCCCGTACAGCCCCCCCACCAGCTCCCCGTGCTTCCAGGTCTCATAGGAGTGGGCATGGCCCTAGCGGTGCAGGGCCGAATAGGCCTCCCGGATCTGGGGACCTATCCAGGTACCGACCTGGCCCTTTCGGGGGACCTGTGCGCATAGGTCCACGACCCGATCGAAACATTTATCCCGCGTCAGGGTATAGTCCTTGTCCCGGATCAACCTGCGCATGCTTTTGGATCGGTGGAGCTTTTCGGGGTAGAGGACCATACGGGGATCGGGGCTCCACCATAGAATGGGTTCCCCGGGGTTGAACCAGGGGAAGATCCCCCCTTGGTAGGCCAGGAGCAGCCGCTCCGGGGAAAGGTCCCCGCCCACGGCCAACAGTCCGTCCCCTTGGGCCGTTTCCACCGGGGGGAATTCCAGACGGCTTCCCAGAAAACAGTTCGGGTTTTGGTGCTTAAAGGTCCCCATAGGGTCAAGGCCCCTTCAACGGCCGGCTTCCCTAGAAGGGCAGGTCGTCCTGTTCATCGTCGTTGTAGTCTTCCACGGGTTCGAAGGCCTCCATAGGGGCGACCGGGGGGACATTTGAACCCTGTTGTGGCTCTTCCATATTCTCGATTTTCCAACCTTGGATGGAATTGAAGTATTTGGTTTCCCCTTGGGGGTTCACCCATTCCCTACCGCGTAGGTTAATGCTGATCTTCACCAGTTGATTGGGCCTGTAATTGTTCAACAAATCACATTTATCCTGTACAAATTCCACCATAATGTGCTGGGGATATTGCTCTTCCGTGGTCACTACAACCTCCCTTTTCCTAAAACCATTGCTGCCAAAAGTCTTGGTCTCATCGATCATCTTGATTCTTCCCTGAACTTCCATTGTGTTAATTTTTGTTGAATTTCAAAAGTACATAAAATGAATGCCAATGGAAACCCGTTATGTCAACTAAGTTTCAACAAGTTTTGCATAATCAGCTATCTTTAAGAACCAATTGAACCGAAAATGAACTTCAGCTCCAAACGGAAGGCCTACAAAATCACCCTTTTGGTATCGGCCTTCGCCATCGTCAGCCTGATATTGTGGAACACCAACAGTTTCTTTCGGAAGTTCAAGGAAGAGGAACGGCTGAAAATGGAAATCTGGGCCACGGCCCAATCCGAGTTGATCCAGTCTCCCATGGACCAGGAGCTGGGCAATCTCACCCTAAAGGTGATGGCCAACAATACCTCCACTCCCATGATTTTGGTCAACGAACGGGGTTCCTTCAAGACCCACAACATCCCCCTGGACCGGTTGGCCGACAGCAGCTACATCCGGAAAAAGATCGGACAGTTCCAAAACGAGAACCTGCCGATCTTGATCATACAGGACGGGGAACTCCTGGAGACCCTATATTATGGGAATTCGGAAGTGCTCAACAAATTGAAATATTATCCCCTTGCCCTGCTGTTGATCATTTTTCTCTTCGGGGCCGTCATCTTCTTCTTCTTCAAGACCAACAAGGCCTCCGAACAGAACAGGCTCTGGGCCGGTATGGCCAAGGAGACCGCCCACCAGATCGGTACCCCCCTCACCTCCCTTATGGGTTGGAACGAACTGTTGAAAACCGAGCACATCAACCCGGAAGTCACCATGGAGATCGCCAAGGACATCGATAGGCTGCAGACCATCACCGAACGCTTTTCCAAAATCGGATCCATCCCGGAACTGCATCCCCAAGATGTGGTGGACCAGACCAAACAGGCTTTCGAATACCTCAAGAAACGCAGTTCAAAACTGGTCCATTTTTCCTTCAGCAGCAATGTGGGGCAGGCCCTGGTGCCCTTAAACGGTCCCCTATATCACTGGAGTATTGAGAACCTGGTCAAAAATGGCATCGATGCCATGAAGGGCAAGGGACAGATCGCCATCGAGATCGAAAAGAAGGGCCAGTACGTACATATCTTGGTATCGGATACGGGACACGGGATTCCCAAAAGTGATTTCCAGACCATATTCAGTCCAGGGGTAACCACCAAAAAAAGGGGATGGGGCCTGGGCCTTTCCCTGGTCAAAAGGATTGTGGAAGAGTATCACAATGGAAAAATTAAAGTATTTTCGTCCAGTAGGGAAGGAACTATCATGCAAATTTCACTGCGTGTCCATGAAAAATGAAATGAATTATGGCCAAGGAAAAACATCTGCTGATCAAGGAAGCCGACATCACCAACAACTGTCCGGAATGTTTCAACCAGGATTTGAAACTCAGCTTCTATCAAAAGCACAGCTACAGCCCCTTCTACCATAGGACCACCAATGAGGTGAGCCACGAGCTCAAATGCCAAAAGTGCAACTCCATCATCTATCCGGTCAATTGGACCCCGGATATCGAAAGGGTGTTCGATTACTACAGCAAACTGGTAAGCCCGGATCGCAAGGCGATCCGTTTCACCGCCCTGACCTTTGTACTGTTGGCCTTGATGGTCTGTATTGTCGCCGCGGGCGTATACTTTTACCTGGAGCGGGCCCCAGGGGCCTAAGGGAGCTGGGCGCGGATCGCAGCGGCAAGACGTTGGAATTCCCCCGGATCCAGTTGCACCTTCTTTTGGAAGCTGGCATCCGCCATTTGGGTCAGGGGGATCAGGTGCACGTGCACATGGGGGACCTCCAGGCCGATGACCGAGATACCCACCCGTTTGCACGGCACTGCCCCTTCCAGGGCCAGGGCCACCCTTCGGGAAAAGCGCATCAAGGCCAAATAAGCTTCCTCCTCCATGTCCGTAATCTTGTCCACCTCCCGTTTCGGCACGCAGAGCGTATGTCCGGGCGCATTGGGATTGATGTCCAAAAAGGCAATGTGGTCCTGGTCCTCGGCAATTTTATGGGAGGGGATCTCCCCTTGGATAATCTTGGTGAATATACTGGCCATGGTTTGTCTGTTTAACAAAAATCCCGCTTGGGGCGGGATTAAATATAGGAAAATTAGTCGCTCCTAATTCCTTGAGATGTCCAAAATTTCCAACTTCAGGGTGCCATTGGGCACCGTGATCTCCGCCACCTCGCCCTTGGTCTTCCCCAACAGCCCTTTGCCGATGGGGGAGGTCACCGATATCTTGCCCGCCTTCAGGTCCGCTTCGCTCTCGGCCACTAGGGTATACGTCATCTCCATCCCATTGGCCTGGTTCTTCAATTTAACGGTGGACAGCACCAAGATCTTGGAGGTATCCAATTGGGACTCATCGATCAATCGGGCATTGGCCAGGACCTCCTCCAATTTGGAGATTTTCATTTCCAATAGCCCCTGCGCCTCTTTGGCCGCATCGTATTCGGCATTTTCCGAGAGATCCCCCTTGTCCCTGGCCTCCGCAATGGCACGGGATGCCAAGGGACGTTCCACATCCTTTAATTGGTTCAGTTCCTCCCTCAATTTCTTTAGTCCTTCCTCTGTGTAATAAGATACTTTGGCCATAACGACAAAATTTAATGCAGGATGGCATCGGGGAAAATAAAAATTTCCCCCCATGGTCCTTGCTTTAGAAATACAAAAAATCCTCAACGACTCCCATGTCAGCCATGGATTTTGCGAGGATTTAACGCAAATATAAACAATTTTTATTCAACTTTGTCCTTGGATTGCACTGAAATCAGCAACATGAAAAACTTCTGGGGGATTATCCTTCTTCTCTTACTATTATCTTGTAGTTCAGACCAAACCAATAGAAATCCCTACTTGCAGGAAATCGGCTTTACTTTTGAGCTCAACCTGAACCTGCCCCTCTATAGCAACCTCAACGCCATCGGCAACCCCATCTATGTGGGCAATGCCGGGGTGGGTACGCGGGGGGTCTTTGTAATGAAGTCCGGACTGGATTCCTATTACGCCTTTGAGGCCAGTTGTCCCAACCACGCACCCAACGACTGCTCCACCATGGTCCTTGAGGGACAGCATGTGGTCTGTCCCTGTGAAGGATATACCTACAGCCTCTTTACCGGACAACAATTGGACCGCCCCGGTGATGGCCAACGGTATTATGACCTGCTTTTCTACCGGGCGGCCCTTCGCGGGAATTCGGTGATCATCTCAAACTGAGCCTCCCCCGGAGCTGAGGATCTGCTCCATGGCCCATTGGGTACGCAGGGCGCTCCCGCCCAGGGAAGGGTGTACCGACTGCCCCAACAGATGGGATTTTATGTTCCCCACATGGAAGAGTTGCACCTGGGGCGGATGGGGCAGCACGAGCTGTTCGCGCAAGGCCCCACTTTCCAATATCAAGGGAGCTTCGTCCAATACGGCAAAACTAAGGCTCCCACGGCTTCCCTGGATGTGGACCCTGTCCTGGCGCTCCTGGGCGACAAAATTCCAGGAACCCTTCCCCCTGACCCCGCTTGTGTGCACCCAATCCCCGCGGATGGAATCCGGGGCGGTATAAAGGCCCCTTAGGTGGTGTACCGATCCCCGGGCCGCCTGGATCTCCCCGAACAGCTGGGCGAAAAGGTCGAGGCCATGGCTGGCCAGATCGTCGAAATAGCCGCCTGGGGCTACGTGGATATCGGTCCGCCATTGGGGGGTCCCACTCAGGTCCAAGGTACTGGCCGGTCTGTGCTTCACCCAGCTGTAGTGCTGTACCTCCCCGATGGATCCCGCATCCAACCAGGCCCCCACCTTTTGGAAACGGGGCAGGGAGCGTCTATAGTAGGCAACGAACAGGGGCAGGTCCCGGCGTGCAAAGGCCGTGTAAATGGCCAGGGCGTCCCTATAATTGCTGGCCATGGGCTTTTCAACACAACATATCTTTCCCGCCCCGGCCACTTGTAGGGCATACCCGGCATGGCTGTTGGGGGGGGGTGGCGATATAGACCGCGTCGATCTGGGGGTCATGGATCAGTTCCCGGGCACAGGTGGTCCACTTGGGAATTCCGTGCCGCTTGGCATAGTCCGCGACCTTTTCCCCCTGGCGGGACATCACCGCATCGACCCTAAATCCCGGGGTCAATTGATAGGCGGGCACACTCTTGATTTCGCAGACCGAACCACAGCCGATCACCCCCCATCTAAGGGGGCGTTCCACGGAAAACGAGAATCGGGATCCCACCATGCCCTAAATATAGGGGATCCCGATCGAAACCAGGGCAGGCCTTAAAAGCCAAGGGTCAGGCCCAACAGAAAGTTGGTGCCCGCCTGGGGGTAATAGCCCGCCCCCTCCACCGTGACAATGGATCCCGGGTCGGTAAAATCATCGTCATAGGTAAAGAAATACCCATTGGAGATGATCTGCGCATCAAAGATATTGTTCACCAAGGCGGAAAAGGTGATCCGTTTGAAAAGGGTATTGGCCGTTAAGGTGTATTGCACATTGAAGTCCGTTTGACCATAGCCTTTGAGGACAGAGGCCCCGGAATCTATGTTCCCCATATACTGTTTCCCGACATATTTGGACAACAGGGAAAGGCTAAGGTTTTCCCGGGGCCGGAAATCCAGGATATTGCCGGCCACCAACCGGGGGGAAAAGGCAATATGGGTATTGCCCAGGGCCATGAGCTGCCCGTCCCTCTCGAAATAGAAGTCGAGGTTACGGTTGTCGCTCAGGGCCAGATTGGGTCGCCAGGTCCATTTGTCCCCCAGGAATACCTGGGCGTCAAGTTCCAGGCCCAAACGGTAACTATCCCCCACATTCGCCCGCAAGGGGGCCCCCACGTCATTAAGTTCCCCGGTGAGCACCAGCTGGTCCCTGTACCGCATATAATACACATTGGTGTTCAGCTGAAAGGAAGGGGTGAGGTGACGCCATCCCAGTTCAAAATCCCCCAGGCGTTCCGCTTTCGGATCACCGCCCTCGTAGTCGTTCCGGTTGGGCTCCCTATGGGCCACGGCAAAGGAAAGATAGAAATTGTTCTTGGGATCCATATGGAAACTCAGGCCGGCCTTGGGGTTGAAAAAATCGAAACGGTCGTCCACCAGACCGGTATCCTCCCCATTGGCCCTATAGCCCACGGTCCGGTACTGCAGGTCCCCGAACAGGGAAAAACGGTCGGCAAGGCGAAAACTGGCCTTGGCATACAGGTTCAGGTCATTTTTGCTGGAGTTATCGTCATAATAGCGGTCCCGGATTTCGGAATCCCCGGCAAATCGGGCCCAGATGATCTCCCCAAAATGGTCCCCGACATAGCGGTTGTAACCGCCCCCGAAGATCAATTTGAGCCTTTCCCCTTGGTGGGTGGCCGAAAAGACGGTCCCATAGAAATCGTTGTCAAGCCAGCGCCTGCGCACCAGGTCTGTGGTCTCCACCAGTTCCCCATCCACCCTTAGGGGCCCTAGGCCGTAGTCCGATAGGGGATCATCTTCCCGGAACTGCTCAAAATAGCCCCGGCCCCGGGTGTAGTGCAGGGCCAGGTTTCCGCTCCAACCCGAGCCAAGCTCCCGGTTCCAGTGCAACTGGAAATGATCCTGTTTGTAATCGTCCACTTCCCGGTCATAGAACAGGGTACGGCCTTGGTCGTCGGTGTAGATCCCCGCCGAATTGAAGGTCCTGCCAAAGGTTTCCATTTCCTGGGCCGTGACCCCGTTCCAAGCCTGGTAGGTAAGCTCATGTCCCCCGAAGAGCAGCGCCTTGACCAGGGTCTTCCCTTCTTGGTAGGTCCCTTGCAGGAAATAGGACTCCAGGTCGGAACTGGCC
>Ga0079224_100013670_pt1 | contig 11310 bp, 6 predicted proteins | sample Stecom2015_FD_80414 | JGI IMG/M metagenome (GOLD analysis project Ga0079224, IMG submission 80414) | Agricultural soil microbial communities from Utah to study Nitrogen management - Steer compost 2015 | ecosystem: Environmental > Terrestrial > Soil > Agricultural land | place: USA: Utah...
ATGTTCAAATTTCGTACTGTCGAAAACTTCAAAAATTGGGTTGTCCAAATAGTGGATAATTACATTAACGCTTTCTTTGGCCAATGTTTTGGCAATTTCTGCACCAATGCCTGAATTTGCACCTGTTATTATCGCTGTTTTTTGTTCTAAATTCATTTTCTGTTTGTCTGTGGTGTTCGTTTTGCGCTTGCAGGTAACGCCCACTGCCATTGCGAAGGGTTTTGCCTTTTGCAAAACCAGCTGACTTACGAAGTCCCGAAGGGCTTCGGACAATCGCAAGGCCAATGGGCGATGTACGGGAGGCCCGAAGGGATTTCCGTATATCGCTTCGGGTATTGCCGCAGTGGGGGATTTTTAGCACAAATGTTCAATAGATGCACTATTGTTTGTTTAAGCACAAAAGTTTCATAGAAGCACGTCAGCCCCCATTGCGGCAATACCTTGTTAGCGGTTCGTTGTTATCCTTTCCCATTTTTTATATGTTTGGTTATTCCGTCAATAATGGTGTCCCAATCTTCAAAATGTAATTCGTGTCCTGTTCCTTCAAGTGTAATCAGTTTAGAACCCTTTATTTTTTCGAGTAGAGCACCTGCATTTTTGTAATGCCAAATTTTATCTTCAGTTCCGTGAATAACAAGGGTTGTCTTTTCAATTTTATTAATCTTATTCCAATAGTCCTCCCCGCCTTGTAAAGTTGAGTGGTTGAGCATACTGATATAATTTCCCGCTCTGTTAAATTCTTCTCTTACATATTTTTCAGTTCTTTCCTTTTCAAATGATTTTTTACCTGACATTAAAGCAAACCCTTTAACCATATAGTTCACAACATCATCTTCATTCGTCCAGTCAACCGATTCTGCATTTCCGTGATGTTCTAAAATTCGGGTGTCCATTTCAGGTATAGTTGGGTCAGAGTCGCCCCAAGGTCCCGTGGACAAAAGTGTTAATGATTTTATTCTGTCAGGATACTTTATTGAAGCAATTTGAGATACGAGTCCGCCTAATGACATTCCTACCAAATGTACTTTGTCAATTTGGTAACTGTCCAATATTGAAATTGCATCATCTGTCAAATCAACAATATCGTAAGGTGTAGTACCAACTTCGTAAAAAGTGGATTTACCTACATCTCTGTTGTCGTAACGAATTACAAAAAATCCATTGTCTGCTAATTTTTGACAGAAATCCTTGTCCCAATAGAGCATAGAAACTGTTGCTCCAGCAACTAATAAAATGGCTGGATTATCTACATTTCCAAAACTTTCTGTATATAGTTCAATTTCGTTTGTCTTAACTACTTTCTCTTTCATTTCTGTTTTATTCTGTTTACAACTGTAAATTGTTAACCCGATAATCAGTGCCCAAAGTATTTTCGTATTCACTTTTTTTGTTTATCAGTTTATGTGGTGTCGCTCGTTACAATGACCGCTAACGCCCACTGGCTTTACGAAGGGATTTGCCTTTTGCAAAACCAGCTGATGTACGAAGTCCCGAAGGGCTTCGGACAATCGCAAGGTAAGTGGGCGATGTACGGGAGGCCCGAAGGGATTTCCGTACATCGTTTTGGCGCTTGGCGAAGTGGCGGATTTCGGAGTACAAAACTGTCAATACACCACAAAAGTTAATGCGAGGTAGAATGTTCAATTAACCACGACACCAGCCATTGAGCCAAACGCCTGTTATGCACTGGCGTTCCTTTTATTTTAGTCTTCGTCTGCAATAGCTTCTTGTTGCAAAAATTCTTCATTGGTTATTTGTGCGTCATTGTTTATCGCTAAAACCTTTTTAAGTTCTTCTTTTATTTTGATTTTTCTTTCTTCAAAGAAATTCATAAAGTCTTTAAAATCTATGCTTAAATCATCAGGTATATAATTACTCACTTTAAAATGGTTTTGTGCTGTAACATCCTTTTTCGAAAACCAAATATTAAAATCAATTGCATTCTTAGATTCATTTTGTCGTCCTTCTAAAAGTTGAAGGTTTGGCACCATATCTCTTAGTTTAATCCATTCAACTTGTTCATCTTGTGTTAAACCAAATGAAGATAGAACACTTGGATTAAACTTGGAAGCTGGGTGAATATGGTCTTGATGGAACTGAACTTCTTTGTATTTTAAGTTCGGATAGAGTAAGGATAAAACGAAAAAGGAAGATGCTCCTTTTCTGTAAGACATAAAATTATCTAACTCTAATTCCGTTACATAAAGTGATTTTCTTGATGGCAACTCTAATTTTAATAGTTCTTCAAAAGAGAAGATGTTGTTTTTAAGTTTAAATGTGATTTTACCATTTTCGTCTTTTGAACTTTGTCTAAAGTGATTTCTTAAAAATGCAATCAATTGGTCTTGTGAACTTCCATAAACTCCATTCAGTAAAGCGTGAATTAGATATTTTTTAATCTCGAGTTTAGTGGAGTCGTTAACTATGCCATTTTTGTATAAATAGTAAGCAATAATGATTGTTGCATTTTGAGATGTAAGTAAACTTTGACTAAAACCAAACTCCACTAAAAGGTCAACAGTTTGTTCAATTGCCATTGCAATGTTTGACCATTCATCTTTTATTTTTTGAACATTTTCTGATTTGAATGAATTAACTTTATATAAAACTGGTGCGTCAGTCAATACTAAGCAAGAGCGCATTAAGAACTCATTTGAAAAACCAAAACCGTCACCTTTTTTATTTATTTTTTGGAGTAACCCTTCAATTTCTTCTCTACCATTATCCCAAGTCGCAACAATTGTCGAGAATAATAAATCTGTTTTATTTAATTGCGTTCCACCGCTATTTACACGAATAAAAATCTTTAAAATGTCTTCTAAGTCTTGCTTGTCTATTTCAAAGTAGTTGATAAGTTGGTCTGATGAGATTCTTTTGAACAAAGTTTCGAGAGATTTCTTAATTAGTCTTCTTTTCTCTTGGAGGTTTGTTTTCTGCCGTTCATTTTTACACTTCGTTATAAAGTCATCTATAATGATATCAAATTCAGGGTCTGTACTCCAACTTAAAACTTCACCAACTTTGAACCAAAACATATTCTCTTCGTTGGTTTTTTCAATTCCATTTTCGTCTATATGCTTCGACTTTCTGAAAATCCAATCTTCACTTTCTTTTTCCGTTAAAAATCTAAATTCAAAATTTTGTTCTTCAATGGTTTCAATAACATTTTCTTCAGATATTCGGTAAGGTAATGAAAGTAAGTTTAAATAAAGTTTAGATTTGCGATAAGCATTGTCGTCTGCCCAACGCATATAAGGAGCTTTTTCGGTATGTGTTCCTTGAAGACCAATATACATAGAACTTAGTCTTTGTTGCCCGTCAAGCACCCCAATGATTTCAGGATTTAAAAAGCTACCATCTTTTCTCTTATTGTATGGATTTCTTTGGTCATATTCTTTTAGAAATTCATAAAACACATAGTTGTTTGCGACTTCTCTGTTTAAGTTCCAAAATAAAAAAGTTCCTATTGGAAAACTTCTCATCATAGAATCAAAAAGTAATTCAATTTGCGGTTTTCCCCAAACAAATTTTCTCTGTAATGCCGGTAAAAAAACTTTGCTTCCTTCAATATCTTTTACGATTTGAAGTATGCTTTTACTCTTATATGCCATATTTCTTTTCTGTTATTTTGTTTTTTCGGGTCTGTTTTACGCTTGTGCATAACGCTCGGGAGGCTTTGCGAAGTGTTTTGCATTTTGCAAAACCTTCAAAATGTGCGAAGTCCCTGAAAGGGCTTCGCACGGCAAGGCCTCCCGAGCGATCTGGCGGTAGCCCGAAGGGATTTCGCCAGATCGCCCACTGGCTTTGCGTTCGGGCGGGTTTCGGAGTACAAAGTTTCAATTTATTACTAAAGTTTATTAGAAGTACAATGCTCCTAGTGATACGTCACCCCGCAAGACGCAAAACCTGTGTTATTGCCAGTTTTTCTTTTCATTTCTTGTTTGTCATTCGTAATACAGCATGTAATGTCGCTAGAAAGTAATAGAAAATCCAACTATACCAAATTGCTTTGTCATATTCCGTCTGTTGGTCTTTGTTATGATGCCTAATGCCGAAATTGTTAGCGATATTAAAAATGTCATTATCGTCTTTCTTGTTTAAATGTAGTTTAATTGAAGGCCTTAAATACTCCAAAACATCTGCAAGTTCTCTAATTGCTTCTCGTCTGTCGTCAAGCGTTGATTTATGTCGCCTAAATTTTAGTATTGCAGAATTAATCTTATTAGAGACATTATCTTTGTCATTTGTTGGGATGTCCGCTTCAAATAAGTTTGAAAGTCCATTGTCGGATAGGAATAAAATTTCTCCACTTTCAGAAATTTCAAAACCGTCTTTGTATTCTCGTAAAATGGGATTTAGGGTTTCTCTAAAATATTTTTGTCCTTCAATGTCATTAAATTCCTCATAATGGTAACCGCAATTATTCCAATTGTGATAATATCCGTTTAATCCTTTTGAACAATGGTCATGGAGAAATTCAATTACGTCAAAGAAGTCGTCCTCTGTGTAATTGGGTAGGTTTTTCCATATAGGATACAGGTTTTCTTTTCTTAAATTCACAAACATTATGGCATCAATTTCTTCGCCTAATTCTCCTGGGATATATCCGTCTTGACAGTCTATACCGAAATATTTCTGAAAATAGCCGTCCGTATTAAGTTTGTTGTAGGTTACAGAAAATAACTTTTTCAAGACCTCAAAATTTACTTGTTGGTCTGGTGTTATTTTACCTGTCCTTACTGAATAATAATTCCTCTTTATCACTATTTACTGTCGTTCTGTTTAAGTTGTGTTAAAATTGGGCAACGCCCACTGGCCTTCCGTTCGGGCGGGTTTCGGAGCACAAAACTGTCAACCAGCACTGAACTTGAAAAGAAGTACAAAGCTTCAAGTTTGCAGGTCAGCCCGCCTGACGCAAAACCCGTGTTAGCATCAGTGAATTCTCTGTCGTATTACAAAATTGGTTCATTGTTAATTCGTTTTAATACATCGTCAACGTTATAGTCTGGAGGTAATGGTTTAAATTCTTCTATATCGTGGGTTATCTCAAATGTCTGTCTTTGAAATTCTCTTATTTTATTAATGTCAATTTCTGTTACAAGAATTGAATCATTAATACCTCCTTTTAATTTCATTAAATCTTTTCTCTCTGTTTTAGTGGGCTGGGTCAGGCGTGAGTCCCCATATTGGCTTGTGTTTACTTGAGCAATGTAACAATGCAAGTCACGTGAACAAGATTCAACAATATTAGAATAGTAATTTGTGTCTTTGTTCCACTCAACACCAACAAGCAAGTCTAATTTGGCTTTAAAGAGACTTCTGTGCCAAACATTCGCTAACTCAAAACAGTAATATGGACAGAAGTATAGATTTTCCCAATTAAAAATATCATAACGGTGTTCTTTTGGTGAAGCTACCTTTAAGTGATTGCCTCTTATCAAAGATTCTTCAAGATGGGCATAATGATTTTTTAGTCTGAAAACAACTACTGCGTCTTTTACTCCGTGAATTTCAAAGGGAAGAATTGTAACAATAAAATTAAAAACAGTGTTTTTTATTCTTATGTGTTCCAAACCTGTTAAAGTTAAAACGTGATTTTTTTCTGAATACTTAACAATACTTGATAATAAGTTTATCGGAATGAAAAACTCTGGAAATAAAAGTATGTCACTTTTATCAAGTCTAGCCTTTTTTACAATCTTAGCAAGCTGGTCATACCTCAATGAAGTTAAATTTGGATTGCCACGCATGCTTTTTACGATGTTGTCTTCTTTGACTTGCGTATTTGCAAATGCAATTCTGAATTTTTTAGAATCTCGTTTTTTGTTGCTTACGATTATTTCTTGGGTATTAACAATAGGACTATTTTTCATAGCTATATTTTTTCTTCTGTAAAAACTGTCTCTGACGCTGTTGTCATCTAATTCATAAGAAGCAATATGATTTTGATTTATTACCTTATATCTGTTAAATGCATCGTCTAAGTAAAAAGAATCCTGGTCTGATTTCTTTTGATTTTTTACAGAAAATATATCTGTAACAACAACATTGTTAATTTCTGTTTCTTTATTATGTGAACCTATAGTTTCAAAACCAACAGACATGCAACATTCCCAAAACTTAACTCGTCTGGGCGATTCTTTCATTAAAGTTTCGTCAAGTTCATATTTTGACAAGTCAACATTTATACTAGTTAAGTCTTTTAACTTTCCATTTTTTGAAGTTTTGCTATATGTCAATAATGGATGAATAACATAGTGATGACGCATCATGTTTGATTTGCGAAATCTTGTTACCCAATATGAATCTGCTTTTGTTGATTCAAATCTTCCGAATAAATAGCTCCAATTACTACTTTGAAGTTTGTTGAGTTTGAATTCAAAATTTCTTGAAACTTCTTTTGTTTTAAATAAAAAGTCTAGGTTAAGGGAGATAGAGAGTTCGTGAGATGTATCGAGATACTCAACAAGTGTATTTTTAAGATTCGAATCATTTACTTTTGAGTTTTTATCAATTTGTTTGATTTTTTCTATTTCATCAAAACAATGCAAGAAAAATTCTATATAATGTTTTGGCTTTTGATTGACTAAAAGAAGGGTTAGAATACGTTCCCAAAGTCTATAAAAAGTCAAACAAGTTTCGCCTTTAAAAAAGCTAACGATGTGGTCGCATTCCTTATCTGAAAGATGATTTTCGTGCCGCAAAGCACTAAAAATTTTATTTGACAAAAACACAGTCAAACCAAATCTGTTTTCTTTGTAATCCTTTAAGGTTCGGATTTTCCCTTCTGTTCCGTCATAATGCAAATGATATGCACTTGATTTAAATGATAGATCGTTTTCATCTTCTTCTGGAAAATCTCTAAACTCACTTGTTTTCTCATCAAGTTCTTGCTTTAATCTATCAATTACAAGATGGGATTCTTTGTGGTCAAAATAATGAATCAAAGATTTGTCACTTTGACAATACAAAGATTCATATCCTGATAGGATAAAAGCATTTGAATTTTCTGTATTCCTTTTTAAGTCAATTATTGGGTGAAAAGTTTCTAAGATAAATTTTTCAAGAGAAGTAGGTTCAAGACTTGTGTATTCAGAAATATTAAACTTTAGTTTTTTATTTTTCTGATTGATTTTAAAATTTGGTGTTGGGTCTGAAATTACGAACAACATATCATCCACATATCTGCCGTAATATGCAGGTTTTATAATGTTGATTACTTCATCGTCAAAGTCTTTTAGATAGTGGTTTGCTAAAACATAGGAAGAAACTAATCCAATTGGCAACACAACTTTAGCTAGTAGCTCGTTTTCGTCAATTAACTCATTATAAAGGTTAGACGGACTTTGAAATTTGGTTGCCAACAATACAGAATACTTATCGTGAATTGTTAGAAATATTTCTTTAAGGTTGTAATAACCGTGTAGTGCTCTGTGTTTTCTGCCTTCAAAAAGGTCTGTTCTTTTTATTCGAACTGAACTAAAATAATCTTTAATGTCTAAATTGATGAAAGCTACATTTTTTGCGTTTTTTAGAATGTTTTCGGCAACTTCAACAGCATTGTCTCGCCATTTTTGATATTGTTTAAAATATGGTTTAAATAATCCCGAACCTTGAACAACCTCCGTTTTATCCATATTCAATAAAAGGCGATTTCCTAAACATTCGTTTTTTAGATTAGCATCTAATGTAACACCGAGTTTCATTATCCATAGCACGGCAATAATATGGAGTTCAATGGGTGCATTAATAAAAGGTGTAACACGTTCTATTTCGTATTTTTCCTTTATTCTGACATTTGAAATGAAATTATCCTCTTCCTTTGGAACCTTAATTTTTTTGGGATAAAAATTGATGTCAATGTCTGAAAGTATCGACTCAAAAAATTTAGAACCTTTATGAAAGTTGTTTAGTTCCATTTTGATTCTATCAAACTTTTCTTCTAAGGTAAATGAGTGTTTATAGTCGAAAAGTTCGCCGCCAATGTTGTAGTGTGAACTTGGGTTGTTGAATAGAAAGTCTTTTCCAATGCTTGTTTCAAACTCAACTAACTGTCGTCTTAAAAGTATGTCTGTGTTGTCATAGTAGACATAAGATTTCAGTTTTATGTATGCTTGTTTTATATCAGCTTTTGTAAATGTCATTTGTCAATTTTGATTTGGTTGTGGTCTGTCATTGCATTGGTGCTAACGCCCAATGGCTTTGCGAAGGTGGCGATTTTCACCACAAATGTTGATGCGGAGAACCAAAATTTAATTAACCATAAATGTGTCTGCGGAACACTGAACTGCCACTTCTGCCAAACCCGTGTTATGCGGTCGTGCTTTTATTCTCCAAGTAATTCTTTCTTCCATTTGATTAAGTTCAACTCAATTATGTTTCTTATTTCTTCTTCAAGTTGATTTTTGTCTGTAAGGTGTTGGACTAGTAATTTTTTCAAATACTTTCCGCTTGGAACACACACAGAATCTACCATTGCTGCATTTCTGTATTTAGAACCTTGGTCACCGTTGTAAATAGCTGTGGTTGCAGCTTCTTTTGATGCATCTCCTTGTTGTGCGGCAATATGAACAGCCAACGGATAATAATATTCAATTTCCCTCTTATTAAGAATATTGCATACATAGCCGTCTTCAATAATTTTATTTTTAAATTTCGTAGATGGTGAAGAAGGTAAATCAATTGGTTTTGCATCTCTGTCTCTTAACCAAAATAAATATTTCTGAGAAGGCACAATGTTTGAAATATCAATAGCTCCTGAAACAATTCCCTCTGCTGCACCCCCACCGTATTGGATAATTCCAACTGCTAGTTTTTCGAAATCTGATTTATATAATGTCCTTATTAAATGTTCAAAGAAAACTATTTCTGATGCACCTTCAACCAAAAGACAAATATCTTGATTGAAAAGGTCACTTGGTCTTATTCCTAGGTCGCTTAGAACGGTATGCACAGCTTCTTTATCTACAGAAAGTATCTCACGCTTGCCAGAATTGTTTAATACTCTATAAAATTTTATGGACTCAGCGTAATTAAGAATCACCTGAGAATGTGAGCCAATGAAAAACTGAATACCTTTTGAGGTTGCTAATTCATGAAGATACTCTATAAATCGTCTTTGTAAATCAGGATGCAATCCAAGTTCGGGTTCATCTAGTAAAACAATTTTTGCACCTGATAAAGTAATTTTAATAAGGATGTCTAAGAAGTGCTTTAAACCTGTCCCTGAATATATAATATCAAGTCTTTTACCATATTCTTCATACGTTAAAGTTGAAACATTATCCTCTGTCAAGCTACTGTCAATGTTTGTAATATCGGGGAAGTAGTTTGTAATTTCTGATAATATTGATTCATAGCTTTCTGGTGTTAGCCCTCTTTCATTTTTGTTCGAATAGAATTTAATCGCATATAGTATTTCAAGTGCATTTACATTTTGAAAATTTTTCGCTTCAATTTGTTCTACCACCCATTTTGGTGTCGTATTGTGTCGATTCAGCATACCGAAACCCACATCGGGCAGAATCAATATACTTTTGGGTGAATTCTCTTGTCGATTGGTAAATTGTGGATTGAATCCTTCATTTGCCGTAACTATGGTTTCTGTATCATTGTCATAAAGAAGTTTAATTTCAAAACTGCCTGCATTATTTATCAAATCCTTGATTGCCAATTTCGGTTGAAATGCTCCCCAATTTCCTACAATTATGGCTAAAGATGCGATGTCTATAGCATGAAGAATACTGCTTTTTCCTGAATTATTCTTGCCTACAAATGCATTTATTGCTGAACAATTTTGAATCTTAATGTCCTCCAGTCCTTTGAAGTTTTTAATAAATATTGATTTTAATTTCATTCTATGATTGTCGTTTTATTGTGACGTCAGCATGCCGCATAACATACCAGCGGCTTTGCGAAGTTTCCTTCGGAAGTCCGGTTCCGGGAGGGAATTTTGCAAAACTGCAAGATGTGTGACAGTCCGCGAAGCGACTGGCGTGCATCTGGTATTGAAAGCTGCCGGCAACATGCTGCGAAAGGGGAGATAGAGGATTTCGCAGAATAATTATTGTCGACTAATATAATTATTTTATGAATATGTTAAATACTTTTTATAACCATCGAATAAACTGATTCTTACATAAACATATTATGCGAAAATATAATTGTTGGAATTCAACATAAATTGCGCGAAATATGACGACTGATTGGTCAACCCATATTTCCTATAAAAAAATAGTGCATAGGAATCAAAAGATAATTCTATGTGAATTCCCCTATGATCCGGAATTGTTGAAGAAATTCAAAAAAGAGTTCCCTTCCGCAAAGTGGTCCAGTAAGCACAAAGCCTGGTACCTACCTGATACAACACTTTATGGAAATCGATTGAACATGCCGGCTCCCGATATCGGTGATTCTTGGTTGCCTCGGCTTTATGAACACAACAAGGAGGAATTCATCAAATTTAGAAATGCACTCCAGCAAAGGATATATTCCCCCAATACAATCAATACCTACCTCAGTGAATTCGCCCAATTGCTCATCCTGCTCAAAAACCATCCCGTGGATGAACTATCTTCCAATCGGTTGAACGCTTATTTTCTCTATTGTATCAAAACTTTGAACCATTCCGAGTCACAGGTCTATTCAAGGATGAATGCCGTGAAATCCTATTTCAGACTGGTACTGAACAAGGAAAGGGTATTCGATGGGGTCATCAGGCCAAAACCCACCAAATCTTTGCCTGTGGTGTTGAGCAAACAAGAGATACTTAAACTGTTTTCCGCCACTTCGAACCCAAAACATCTTCTCATCCTAAAAATGGCATACGGAATGGGACTTCGGGTAAGTGAGCTGATATCATTGAAAGTGGAGCATATCGACTTGGATAGAAAACAGGTTCACATTGTGTCCTCCAAAGGAAAAAAAGACCGTTATGTCCACTTTCCGGAGAGCTTGTTGACGCTATATCAGGACTATCTTAAAGCCCATCAGCCGACTACTTTTTTGTTTGAAGGACAGTTCTCGGAACAATACTCCATCCGGAGCGCCCAAGCGGTCTTCCGAAATGCAATGACCAAGGCCGGAATCAATAAAACAGTAGGTATCCACGGCCTCCGGCATTCCTATGCCACCCATTTGCTGGAAGCAGGGACCGACATGGTGTTCATCCAAAAATTATTGGGACATAAACACATCAAAACAACGGAAGTTTATGCCAGGATTTCCAACAAAGTCCTCTCCAGGGTCCAGAGTCCATTGGACAACCTCTAGTTTGCCAAGAGGATGAAATGAAAAAAAATATCCATGTGG
>Ga0079224_100013671_pt1 | contig 11309 bp, 11 predicted proteins | sample Stecom2015_FD_80414 | JGI IMG/M metagenome (GOLD analysis project Ga0079224, IMG submission 80414) | Agricultural soil microbial communities from Utah to study Nitrogen management - Steer compost 2015 | ecosystem: Environmental > Terrestrial > Soil > Agricultural land | place: USA: Utah...
CTGGCTCGACGGCGAGGTGCTGCGCGCGCTCGAATGAGCGCGCCGCCGTCACCCCTTTCGCTTCTCATCGAAGGTCGTCGGCGTGCCGCCGCTCGCGACCTTCAGGTCGCCGTCGATCACGGCGCCCGAGGCGACTGCGATCGAGTGCCCCGAGAGCCGGCCGCGGACGCGCGCGGAGCCGCCGATCTCGAGCCGCTCCTTGGCGATGACCTCGCCTTCGACCTCGCCCGCGACGATCACGTCGGTCGCGCGCAGCGTGCCGCGCCAAACCGCGCTCTCGGCGAGCGTCACCGGTCCGTCGATGTCGCAGTCCCCGTCGACGGTGCCGCAGAAGACGTACCGGCCCTGGCCGGTCACCGTGCCCGTGATCGTCGTGCCGGGCGCGACGTAGGTCGTCGGGCCCGTGCCCGAATCGGCGATCCGCCGTTTCAGCTTCATGCGTGAGATTCTCCGAGGGGACCGGCGACACCGTATACGATGCGCGCGGGCCGCGGGAGGGTGTGGATCACACGGCGGCGCCCGCCGCTCCGTGTCAACATTTGACGTTCGGTGTCACGGCGAACGCCGTCACAAACCGAGGCGCGACAGGGACTTGCGAGTGGCGTCGCCGTTCTTGGCACGGACATTGCTTCCCGTAGCGGGAAGGACGGTTCGTCCGGGGACTTCGATGGATCAGGAGCGCGAGATCATTGCCTTGCTGCTCGCCGACACCGGCGAGGAGCGGTGGCATTCGGGCGATTTCGGCAGGGGGGCTCAGTGCCTCGTCCGCGAGCCGGACGGGCGCGTCAGCCTGCAGACGGTCGAGTCGGCGGAAGCGTTCGAGCGTGCCGCGCGCCGTACCGGCTGCTTCCGCCGCGGCAGCCCGATCCGAGACCCGCAGACGAGAGAGATCATCGGCTACGAGATGGAGCAGGTGCCGCTGTTGCGCGCCGCCGCCGGCCTCTGACGGGGCCGCGCTCAGTCCTGGAAGCCGTAGCCGAGGTGGCGGATCTCCGCGACGAGACCGTTCTCGACCCGGATCTCGCGCATCAGCTTGTACGGGCCCAGGTTGTAGGTCCACACCTCGACCAGCACGTCCTCGACGAACCCCGGAAAGAACACTCTCCCGTGACGGCCGACGTACGTGCGCTGCGCGAGTCTCGTGTGAATCGAGGTCGGCTCGCCGCAGAACTTCAGCATCTTCGAGGCGTGATCGCCGCGGCTGATGATCCGCGACCCGCAGCGCATCGCCTCCGCGGACGCGCTCCCGAGGAGCGCGGCGGCGGCATGGGCCGCAACCATTGCGAGTCGCGCTTTCATCTTCCGTCGTCCGGCCGGCAGGTTACCGGGCCGAGCCTGAACCTACTCTGAAACGGGCAAAGCGGCAAATCCGCGGCCCTATAATGGCGGGCCGTTGTGGATCGCTTCCGGTCGAGCGAGGGGGCCGCCTCTGTTTCGGGAACGCATCGCGTGGCTGCAACAGGCGGGCGCCGATCTCGTGCGCCGCGGGCTGCGCGGAATCGAGAAGGAAAGCCTGCGCGTCGACCGGAACGGGCGGCTCTCGGACCGGCCGCATCCGCCCGCGCTCGGCGCCGCGCTGACGCATCCGTATCTGACGACCGACTATTCCGAGGCGCTGCTCGAGTTCGTTACGCCGCCGCGGCCGACGAGCTGGGAGACGCTGAAGTTCCTCTGCGACCTGCACGGCTACGTGCACCGCCGTCTGGACGGCGAGCTGCTGTGGCCCGCCAGCATGCCTTGCGTGCTCGATCCCGAGCGGGAGATCCCGATCGCCGAGTACGGTCCGTCGAACCCCGGCCTCGTGAAGACCGTCTACCGCCGCGGCCTCGGGTACCGCTACGGCCGCGCCATGCAGGCGATTGCCGGCGTGCACCTGAACTATTCCCCGCCCGTGCCGTTCTGGGCGCCGTACCGGGAGCGCGAGCGCAGCGAGCTCCCGGTCGGGCAGTTCAAGTCGGCGGTGTTAATGGGGCTCGTGCGCAACTATCGCCGGACCGCGTGGCTCGTGACCTACCTGTTCGGCGCGTCGCCGGCGCTCTGCAAGTCGTTCCGGCCGGAAGGTCACGAGCTCCTGGTCGAGCTCGATCACGCGACGTGGCACGCGCCGTACGCGACCTCGCTCAGAATGAGCGGCCTCGGCTACCGCAACAAGAGCCAGGCACGGCTCGATATCTCCGCGAACTCGCTCGCCGAGTACGTCGCGGGTCTCGCTGCCGCGGTCACGACTCCCGATCCGCGTTATCAGGCGATCGGTGTCGAGGTCGACGGCGAGTTCCGCCAGCTGAACGCGAACATCCTGCAGATCGAGAACGAGTACTACACGCCGATCCGCCCGAAGCCGTCGAAGGACAGCAAGAGCCGCGTCACGATCGCGCTGCGCGAGCGCGGCATCGAGTACGTCGAGGTCCGGACGCTCGATGTGAGCCTCGCCGATCCCGTCGGCGTCAATCAGGCAGAGCTGCGGCTGCTCGAGGCGCTGCTCCTCACGTGTCTGCTGATGCCGAGCCCGCCCCTCGACGGCGAGGAGCAGTCCGAGATCGAAGCGCGCGACGTCCTCGTCGCGAGCGAAGGACGGCGGCCGGGGCTGCTCCTGCCGAGCGGCGGCCGCGGCCGAACCGTTGCCGATCTCGGCGGGGAGCTCCTCGACTCCGTGGCGGCGACGGCCGAGCTGCTCGACGCGAACGGCGAAGGCTACGTCGCGGCGGTCGAAGCCGCCCGCGCGGCGCTCGCCGAGCCCGAGCTCACCCCGTCCGCCGCTCTGCTCGCGGCGCTGAGGCACGAGGGCGCGAGCTTCGCCGAGTACGTGCTCGACGTCGCGCGGAGCCATCGGGAGTACTTCCTCGCGCTCGAGCCCGACCCGGACGCAGAGCGCACGCTCGAGGCGCTCGCGGCGGAGTCGCTGGAGCGGGCGCGTGCGCTCGAGGCGGTCGAGCAGCTGCCGTTCGGCGAGTATCTGCGCCGGGAGCTCGGCCGCGCCTGACGCCGCCGAGCTCCCGGCGGGCGGAAATTCTGTGATTTCGTTAACCGCGCGCCGGTCGAGCCCACGGCGATACTGGCGCCTTTCGCAGGATCCGAATACGTGAAAGCCGCTCTGCTGCTCGGCATTTTGGTCGGCTTCGCCGGCGTGCTCGCCGGCGCGCACCTGTACCCGTGGGTGGATCATCCGCGTCTGCCGTCGCGGACGTCCGTCGTCGCGAACGGGGGCCGGGCCGAGACGTTCCTGATCCATCTGCCCGCCGATCGGATCCAGTCCGCCGGCGCGGCTGCCGTCGGCCTGCGCGCGACCGCCTATCCGGCCGGCGCCGAGCTGCCGCCGGAGCTCGGCGACGCCGCGTTTCTCGCCGAGCACTTCAAGATTCGTGACGCCGACGGCCAAGTGATCGGCATCGCGGCCCGGCATTGGACCGAGGCCGACGGCGGGCCGGCGGCGGCGTGGACCTTGCTGATACCGAGCCGTGGCGCGCTGTTCCTCGCCGCGAGCGGCGAGGCTGCACGGCGCGTCGACACCGCGCTCGAGCGCGCGGGCCAGCGCGCCGGCCAGCAGTGGAGCGGCCAGCTCGACGTCGAGCTGGCCGGCGCCGAGGTGCCCGGCCGAATCGTCGGCGGCAGCGAGGAGTTTGCGCGGCTCGGCGGCACTTACCGCGAGACCTGGAAGATCACCGGCGTCTCGCCGAGCGGCGAGCTGCGGGGGACGATCGCGCTCGATACGATCACCGCACGGAGCGCGCCGCTATGAAGCTCACGACCGGCTTCGTTCTCGGCCTGCTGCTCGGCGCGGCGGGCGGCGTCGCGGCCCTGTACTACAACCCGCTCACGGAGCCGGATCCGCCACCGCCCGGGGACACCGACTGGGCGCTGACGTATCGCTTTCCGAAGGGCGACGCGATCGCCTTCACGCACGGCGCGCATGGCCGGCTCGCGGCGCATCCGCCCGGCATCGAGGAGCTCTGGGAGAGCACGATCGGCGGCGCCGCGCTCGCGGTCCTGACGCTGCGCGACGCGGCCGGCGCTCCGGCCGCATTTGCGAGCCGTCTCGGCGCCGGGTCGCCGCGGACCGATCTGTTGCTCGAGGGCGCGGTCTGGAGCGACTCGTGGCTGCTGACCGTTCCGGGCGAGGGGTCGCTCTTCGTCCGCGCGGACAGCAACCTGTGGCCGTTCCTGAAGGAAGGGGTCGTGCCGGTCTGGTATCTGCAACGCCCGTGGCAGGGTCCCGCCGAGTATCGGCCGACCGCCGGTCCCGGCACCGGGGACAGGGCCGTCGTCGTCGGCGCGACCGGCCGCTTCGCGGCGCTCGAGGGCAGCGCGGTCGAGCATTACCGCCTCGAGCGTTTCGGCACGGCCGGCGCGGAAGCGCTGACCGGGGAGATCTTCCTCCGCCTCGAAGGCCAGGTCGCGGCGGCGCCGTAGCGACCCGTCTACCTGGCGAGCGCCGCGAGGTCGGTCGTCGGATCGGCGATCGCCTCGGCCGAGACCGGCACCGCGGCGGCTATCAGCTTCTTCGCGGCGAGGAAATCGCGCGGGCTGTTCACCGCATCGACCGCAATCACTCGGCCGCGCGCCAGGTAGTACGCCGCGAAGCTCTTCGTCTCGGGCGCGCCCCGCAGCACGACCGCGTCGTATCCGGCCGAAAGGCCCGCAATCTGCAGCTTCAGGTCGTATTGGTCGGACCAGAACCACGGCACTTCCGCGTACGGCGTCGGGCGGCCGAGCATGCCGAGCGCCGCGATCTTGCTCTGGTGCACCGCGTTCGGCACCGATTCGAGACGCACCCGCCGCGTGCCTTCGAGGTCCGGCTGGTTCGCGCAGTCCCCGGCGGCGAACACGGCTTCGTCGGCCGTGCGCGCGCAGCGGTCGACGACGATGCCGTTGTCGCACTCTAGGCCCGCGTCGCTTGCGAGCTCGACGTTCGGCTCGATGCCGATGCCGACGATCGCGAGGTCGCAGTCGTGCCGTGCGCCGTCGGCGGTTGCGACGGCTTCGACCTGCCGGGTGCCGAGGAGCTCGACGACGGCCGCGCCGTACGAGAGCTTCACGCCGTGCCGCGCGTGATAGTCGTGATAGAAGCGCGCGACTTCTGCGCAGACGACGCGTGCGAGCGGCCGCTCGGCCGCTTCGAGCACCGTGACGTCGAGGCCGCGCTCGACGAGCACGGCGGCGGCCTCGAGGCCGATGTAGCCCGCGCCGATCAGCACGACCCGGCGCGCGCCGTCGAGGGCGGCGCGGATGCGATCGACGTCTGCGACCGTGCGCAGGTAATGCGTGCCGGGGAGCTCGGCGCCCGGGACGCTCAAGCGCCGCGCGCGGCTCCCGGTCGCGAGGAGCAGCCGGTCGTAGGGAACGGTGCGCCCGTCGCCCAAGTGCAGGCGGTGCGCTCCGCGGTCGATCGCAACGACCCGGCAGCCGAGCTCGAGCGCGATGCTCCGCTCGTCGTAGAAGCTGCGCGGGCGCAGCAGCAACCGCTCGCGCGGCAGCGCGCCGGCGAGGTACTTCTTCGACAGCGGCGGGCGTTGGTAAGGCGCCTCCGGCTCCTCGCCGAAGAGCGTGATGCGCGCGTCCGGGGCTTCCTGGCGCAACGTCTGCGCTGCCTGGGCGGCGGCTTGGCCGCCGCCGACGATGACGAAGTGCTCGCTCATGCTCGCCCCGGCGGACAGAGCCCGCGATTCTACCCGGCCGCGGCGTGCGCAGCGTGCGATTTCCGGCCGTTGCGCCGCGATACGGCGCTCGGTCCGGACCCCGTGCCGGCGCTAGCCTCCTGCTCGAGGAGGACGCCGGTGCCGAAGCACATTCACGAGGCGCGGTTCGACTGCGCGATGACGACACTCTTCGCGGCGGCCGTGCTCGCAGCCGCACGCGGCCGCTGGGACACGCAGGCGCTCGCGGAGCGGGGGGTGCCGGTGCCGAGCGCCGGCTGCGCGTACGCCCGGACGCGGGGAACGGTCTTGCGGCGCGGCCGCGTCGTCGAGGTGCTGCGCCCGGTCGGGCTGACGCTCCAGGAATCGCTGCTCGACCCGCCGTGCTGTGTCCGCTTGCGGCTGCGCTGGCGGCTCGAGCCGCTCGAGGAAGGCTCGCTCGCACGGCTCGACGCCCGCTACACGTTGAACGGCGCGGCGACGCTCCGGGCGCGCCACTGGCGCGCTCGGATCGAGCAGCACTGCGAGCGGTTGCTGGCCGCGATGCGCACGCACGCGGCGCGCCTGTCGCAAGCTCAGGACAGCGGCTCGAGCGGCCAGAGCACGGGTAACGTCAGCATCACGAGCGCGAACAGGATCACGGTCAACGGCAAGCCGAGCTTCAGATAGTCGGCGAACCGGTAGCCGCCGGGACCCATCACGAGCAGGTTCGCCGGATGCGAGATCGGGCTCGCGAGGCTCGCGGCGCCCATCGCGACCGCCATCATCGCCGTGTGCGGCGCGACGCCGAGGTCCGTGCAGACGGACAGCACGATCGGCGCCATCAGCACGACGAGCGCGGCCGACGGAATGACGATCACCGCGAGCGCGGTGATCACGTAGAGCCCGCCGATGACCCACCACGGCCCGAGCGGCGCGAGCAGCGCGGTCGCCTCGTTCGCGAGGAGCTGTGCGGCGCCGCTCTGGTCGAGCGCGGTGCCGAGCGGCAAGAGACCGGCGATCAGGAAGATCGCGCGCCAATCGATCGCGCGGTACGCGTCCTCCATCGTCATGCAATTCGTCAACACCATCGCCGTTGCGCCGATCACGGCCGCGATGTAGATCGGCAGCCAGCCGGACAGCACGGACACGACGACGGCCGCCATGATTCCGGCCGCGATCGGCGCCTTGCGCGTGTCGACGATCCGCTGGCTGACCGGCGTGAGCAGCAGGAAATCCGGATCGCGCTCGAGCACCTTCAGCTTCTCCCGCGGTCCGAGCAGCAGGAACGCGTCGCCGAGCTGCAGCCGCAGCTGATCCAGCTGCGTCCGGATCGCCTCGCCGTTGCGCCAGACCGCGACCGGCTCGAGCCCGTACTTCTCGCGCAGGTTCAGCGCGCCGAGCGGCTGTCCGACCAGCCGCGAGCGCGGCTCGAGCGTCGCCTCGACGAGCCCGAGCCGCTCGGACTCGAGCACGTTCACGCTGCGCTCGCGGTCGCGCACGATCTCGAGCTCCTGCAGCCCCCGCAAGACGTCGAGGTCCTCCTGCCGCCCCTGGATCAGCAGCAGATCGCCGCCGTGCAACGGCAGATCCGCCTCCGGCATGATCGTGAGCTCGCCTTCGCGAAAGAGCGCGAGCAGGCGGAAGTCGAACGCGTCGGCGAAGCGGCTGCGGGCGAGCGTGTCGCCGGACAGCACGGAGTCGCGCGGCACGCGAACGACGAAGATCCGCTCCTGCAGGCGATAGACCTCCGAGAGCTCCCGTTCGCCGACCTCCCGGATCTCGGCGAACTCGCGGCTCTTTTCGATCTCCGGCACGCCCTCGGGCTTCGTCTGCAGCAGCAACACGTCGCCGACGCGCAGCGGCACGTTCGCGAGATTCACCCGGCGCACCAGCTCGCCGCGGCGGATCGCGAGCACGTTCGCCGAGAACCGCCTGCGGAACTCCGAGTGCTCGAGCAGCTGACCGACGAACGACGATCCCTCGGCGACGATCGCCTCGAGGAAGCGCACTTGCCCTGCCATCAGGCCCTGGAGCACCGGCGCCTCGCGCTCGATCACGAGCTCGCTCCAGCGCTGAAACTCCCGGAAGCGGTCGAGCCGTCCCTGCACGATCAGCCGGTCGCCGCCCTGGAGCTCCGTCTGCCGCGGCGGCATCAGCTGGGTTCTGCCGCGGCGCTCGAGCGCCATGATGATCAGTCCCGCGCTGCTGCCGATCCGGCTCTGCGCGAGCGTCTTGCCGACGAGGATCGAGTCCTCCGGCACGCGCATCTCGAAGCTTCGGGCCTGCAGGCCGTACTGCATCCGCAGATTCCGCTGGCTGCGGCGCGCCGAGCTGTCCTCCATTTTTTTCATCGGCAGCCAGTGGCGGCCGACGAGCGCGACGAACACGGTGCCGGCGACGAGCAGAATGCCGCCGGTCGGCGTGAAGTCGAACATCCCGAACGGCGCGAAGCCGGCGCGCGCGAGGGCGTTGCTGATCAGCAGATTGGGCGCGGTGCCGATCAACGTCGTGAGCCCGCCGAGCAGCGTACCGAACGTGAGGGGCATCAAGAGCCGCGACGGCGAGAGGCGGGTGCGGCGAGAGACGTCCATCACGACCGGCAGCATCAGCGCGACGACGCCGATGTTGTTCATGAAGAACGACATCGCGCCCCCGGTCAGCATGATCACGACGATCATCCTGAGCTCGTTTCGGCCGGCGAGCCGCAGGACGTTCGCGCCGATGATCTTCGCGATGCCGCTGCGCGTGAGCCCGTCGCTCAAGATGAACATCGCCCAGATCGCGATCACCGCGCCGTTCGAGAAGCCGGCGACCGCTTCCTCCGGCGTGACGAGCTCCGTCAGCACGAGGCTCCCGAGCACGAGGAGCGCGATCACGTCCACGCGGAGCTTCTCCGTCACGAGCAGGACGAGAGCCGCAAGGAGGATGACGAGAACGAGCGCGATCTCGACGGTCACGGGCTAGGGCTCGGGAGAAGACGAAAGCGCTAGTATGAGGCGCGCGCGTCGGCGAGACCAACGGCGGCTTCACGTCCGCGACGCCGCGCTATACTGGATGCGTCGGCGCCGTATGGCCGATGGGACCGTGAAGCGCTTCACTCGCGCTGTCCAGGTCGACTCGTATACTCGGGCTCTCGGCGCCGGCGGTTGTTGCAGCCGGCGCTGCCGGCGTTGAACGAGGGACCGCTATGCGAGCTGAGCGTGTGACGCCCGTTGCAAGCCTGACGGAGTTTTTCAAGGACGCCGTGGCGCGCGCGATGGAGCAGCAGAACGTCAGCGCCGCCGATCACACGTCCTACTACATCGTCAATCTGCTCACGTTGTTCGCCCGTTCCGAGGCGCTGTTCGATCCGGCGGACGAAGGCCCTACGCTGCGTCCGCTCGCGGCGATGCTCGCCGACGCGCTGTCCGCGAGCGACACGCAGGAGCGCAACTTCGCGCTGCAGCGCCTCGGCGACGTGTCGCTGTTCGTCGCGGGATTCTTCGGCGAGGGGCTCGGCACGAAGCCGGTCGACGTGGACTACTACGTTCAGATGGGCGGGTCGGCCTACGGCTCGCTGTCCGCGAGCGTCCGCGGCACCGCGCGCGGCCGCGCGCTCGGCGAGATCTTCGCGGAGCTGGCCGTGAAGTTCCAGGCCTTCGTCGACGTGCTCGCGCAGGTACGGGACCAGGCGCAGTCGGCTCAGAACGTCGACGTGCTGCGGCTCTACGAGATGTGGCTGAAGACGGGCAGCGCTCGAGCGGCGTCGCTGCTGCGCGCGGCCGGCATCGAGCCGAATCGGCTGCTCGACGTCGATTTCAAGCACTAGAGGCGATCGCCTTGCTCGGTGACCTGCAGACGCTGCTGAAGGACATCTACGCGCTCGACATCGCGCACGACGTCGACGACTTCCTGATCACGGATCCGGAGGTGGCCGCTTCGCTCGACGCGGGCGGACGCCCGACCGAGGAGAAGCTGCTGATCGAGGAAGCGGACGGGGAGGCCAAGGTCGCGCTCTACCTCGCCCAGGAGCTCGTGCGGCGGCTGCAGGAGAACGACCCGACCGCGCGGCTCGACGAGCGCAACCTCGCGGATTTCTGGACGGCGTGCGAGGGCGTGAGCCACTTCAACTACTACGCCTGGCGGGCGGCGGCGAACCGCTCGGTGACGCTGCTCGAGATGGAGCTGCAGGCCGAGGTCGACAAGTTCGTCGCAACCGCCGCGCTGCTCGCGCGACAAGGCGAACGGCTGCCGCAGCGGCTGCACCATTGGCTGTTCGACATGCCGACGTTCGACGAGCAGCTCACGGCCGGCGAGCTCGAGCGCTATCGCCGCGCGAACCGCTACGCGGGCAAGTATTGCCGGCAGCTGCTCGCGCGGCTCGGCGACGGCATCGAGAGCGAGGAGCTCGTCCGCGAGCTTCGCCACTTCTACCGGCTGCCGCAGCCCGCGAAGATCGAGCACATCGAGGCCGGCTAGCCAGGGCGGGCACACCGTCGACGCCCTCCTGATCGACGGCCTCCCGGGTCGGCGCCACCCGTGTAGGAGCGGCTGTCCAGCCGCGACTGCCGCGACGCCCGCACGAAGCCGCAGTCGCGGCTGGACAGCCGCTCCTACACGGCGGCGTCGCCGTCAGGCGGTCGGGCCGAGGAACAGGCGATAGGCGGGGTTGTCGGTCTCGTCGTGGTGCTCGTAGCCGAGCGTCGCGAGGTGCTCGGCGAACAGTGCGCGGTCGGCGGGCGGCACCTGAACGCCGGCGAGCACGCGGCCGTAGTCCGAGCCGTGGTTCCGATAGTGGAACAGGCTGATGTTCCAGCGCTGCCCGATCGCCTGCAGGAACTGGAGCAGCGCGCCGGGCCGCTCCGGAAACTCGAAGCGGTAGATCCGCTCGTGCTCGAGCGACGGCGCGAGCCCGCCGACCATATGCCGCACGTGCAGCTTCGCGAGCTCATTGTCGCTCAGGTCGAGGACCGGGTAGCCGGCCGCCGCCAGCGTTTCGAGCACCTCCTGCGATTCCTGCCGGCCGCGCGTGAGCGACACGCCGACGAAAATGCGCGCCCGCGGGGCGCCCGGCGCGAAGCGGTAGTTGAACTCGGTGACGTTGCGCCGGCCGAGCACGCTGCAAAAGCGCAGGAACGCTCCGCGCTCCTCCGGAATCTCGGCGGCGATCAGCGCCTCGCGATGCTCGCCGATCTCCGCCCGCTCGCTCACGTGGCGCAGTCGGTCGAAGTTGATGTTCGCGCCGCTCGCGATCGCGATCAGCGAGGCGTCCCGTCGGCCGGTTTCCTCGACGTAGCGCTTCAGCCCGGCGACCGCGAGCGCGCCGGCCGGCTCGATGATCACCCGGCAGTCCTCGAAGACGTCCTTGATCGCCGCACAGATCGCGTCCGTGCCGACGAGCAGGATCCGGTCGACGACCTCGCGCGCGAGCGCGAACGTCCGCTCGCTGACACGCCGAACCGCGACGCCGTCCGCGAAGATGCCGACGTGCTCGAGCGAGACCGGCCGGCCGTGCGCGAACGCGTCGTGCATGCTCGCGGCCTCGACCGGCTCGACGCCGACGATCTCGACCTGCGGATGACGGCTCTTCACGTACGCGCCGATTCCGCCGATCAGCCCGCCGCCGCCGATCGGCACGAAGATCGCGTCCGGCGGCTCGTCCCACTGCCGCTCGAGCTCGAGAGCGATCGTGCCCTGACCCGCGATCACGTCCGGATC
>Ga0079224_100013672_pt1 | contig 11309 bp, 9 predicted proteins | sample Stecom2015_FD_80414 | JGI IMG/M metagenome (GOLD analysis project Ga0079224, IMG submission 80414) | Agricultural soil microbial communities from Utah to study Nitrogen management - Steer compost 2015 | ecosystem: Environmental > Terrestrial > Soil > Agricultural land | place: USA: Utah...
AGCTACTCCGAGTACCGCAACGGGAACGAGCGCTTCAACACGGTCCGCAAGATCCCGAACACCAACAAGCCGGACGACGTGACGCTCAAGCGGGGCGTCGTGGGCTCCAACGACCTGTGGGACTGGCTGAAGGGAGTCCGCGACGGGACTGCCGATCCCCGCAACGTCACGATCTTCCTGCTCGACGAGGCGCGTAACCCTGTCGTTACCTGGTCGCTCCGAAACGCGCAGCCGAAGAAGTGGACCGGTCCCACGCTGGCCGCGAAGGGCGGCGGTGAGGTCGCGATGGAGGAGTTGAGCCTGGTCCACGAGGGCCTCGAGATCTCGTGACGGAGCTCGGCCGAAGCCGCGAGGACAGGAGGTCGCGTAATGACCTCCGGGTGAGTTTCGCGCTCTCCGCGGCTCGCTGGTGAGAGGCTTGTACTGACCCTACCCGAATCGATGGCCACGCGCGAGCGGCTGCTGCTGGGTGCTCCGGGCGTGTACCCGAAGTTCGACGAGCCCCTGCGGGCGCTTACCGGGGTGCGGATGGACGTTGCCGCCTTCCTGGGCGTCGCCCCGCGCGGTCCGTCGCGGCTGCCGGCGTACGCCGCTCCCTGGGCGGATCCGCCGAGGGGGCCGGCCGCGCCGGGCGCTCCGCTGCGCTCCGTTCCCGTGGCGGTGGAGAGCTGGGATGCGTACAGGCGGCTCTTCGGGGGCTTCGAGGGTCCCGGGCTGCTCCCCTACGCGGTCGCCGCCTTCTTCGAGAACGGCGGCCGACGAGCGTACGTCGTCCGGATCGTTCACGACTACGGCGCGGGGGACCCGGAGAACGACGCGGGCACCGCGGCGGGCGAGGTGCCGGGCCTGACCCCCCGAGGCGGCGGCGCACTCGTCCTGCGGGCGCGTGACGAGGGGAGCTGGGGGAACCGGCTCGCCGCCACCCTGACCTTCGCGAAACGACCCCTCGCGTACCGCGAGCCGACGACCCAGTCGCTCACGGTGGATCGGGATGCGCCGGTCACCGCGGGCACGCTGCTGCGCCTCTGGCTCCCGGGAGGCGTGCCGGAGTTGCGGTTCATCACCGATATCCGGGAGGAGTGGACGCCCGAGCAGCCGGTTCGGCGCATCATCGCGACGCTCGAGTCAGCGCTCCCCGCCCTTCCGGAGCGCGCAGAGGTGGTGGAGGCGAACCTGGCGGTCACCGATACCGCGCGGGATGGAGTGATTCGCGAAGAGCTGCACGAGCGTCTGGCGCTCTCCCCGCTTCACGCCCGCTGGCTGGCCGCCGTCCTCCATCGTGAATCGAACCTCGTTCGGCCCGACGCGGCATGGATCGCCGACGACCTGCTCGTGGACGACCCGACGCTCGCCGCGCCGCCACTCCCCCCCTGGCCGCAGTTCAGCGGCGGGCGCGACCGCTATCCCGATATCGTCCCGGAAGACTTCTTCGACGCGGATTGGGTGCCGGGAGACGAGCAGCTGCGCGGCGGAATCCATTCGCTCGTGGAGATCGAGGAGGTGTCCACCGTGGTGGCGCCGGATCTCTACTCTCCCGGTCCTCTCGTGGTGGCCGAGGAGCCCGAGCCCGTCCTCTCGCTGGCCGGCCCCTGCTTCGAGCCGTGCGTGGAGCTCCCCCCTCCCCCGCTCCCGGATGCCCCCGGCGACGGATCGGATGGCGAACTGGACGGCCTTCGCCTCGATCCCGGCATCCCCGGCGACCTCGAGCAGATCGTCACGCTTCAGCAGCGGGTGGTCGGGCTGGCGGAACGCCTCCAGTCCTGGATCGTGCTGCTGGACGTACCGCCGGGGCTCAATCAGCGGGAGGTGCTGGCCTGGAGGTCGGAGTTCGGGAGCGCGTGGTCGGCGGCTTACCATCCGTGGGTGCGCGTCTCCCGGCCCGACGATGCTCGGGAGCCACTCGTTTCGGTGACTCCCTCGGCGTTCGCGGCGGGCATCATCGCGAAGCAGGAGATCGCGTTCGGGGTGCCGCATGGACCGGCGAACGAGCTGCTCTCCGACGCCGTCTCCCTCACCGACGCCGTCTCCCCGCGACGTCACGACGAACTGCACCAGGCCGCCATCAACGTGCTGCTCCTGGAGCGCGACGGTATCCGCCTCACCGCCGCCCGCACGCTCTCGCGGGACCCGCAGTGGCGGCAGCTGAGCGTCCGCAGGCTCGTGACGATGCTTCGCCGAACTCTCTACCGGCAGATGCAGTGGGCGGTGTTCGAGCCCAATGACGCTCGCCTCCGCGACGAAGTGAAGCGGCTGCTCGAGACGTATCTCCGGCAGCTCTTCCGCGCCAACGCGTTCCGCGGGCAAACGCCGCGCGAGGCGTACTTCGTCCGCTGCGACGAAACGCTCAACCCGCCGCAGATCGTCGACCAGGGGATGCTGCTCTGCGAGATCGGCGTCGCCCCGGCCGAACCCCTCGAGTTCATCGTGCTCCACCTCTCTCGCGATCGCGACGGTGGGCTGCGCGTGGAGGAGTAGATGGCTCTCGAAAAGGATCGGAAGCTCGCCAACACCTTCAACTTCTGGATCACCCTCCGAAAGAGCGCGGCGATCGAGTCGGGCGCGGCCGGCGTTTCCGGCGTCCAGTCCGAATCCTCGGGGGAGCAGCTCGGCGATGGAGGCTTCCAGGAGTGCACCGGCCTCGACATCGAGATGGACGTGCAGGAGCTGCAGGAGGGCGGGCGCAATGACGGCGTGATCCAGCGCGTCGGCCGTGGCAAGTACAGCCGCATCGTGCTGAAACGGGGGATGCTCTACGGCACCGACAACAAGGTCAACCCGGCGCTCTGGGCGTGGTTGCAGGGCATCCTGTCCGGCACCCGCCCCGTTCCTCGCTATGACGGAACGATCCAGATGATGAGCGCGGATCGACGGGACGTGCTCGCCACCTGGTCGTTCGACCGGGGGCTGCCGGCGAAGGTGACGGGTCCGCAGCTCAACGCGAAGAGTGGGGAGATCGCGATCGAGGAGCTGCACATCGCCCACGAAGGCCTCAGACTGGCGATCGACTGATGAGTGGACTCGAGAAGGCGACGCTCACGAAGCTGAGCAACGACCGGGAGAGCACCGAGGAGGGGGAACCGATCCCGGTGCAGTTCAACCCGGCGTCGCTGCGTCTCACGCTCTCCAACAACACGGAGGGTGGGGAGAGCAACGCGCGGCAGCAGCGTCAGTTCACCGGGAACGCGTCGACCGAGCTCTCCTTCGACCTGGTGTTCGACACCGCGGACGAGGACGACGGCGCGGGCGGACCTCGGTCCGTCCGCGAGAAGACGGCGATGGTGGAGCAGTTCGTCCTGCCGCAGGGCACGGGCAGCGAGCGACAGTCTCCGCCGCGGGTGAAGTTCCACTGGGGTGAGCTGGTCATCCAGGGGGTCATCACGACCATCTCGCTGGACTTCGACCACTTCGCCGAAGACGGGACGCCGCTGCGGGCGAAGATGTCCGTCAGCATCAAGGAGCAGGACGCGAAGTACGAGCTGCTCCAGGCAGGGCCTGGATCGAGCACCGAAGGGGGTGCTCCGGCGCCCGGTGGCGGGGGCGGGGCCGGCCCCGGCTCGAGGGGAGGTGGCCTGACGAACCGGACCGCGCTCTCGCTGGGTGGGGAGAGCGCCGCCGATTTCGCGGTGCGGGTGGGGCTCGACGCCAGCGCCTGGCGAGGTGTGTCGGCCGGGCTGGGGAGCACCCTCTCGCTCTCCGCCGGCGTCGCCATCGACTTCGACGCGTCGTTGAGCGCGAGCGTCGGAGTGGGGGTCAGCGCAGGGGTGCAAGCCGACGTGGGGATCTCGCTCGAGGCGTCGCTCGGGCTGGAGGCGAGCGCGTCGCTCTCCGCGGGGTCCGCCTCCGGCGCCCCACCCGCCGCCGCACCGGGCTTCGCGCTGAGTGCGGCCGGGGGCGTCACCGCCGCGGTGGAGACCGTGAAGATCGCGAAGGCGCAGGCGGCCACCGAAGCCACCGTGAAGGCGTTTCGAGCGCCCGCCGGCAACGCGGTCGCAGCGTTGAAGAGCGGCGGTGGTTCACCCGCATCCTCCGGGGCGGCCACGGGCGTCGTGGCCGCGGGACGGGCGATCGCCGCTTCCACTTCCCCCGAAACCTCCGCCCAGGGCGCCACCCCGCCAACGGCGGCATCTTCCCGCGCCGTCCCCACCCCCACCTATGCACCCCCTCGTGCCGACCCGCGCGCGACCACCTTCGGCTTCGGCGTGCCGCTGCGGACGAAGGTGACCGGCGCGGCGCAGACGAGGCAGGGCGTGGTCGCGCTCCAGCCCTACCGGCCAGCGCGCGAGGTCCCCGTCACCCGGGACCCGACGGTGGCGCCCTGGACTCAGCTTCCACCGCGCACGCAGCCGCTGGCCTCCGAGAGCGGCGGCACACCGCCATCCGCCCCCGCCGGGGCGGTGTCCAGCACGGGGCCGCGCGTCTACACGCCCGCCGGTGCGAAGGCGAAGGTCCTCGGCTCGAATGGTGGCGGCACCGGCGGCTGCGGCTGCGGCTCAAAGGGGAGGTCACGATGACCGTACACGTGGGGCAGATGATCACCGAAGTATCGGTGGAGCCTCCCGCACCGGCGGCTCCAGCGCCCACGCGGCAGGTGAGCATGTGGATGGAAGAGATGAAGATGGCCGCCGCTCGGGCCCGGATGGTCCGCAACGAGCTCCGCACCAGGGCGAGCGGCTATGACGACTGAGCTGCTCCTCTACTCGGCCGAGCCCGTCTTCGAGGTCGAAGGCTCCGTCCGCGGCGAGCTTACGCGCGACCTCCTTCGCCTCGACATCTCGGAGGACACGCAGGGCTTGAAGCGGCTGGTCGCGCGCGTGGCCGGTACGCCCGCGCACCCGGACATGCCCCGCATCCCCGAGCTGTACCTGGATGGCAGCGTCGTCGACTTCGGGAAGGAAGTCGCCGTGTCGCTCGGACCGCCTCGGTCGGCGAGGACCGTTTTCAGGGGCCACGTCAGCTGCATCGAAGCAGTGTATGCGGAGAAGGAGGAACCGGAAGTCGTCCTTTTCGCCGAGGACCGGCTCATGGACCTCCGGACGACCCGCCGCTTCCGCACCTACGAAGACACCACCGACGCCGACATCGCGGAGACCATCGGGGCCGAACACGGTCTCCAGGTGGAGGCCTCCGCCGACGGACCAACGTACGACGTGGTCCAGCAGTGGAACCAGAGCGACCTGGCGTTCCTCCGCGACCGCGCCGCCCGTATCCAGGCCGAGGTCTGGATCGAGGACGAAACCCTCCACTTCGCCACCCGCGCGAACCGCGCGGGCACGGAGATCACCCTCGTGCAGGGCAACCAGCTCCTCGCGATCCAGGTCCGCGCCGACCTCGCGCACCAGCGTACCGCCGTCCGCGTCAGCGGCTACAACGCCAAAGAACGCGATTCCATCGACGAGGAGGCGACCAACGATGTGATCAGCGCGGAAATCAGCGGCGGACGCACGGGGCCGGCGCTCCTCCAGCGAGCTTTCGGAGAGCGGGTGAGCTACCGCGTTCGCGGCGTTCCGCTCACCGACACGGAGGCCACCGACTGGGCACGGGCGGAGATGCTCCGCCGGGGCCGCGGCTTCGTCACGGCGGTCGGAACGACGAACGGGACGCCCGACATGGTCGTCGGCAGCAGACTCACCCTCGAGCGGGTCGGCGCACCCTTCAACGGCCCCGGCTATTACGTCACCGAGGTCCGGCACTCGTACGATTGCCAGGAGGGCTACCGGACCCATTTCGTCGCCGAGCGGGCGACCGTAAACGAGCAGCGCTGATGTCAGCTCCCGCCGTCGACGGACCGCAGGGCTATTACGGCCTCTACCCGGCAATCGTCACCGACATCGTCGACCCGCAGGACCTCGGCCGGATCCAGGTGAAGATGCCGTGGCTGGGCAGCGACGGAGACTCCGTCCGGGCCTGGGCGACGCTGCTCACCCCCTACGCGGAGGACGACCAGGGCTTCCAGTTCCTCCCCTCCGTGGACACCCAGGTGGTGGTCGGCTTCGAGGCGGGCGATCTGAGGCGGCCCTACATCGTCGGCGCCGCCTGGAACGGGCGGGAGGCCCTGCCGGATACCCCGGCGGCCTCCAACGACAAGCGGCTGATCAAGACGCGCTCCGGCTCCCTGCTCGAGTTCAACGACACCGACGGCGCCGCCCGGGTCACGCTCTCCATGAAGAGCGGCCACAAGCTCACGATGGACGACGCCGCGCAGGAGGTGAAGATCAGCCACTCCAACGGCTGCAGCATCACGATGGACGCAGCGGGCAACGTGAAGATCCTCGCCAACGTCGCGGTGGACGTGACCGCTTCCGTGATGAACGTCCACGCCCCCGTCGCGAACTTCGACGGCGTGATCAACTGCACGACGATGATCGCGAGCGTCGGCGTCGTCTCGCCGTCGTACACGCCCGGCGCTGGAAACGTATGGTGACCATGGCGGACGACTGGAAGCTCACCGCGCCCTGGTGGCGCTGGCCACTTCTCGGTACCCCCGGCCGGGACGTTCGCTCGCTCCCGCCCGCAATCCAGAAGTACGACAGCTCCGACCCGGTCTCCATCTTCGTCAAGGAGCCGCAGAAGACGCTCGCCTACGACGAGCAGGACCGGGTTCAGAAGCTCGTCGCCGGGTCGACCAGCGGGAAGCTCTCGAGCTTCACCGCGGCGACGCTGGTGCCGACCACGACCCGTAAGATCTTCCTCCCCCTGCACAAGCGCTTCTACCTCGTGGTGTGCGAGCTGCACTGCGACGCACCCGGGTTTCCGAGCGTGGCGCGGGACAAGGTCTGCGAAGCGGGAATGGTGGTCCGTCGTCGGCGCCTTACCGTCGGCGACCAGCATGCGCCGCAGGCACTTCAGCTGCTCGAGACGATCGGGAAGGCGACCGCGCGGATCGCCGCGCTCGACAGGAAGCTCGAGAAGCGGGTGCTGAAGCGCCGGCATCGGGTGGCGGTGGGCGGGCCGGTGGGGATGATGACGGCGCTGCCGGGCAGCTCGTCGAAAGTCGCGGTAGCGCTCGACGAGGCGGCGCGGGAGGAGCGCGCCGCCCTGGTCGAGGAGCTCGCGGCTGCGCGGGCCCAGCTGCTCCAGTGGAAGAGCACTTCCGGCGCGACGGTCCTCTCGGAGGGGTGGATCCCGAGCGAGTTCGAGAACGTCGGTTCCTGGCAGGTGGTGGACGACGAGCCGCAGGGGATCGACGAGGTCGTCTACCCGCTCTATCCGCTGGTCGCCGACCCGCGGGCGGAGAAGCACGACGCCGCCGGCAAGACGATCTGGTTCGGCATGCTGCCGACGGGAAGCCGCGAGGTGGACGTGACCGGGGCGGCCCGCTTCGACGACGAGTGGCGTTACGAAGTCCGCTGCTTCGTCCGCCGCCACCGCCCCGAGTGCCCGAGAACCGGTGAGCCCAACGACTGCGGCGGGACCCTCTTCTGGAGCGCGCCGACCGAGGCGTTCCAGCTCGCCCCGCACTTCGATCCGATCGGCACCGGCAACCACCCGATCACCATCCAGATGCCGGACATACCGGCACTCGCGGCGGCTCCGGCAAAGCTCCCGGTGCAGATGAAGTTCCCCATCGGGTCGGCGCTGAACTTCAAGGTCGAGGACGGGGAGGCCACCGATCCGACCACGAACTCGATCCCGCAGATCTGCTTCTTCTCGATCCCGCTGATCACCATCATCGCGACGTTCGTGCTGAACCTCTTCCTGCCGATCGTCGTCTTCCTCTTCCAGCTCTGGTTCCTGCTCGGCCTGAAGTTCTGCATTCCGCCGAGCCTGAAGCTGGGCCTGGGGGTGGCGGTCGATCTGGACGTGCAGGCGAAGCTGGAGCTGGATGCTCAGCTCGACGCGGCGATCGACATCGCCATCGAGGCGTCCACCGGTGCGGATCTGACCGCGGCGCTCGCCGCCGATCTGAACCTCGCGCTGACCGGCGACGCGAAGGCCATCGTCGACGAGGATACGGATACGGTGACGCTGGTGGGGGCCGACGACTCCCCCGGCGTGAAGATGAGCGAGAAGTACACGAACTCCTTCCTCGCTGAGCTGAACTCGTCGATCACCGCCGACCGCACTGAAGAGGTGGAGAGCGGTTCGGTGATCGAGGGGCTCGTGTACGTACCGCGCGTCGAGAGAGAGGCGGTGGGCGCATGAGCGTCGCGCGGCGGTTGGGACGCGGATGGCCCTATCCGGTGCAGCCGGTCGATGGGGATCTGCGCTTCGAGGAGGGCGCGGAGAAGGTCCGCCAGTCGATCTGGATCATCCTCGACACGGAGCCCGGAGAGCGCGTGATGCGCCCCACCTTCGGCTGCGGGCTCCGGCGCTACCTGATGAAGCCGAACACCACGGCCACCCGCGCGCTCATCCAGCACGACGTGCAGCGGGCGCTCACGACCTGGGAACCGCGCATCAATCTCTCTTCGGTGCGCGTCGTGGCCGGGGAGGATCCGGCGCTCGCCCTGATTCACGTGTCGTACACGCATGTGCGCGACGGCTCGGCGGGCAACCTGGTGTACCCCTTCTACCTGGAATGATGCCGATGTCCCCTGCGTACCGCGGCACGGGAACGCGTCTCCACCGGCTCGCCAGGGGAGGCTGAGGATGCCGCTTCCAACCCCGATCCTCGACGATCGCTCCTGGCAGCAGCTCCGGGACGAGCTGGTGCGCCGGATCCCCGTCTACAACCCTGAGTGGACGGACCATAACCCGAGCGACCCCGGCATCACGCTGCTGGAGCTCTTCGCCTTCCTCGGCGAGAACCTGCTCTTCCGCTTCAACCAGATCCCGGAGGCGACCCGGCTCGAGTTCCTGAGGCTGCTCCAGGTGCCGATGCGCCCGGCCCAGCCCTCCACCGCCATGGTGGAGCTGACGCTCACCGCCCCCACCGAGGTGCTGGTGCCTCAAGGGACCGAGCTGAAGGCGGGAAGCATCTCCTTCGAATCGCAGGACGAAGTACGGGTCTGGCCGCTCGCCGCCCGCGCGGTTGCGCGGGTCCGGTCCGCGACACCCGAGGAGGGCAGCGACGCCGAGATCTACGCCGGCGTCGCGCTCGACGCCCGCGAGATCGATCCGGATCAGGCCGCATTCTACACCACCGAGGTGCTCGGCCTGGATCCGACGGAGCCCGGCTTCCAGCCCCTCGACCTGGGGTCCACGGTCGACAACGCCGCCTGGATCGCGGTGCTCTCCACCGACGCCACCGACGTGACGCGGCTGGACGGCGCCGTGCTGAACCTCGGCTTCGTCCCCGACCCGGTCGTCCCGACGATGGACGAGGTGGACGCCTGTCCCGGCCTCGGTGCCGAGAACCCCACCGACGAGATGGTCTGGGAGATCTCGACGCCCGACCTGCGCGGCGACGACCCGATCTACCGACCCCTGGTCGTCGTGGGAGATACCACACGCGGCCTCGCACAGCGCGGGGTCCTGCGCCTTCGCCTCCCCGCGGACATCACCACCGCGGGGCTGCCGCCCATCGGGGACGACCTCGCGGGCACCGGCGACTTCCCAGCCGTCCTCGACGACGAAGAGCTCGCCGAGCGGCTCCTCTTCTGGATCCGTGGCTACCGGCGCCAGAGCGACCGGCGGCTCGGGAAGGTGCAGTGGATCGGGGCGAACGCCACCGAGGTGATCCAGGTGAAGAGCGCCCGGCCCGAACTGCTGGGCACCGGCAATGGCGGCGCCGATCAGCGCTACTCGCTCGTTCACACCCCCGTGGTCGCCGGATCCCTCGTGCTCGAGGTGGAGGAGCCCGGAGGGTGGACGGCCTGGACCGAGGTCACCGACTTCTCGGCATCGTTGCGCAACGACCGCGTCTTCACGCTCGATCCAGAGGCCGGTGAGGTGACGTTCGGCGACGGGACGCGTGGCCGGGTGCCGCAGATCGGCGAGCGCATTCGTGCGCGCGAGTACCGGTATGGCGGCGGGGCGGCCGGGAACGTCGGCGCGAAGGCGATCACCCGTGTCAGCGGGGTCGACGGGGTGAAGGCGAACAACCCCCGGCCAGCGAGTGGAGGGGCGGACGCCGAAACCGTCGAGGCGGCGCTCGAGCGGATTCCCGCCGAACTCCGACGGCGCGATCGGGCGGTGACCGCCGAGGACTTCCGTGGCCTCGCCCTCGCCACGCCCGGTGCGGGCGTCGGTCGCGCGGAGGTTCTCCCCCTCTTCCACCCTCCCACGCGGATCGAGGAGGCCGCCGGGGTGGTGACGGTGGTCGTCTGGCCGCGGGAAGATCCGATCCATCCGAACGCTCCGCTCCCCGACCGTGACCTGCTCCGGCGGGTCTGTGCCTACCTCGACGAACGTCGGCTCGTCACCACCGAGCTGTACGTGGTGCCTCCGACCTATCGCCGGGTGGCGGTGTCGGTGGGGGTGAAGCCGAAGCCCGGATACGGGGTGGAAGCGGTGCGGGCCTGGGTGGAGCTGGTGCTTCGACAGTACCTGGCGCCGCTGCCCCCGTACGGTCCCGCGGGCGAAGGTTGGCCGCTGGGCAGGCGGGTCTTCGGCCCCGAGCTGGAAGCTGCCGTCCTCCAGGTGGAGGGGGTGGAGTACGTTGAAGGGTTGCGGATCGCGGAGCCGGTCGTCCAGGCCGATGGGGACGAGGTCTGGGCCGAGCGATCGGTAGTGGAGCTCGCTCCCTATGAGGTCGTCGAGCTGGCCGAGATCACGGTCGTCAGCGGGCCTCCTCTCGCCCCGGGTCAGACTCTCGAGCCGCCTCCACCGACCGATGATACTGGCTCGCCGCAGCTGCCGGTACCGATCCCGACCCTGCGGGAGGAGTGCTGATCGATGAGCGGCACCCTTCGGCCCTTCGCGCTCGTCCACGGCGGCGACTCCTGGAGCCGGGCGGCTCACGACCAGACCTTCCTCGAGCTCGAGGAGGGTGTGGTGGAGCTCGCGTGGGAGAAGCCGGGCGAGGACGAGCCACCCGAAGGACCCGCACCGGAGCCCGCCGGCCTCGCCTTCGACGCGGAGTGCCGCCTCTACCGGAGCGACCCGGTCGAGGGCACCATCGAACGGACACTCTGGCGCGCCGGCACTCCGTACGCCTCGCCCGATCCGGTACGCATCCTCCCCACCGAGGTCCCCCCGCTGGAAGGCGACTTCGAGGCAGAGCTGGATGTCAGCGACCCGCTCGTGGAGCCGCTCGGCCTCGCCGTGGATCTCGACGACCGGCTCTTCATCGCGGAGCGGGGCAACGCACGCATCCTCGTCTACGACGTGTGGAGCCGCACTCTGCTGCGTGCCATCCCGACGCCTGCTGGAACCCGCCCGCTCGACCTGGCCGTGCACGGCCACACGGTTTACGCCACGCTCGAGGG
>Ga0079224_100013673_pt1 | contig 11309 bp, 8 predicted proteins | sample Stecom2015_FD_80414 | JGI IMG/M metagenome (GOLD analysis project Ga0079224, IMG submission 80414) | Agricultural soil microbial communities from Utah to study Nitrogen management - Steer compost 2015 | ecosystem: Environmental > Terrestrial > Soil > Agricultural land | place: USA: Utah...
GGCTTATAAAAAGTTCGAAGAGGAATCAATTTTCGAATACGAGAATAGCCGACTCGAGGAGAAACACCCCGAATTTAAAGCGCTCATGAAAGAATACCGCGATGGTATTTTGCTTTTTGAGCTTACAGATATGCTCGTCTGGTCAATGGCTGTTAAGGATACTGTTGGATTAAAGGCGTTTTACGAAGCCCATAAACAAGATTATACCTATGGTGAAAGAGCATCCGGAACCTTATATTATTGCGACAATGAAGAGGTTGCCAAACAGGCGAGAAAAATGGCGAAGAAAGGAAAGGATATGGAAGAAGTCCGAAGCAAGTTGAACAAAGACTCCAACCTGATGGTTCGCATGGAAAGTGTAAAACTAGAGAAGAACGATCGACCTTTCCTCGATAATATTGAGTGGAAAAAAGGAATCAGCGATAACTTTGATTACAACGGACAGATAGCATTCTTCCACATCGAAGAAATTTTGCCACCGCAACCCAAACCACTTTCTGAAGTGCGGGGACTTGCGACTGCCTCTTACCAGAACAGCCTGGAAAGAGAATGGCTGGAAGAATTGCGCAATAAATATGACTACACCGTAAACGAAGACGTTTTGTACAGTATCCAATAGACTGTATGAAACAGAAATTGCAACCACATATTCAGTTTCCGGTCACCGCGATTCAGGGAATCTCTATTCTGATTTTTTCCCTGATCCTTGTTTCGTGCAATTGGCAAAAATCTTCGGATGAAGATTGGGTAGTGCGAATCGACGATCACTATCTGTATCGTTCTGAACTTGCCGAAGCAATCCCTGCTGAAATGAGTCTGGAGGACAGTGCTAAAATGGCCGACAGCTATATTAATTCCTGGGTGAAGGATCATGTGGTGTTGGTTCAGGCCGAGCTGAATCTTCCTGCCGAACAAATGGATTTTGAAAAGCAATTGCGCAATTATCGCAATTCATTAACGATATATGCGTTCGAAAGAGAATTGATTAAGCAGAAACTCGATACGGTCGTTTCGGATGCAGAAATCCAAAGGTATTATGATGAAAATGCTCAGAATTTTGAACTGAAGGATTTTATCGTGCGGGTCTTGTTTATTAAAATACCTGCCGATGCTCCGGATGTGTCCGAGATAGAACAATTGATGCTGTCCGGAACTTCAGAAGATATTTACGCATTGGAAGACTATAGCAGGCAATACGCAGTATTTGGTTTTTTTGATGAGGAGCGTTGGATGTACTTCGACGAATTACTGCGTCAGATACCGGTTGAAATCACGAATAAAGAGGAGTTTTTGTCGCAAAACAAATTGGTTAAATTAAATGAGGGCGACTACCTTTACATTTTAAAAATTATAGATTATCAATTAAAAGACGGCACGTCTCCTTTGGCGTTGGTTCGGAAAGATATCCGGAATATAATTGTCAACATGCGCAAACGGGAATTCATTCAACAAATGCGTGATGACCTGCTGGAAAGTGCCAATAAAAATGATGAAATTGAATACAATCGTTAAATATCTGAGTATTGTTGTTTGTTGTGTTGCAACTGCTGGAGTAGTTTCGGCACAGACAGAAACCAAAGTGATTGATGGAATTGTGGGAGTAGTTGGAGATGAAGTTATCCTGCGTTCCGATATTGAAAATCAAAGAATCCAGGCCAAAGCCCAGGGTGTTGATTACGGTGTTAATGGCACCTGTAAGGTAATGGAAGATCTGCTTTATGAAAAGCTACTGCTTCATCAGGGTGGAGTAGACAGTGTTGAGGTTACCGAAGCCCAGATTCAGAACGAACTCGATAAGCGGATCAATGCATTTATCGCTCAAATCGGTTCACAGGAGAAATTGGAGGAATATTACGGGAAGTCGATTTCTGAAATCAAGGACGAATTTTATGAAGTTCTCGAAAAGCAGATGATCGTTCAGCAGGTGCAATATAAAATCACCGGTGATGTAAAAGTAACACCCTCTCAGGTTCGCGATTATTTCAACTCAATACATCAGGACAGCCTTCCACTGATAAGTGCCGAAGTTGAAGTAGGGCACATTGTGAAGTACCCGCCCGAGAACATGGAAGAAACCCGGCGGGTAAAGAAAAGATTACGGGAATATCGGGACCAGATCCTTAGCGGCGAAAAGGATTTTGCAACCATTGCAGTGCTTTATTCAGAAGATCCGGGCTCGGCGGTGAAAGGCGGTGAACTGGGCCTGCAAAGCCGCGGAACTTTTGTGCCTGAATTTGATGCCATCGGAATGTCACTGGCCGAAGGCGAAATTTCGGATGTTTTTGAAACCGAATATGGCTTTCACATTATGCAGCTCATCGAACGCCGGGGTGAGAAATACAACGCCCGTCATATTCTTTTTAAACCCCGTGTCAGCAATGACGATTTGAATATAGCCAGAAAAGAACTGGAACATATCCGTAGTCTGATTCCCGATTCGCTTACTTTTGCTCAGGCGGCGGTTTTACACTCTGACGATAAAAATTCGAAAAACCAAAACGGAAATATCGTCAATCCGGCTACCGGAAGTGCCCGTTGGGCCATGAGTGATCTTGATCCTCAGATTTTCCTTACCATCGATACCATGGAAGTCGGCGAGGTATCTCAACCGGCATACATGCAAACCCGCGATGGAAAAAAAGCCTATCGCCTCATTGAATTAAGAAAACGCACCGAACCGCACCGTGCCAATCTGAAGGATGATTATCAGATCATTCAGGAAGCCGCGAAAACGCAGTTGAGTGGAGATGCAATTGACGAATGGATCACCCGGCGGGTTTCCGTAACTTATGTGGAAATTGCAGATGAATTTCAGCAATGCCCTTTTGAATATCAATGGACCAAAACTCCGGAAATAACAAATTAATGCAACAGGAATTCAAGAACAGTTCAGACGTAGAAGCAGTACAACACTTCGGACTAAAGTATAAAGAACTGAACCGCGAGATCGGTAAAGTGATTGTCGGACAGCACGATGTCATCGAAAGTGTGGTGATTTCTATTTTCAGTCGCGGCCACAGTTTGCTGGTTGGTGTTCCCGGGCTCGCAAAAACTTTACTTGTCAATACCATTGCGCAATCGTTGGGTCTGAGTTTTAACCGCGTTCAGTTTACTCCGGATTTAATGCCTTCGGATATTGTCGGTTCCGAAATTCTGGGCGAAAACCGTGAATTCCGATTCATCAAGGGACCCTTGTTCGCAAACATTATTCTTGCCGATGAGATTAACCGAACCCCGCCCAAAACGCAATCGGCACTCCTCGAGGCCATGCAGGAAAAATCGGTAACCGCTGCCGGAACGACCTACGCTTTACCCAATCCGTTTTTTGTGTTGGCCACACAAAACCCCATTGAACAGGAAGGAACCTATCCGTTGCCCGAAGCTCAACTCGACCGGTTTATGTTCAATATTTGGGTAGATTATCCAACCTTTGAAGAAGAGCTCAACGTGGTGAAAAACACCACAACAGACCTCAATGTATCGCTGAACCCAGTACTCACTTCAGAAGAAATAATTTTTTTCCAGAACCTTATTCGCAAAATTCCTGTTGCAGATAATGTAATGGAATATGCTGTAAAGCTCGCTACCAAAACCCGCCCCGAAACCGATGCCGCTACCGACATTGTGAAGAAATATATTTCCTGGGGAGCAGGGCCGCGTGCATCGCAATACCTTGTTATCGGAGCCAAATGTCTGGCTGCAATCCGTGGTAAGTACAGCCCGGATATTGAAGAAGTTCAGGACGTGGCAATGCCCATTTTACGACATCGACTCGTCAGAAATTATAAGGCAGAGGCAGAAGGATATTCCATTGAAAAAATCATTAAATCGCTTTTGTAATTTAAAAATTATCACCCATGCGTGTAGCTATCAACGGATTTGGACGAATAGGAAGGCTTACATTAAGATGCCTCTTAAAAATGGACAATGTAGAAGTTGTTGCGCTCAATGACCTCGGAAATCCCGGCGTTCTGGCACATCTGTTTCGTTACGACAGCGCACAAGGACAATTTGATGGAGAAGTATCGGCCGATGATTCTTCGATTTCCATCAACGGAAGGACCATTAAAATATTTTCGGAAAAAGATCCGGAAAATCTTCCCTGGAGAAGCAATGAAATTGATGTGGTAGTTGAATGTACCGGCAAATTCCGCGATTCCGAAGGCGCAGGAAAGCATATTAAAGCAGGAGCGAAACGCGTGGTTATTTCTGCCCCCGCCAGAGGCGAAAATGTAAAGACAATCGTGTTGGGGATCAATGAAGATGAGATCGGACTGGAGGATAAATTGATTTCCAATGCCTCTTGTACCACCAACTGCCTGGCGCCGGTCGCTTATTTGCTGCACAAGAATTTTGGAATAGACAAAGGATTCATCAATACAGTGCATGCCTACACAGGCGATCAGAATCTTCAGGACGGGCCACATAAGGATCTTCGCCGTGCCCGCGCCGCTGCAATGAATATTGTTCCTACTACTACCGGAGCGGCGAAAACGGTAGAAATCGTCATTCCGGAACTCAAAGGAAAACTGGATGGGTTGGCCACCAGAGTACCAACGATTGCCGGGTCATTAACCGATTTTACTGTGATACTTAACCGCAGCGTTTCGGTTGAAGAAGTCAATGCAGTAATGAAAGAAGCCGCAGCAGGAGATTTTAAAGGTTTGCTGCAATACAACGAAGATCCGATCGTCTCTACCGATATCATCGGCAATACCCATTCTTCCATTTTTGATGCCCCACTCACGCATACCAATGGCAACCTTGTAAAGGGTATCATGTGGTACGATAATGCAATGCGTTACTCCTCCCGAACAGCCGATCTTGTTCAGCATATGGCCGGAAAATAAAGCCTGACATTCTGGTTTTAGGGCGGTTAAACCGACAGCACAACTTCCCATCGAAAAACTGTATCTTTAAAAATATCTGCACCAGCTTTAAACATTGATAAGCTGATCAAAATAATTTTTATGCACAATTTACAGGCCTTCAATCTGCTGTTGATGAGAAAAATAATGATACATGGCAAAATCTAAAATTCCGCCTCCCCCAAATACTCCAAAGGCTCCGAAATTCAATTTACTTTGGATTTATCTCGCAATTCTCGGAATTTTTTTCGCGATTAATTTCTTTTTTGGCAGCAATGGCCCCAAAGAAACCGATTGGCGAACATTTAATACTGAAATGCTTCAGGTTGGTGATGTTGACCGCTTGACGGTGGTGAACGATGAGCGCGTGGAGGTTTATCTCAAACCGGATGCGCTTCAAAAAGATCGGCACGAAGAAGTGAGCGAAAATGTTCTGGGCCAAAACAACACCGGTCCGCATTATCAGTTCACCATCGGTTCTGTAGATTATTTCCAGACCCAACTAGACGAAGCGCAGCAGTCTTTACCCGAAGAGCAGCGCGTAAGTGCGCGGTTCGAAACACAGGAAGATTGGTTCGGAAACATTCTGGGCTGGTTGTTTCCAATTTTGATCATTGTAGCAATCTGGTTGTTCATTTTCCGGAGATTCAGCAGCAGGATGATGGGCGGTGGTGGAGCCGGCGGAGGAAACCCGTTTTCGAACGTTGGAAAATCCAAAGCCCGGTTGTTCGATATTAAAGAACAGGTGAAAGTGACTTTTGCTGATGTGGCAGGTCTGGAAGAAGCGAAAGAAGAAGTTCAGGAAGTGGTTGATCTCATTAAAAATCCCGAACGCTATAAATCACTGGGTGCGCGCATTCCCAAAGGTGTATTGCTGACTGGTCCTCCCGGAACCGGAAAAACCCTGATTGCAAAAGCAATGGCCGGTGAAGCCGGTGTCCCGTTTTTTACGTTGTCGGGATCTGATTTCGTGGAAATGTTTGTTGGTGTGGGCGCGGCCCGGGTTCGTGACCTGTTTAAACAAGGCCGTGAAAAAGCACCATGTATTATTTTCATTGATGAGATTGAAGCCATTGGCCGGTCCCGGAGCAGATCGCAATCACAGACGAACGATGAACGCGAAAACACCTTGAATCAGTTGCTCGTGGAGATGGATGGTTTCAGCAGTGATGAAACAGTGATTATTATGGCGGCCACCAATCGACCGGATTTACTCGACCCGGCATTGACACGTCCCGGTAGATTTGACCGACAGATTCATATCGCCAAACCCGATTTAAACGAGCGGGAGGCCATCTTTAAAATTCATATTAAAAAACTTTCGCTCGGAACTGATGTTGATCCGAGGCGGTTGGCAGAACAAACTCCGGGATTTGCCGGCGCCGAGATCGCCAACACCTGCAACGAAGCCGCGCTGCATGCTGCCAGAAAGCACAAGAAAGTTGTTGAAATGGAGGATTTCACCTCGGCCATCGATCGTGTGGTGGGAGGATTGGAGAAAAAGAACAAGCTTATAACTCCAAGAGAAAAAAAAATCATTGCCTATCACGAAACCGGTCATGCGCTGTGCGGTTGGTTGCTCAAACATGCCCATCCACTCGTCAAGGTGTCGATTATTCCGAGAGGCGTTGCAGCACTTGGTTTTGCGCAGTATTTACCGCGTGAACAGAATCTGTATACCCGCGAAGAGTTACTGGATACAATTAGCATGACCCTCGGTGGAAGAGCTGCCGAAGAATTGATTTTCGGAGATGTTTCAACCGGTGCTCAGAATGATCTGGAACGCACCACTACGATGGCTTATTCTATGATTGCGCTTTACGGGATGAATGCCGAAATCGGTCATTTTTCCTATAAAGACCTGCAGAATGAATACAGCCTGAATAAACCCTACTCGGATGAAACCGCTCAGATGATTGATGTGGAAGCACGTAAACTGATCAATCAATGTTACCAGCGCAGTCTGGAACTACTGAAAGAGAACCGCGATAAAATCGAAAAGATTGCTTCAGCCCTGTTGGCAAAAGAAGTGCTCTATCGCTCCGATCTCGAAGAAATGCTCGGTCCACCGCGAGGTGAAGAAGTGGAAGTGCAACCCTGACAATCAACCGCTGACCGATTCTTAATTTAGGTAATGAGTTGTACGTCACCATTCTGAACAGGCAATCATCAGGTCATCCGGGATTATTTATGTACCTTTAAAAAAAATTAAAACGTATGTCACAAGTAAAAGAAAACGACACCGTTGTGGTGCATTACACCGGCAAACTTGCAAACGGTGAAGTATTTGACAGCTCAGAAGGTAAATCGCCGCTGGAGTTTAAAATTGGTTCGGGCCAATTAATCCCCGGCTTCGAAAAAGCCGTCGTCGGAATGAAAGAAGCCGAATCTAAAACATTCAATATCCCGAAAGATGAAGCTTACGGAGACGTACGTGATGATCTGCGATACGAAGTGCCGGTAGAAAATTTCCCGGAGGATATAGAGCCTACCCCCGGGATGCGATTGAGCATGGGAACCGGTGATGGTCGCGAAATTCCGGTTACCGTTACCAAAGTTCAGGATAAAGTGGTCAACCTCGATGCAAATCATCCGTTGGCCGGAAAAGATCTGATCTTCGAAATTAAAGTAGTAGAGATTAAAGAATCGGAATAATTTAAAAAGAACCAGGGGCTATTCCATTATGAACCCGGGTATCTGATGAATCGCTTTTTTGTTCGGTTATTTCCGTTTTTTACGGCTTCAACTGATTAGAAACCGATCATTTCTATGTACATTTAAAGGAACATTAAAAACTATAATTTCATGAAATTTCAAATATTCCTGTTCGCACTGCCCTTGTTTCTGTTTACAGCTTGTGAGTCTGTAGCCCAGGATGCTACCGCTCCGTTTGAGCAGAAGAAACTTCCGTATGCCTACGATGCACTCGAACCGCATATAGATGCTGAAACAATGGAAATACACTATTCCAAACATCACGCAGGTTATGTCTCTAAACTCAATGCGGCGTTGAAAGAATCCGGCAAAGAGGATCAGTCACTGAAAGACATTCTTGGAAACGTCTCACAGATGACCGATGCCGTTCGTAACAATGCCGGCGGACATTACAATCACGATCTGTTCTGGTCGGTGCTTTCGCCCGATGGCGGAGAAGCGTCCGAAGAGCTGAAGAAGGCAATTGACGATTCCTTCGGAAGTATGGACAAGATGAAATCACAAATGAACGATGCGGCTTCTACACGGTTCGGTTCAGGCTGGGCCTGGTTGTATGTATCTTCCGCAGGACAGCTGGCCATTACTTCTACTCCCAACCAGGACAATCCGATGATGGATGCTGTTCAGGAGAGAGGAACCCCAATTTTTGGTATTGACGTATGGGAACATGCGTACTACCTGAAGTACCAGAACAAACGCGGAGATTATCTCTCGGCCATCTGGGAAGTGGTCAATTGGGAAGAAGTGAGCCGACGTTACGAAAGTGCAAAGAACGATTCGAAATAATTTGATTTTGGTTTGTATTTAGGTTGGGGTGCAATCGGTCTTTCGATTGCACCTTTTTTTATAGTAGGTTCAATCGTAACACTAACATAACTCCATTGCTGAATCAGGTGCCTAACTTTGTACTATGAAAATTGCAGTAATTGCCCACGATGGCAAAAAGGCCGAAATGGTGAAGTTCCTGATGGATCACATCACCTTATTCAGAAGAAAGGATATCGATATCATCGCTACAGGAAACACCGGCAGTCATGTAATTCAGGCCGGACTTCAGGTAGAGCGTGTTCAGTCCGGACCACTTGGCGGAGATGCACAGATAGCAGCCCAGGTTACAGAAGGTAAAATAGGAATGGTTCTGTTTTTCAGAGATCCACTGGATAAGCATCCGCATGAACCGGATATCAATATGCTGATGCGATTGTGTGATGTGCATAACATCCCGCTCGGAACAAATCCCGCTGCCGGAAAACTAATGCTGAAGGGGCTCGAATTTATTTCCTGATTCCGTTCATCCAAACCCGTCACTTGCACGTCATGTAAGGCAACAGAGGGCGAATTGATTATATTTAGCCCGACCAACCCCAACTGCCTTACGTGAAGCCATTTCTGTTCAGAATTATTCGCATTGCCAGAATCTTCCAATTCGTGTCTCTGATATTATTACTGGTATCGTCCTGTGAATCTCCTGAAAACAGCCTGCAACCAACAACTGAAAAGAGGTTCGAATATTTGGATGCGGCACACACCGGAGTTCGGTTCATCAATATAATTCGTGAAGAACCCGGGAGGAATGTCGGCACGTACGATTATATGTACAACGGCGGTGGTGTTGCCATTGCAGATTTTAACAATGACAGCAGGCCGGATTTATTCTTTACGGGCAACGATACGGATAATAAGCTCTACCTCAATAAGGGTAATTTTAAATTTGAAGACATTTCCGCAGAAGCCGGAATAGAAAGCAAAGGTAAATGGGCCACCGGAGTTACGGTGGTAGATATCAACAACGACGGGTGGCGCGACATCTACGTTTGTTATAGCGGACCGGATTATCAACGGTCTTCTATCCGCAACCAACTGTTTATCAATAATAAAGATAATTCTTTTACCGAGCAAGCAGCACGCTTCGGTGTGGATCATCCCGGACTTTCTACTCAGGCTGTGTTTTTCGATATGGATGCTGACGGTGATCTTGATCTGTGGGTGATGAACCACGCTGTTCGTAATTGGGCTAATACATCGCCGGAGTGGCTGAGAACCGCTGCAGCTATTCCTGTAGCGGACCAAAAAAAATTCAGTAATGCGCTATTTCGCAACGACGGAAACGAAGTTTTTGTGGATATCTCGAAGGCTGCCGGAGTTGCCGGTATTGGCTTTGGGTTGGGCATTGCGGTTACTGATTTTAACGAAGATGGGTTACCGGATGTATTCGTAGCCAACGATTATTTCATTCCGGATCGTTTGTACATCAACCAGGGAAATGGCGTTTTTACAGACCGCGCAGAAAGCAAATTCTCTCATACGTCGCATTATTCGATGGGCTGTGATGCCGCCGATTTTAACAACGACGGCAGGGTTGACCTGGCGGTTCTGGATATGACTCCGGCCGATCATTACCGCAACAAAATGTTGATGGCTTCTATGGATGTTGGTGAATTCACATTCCTCACAGAAGTAAGGGGTTTCAATCCGCAATATATGTTTAACAGCCTCTACCGAAACGATGGCTCAGGAGTAATGAGCGATATTGCGCATATGGCCGGAGTAGCCAAAACCGACTGGAGCTGGGCAGCATTGTTCGCTGATCTCGATAACGATGGTTTCAAGGATTTGTATGTCAGTAATGGAGTTTACCGCGATGTGCTCAACAACGATTGGCGACTGGAATTGATGGAAATGCTTGAGAAAGAAAATTTTTCGGCCGAGGATTATTTCACACATCTGCAGAAAACCGATTCAACACCTATTATAAACGACATTTTTGAGAACATTAATCCATACACTTTCAAATCCCGAAAAGATGAATGGGGACTGGATAAAACTTCTTTTTCAAATGGTGTCGCATATGGCGATCTGGATCAGGATGGCGATCTCGACATCGTGGTCAACAATCTCGGACAAGAAGCTTTTATTTGCCGCAACAATAGCCGGGAGCTTTCCGGAGAACATTTTTTCCGCCTCACTCTGGACAATAAAAAGAATGATTTTTCTGTGGATGGTTCTCGCGTTGAACTGTATTCCAACGGGAATCTGCAACTGGCAGAATACCGCTTTACCCGGGGATATCAAAGTTGCATGGAACCCATTGTCCATTTCGGGTTGGGAGAAAATGAAGTGGTGGACAGTGTTGTAATCCATTGGCCAAACCGACGGAATTTCCTCATCGTAAAACCGCAGGCAGATCAGGTACATCATGTCAATTATGATGAAAAAAAGACCAGGGAACCAGTAGATGCACCGATTCAAAAATTGTTTTGGGATGTCACCGATGTTGCAATGCAGTTTCCGGCAGGACACGTCGAAAACAGGTTCAACGATTTTGAGAAGGAAATTTTACTTCCACACCGTATGTCGCAACTGGGACCTGCGTTGGCTGTTGCCGATGTGAATGCAGACGGACTCGAAGATTTCTACTGCGGTGGAGCCCGCGATCAGTCGGGCAGTCTTTATGTGCAGAATGAAAAAGGCTATTTCATTCCGGTTCCAACTTCAGCGTTTGATGATTTCCGATCCGGAGAGGAACTCGGAGCCATCTTTCTCGATGTTGACAACGACGAAGACCAAGATCTTTATGTTGCACGCGGTGGCGGAGGTGATGTAGCCGACCAACCTGCATTGTTTTCTGATTTACTGTATTTAAATGATGGAAAAGGAGTTTTCACGATTTACCAGGAAATTCCGATGAGTGCATCTACAAAATCACTCGCTGCAATTGATTGGGAC
>Ga0079224_100013675_pt1 | contig 11308 bp, 12 predicted proteins | sample Stecom2015_FD_80414 | JGI IMG/M metagenome (GOLD analysis project Ga0079224, IMG submission 80414) | Agricultural soil microbial communities from Utah to study Nitrogen management - Steer compost 2015 | ecosystem: Environmental > Terrestrial > Soil > Agricultural land | place: USA: Utah...
AATACTTGTAAAGCGAGCTAATTTAAACATTTTCCTCTGATTTGCTGACTCTGAGTGGGTACTAATTCAATAAAGTATTTTTATCAAGAATTCCTATCTTTGTTAGATGAATTTTTCCTCCAAGCTTCTAGAGAATGCTGTCAATGAATTCAGTCGCTTACCCGGTGTTGGACAAAAGAGTGCTTTGCGGTTAGTCTTACATTTGTTAAATCAACCAGAACAGGATGTTACACGTTTTAGCACTGCGCTGACCGATCTGAAGAGTCAGATTAAGTACTGTAAAGATTGCCATAATATTTCTGATCAGGAGCAATGCGAAATATGCACATCGTTAAAGCGCGACCGTAGTATGATTTGTGTTGTTGAAGATACCCGGGATGTCATGGCGATTGAAAATACCAATCAGTATCGGGGGCTTTATCACGTACTTGGCGGACTGATTTCACCAATGGACGGTATTGGTCCTTCTGATTTGAGCATAGAAGCTTTAATCCAACGAGTACAGAAAGATGAAGTGTCTGAAGTGATTCTGGCTCTTAGTGCCACCATGGAAGGGGATACCACCATATTTTATCTTTATAAGAAAATCAAAGATCTGGGTGTAAAGATCAGTACGATTGCAAGAGGAATTGCTTTCGGTGGTGAATTAGAATACGTAGATGAAGTAACACTGGGTCGTTCCATTGTCACTCGTATTCCTTATGAAAGAAACATAGCATAGACTTATCATTAATACCATAATCCATCTTGAAAAATTTTAAAGACAAAGTCGTGATCATTACTGGGGCTTCTTCAGGAATTGGCAGAGCCTGTGCCATTGAGTTCGCTTCTCGCGGTGCTACTATTGTTTTGGCAGCCAGGCAGTACCATGCATTACTTGAACTAGCCGATGAGGTTGAAAAGCAATATGGGGTAAGAACACTATCGCTGCAATGCGATGTGTCGATAGAAGAAGATTGCAGACAACTCATAGAGAAAACGATAGATCAATTTGAGCAGATAGATGTGCTGATCAATAATGCCGGTATTAGCATGAGGGCTCTTTTTAAAGACTTAGATCTAACCGTTTTGAAGAACCTGATGGATGTGAATTTTTGGGGTACCGTGTACTGTACAAAGTATGCAATGTCGGAACTTTTAAAAACAAAAGGTTCGGTAGTAGGGGTATCTTCAATTGCCGGCTACCGTGGACTTCCCGGTCGTACAGGTTATTCGGCTTCGAAATTTGCAATGAATGGATTCATGGAGTCTTTACGAGTAGAGAATCTGAAGACAGGCCTGCATGTTATGGTCGCTTGCCCCGGTTTCACCGCTTCCAATATTCGCGCTACTGCATTGGATGTCAACGGAAAACAACATGGAGAAACCAGCATGGAGGAAGGTAAAATGATGACAGCTGAGGAGGTAGCCAGGGTCATCGTTGACGGCGTTTCTAATCGAAAAAGAACCATCGTTATGACAAGACAAGGAAAACTCGCTGTTCTCATGAACAAAATAGCCCCCTCATGGGTTGATAAAAAAGTATTTGATTTATTTGCAAAGGAAAAAAACCCTTTAATAAAATAATATTTTTAGTTATTTTAGGTTAGTAATTAGAAACTAAAAACAGGAAAGTATACTATTGATTATGGAGAACGAGTTAGTTGTAGAGTTAATAAACAAAGAAGATTTAAATAAATATCATATTATTGATGCACCTGTTGATCACAGCTCCGAGTTACGAAGCAAATTGCAAAGTGCATTACGTTTAGGTAATGAGTTCAAGTCAAAAGCCAATATTGACTTTATGACAGATCAGGGAGCAAAACGAATCGAAACGACCGTCTGGTCGTTGACAGACAAGTATTTACAGATTAAAGCGGGTGTGTTATTGCCACTAAGTAGTCTCATTGCGATCGACTATTAAACTTCTTGCAAATCTACTGCTACAAGTTTTGAGATGCCCTGCTCCACCATGGTAACACCATAGATAATATCCGTGCTGGCAATGGTCTTCTTGTTGTGAGAAACAATAATAAATTGAGATCGGTCTGAAAACTTACGGATAATATTGTTGAATTTGTCGATGTTAGTGTCATCCAAGGGGGCGTCCACTTCGTCAAATATACAAAAAGGCGCAGGCTTCAGTAAGTATAAAGAGAAGAGTAGGGCAGTGGCCGTAAGGGTTTTCTCTCCACCTGATAATTGATTGATCGATAAAGGCTTTTTGCCCTTCGGGCGTGCTATGATCTGAATGTCTGAATCTAATGGCTGTTCAGGATCGCTCAGTATCAAGTCGCACGTGTCCTCTTCACTAAAGAGCGACCTAAACACAATAATAAAGTTTTTACGTACTTCGTCAAAAGCCCCCATAAACTTCTCTTTTGCTGTTTTATCAATCTCCTTAATGGTCTCGAGTAAGGTGTTTTTTGCTTCCAACAGGTCGTTTTTTTCCTCTTGAATAAATTGATAGCGTTCGTCCATCTCCTTGAAAGACTCCATGGCCAGCGGATTAATAGCTCCAAATTCGTCTAGCTGTTTTTTCAGACGTGTTGTTTTTTCTTTTAGCAGATCTTCGTCCATCCCAATTTCAGTCTGCTCTTGCAGATCGACTGGCTCCAGATTGAATTCTACCAGCAGGCGTTCTGTCAAAGCATTGAGCTCCAGGTTAATTTCGTTAACTTTATCTTTAAATTCATTCAGGAGCAAATCAGATTGGTCTTTGTTTTTGCGTTCCTGTGTCAGATTGTCTTCCGCGTCGTTAATCTCTTTTCGGAGAGAATAATAGCTTTTTTCCAGATCATTTAGCCCCTCCGTCAGAAGTTCCCTCTGCTGATACATCTCCTGTAGGTCGACATCCGACACATCGGCACGGTCGACCAGATCACGTAAAGTAAGCTTCGTTTTTTCAAGCTCGTCCTCATGTTGCTTGATGCGGATCTCTATATTATCGAGCTGGATTTCCCTGTATTCCAAATCCTTCTCGAGATTCGAAGTCCGGTTTTTCTGCTGATGAAAGGCAATGTTTTCTTGGTTATAAAGGCTTGATTCTTGTTGGTAATTGTTTGAAATCGTATCGAAATCTTTTTGTAGGTACTCCAGTTGTCCCGAAAAAAGCGTCACATCATTTTTTTGCTTATCCAAAGCGACCTTTTGATTTTCAAAATTTACTTCTAAATCTTTTATTTTTTTATCGATACTTTCTTTTCGGCTTTGATTATGTGCAATAAAGCTTTGATATTGTTCTTGTTTCGTTTTTATTGAAATTAACTCATTGTTCAACCGGTTAATCTGTGTGGAAAGCTCTTGTATATGTTCTTTCTGCAGACTTCCCGTTAAAGCAGCAAGTTTGTCTTTCTCCGCAACAAGATAAGATTCGATCAGCTTCTGGTTTTTAGTTATTTTCTGTATTTCTGATTGTAATATGCTGAGATTTTTAGCTCTTCCAATTCGTTTACCCTCAAATAAACCAACTGACCCTCCGAAAAGACTGTGTTCTTTCTTAATAATTTGTCCATCCTTACTTAATACAACGATCTCGCCTGAAGGTAGCTCATGATTGGTAAAAGAACCTTTTTGTTCTCGTTCAAAGAAAACATTTTTTAACAGCAAGCTACAAAGTGACCGGTATTTAGAATCGACGTCAATTACTGTCAAAGCAGATAACAGTTTATCATTTTGTTGTTGAGGGCTTGGTTTCTCATCGATAAGATCCAATACAAAAAAACCGGCTTTTCCCTTGGCTGTATCATGCAGTAACTGAATTGCTGAGAGTGCATCCTGAGGACTTTGGACTACATAATAATTCATATAGGGCTCCAGATAATTCTCGATAGCAACCCTGTACGCTTCCTGACAGTATAAAATATCCGAAAAAAGGGGAGCTTTGACATCCCATTTCTTGTTTTTCTTCAAAAATCTGATCGATTCTGGAAAACCTTCGAGGTTATCGACCAGTGATTTTAGCAGATTATATTCGTTTTCTTTGGCGTCTAGAAGGCGCCCTTCCTGGTTATATTGATTGCTAAGCGATTCGATCTGTTCTTTTGTCGCACTAAGCTGAAGCTCTAATTCAATATCTTGTTGTTTCAGGAAATCATACTCATTTACAAAGGTATCCAGTTTTGTTTCAAGTTCAGAAATTGCTTTTTGAAATGAATTCAGTTCGTTTTCCCGATTTTGTTGATCGCTGCTTGCTTTACTGGTTTCCTCTCGTAAAGCATCGATCTGAATCAATAGAACTGCATTTGATTTCTCAAGTTCATATAGCTTATTTTGTGCTTGATTTCGTTCACCGACAACGTTGTCCAGCTCTTTTTTAGCTTCTTTTAGCTGATTGCTTAATGTTTCGACTAATTTTAACTTCCCTTGAAGATCGCTTTCTTGAGCTGACAATTTCTCTCGTTCCGTAAATAGCTCCTCATTAACGCGCTTTAGACTGTATTGTATATGGTTAAGTTGCTGCCTGTCTTGCGTGAGTTCCTTGCTAAGGCGTTCATTTCGCTCATTCAGATTACGAAACTGTTCATTTTTGATTTTTTTATCTGTCTCGTAACGGTGAATAGTGGCCGTATGCGCATTCAGTGTCTTTTGCTGAGTAGAAAGGTTTTTCTCTTCGGTAACAAGCTTTTCCTTTAAGATTTTCAGCTTTTCCTCTTGTAATGCAAGGGCTTCGATCAATTCCCGGTTTCTTTTAACCTGCACGCCTTCCTTCTCCTTTAGCTGTCCGAGTGTTTGATGATAATTTTTGATTTTCGATGATGCTAGTGTAATGCTGAACTGTTTGTATTGTTCTTTCAGCCGGTAATAGCGTTCGGTTTTCTTAGCCTGATATTCCAGACTTTTTAGGTTTTTTTCAATCTCGATCAATAGATCTTCAATACGATTCAAGTCGGCCTCGGTATCTTTCAGTCTATTGAAAGTTTGTTTCTTCCTGATTCTATATTTCGAGATTGCTGAAGCTTCCTCAAAAAGAGCTCGTCTGGAATTGTCTTTATTGTTGATGATCTCATCGACCATCTTCAATTCGATAATGGCGTACGAATCAGACCCAATGCCCGTATCCAGGAAAAGATCGGTGATGTCCTTTAACCGACACTGAACATCATTCAAGCGATATTCACTTTCACCACTACGATACAGCTTTCTTGTAATGGTAACTTGTGAATAGGACGTGGGAAGCACCCCTTTGTTATTGTTGAATGATAAGGAAACTTCAGCGAGTTGAGCTGCTTTACGAGATTTTGTTCCATTGAAGATGATATTTTCCATCTTCTCGGAACGAAGGTTTTTCGTGCTTTGCTCTCCTAAGACCCAGCGTATCGCATCAACGACGTTCGATTTTCCGCAACCGTTCGGACCCACAATGGCAGTTACCCCATTGTTAAAGTGAATGGTTGTTTTGTCGCCAAAGCTTTTAAAACCTTTAATGTCGAGACGCGTCAGCTGCATGGATGATTTCTCAGGTACAGATATTGGACTGCGAATTTAATAATATTAATTGTATCTTTAATTCATGGAAGGATTTATACCTGTTTTAATAGCGCTTGCTTACTTTATTCTCCAAGCTTATACCGGCTATCAGAAAGAGAAAGAAAAAGCTGCTAAGCGCCAGTTAGGTAAACCTGTTCCTCCAAAACCTGAATCAACCCGGCGTCCTGCGGGTAAGGGAACCGAAAAGCGGAAACAACTTCATCCACCGGTTGAACGTCCCGTTTCAAATCCTGAACCGGTCTATACAGATTATGCAGAGCAGCCAACGGTATACAACCCTTCAGCTGAATACGATGGAAGACAAAATCATCAAAAGGAATATAAACAAAAGAGGTATGTGCCTGATATGCCGCCTAGCTTATTGGATGAGTATCGGAAATTGAGCGAATATGCTGAAATCGAGAAGGTGAAAGCAGAAAAAAGAAAGGCAATGAAAAGCCAAAACTATGGGAGTACGATCCGACCGAAATTAGAGCAGCTGGAAACAGAGGATATTGATGGTCTCAATGCTCAAGAATATGAAATCGATTTTGATGTAAGGGAAGCTGTTCTTGCAAAAGCAATTCTAGACCGACCCTATTCCTAACAGAATATCCGATTAAAATCCCTTTTTATCTAACAGAGAGCGTCTTTTCCCAAGAGTAAAGGGATCGGCATCTTCTAAGAATGGGAATTTTTCTCTAACATTTACCAGATCTTTCGGATAGATTGTGAAAGTGTAAAGATCCTCGCTTTCAGGTTTGTAATAAATTACTTCTCCCGTTGGAGACAGGCACATCGAGCCTCCGGAATGATAAACTTCATTTCCATCATAACCAACACGATTTACCGCTACCACAAATGAAAGATTCTCAATAGCTCTTGCTGGTATAAGTTTTTGCCAGTGTTCAATTCGTGAGTCTGGCCAACTTGCTATATAAAGTAGCATGTCATAATACGGTTCCTGATTACGGGACCAAGCTGGAAACCGAAGATCATAACATATTAAAGGTCTTATTCTCCAACCCTTCAGTTCAAGGGTTACATTTCGGTCGCCCGCCGTAAATATCTTTTCTTCTTCAGCCAGACTAAATAGGTGATGTTTATCGTACTGGTCGTATGTCCCGTCTGGCCGCATCCAAATCAGCCGATTATAGTACAGCCCATCTTCTTGGATGATCAGGCTGCCAGTTACCACACAATTAAACTTGGTTGCCTGTTCTAACATCCATCTCATGGTCGGCCCGCCTACTTCCTCGCTGCACTTCTCCACATTCATCGTGAAACCAGTATTAAACATTTCGGGAAGTACAATTAAGTCAGTGGATGTTCTGAGAGACGATAGTCTCAAAGCGAGGTTCGAAAGATTTTTTTCGGTGTTTTCCCAAAATAAATAAGCTTGAAAGGTTGTTATTTTTAATGGTTCCATTATGTAAAGATACTCTTTTATTCAGATAATTGTTAATTTAGTCTCCAAACGAACAATACTTTTGAAATGAAGATTTCTGAACAAGTCCTTCAACTGATTTGGAAATACAGACTTTTTAAACAAACTCATATTTTTACCCATTCAGGCAAGCCTCTCTTAGTAAAGCGAGTGGGTCAACACAACAAAAATGAAGGCCCTGACTTTGAGAACAGCTTGGTCGAAATTGATGGCGTCGACTGGGCAGGAAATGTTGAAATCCATATTCAATCATCCGACTGGGATCGGCACCAGCATCAACATCATGCGGGTTACAATTCGGTTGTTTTACATGTCGTCTTCGATCATGACACGGAGGTTTATCGTCAGGATGGTACGATACCGGAAGTTTTGGTTCTAAAACCATTAATTGCGCAGTCAACTTGGAAGCGATACCGGGATTTGAGAAACAATAGCTTTCGAATTGCCTGCGAAAGTTTGATTCATACCGTTTCCCCTTTTTACATCCATCAATGGCTCAGCAGGGTATTGGTCGAACGTCTTGCCAGTAAATCGTCCGCTGTTCTCCAGATACTGAAAGATACCCAGGGCGACTGGGAACGCACATCGTTTATTGTCCTCGCCCGGAGTTTCGGGCTGAATGTCAACGGTGACGCTTTTGAGCAATTCGCACGATCGGTTCCCCTAACCTTGGTATCCAAATATGCAGATCGGCCTCATTGTCTGGAAGCATTGATGTTTGGTCAGGCAGGTATGTTAGAGGATGAGTCGCTGGAAGATGAATACTATCAGACTCTACGTACTGAATACCAGTACCTGCGAGCCATTCATAAACTGAAACCAATCGCTCAAAAAACGTGGAAGTTCCTAAGAATGCGTCCTCATAACTTCCCGACCGTCAGATTAGCGCAATTTATTGCACTCATCGGGGCTGTTCCTCAACTTTTTTCTAAAATTATTGAAACAGAAAATGTATTTTTGTGGCGGTCACGCTTTGATACACTGAAAGTTAATCCCTATTGGGAAGAGCATTTTCATTTCCGAAAGCCAGCTATATCCAAACGACGGATAGCATTGAGTAAGTCAATGACCGATCTTATTATTATAAATGCCATTGTGCAAATTTTATTTGCTTATGGTCGTTATACGGATGATGAAAGCTATACCAGCCGGGCGATTGACTTTTTGGAAGAATTGCCTTCCGAGAATAATGGCTTGGTGCGGTACTATCGAAGTTTCGGGATTGAATTAAAGTCTGCTGCAGATACGCAGGCCATCAAACAGCTCAATACAATATATTGTGAGAACAAGCGTTGTTTAGATTGTGAAGTTGGCGTTCAGCTATTGAAACCTACAGAGCTGTCGAAAGAAATTAGATAATGTGCAGATAAATAAAGATAAAATGGAAAAGTTAATGGTTTTTTTAGAACAGCGTTCATTTGGAGTATGTTCCTATTTAGGTGAACGTTTGGGTATTTCGATATCCAAGATCCGTTTATTTTTTATTTATAGCTCATTTTTAGCAGTTGGTTTTCCAGTTATTTTTTACCTGCTGGCAGGTATTGTTTTAGATATTCGAAATTATATAAAACGTACCAGAAATAGGTTGTGGGATTTCTAAACCTGTAAAATGTTCGCTATCTCGTGATGACCTCTTTCTGCGGCGACATCTGAGGGGCGGTCCCCATTATCGTTTTTCACATCGACAGATGCTCCATTCTCCAAAAGTAAGATCAGCATTTCAATATTTCCATTTTCTGCGGCAGCGTGCAAAGGGGTTTGATTGCCAGCTTGTACAATATTTACTTCTGCGCCACCTTCAACCAACAGCTTGGCGATGGCTTCAAAATTGGAACTAACCGCCGTATAGAGTGGATTTACGGCATATCCGTTCTCGGAAGCCTGATTGGCATCTGCACCCTTTAACAGAAGATACCTTACGATTTCCTCGTTGCCGAAATGGCAAGCCATACCCAATGCGGTAAATCCATGCGCAGAGTAGGATGATAAGAGACTGGAATTCTTTTCGATCAAATTGCGCACCTGGTCTTCCAAACCTATAGCCGCAGCTTCGTAGATATCGATAGTTTGTAAATGTTTGAGAAGAACCTTAATGATTTTTGGTTTATTATAATAACAAGCCAGCAGGAGAGGGGATATGTCATGACTCGTGTTCTGACGTCCCAGAGTAGGATTGTTATGCAGTAAATGATCTATGGCCACGGAGTCTCCAGACTCGATATATTCTTCTAATAAACTTAAACTCATTTCTCTCGTTCTCTGATTTACACTAACAAAAATATAGTTTTTTGTAAACTTTAAAATAGGGTCGCCCACAAAATCCTCACGGCCACAATCAGTAAAGCTATTGCGAGGCATTGGATGATTACTTTTCCTTTAATTTTTGTCGAAAGTCTTGCGCCGATTTGTGCTCCTATGATCACGCCAATACCAAGGTAGAGCACTTCAAAGAGGCCCTCATGTAAATCCCCTTTTAGATAATGAACAATTGTTCCGCTTAAGCCCATAAGGCTCAGAACAAAATGTGAAGTAGCCGTCGCGATATGAATCGGGAAGTTTAAAAGGTTTACCATTGCCGGTACATGGATAATTCCTCCGCCTATACCCAAAAGACTAGATGCAAAGCCAACAAAAAAACTTAATACAATGCCTAGTAAGAGGTTATACCGGTAGATATGACGTACTCCTTCAATATCGATAAGATACCTTGCCATCCACCAAAAAGACTTTTTCTCTTTATCGGTGTGTTTCGAAAGATTTTTAGTGGGCTTGATAATGAGGGTAATGGCCAGGATGGATAAGATGGTTCCGAAGATCAGGTTAAATGTGTTGCGTGGAATATACGATGTTGACAGGGCTCCCAGAACAGATCCAGGCAAGGTTGTAATACAAAACAACCAGGCCGATTTATAGTCAATCCTCTTTTTAAAAGCATAGGCCACGGATCCGGAGCTTGCGTTTAAAAAGACGACTGCCAAGGAAATACTTGTAATGATTTCAGGGTCTTTGTCCGGATAAAGCAATAGGAGTATCGGAACCAAGATAAAACCACCTCCAGCACCTACCATCGTGCCGAAGCAACCTACTAACAATCCGAGTAGCAGTAGAAGGAACACTGTCATATCCACAAAACTAACTATATTTATGCGAGATTTTATTTGAATGAGAAAAAAGAAGATTATAATTGCCGTTACCGGGGCCAGCGGAGCTATTTATGCCAATGTACTATTTAACCGTTTAGAAAAAATACGCGATCAGATAGAAGAGGTAGCTGTAGTTATGTCTGATAATGCCAAAGCCGTGTGGAGTCTGGAGTTAGGCAATAAGGATTATGAAAACTACGGTTTTACCTACTATAAAAAGAACGATTTTTTTGCACCTTTTGCATCAGGTTCAGCTGGTTATGACACCATGATTGTTTGCCCTTGTTCAATGGGTACAATCGGACGGATCGCCGCTGGTGTCTCAAATGATTTGTTGAGTCGTGCTGCTGATGTTATTTTGAAAGAGCGCCGCCGTTTAATTTTAGTAGCACGTGAAACGCCTTACAATCTTATTCACCTAAAAAATATGCAAGTCATTACGGAGATGGGAGGGGTTATTTGTCCTGCAAGTCCTTCCTTTTATAGCCTGCCGAAGAATTTTGATGAATTAGCGGCTACCGTAGTCGATCGGGTTCTACAACTAAGCGGATTAAATATCGAAAGTTACGAATGGGGTAGCGAGCGGCAATAAAAATGGATTATTAGAGAAGGAGCAAGCTGGTTTACCCCAGCCTGCTCCACTTTTTAAATAATATTAATGGTCATGCTCTCCACTGGTGGTCACATGTAGTTCTGTTGTCACATTCACATCATCTGCACCGCCAGCCTGAGCATAATTGGCATTATCCCATTCCTGTGCTGCAGCGTGATTCTTGTTTAACCCGTGGCGGAGCACGATATTCCAGTCAAATGCTTCATCGCTATGACCTGTAACAGTCAGCATTCCCGTTAATCCAATTTGTTGATCTTCGTAACTATAATCGAATACACCCGCCGGTGCTCCAACGAAGAAAAATTGATGTTCATTTCCTGCGTCGATGATCTCCTGGTTGATGGACTCGCCATCGTGAAATAAGGTTACCTTCAGCCGATAGCTTTCTCCCTCTGTTAAGTGAGTGTGACTTGGTGTAGCCTTCCCGTCTGGTGAAAACGTAATTTTTGTTGTTTCACCAGACTCGACAAACTTACCATCTACGATATCGCCATGAGCAAATACCAGTTCTGCAGCGTCATATTCTTCCTGATCAATTTCCGGAATAGGGTCATCTTTTGAGCAAGAAGAAAAACTAAATACGAATAGAAAGACAATGGATAAGATGGATAGTAATTGAATCTTTTTCATGTTAATTCTTTTTAATGGTTAATT
>Ga0079224_100013676_pt1 | contig 11308 bp, 9 predicted proteins | sample Stecom2015_FD_80414 | JGI IMG/M metagenome (GOLD analysis project Ga0079224, IMG submission 80414) | Agricultural soil microbial communities from Utah to study Nitrogen management - Steer compost 2015 | ecosystem: Environmental > Terrestrial > Soil > Agricultural land | place: USA: Utah...
CACCTGCACCTGAACCATCAGGTGACCCGGCTGAAGCGGCTGCGCGATGGTCGATGGCGGGTCGGTATCCGCAATCTTGTCGGCAACACGCCGCATCAAGTGAATGCCCGCTTCGTGTTCGTCGGGGCCGGGGGCTGGGCGCTCAAGCTCCTGCAGTCCTCCGGCATCCCCGAGATCAAGGGATACGGCGTCTTCCCGATCGGGGGCCAGTTCCTCAAGACCACCGATCCCGCGATCGTGGCGCAGCACCAGGCGAAGGTGTACTCCAAGGCATCCGTCGGCGCACCGCCGATGTCCGTCCCGCACCTGGACACACGCGTCGTCGACGGCGAGTCGGCCCTCCTGTTCGGCCCCTTCGCGACCTTCAGCCCCAAGTTCCTCAAGCAGGGCCGCATCACCGACATCGTCGCGCAGGTGCGCCCGGGCAACATCGGGCCGATGCTGAAAGTCGCCCTCACGAACTTCGACCTCATCAAATACCTCGTCGGCGAACTCACCAAGACGCATCGGCGCAAGGTCGACAGCCTCCGCGTGTTCATGCCCACCGCGAAGGACGAGGACTGGACCCTCATCCAGGCCGGGCAGCGCGCCCAGGTGATGAAGAAGGACCCCGAGAAGGGCGGCGTGCTGCAGTTCGGCACCGAGGTGGTCGCCTCCGCCGACGGCACCATCGCCGGGCTGCTGGGCGCGTCACCGGGCGCCTCCACGGCTGTGGCGATCATGCTGAACCTGCTCGAGCGGTGCTTCCCTGACCGCTTCGCGCAGTGGAAGCCCGCACTGAAGGAACTCGTGCCCAGCTTCGGAGAGTCGCTCAACAGCGATCCCGCCGCCGCGCAGGAGACCCTCACCGAGACGGCAGAGGCGCTCGCCCTCAACGCATAGCGGTCCCGCCTCGTCCGGCGGGTGCCGTCCCCCTATCCTGGGGAGCATGAGTTGGATGCCGCGGCTCGCCGCAGCCCTCACGGCCGCCGCAGCACTCGTCCTGTCCGCGCCCGCGGCGGCGCCTGCAGCGGCGGCTCCGGTGCCGCAGGCCGCGCTCGCGGCATCCGTCGTCGCCGACGTCGACGATTTCTCGTTCGACTCTTTCGACGCCGACTACTACCTTGTGCGCGGCGCCGCCGGACGCCCCCTCCTGTACACGACCGAGACGCTCGTGGCGGCCTTCCCGGACTTCGATCAGAACAAGGGGATCGTGCGGCGGCTGCCGCGCACCGGCTCGGGCATCGACCTCGACCCGTGGGTCATCTCCGTCACGGGGGCGGACGGCGCCTTCATCCCCTGGTGGATCGAAGAGGACGACGAGTGGGTCTACGTGCTCACCGGGACCGACGACTACGTGCACGGGCGGCAGACGTACGTCATCTCGTACGTGATGAGCGACGTCGTGCTGCGCTATCCCGACACCGGCGCCGACGAGTTCTACTGGGACACGGTGGGCACCGACCACGCGCAGCCGTTCGCGCGGGTCACCGCGCGCGTGCACGTCGCGCCCGATGCCACCGAGCGGCTGCTGCCGGGGCGCGCGTTCTGCTACGTCGGCGAAGCAGGCTCGACCGACCGCTGCACCATCGACGAGCAGCGCACCGCTGCGGCGTTGCCGCCGGAAGTCCGGGACTGGGCCGCCGCCGCCGGTGCCGACTGGGCCGCCGACGCGTCGGCCGAGGTCTCCACCGTGGTGTTCACGGCGACGGAGACCGACCTCGGGCCGGACGAGAACATCACGGTCGCCGTGGGCTTCGAGCAGGGCACGTTCGCCGCGCTCAGCGCGCCGCCGCCCCCGCCGTACCCGTGGTGGGAGTGGATCGTCCCCGTCATCGCGCTGGCCTTCGGCATCATCGGTCTGCCGATCGTGCTGGTGCTGCGCGCGTTCCTGAAGCGCAACCCCGACCGGTCGCCGGTCATCGTTCAGTACAGCCCGCCCGAGGATGAGTCGCCCACCCTGTCGGCCGGCGTGCTCGGCGTGCCGTCGCGCGCCCTGGCCGCGCACGTGGTCGACCTCGCGGTCCGCGACATCATCGAGCTGCGCGCGTCGGGTGCGCGCGAGGTCGCCGACGACTTCGATGTGGTGCTCGTCACGCGTGCCGGCCTCGGCCCCGAGGACCGCCGCGTGGTCGGCACGCTCTTCGGACGCAAGGCCGAGCCCGGGGCCACCATGCGTCTGGGCGCGTTCGCCCGCAAGCCGCCGGGCCGCGCGGTGACCTACGTGCGGCGCATCGACGAGGCCACGGTGCAGCGCGGCTACCGCGTCAAGCGGCCGTCGTGGATCGGCGGCGTCAAGTCGATGCTGCAGTTCGGAGGCCTCCTCGTCGCGATCCTCCTGCTGTTCACGGGGCAGCCCGAGGTGCTCGCAGACCTCGGCACCGCCGGCGATGTCCTCTATGTGCTCGCGGCCGTCGCCGGATTCGGCACCTTCATCGTGCTTCCGTTCGTGCGTCTGCCCGAGACCACTCTCACGCTCGCCGGCGGAATGCATCGCACGTACCTGGAGGGGATCCGGGACTATCTCGCCCTCGCCGAGGAGGACCGGCTGCGCGCCGCGCAGTCGCCGCGGACGGCCGACCTGGTCAGCGCCGGGCGCCGGCCGTTCGGCGATGCGCCCAACGAGCCCGGGGCAGCGGTCGTCAACCTCTACGAGCGGCTCCTGCCGTACGCGGTGCTGTTCGGCATGGAGGATGAGTGGGTGCGCGTGATCAGGCAGGCGCAGCCGGCGGTCGCCGTGACGAGTCACGTCCTCCTGTTCCAGGCGCTGGAGAGCTCGAGCCTCATGGATGCCTCGTCCGCGGCCGGCCGCCTCGCGGCGACCCCGGTCTCCAGCGGCTCGTCGGGCAGCTCGTCGGGCAGTTCGTTCTCCAGCTCCTGGTCGTCGTCCGGCGGCTCCAGCGGCGGCGGGTTCTCCGGCGGGGGCGGAGGAGGCGGCGGCATCGGCGGCCGCTGAGCCCCGACCATCGCCGCCCTCTAGAATCAGCGGGTGGCCAAGCTCTACTTCCGCTACGGCGCGATGAACTCCGGCAAGTCCACCGCGCTGCTGCAGGCCGCGCACAACTACGAGGAGCGCGGTCAGCAGGTGCTGCTGGCCAAGCCCCGCATCGACACCAAGGGCGCCGACCAGATCGAGAGCAGGCTCGGGGTGACCCGCACCGTCGACTTCCTCATCGGAGGCGACGACGACCTGCGCGGGCTGTTCGCCGAGCACCGCTCCGCCGTGCAGCACCGGCACGACGAGCTGACCGGCCTGCACCGTCCGCCGGCCGACGTCGCCTGCCTCCTCATCGACGAGGCGCAGTTCCTCACCCGCGCGCAGGTCGACGATCTGCTGCGCATCGCGGTGCTGGACGGCGTGCCGGTGCTGGCCTACGGCATCCGCACCGACTTCCGCACGCAGGCCTTCCCCGGCTCGCGCCGGCTCCTCGACCTCGCCCACAGCCTGGAGGAGCTCAAGACCATCTGCCGCTGCGGGCGCAAGGCGCTGTTCAACGCGCGCCAGGCCGACGGCCGCTTCGTGTTCGAGGGCGACCAGGTCGCCATCGACGCCACCACGATGCTCAGCGAGGGCGGGGCGACCGAGGTCACGTACGAGTCGCTGTGCGCCGAGTGCTATCTGCGGGAGTCCGGCGGGCGCCTGGGCTGATCAGATCGTCGCCTCGGCACGCCGCCGCCGGCGCGGCAGTGGGACGATCATCGACGTCGTGCGCTGGTACTCGGCGTACGCGGGGTACTTGGACGCCGTGATGGATTCGGTGAAGATCGTCGAGCCGATGAACAGGGCGGTGAGCAGGACCGGTCCGGCGATCGACGCGTTCAGCGCCCCGCCCCACAGTCCTTCGCCCGCCGCCAGGGCGGCGACCGCCCCGATCACGTAGAAGACCCACCACTGCGCCTGCTCGAAGAAGAAGTTCGGATGCCGGCTGTACCGGAACATGCCGGTGGTCGCGAACCCCGGCGGCAGGTCGCCTCCGGCACGCCGCTTCGCCTGGTGGAAGTCCCACTGCTGCTGATCGGCGACGAACTCTCCGCCCAGCAGTGCGACGAACAGCACGGCGAGCACCGCGTCCCAGACGCCCACGGGGGCGGGATGCAGCCATGCGACATATGCCGGAAGCGTGATGAGCACCAGCAGGGCGTTCTGGAACAGCACGATGAACAGCACGTTGAACACCTGGAACTGCCACGGCTTCATGCGCGCGCGCAGGATCGCCCAGCGGTAGTCCTCCATGCCCGTGTAGCCGCCCTTGCGGGCGAAGTTGAACGTCAGCCTGGCCCCCCAGGCGGTGACGAGCCCCGCCATGAGCAGCAGGCGTGCGTCGGGCCGGCCGGCGATGACCGCTGCGAGGGCGAAGACCCACACGTAGACGACGGGCACGACCGACCATGCGCGGTCGACCCACGACGTGTCCTTCGTGAGGAGCGAGGCGATCCAGCACAAGGCGCACGTCACGCCCGCGAGGATGAGGACGAGGGAGAGCGGATCCATGTGCATCAGATTAGTCTCGGGTAGGTGATGGTCCAGCGACGGCTGCCCGTGCCCTCCGAAGTCTTCCAGCTCCTGAAGTTCAGAAGGCCCGAGCTCAACGGCCGGAAGCGCCGCCTCTCCGGCGCTCTCACCATCGCCGATCTGCGGCGGATCGCGAAGCGACGCACACCGAGGGCGGCCTTCGACTACACGGACGGCGCCGCCGACGGCGAGGTGTCGCTGGCGCGGGCGCGGCAGGCCTTCGAGGACATCGAGTTCCACCCCGACATCCTCAAGCCCGCGACCGAGGTCGACACCTCCTGCCGGATCCTGGGCGCGCCCTCGGCGCTGCCGTTCGGCATCGCGCCGACCGGGTTCACGCGCCTCATGCACAGCGAGGGGGAGCGGGCCGGGGCGGCGGCGGCGGGGGCCGCAGGCATCCCGTTCACCCTCTCCACCCTCGGAACCACCTCGATCGAGGACGTCCGCAGCGCCGATCCGGACGGGCGGCTGTGGTTCCAGCTGTACGTCATGCGCGACCGCGAGATCTCCTACGACCTGGCGCGGCGGGCCGCCGCAGCGGGGTTCGACACGATCCTCTTCACCGTCGACACCCCGGTCGCAGGAGCGCGGCTGCGGGATCGGCGCAACGGCTTCTCGATCCCGCCGCAGCTGACCCTGCGGACCGTGCTGGACGCGATCCCGCGCCCGTGGTGGTGGTTCGACTTCCTCACCACGGCGCCGCTGGAGTTCGCGTCGCTGACCTCGACGGGCGGCACCGTGGGCGAACTGCTGGACGCGGCGATGGATCCGACGATCTCGTACGACGATCTCGATGTCATCCGCGAGCTGTGGCCGGGCAGGATCGTGGTCAAGGGAGTGCAGACCGTCGCCGACGCGCGACGTCTGGTCGACCGCGGCGTCGACGGCATCGTCCTGTCCAACCACGGCGGCCGACAGCTCGACCGCGCGCCCGTCCCGTTCCATCTCCTCCCCGACGTGGTCCGCGAGGTGGGGCCCGATGCCACGGTGATGATCGACACCGGCATCATGAACGGCGCCGACATCGTCGCGTCGATCGCGCTGGGCGCGAGCTTCACGCTGATCGGCCGCGCCTACCTCTACGGGCTCATGGCCGGCGGCCGCGCCGGGGTCGACCGCGCGATCCAGATCCTGCGCGGCGAGATCGAGCGCACGATGAAGCTGCTCGGCGTCTCGTCACTGGAGGAGCTCGAACCCCGCCACGTCACCCAGCTGCGGCGGCTGGTGCCCGCCTCGGCGGTCAGCGCCGCGGAAGCGTCGGGATGAGCTCGTCGAGGAAGGCGACGGTGTCCTCCCACCCGGTCACGGCGTGGCAGCGCACCCCGAGCGCGAGCACCGGATAGTCGTTTCCGTCGGGGTCGAGCCGATCGCCGACGAAGAGCATGTCCTCCAGCGGGATCCCCGTCTCGGCGGCGAGCTGCCGCATCCCGTACGCCTTGTCGATGCCCCGGTGCGTGATGTCCACGGAGGTGGAGCCGCCCGAGCGCACCTCGAGGTCGGGCAGACGCTCCGCCACTGCCGCGCGCAGCGTGTTCTTCTTGTGCCCCGTCGGGTCCCACGCGATCTTCGCGTCCAGCGGTGCTCGCTGGCCCAGCGCCGAGAAGGTGATCTGCGAGCCGCGGTCCTCGACGATGTCGCCCCAGGTCTGCGCCTCCCAGAACCCGAGCCGGCGCGCCTCGTCCTCGACCGCGGCCATGGCGCGGGCGCGCTCGTCGGCGCTGAGCTCGTGCGCGTACCGGGCGGTGAAGTCGGTGCCGTCGTAGCGGTAGTACTGGGTGCCGCAGGTGGGCATGAGGTGGATGCGCTCGAGGGCGGAATCGGATGCCGGCGGCAGCCGGTCGACGACCTGCGACCGGAACTGGGCGATCTGCCCGCCGGAGATGACGGCCACCTCGACGCGCTCTGCGAGCTCGATCAGCTGCTGGCCGATGCGGGCGGGGATCGGCGACTTCGAGGGCGCAAGCGTGTCGTCGAGGTCGAAGGCGACGAGGCGGGGGATGGCTGTGTCAGTCATGGTCCTGGCGCGAATCATCGCGTGGTCGGGGTGACAGGATTTGAACCTGCGGCCTCTTCGTCCCGAACGAAGCGCGCTACCAAGCTGCGCCACACCCCGTGGCAACCCCCCGAGTCTACCTGACTCTGCGGGCGGTCACGGACGCGGGCCGCGACCGGAACGGTCCGCGCGGCCGACCGTCCGCGGCCTCAGGCGGGCGTGAGGGTCAGGAGCGAGACCTCGGGCCGGCAGGCGAAGCGCACCGGCGCGTAGATCGAGTGGCCGAGGCCGGCGCTCACGTTCAGCGGCGCCGTGCGGCCCGAGCGCGTCCACGAGCTCAGTCCGCGCGCCTGCCGCAGCGGGATGTCGCAGTTGGCCACCAGGGCGCCGTAGCCGGGCACCCGCACCTGGCCGCCGTGGGTGTGGCCGGCGAAGATGAGGTCGGCGCCGTGCGTGGTGAAGACGTCGAGGACCCGCCGGTACGGCGCGTGCGTGACCCCGATGGTCAGCGGCTCCGGATCGGTGTGGCTGGAGCCGTCCGCTTCGCGGAGCTCGTCGACCATGCCGGGCACGAGGTCGAGACGGTCCAGCTCGCGGTGGGCGTCGCCCACCCCGAACGCGTCGATGCGGTGACCGCGCACCTCGAGCGAGACGGCCGCATTGTCGACGCTGTGCCAGCCGAGGCCGTCGAGGTAGGCGTCGAGCGCCTGGGTGTCGAGCTGCTGCACCGCGATGTGACGTCGGGACGGTCCGGAGAAGTATGTGAACGGGCTGCGCGGGGCCGGGGCGACCAGGTCGTTGGACCCGTGCACGTAGAGACCCGGGATGCCGCGCAGCGGCTCGAATGCGGCGCGCACGCCTTCCAGCCCGTCCCTGTGGCCGAGGTTGTCGCCGGTGCTGACGATCAGGTGCGGACGCAGTGCGGCCAGCGAAGCGATCCAGCGCTGCCTGCCGCGCTGCCAGGGCGCCATGTGCACGTCGGAGATGTGCAGGATCCGCAGCGTCTGGGTGCCCGGTTCGAGGATCGGCAGCGTGTGTCGACGCACCGTGTACAGGTGCCGTTCGATGCCGATGCCCCACACCGCCGCCGCCGAGCCGGCCGCCCCCACCGCTGCGAGAGCGGTGAGGGCGGTGCGGTGAGAGCGGCTGCCGGTCACGGGCGCTGGCCGCCGCCGCGGCAGCGCTCGTCGGTGAACACGAGCGTCACCCGCGTGTTGCGGTTCGTGACGGTGCCCTCGCCGGGGCTCACCGACACCACCAGGCCGGACCCGTCCTCCGCCTCCTGGCATTGGATGTCGACATTGCCGAAGCCGGCGCCCATCAGGGTGTTGCGGGCCTCCTGATACGGTGCGCCGATGAGCCCGCCGGGGATCGAGACGCCCTGCCCGTTGCTCGGGTGGATCGTGACGGTCGTGCCGCCGGCGACCCGGCCGGCGCCCGGACTCTGGTCGGCGACGATGCCCTTGCCCTCGGGGGAGTCGACGGCCGAGCCGACCTTGACCTCGAAGCCCGCGTTGTGCAGGGTCCGGGTGGCGTCGTCGACCGACATGCCGATCACGTTGGGCAGATCGCGGTAGATCGTGCGCGTCAGGTTCTTGTCGGGGCTCGGGAAGCTGTCGCCGCCGTACAGCGAGTTCGCCTTCCGCTGGATGTCGCGGGTCAGGTAGAACCGCATGTACGCGACGTTCGTGCCCTTCGCGGAGTTCGAGAAGACGTCGCCGTCGCCCTTCGCGTTGCCGACCCACACCGCGGTGGTCACCTTGGTGCTCGACTCGATGAGCCACGTCTGGGTCTTGTTGTGCGTACCGGTCTTGCCGATCACGGGCGTGTCGCCGCCGGGGTTCCCGGCGGTGCCGGTGCCGCCGGTCATGACCGTGCGAAGCGCGTAGGCGGTGGTCGCGGCGACCGCCGGGTCGAGCTTCTGCTCGCAGGAGCTCTTGGGCAGCTGCAGCTCGTTGCCTTCGGAGTCGGTGATGCGGTCGATGGCGCGCGGGGTGCACAGCACGCCCTTGTTGGCCACGGCCGAGTAGGCGCCGGCCATCGCGATGGGAGCGACGTTGTTCGAGCCGAGGATCGAGAACTGGGTGGTCATGTCGACCGGGCCGGTGCCGTCGGCCTTCTCGACGCCGAGCTTGGTGGCCACCTTCTTGATGTCGCAGAGGTCGAGCTCCTGCGCCATCGCGAAGAAGCCGGAGTTCATCGACGTGGTGGTGAACCGCAGCGGGGTGCCGACGAAGCCGGGGGCGTTCCCGGAGTTGGGCACCATCTTGTCCTTGGCCTGACGTACCCAGTCGCCCTCGCACGAGTTCGTGAAGCGATCGAAGTTGCGAGCGCGCCCGTTGAGCACCTCGTTGAGCGAGTGGTCCTTCTCCAGCCAGTCGACGAGCGTGAACAGCTTGAACGTCGAGCCCGAGGGGAACCCGATCGAGCCGCCGGTGTTCTTGTCGCCGGCGTAGACGAGCGAGGTGTACGACTTGTCCTTCTTGGCAAGTTCGGCGCTCTCGCTGAACTTCGTGTTCTGCGCGATGGCGAGGATGCGGCCGGTGTCGGCCTCGATGCTGGTGGCCGCGGAGCCGAAGTCACCGCCGGACTCCCCGCCGCGCAGCCGGAGCTTGGCCGGCGTGTACTTCTCCATCGTCTTGGCCGCGGTCTGCTGCAGCTCGAGGTCGAGAGTCGTGTAGATCTGCAGCCCGCCCTGCTTGAGCGTCTTCTGGCGGTCCTCCCACGTGTCGCCGAACGTCGGGTCGTTCGAGATGATCGACTTCACGTACTGGCAGAAGTACGGCGCCACGCTCACCGCACAGCCGGTCTTCGGCTCGGTGATGTTCGGGGTCAGCGGCTCGGCCTTGGCCTCGTCGTACTGCTCCTTGGTGATCTTGCCGTCGGCGAGCATGCGGTCGAGCACGTAGTTGCGGCGGACCGTCGTGTCGGCGTAGCCGTCCTCGGCGCTGTTCGTGTAGGTGTCGCTCGACGCGTGGTAGAACGAGCCCTCGGGCCGGTCGATGCGGAAGTTGTTCGGGTTCTGCACCATTCCGGCGAGCGTGGCCGCCTGGGAGAGGCTGAGGTTCGCGGCGGACACGCCGAAGTAGTACTTCGCGGCCGCGTCGATGCCGTAGTTGGTGCCGCCGAAGTTGGCGATGTTGAGGTAGCCGAGCAGGATGTCGTTCTTCGAGTAGCGCTGCTCCAGCGCGATCGCGTACCGCATCTCCTGCAGCTTGCGCTGGTAGCCCTCGGTGCCCACAGCCGTGGTCGCCTGGAGCCAGCAGCTCTGCTTCTCGTCCTCGGTGGTCGCGTTCCACTCGCACTTCTGCACGAGCACGTTCTTGACGTACTGCTGGCTGATCGACGATCCGCCCTGGGTCTCGCCGCCGCCCCGGAAGTTCTGCAGCAGGGCGCGGGCGGTGCCGATCATGTCGATGCCGCCGTGCTCGTAGAAGCGCGGGTCCTCGGAGGAGAGGATCGCATCGAACATCACCGGGGCCACCTCGTCGTATGTCACCGGCGATCGGTTCTGGTCGTAGAACTGCGTGTCGACGACGTACTCCTCGGTCTTCGGATCCATGTAGTACAGGGTCGTCGGAACCATCAGCGCGTCGATGTCGAGGTAGCTGGGCAGTCTGTTGAACAGGTTGATGGCGTTGTCGGCCGCGTTGCTCGTGAGGGCGATCGCCGGGGTGACCGTAGCGGTCACCAGAACACCGGCCACGGCGGCGAGACCGATCAGGCCTGCGAAGCCGCCGAGCACCCCCCTGGCTGTCCGTTTCGTTTCGGGCATAGGGTTGATCGTAGGGGAGTTAGCTGTGGGAAGCCTTGAGAACACAGGCATCCACAGCACTTTTCCGACATGGATCAGGCAGTTCTTGCACGGGAGAAACATGACCACCTGGGAGTACCTCACCACGCCGCTGATCGTCCACAACACCGCGGCGATCCTCAACAACTGGGGCAAGCAGGGGTGGGAGCTGGTGCAGGTGGTGCAGGGCCCGGAAGGCGGTCTGGTCGCGTACCTGAAGCGGCCGGTGGGCGAGTCCGGCGGGACGGCGAACACAGGATTGGATGCCGCGGCCGACGCGGCACGCAGGTTCGAGGACTGATTGGGGATCGACGTGGCAGTATCCGAGCGGCTGGCTGAGCTGGGCATCGAGCTTCCGGAGGTGGCGACACCCGCGGGCGCCTATGTTCCGGCGAAGGTCCATTCCGATCTTGTGTACACGTCGGGGCAGCTGCCACTGGTGGCCGGAGCGCTCTCGGCCACCGGGAAGGTGGGCGAGGGTGCCGGGCTCGTCTCCCCGGCGGACGCGAAGGACTGCGCCCGTCTGTGCGCGCTGAACGCCATCGCGGCCGCGGCTGCCGCGGTGGGCGGGGTGGACCGCCTCGACGGCGTGCTCAAGGTCACCGGGTTCGTGGCCTCGGTCCCCGAGTTCACCGGGCAGCCCGGCGTCATCAACGGCGCCAGCGAGCTGCTCGGCGACGTCTTCGGCGAGGCCGGCAGGCACGCGCGCTCGGCGGTGGCCGCGCCGGCGCTGCCGCTGGACACCCCGGTCGAGGTCGAGGTCGTCTTCACCTACTTCTGACCGGCCGGGCCCTGCCCGTCACTTCAGCTGGGCCGAGATCACGCTCATGACGGCGGTGTCGGCGAGGGTCGTCGTGTCGCCGACCTCGCGGCCCTCGGCGACGTCGCGCAGCAGACGCCGCATGATCTTCCCGGAGCGCGTCTTGGGCAGCTCGCTGACGATGTAGACGTCGCGGGGCCGGGCGATGGGCCCGATCTGCTGCCCCACCCACTGCCGGAGCGTGTCGGCGAGCCCCGCGGGCGAGTGCTC
>Ga0079224_100013678_pt1 | contig 11308 bp, 8 predicted proteins | sample Stecom2015_FD_80414 | JGI IMG/M metagenome (GOLD analysis project Ga0079224, IMG submission 80414) | Agricultural soil microbial communities from Utah to study Nitrogen management - Steer compost 2015 | ecosystem: Environmental > Terrestrial > Soil > Agricultural land | place: USA: Utah...
CGCCGTGCTGAAATTTTAGGCTTCATGATTTCACCTCAATCAAATGTTCCTGCAAATTGGCCTTCATAGACGACTTTTGCAATGACATTATGCTTTCTAACCGCCCCAAAGACATGTATTTCCTCTTGGGATAGCTGAGTTCCTTTTCCCTTTACCACAAATAGTTGCAAGTCAGCGTTGCGCATCGTAAACCTGCCTACCATATGAATCGTCTCTTCGGTTAATTCAGTCGTAACTAACATAAAGGTCACTGGCTGATAAATCTTCTTGATCTGTGTTTCAACAATTTGGGAAAATGGAATCTGACTATCGTCTTTTACTTTTGCAAGGTGATGGTATATGACTTGTTGCTGAGATTCACCGTTTTTCAAAGGAAAAATAGTTTGTTCTTCCCCTATCGAGATAAGTGAAACTTGCGCACCCTTTTTTAAAATGGCTTTTGTAAGTGAAGCTGTAAAAGATACAAGTGGCTCAAAGTGTGTCGATGTGGCTCGATCCATAAAAAGCACCACATCATGGCTTTGCTGCTGTTCAAACTCTTTCGTCATAATCTCATTTCTTCTTGCAGAAGCCTTCCAATCAATCCACGAAAATCGATCCCCAGGTGTATAATCCCTAACACCAATTGCAATGGCTGTATCCCGCTTTAACCTTACGTTTGAAGATGTCATTCCTTGTTCAAATCGACTTTCTAACTGACGATACACGATATCTACGTACTGTGGATATACTAAAAACTGGTCATAGATTGGAAAAACAGTTTCCTTTTCAATGAGTCCAAACAAATCGCCAGTTTTGATTCGGATACCTTCTAACACATGTTCGCCTCGAGGTATGGAATCAAACCTATATTTATAAGTCAATTCCCGTTTAAACCAAGGGAACAACATGACCTTAGAGTGCTTTGCTTGTTCCATCTTTTTTAATTGCGGCGGTAGAAGTTCTTCGATAATGAGATACATGAGTGGAAACGGAATCTTTCGCCTAATTACAATTGTCGCCTCAAATTTTTCTCCTGCGACATAATCCTTATGATTTACAAGGCGCATGAGCATAAAGTCTTTGAGAGGATAGATTGATAGAACAAAAGAATACAGGCCAAACGGGATAAAACTATAAAAAAGGAACCAACTAACAAATCCACCTTGAAACATCGCATATACAAATGTTGCAACAATTAAGAGAAAGATGTTGACAAGCTTCCCCGTTTTTTTTAGTTTTCGTAGTAAACGCCTCATCTATGATTCAACGACCTTTTTACTGGAATAGGTGTTCGTTCAATAATTTTTTCCACTACCTTCTCCGTCGTGATTCCTTCAAATCTTGCTTCCGACTTTAAAATGATCCGATGTGGTAATACATATGTTGCTAGATATTGAATATCATCGGGAATTACAAAATCTCTTCCATGTATTAAAGCATAAGCTTGCGCTGCCTTCATTAACGCAATTGAACCTCGAGGACTAGCTCCTAAATAGACAGATTGATGCTCTCTTGTACGACTTACAAGATCAACAATATATTCTTTAATTGTTTCATCAACATAGACTTCTTTAGCTTCCTTTTGAAGACTAACGAGCTCTTCAAGGGTGATGACCGCATCAAGATGTTCAATTGGTTTTGACTTTTCCGCTCTATTTAACACTTCTATCTCCTCTTGAACTGATGGGTATCCCATTTTCATTTTTAATAGAAAGCGGTCTAGCTGCGCTTCGGGAAGTGGATATGTTCCTTCGTATTCAATCGGATTTTGGGTCGCCATGACGAAGAATGGTTTTGGTAGCATTCTTGTAACACCATCAACTGTGATACTACTTTCTTCCATCCCTTCAAGCAAAGCAGATTGTGTCTTCGGAGAAGTTCGGTTAATTTCGTCTGCAAGCACAATATGACCAATAATTGGACCTGGTCTGAATTCAAATTGGAGTTCTTTTGGATTATAAATGGATGTTCCCGTCACATCAGATGGTAATAGGTCAGGTGTAAATTGAATTCGTTTAAATTCAGCACTCACCGATTTTGCAAGCGAGCGCACCATCATCGTCTTCCCTACACCAGGTACATCCTCAAGTAAAACATGACCTTCTGCTAGTAATGCGACCAAACTCATAGTTGCTACATCTCTTTTTCCTATCATAACTTTCTCTATATTCTCAATAACTCTTCCTAAAACTGGATGTAACGTTTCAAGCTGCGACATTTTCCGTCCTCCCGTATACCTAGCTTTGTCTTACAATATATGTAACTATTATACTATTCACACTACAATTATAAAAGCAGAGATAAATAAACAGGCCTGATCCCCGACACAGTAATACGATACTGTATCAGGGTCAGACCTTGAAAATGACCAACCTCTATTAAACGAGACTCGAGAGAACATGAACACGAAGGATTATTCCTAATAGACGTTGTTCCTCATCCACTACCGCTAACGGGAACTTAGTTTCTAATGCTTTTGGAATGATATCTTGAATATATTCTTCCTTGGCCACTGTAAAAATATCATCTCGAATAATATCTTTTAGTGTTTTCTTCTCCTTTATGCCATCGATTGCATCATCAATCGTGATAATTCCTTGGAGTTGTTGGTGCTTGTTTACAACAAACACACTGGATATCCCATTCTTTTGCATTTCTTTTATTGCTACCTGCAGACTATCTTTTAAAGAAACCAACGCATTGGAACCAATCATGACATGCTCTGCCTGTAATACTTTAGAACGATCAATATCTTTGATAAATTCAGAGATATAGTCATTAGCAGGTGACTCAATAATTTCTTCTGGAGTACCTATTTGCTCAACGACCCCGTCCTTCATAACTGCAACCCGATCGCCAAGCTTAAATGCTTCATTGATATCATGCGTGATAAAAATAATTGTTTTTTGAAGCTTTTCCTGAAGTTCAATGAGCTCAAGCTGCATTTCTCGACGGATAAGTGGATCAAGTGCACTGAAAGGTTCATCCATTAGGAGGATATCAGGATCGTTCGCTAGAGCACGGGCAAGCCCTACTCGTTGCTGCATCCCTCCTGAAAGCTCAGTAGGATATTTATCTTCATATCCTTTTAGCCCTACACTTTCAATGTTTTTTAACGCAATTTCTCGACGTTTTTCTTTTGAAACATTTTTAATTTCAAGTCCATACTCTACATTCGCTAACACAGTACGATGACTGAATAATCCAAAGTGCTGAAACACCATTGCTATTTTATCTTGTCTAAACTTCTTAAGTTGGGCTGAATTATAGCGAACGACATCTTCTCCATCAACATAAATAGCACCAGATGTTGGTTTATTTAAAAGGTTGAAACAGCGAATCAATGTCGACTTTCCACTCCCTGAGAGTCCCATGATGACAAAGATTTCACCTTTTTTTATTTCCATTGATGCATTATAAACACCAACGGTATGATTTGTTTTTTCTAAGATTTCTTTTTTACTCATTCCTTGTTCGATCATTGGAATGACTGATTTTGGCTTTGAACCAAATATTTTTGAAACGTTCTCGATCTTAATCTTTGTTTCCATGTTTATTCAGCCCCCTTGTGTTTCTGAAAGGAACTCGCGACTCCGTTTGTCACTCGATCGATAATAATTGCTAGAAATACAATACTAATGCCCGCTTCAAATCCGAGTGCCATATCAATACGGTTAATAGCGATTAAAACCTGTTCCCCTAGTCCCTTCGCACCAACCATGGATGCAATAACGACCATTGAAAGAGCCATCATTGTCGTTTGGTTAACACCTGCCATAATGGTTGGTAACGCCTGTGGTAATTGAACTTTCGTGAGCATTTGCCATCTAGAGGATCCAAATGATTGCGCTGATTCAATGACATCTTCATCCACATTTCGAATCGCTAACTCTGTTAAACGGATGACAGGAGGCAATGCATATATTAACGTTGCAAAGACCGCTGATACATTTCCTAGACTGAAGAAGAAAATAGCTGGGATTAAATAAACGAAACTTGGCATGGTTTGCATCGCATCTAAGATAGGTCTCATGAAAATGGAGAACTTTTTACTAAATGCCATCCACACACCAAGCGGAATCCCAATGACGAGTGAAATCACGACGGATGTTAAGACAATCGCGATGGTAATCATTAGTACATCCCACAATCCAAATGTTCCAATCAAGAAAATAAAGAATGCATATAAGACACCTGATAAGGCAGATTTAAAACGCCATCCTAAAAGGAAAGTAATAATTAAGAAGAGCCACCATGGTATGAAGCTAAGGAAACTGTCAATTCCATTGATTGTTTGAGAGGAAATAAGATGTATGATATCAAAAAAACCTTCGAACGTTGTATCTACCCATTTTATAAACTTTTCAACACTTTTACCTAAAAAATCCCATTTTATATCTGGAAAATTACTCATAAGTAGGTTACATGAAGTAACCATTCACCTCGCTTATATTTACAAAAATCACTTGCGCCTTCTCTTTTGGCCAAGTCGTCATTAGTCACTCAGATGCTCAAGGGAGTTCCTTCATTTCAGTCGAAATTAGAACTACCACTCAATTGGTAATTTAAATTGCCTATCGACTACTACTGAAGGTGTGGCTTCCACTGAATAAAATTCATATTTTTCGACAAATTGTCTTAAAAATTGTAGTAGCCAGCAAGATGCTAACTACTACATAGAAATTATTCTAATGAACTTTTTACTTTTTCAGCGATCTCCTCTGTAATCCAAGAAGTCCATATATCTTCATGCTGTTCCATCCACCAAACGGCAGCTTCCTCAGCAGATGCCTCATTTTCATTCATATAGTTAAGTGCTTCTTCTGTTAAATCATTACTTGTTTCATAGTTTTTTAGAAACTCCACAACCTCTGGGGCTTGTTCTGGCATATCCTTATGAACTGCTACCACAACATCGTTTGGTGGAAATTCCGTACCAAAGTCTTTATTCCATTGTTCCTCGTTATATTCTGGTTCTTCTAAAAGAGTAAGATCATATTTTGCCGTTACCCAAGTCGGTGACCAGTAGTATCCGACCCAACCTTCTCCTTTTTCATATGCATCAACTAGAGTTGCAACTGCACTCGAATCTGAACCAGGGCTAATATAGTTGAACGAGTCTCCTAAACCATATGTGTCAAATTTTACTGACATTGTTTCACCAACAGCCCATCCAGTAGGAGCACCTACAACACGTCCTTTACTTGAATCCTCTGGGTCTGGGAAAACATCAGGGTACTTTTTCAAGTCCTCGACTGTCTTCAAATCAGGAGCTAGCGGTTCAATTCCTCTTTCTGCATCTCCTTCAATCACATAAGTGGGAACATACAATCCTTGGCTATTATCTCCAAAGTTTGTAGAAACGGTCTCAATATCTCCTGCCTCGGTCATTTCTTTATAAAGCTCTTTAACATTGTCAGTCCAGACTTCCATGTAGACATTAATATCACCTTGACGGAGACCTTCTAGTGTCGCAGGAGTAGATCCAGTTGTAACTTCTGTTTCATATCCAAATCCTTCTTCAAGGATTCTTTGCGCTATACTGTTGTGAACACGAATACTGTCCCAACCAGCATCAGCAAGTACAATCTTATCTAATTTTTCAGGTTCGCCATCTCCTGAAGAACCTTCACTACTACATCCTACTAATGCTAGTAATAGGACAACTAGCACCGTAAATAGCTTTCGTTTCATTGTGTAATTACTCCCCTTCTTGTCTTTTAAACCGATTTATTTACCTAACGATACAAGCAAGCAAAATGAATGAACATTCATTTATTTTTTGCACAATTGTTTCCTAACTATCAAGCAATATGCTTATGAATAATAGAAAAGTAGATAGTCGTTCAATAATCAGCAAGAAAAAAATGTAGAGGAATAGAAAAAGCTACATTTTATATAAATGAGGACACATTGTATTGTGTAGGTGGGAATTGCTTAAGCTTATTTAATCGCGGTAAAAAACTGGGTACATAAAAAGTATAGAGGAATAGGAAATTGAGAACAAACCTGATAAACTAGCATATTTCGAGATAAACTAGCATATTTTGCAGTCTCGAAATTTTAGAGGGTTGAGGTGGTTTATCCTTCCAACATCCTCCCCTATCCTCTCAAATCCTCCAATTTTCAAAAAATATCTGATTTTTCAACAAGTGCTCAATATGTAGTATTCGCATAACATTACCTTTTCTGTATATAGTAGTATCTTCAAAATTCGACTTTAATAATGAACAAAGACCAGACACCCTCTTTTGAGTATCTGGTCCTTATTTATTTCTCTAGTGATTCGACTATTTTCTTTTCCGATGCAGAAATTTTTCATTTATGACAAGCACTTTTCCATCCTCAACTGGCCTATATTTACGAAAGATGAATTTGTTTTTTTCAAATAGGTTATTTCCTACAACATATATAGGTAGGATGATGAGCAAATTAATCAACATTTGCAACAACAAGTTCAATTCCCGCTCAAAAATATAAATCGTAAAAACAGCATGAAACGTAAAAGAAACCATTAATACAATTAAAACATTGCAAATATGAAAAGCAATCACGCTCGTTTTTTCTCGGAACATTCGCTCTAGTTCGGCCTTGAAAAAGAGCGAAATAAACACTGAAACCCCTATTGCAATAAGGGTAACAAAATAGATAAAAAACGTGACCATTTTTCAAAATCCCCCTTACTTAATAAACATCTCTTTTATAAGTTTCTTCGGTATTTACTAGGTGAAATACCAACATGACGTTTAAAGAACCGACTAAAATGGGCTTCACTTTCAAAGCCACAATCGGTACTGATTTTCTTAATAGTCCAGTCAGGATACATTTTAAAAAGATGAATGGCTTGCCTTAAGCGATATTGCATGACATAGTCCATAATTGTTTGCCCTGTTTGCTCCTTAAACATATGAACCATATAGGACTTGCTTATATTAATTTCTTTCGCAACATCCTCTAGTAACAGTTTTTTATTAAAATGTTCTTGAACATAGGTAGCAATTTGTTGGATATAGGCATTATTTTCATAAATATCGTCAGAACCAATTAATTTTTTATCGCGGTAATGATGGATGGAGAAAAGCAATTCCATTAGTTTTACTTTCAATTCATTCTCCACTTCTACAACTGAACGAGCAGACAGTAACATCTCCATATCCTTTGTTAGTCCGATTATCTTTTGTAAATGTTTATCATTTGTGCGATAAATACTGTGATGATTTATTTGGAAAGGCTTTAATAAATGGGTAGATTCTAAAAATTCAAGAGTCGGTTGTATCCATTCTAATGAAAATTGAATAATACTTCGATCGTATGAATCTGTATCCCCTGTTACAAAAGGTTTATGCAATTTACTCCCATCCATGAGTATAATATCTCCAGGAAGTAGATCATAAATCTTATTATCAATTAGATATTTGCAGTTTCCCGAATGAAAAATAAAAATTTCATAATGAAAATGGGTATGATAATCAGGTGATTTTTCTATCCCTTTTTGATGAGAAATCGCAAATAGATTATACAAATGTTGACTGTTCAATTCCCTCATATCACACCCCCCTTTTGGCAAAATCTAATTTTTCTCATTTCTTTTACAATCGCATGTAAAACAAGTGAAGTCAACCAAAAAGGGAAGAAACCTAATGATAGGTTCCTCCCCACAAACACATAAAAAACAAAGGAATTATTCACTTTCATGACCAAGGTCATTTTGTACCTTGCTTAATGTATTCTTATCTAAGTTATATACAAACAACATCGCTAACATGATTAGTGCCATACCTGTAATTGGGAAAATAACAGAAAGGTTCTTAATACTTGTAGCATATTCTGCTGTCCATGTTGAGGCATCACTTAATTTCAGTCCTGGTAAAATAATCGCAATGGTAGCAGGAACAATAGAAGCTCCTAATCCCTGACCTAATTTACGAATCATGGAGTACATAGAATAAACGGATCCTTCATTTCTCTTTCCAGTCTTCCATTCTTGATAATCAATTGCATCAGCTACCATAGCCCAAGTATAAATTCCTAAACCAAATGAAAAGACACTCGCAAATGCTTGTAATCCCAACCAAACAAAGGGGTTACTGATTGGTGCAAATAACATGACTAAGTAAATGGCAATACTAATCAATAACGGATAAGCAACTATTTCTTTTTTCCCAAAACGTTTAACAAGTTTATTCCCGATAGTAACACCGAGAATCATCGGAATAAGTGTTACGATAATCACATAAGAGTTTAATTTACCGTCTTCAAAGTATAATTGAAACGTTAGAGAGTTAAGTTGCTGCGCTCCATTTAAGAAAAGAATTTGTGCCAAAGCGACTAAAGCTAATCCTATCATCGCTCTATTCTTAAAGAAATTAATAAATGTGTCAAAAAAGCTGTATTTATTGGTTTTCGATTTATCCTGAGATGAATGGCTGTAATGAACAATTCGTTCCTCTGTATTATAGTAAAGGGCAACATAACTAAGAATCGCTAAAACACCCGTTACAAGCGTAATCGGAAACATCATTTCCCCTTGAAAAATACTTTTTGATTCGCCATCAACAACAACAGTCGTGTACAATACTATCGGAATAAATATTCCATAAAGAATATTTGGAACAAAGCCACCAATACTTCTAGCTGTCGATAATGCCGTACGTTCAGATGCTTTTGTTGTCATAACCGAACTTAAAGCACCGTAGGGAACGTTTACAAAAGTATATAGGAGGTCCCATAAGAAATAACTACCTGCGAATAGTGCTATTTTTGCAGTGTAAGACCAATCCGATGCATCAATAAACATAACGGACATAGAAAAGGCAAGTAATGGTGCCATTCTCATGATCCAAGGCTTGAATTTATCTGGAGATTTTAATCTAAAACGGTCGATAACCATCCCAATAAGTGGATCATTAATACCATCTAAAATTTTTGCGATTAAAATGATTAACGCATAATGAGCTAATTCAATCCCAATAAATTGGGTAAAGAAGATAAACATGTACATGTTTACCAAGTCAAAACTGAAGTTTCCCCCTAAATCACCCATGAAATACCCGAATACATCACGCTTACCAAAGGGACGTTTAGATGTATCATAACTGGTTGTCGACTGTTTGGTTGTACTTACTGGTTCTTCTATTTCATGTAATTTTTCTACAGCCATCTTTTTTCACTCCTTTTGGAATACAACATTGTCTAAAACCCTTACATTTTTGAGAATTAAATCAATTGTATTTTCATTGGACGGTTCCCTTCTACCTATAACAGCTTGGAAACCGCCTTTTTCTCTAGATTACTTGTCTTCTTTTACAAAAACGATATACATGTTACTATCTTCAATATTCGAATCATCCTGATTCCCACCTAAGGTAAGGGTTGTCCCTGCCTTGACCTGTTTCTTGAACACGGTATGTCCAGTATCATGAACAAGAACCTTCTGTTTTGTTTCTTCAAAGTCCTCCATTAACCACTCTGGTCGACTTAAGCGATCGTCATGTGCAATCAAAACAGATGCATCTTTTACCACGGTAAAGTGAATTAAATCAAGGGCCTTATAATTCGTCTCATCATTTGCAAGTTGGAGATAGTCACTACCTACTAAGTTTTCTGCTAAAAACTGAAACTCGTATTCTCTATCATTGTAAATGCGATCCCCCGTACCTACGTTTACTTTGACACCACCCGTTTCACGTATCCCTGAATAAGAATAATCTGTAATCAGTTCAGAGTCTTCAGTTTCGGAATGGAATGCTTGATAGTTCTCAATTGGTCCATCTCCAATCGCTGGTTCCTCTCCAAGTGAATCAACTGGATAATGTGGAAGCTCCTTTGATATCCCATTAACATGAGGGAAAGCTTTAACTTCTACGACTAGAGCATCCTTCTCTAAACCTTGAACTTCTCCAATTAGTTTTAATTGTCCTGGTGTTAAAGTAGAACGGATGGCTACGCGGTTTATACCCGCTTCGATGTCTAAATAGGTATTGTTCGTTGATCCTTCTTTTCCACTATTATAGCCACCACGCCATATTCCTGGACCTTCCATATAGAAATCAATTCGCCCTTCAAATGTAGGGACACGATTCCCTTCTTGATCCACGACTTCAGCATCCACCAGTAAAACGTCTGAACCGTTTGCCTTGAAGCCACCTATGTTAGTAATCGGCATTAATTTTACCGCAACAGGATCACCAGCTGTTTGCTTGGATTGTTGTGCAATGATTTGAGCATTTTCGTCATATGCAATCGCCTCTATGATTCCAGCTTTCCATTTAATATTTTCAAAGGTAAATAGATACGTATGATCTCTCTTACCAAATCCTTTTGATTCTCCGTTGATGAATAGTTCCACTTGTTCGGCATTTGACATGACATAGATGTCTTTTACTGTTCCTTCTGGATAATTCCAGTGACCAATGATATGAACTTGTGGATCTTCGCGGTAAATGGCTTTCGTCGCATAATATGCTTCCTTTGGCAACATCACGGCATCTACTTGACCACTTACACGTGACACTTCTGAATATACCCGACCATGGCTTGTGGAATCTGAATAAATCCAATTTGCTCCTCCACCATGTGCTGGATGGCTAATTTTTTCAAAATGTTTTGCCTGATTTCTAGCAAATTCTTCTGAAGTTAAATTATAAGCAGAACCATCTGCAGTCTTGTAATTCTCATATCCTGGGGTATGTCTGTCCCAAACACGGCGCGCCGCTTCTTCCCTGTTGTATTCTCCCTCTACAACTGGTTTCCCCTTACTCTTAAGCTCCCAACTACCTTCCGTACCAATAGAAACATCTACATATTTTTCCATGGTTAGATCACAACGTCTATGAGCATAAGCTCGTGCCCCATGAGGATCCCACTCTCGCGTGATTTCTACTAATTTCTGGGCCTCTTCATCAGGAACACTTTGGTTCCCACCTTCCCAAATAAGGATAGAGGGATGATTTCTGTAATAAATAATCATATCGCGGTATGCATCAGAACGAATTTTATAGGAAACATCACTGTACACACCACCAACAGTACTTCCCTCTCCATCCACACCAGGCTGTATGGTTATGAGGCCATATTTGTCCGCTAGTTCAATATCAACTGGAGCACCTGCCGAATGTCCCCAGCGAATCATGTTTCCACCAGCTTCTTTCATTTGTTTAAAAATGAACGCGTGCATCCAATTTGGATATGCTGCACCTAACCCTGCCCATTCGTTTGTTGGTCTTTGTCCCCAACCCTTTAACTTAAGTTTGTTGCCGTTAATAAAGAATCCTTGGTCAAACGTAAACTCGAATGTGCGAATTCCAAGTGGTGTATCGACCGAGTC